>ERZ1036435.42-NODE-42-length-115534-cov-19.471913_pt1 | contig 115534 bp, 92 predicted proteins | sample MGYA00514223_ERZ1036435 | MGnify/ENA primary metagenome ERZ1036435 (study PRJEB33795, sample SAMN09464927) | human gut metagenome | host: Homo sapiens | place: USA: Stanford, California | collected 2016-08 | study: EMG produced TPA metagenomics assembly of the...
GGGAAGCCGTGTAGCGGCTAGTATTTAATGCGTCCAAGTTTCGGGGCGCAGTTCATTCTCTCATCGGGGGCTTCGCTATGCCCGTGAACCGGGTCTGTCTACGCTACGGGTAGCTTAGTGCTGATCGTCTGCTTCGCGGGGCTTCTGTGCGGGGTTGGTGACCAGCGGCTCGTCCTGGGTGACGGGCTCGGCGTCACCGTTCAGGTCTTGGACCTGGGCGTCTTCGGGGATTTCCATGGCGGGTGCGCCGGGAATTCGGTCGTAGTCGCCGGTGAGGGTCTCGCCGTTGGTTCCTGCCGCCTGCGCTGTTGCGGTAGTAGTTGCCTCTGTAGCTTCACCGGTATCGTCCGCAATCTTGGTGTTAGATGCTCCGGCGCTCAGGCCCTTAGAAATGATCTTGCGCGGTCGCAGATAGGTCACCCTGCCGTTCGCGTCCAGGTTTCCAGCCTTTTTCGCCAGGTTGAAACTGTTGATAATGCCGCGGCTGCAGAAGACCTTGTCGCATTTGATGCGATTACCTCCCGCGAGGGTGAATGCTCTCTCGACCTGCTGAGTGGTCATGGAGGTGCCGTTGACCAGCTGCTGCGCCAGGAGTGCGGAGACGTGCGGCGCCGCCATGGAGGTGCCGCTCTCGTAGACGTAGGTGAACTTGGTGTTATCCGGGCGGTCGAGGCTGTTCACGGACAGGGAGAGGATGTTCTCACCGGGTGCGGAGATATTGACCCTCGTGCCGTAGTTGGAGAACGACGCTCGCTTGCCTTCCTTGGTGGTTGCGCCAACCGTGATGACGCCCATGCAGTTGGCGGGCGCGTACTTGGATGCTTCCGTGTTGCCGTTACCCGCCGCGGCGACCACGAGTGCACCCTTGGAGCGTGCAATGTCGATGGCGCGCTGGTAGGCGGCGGGGCACCGGGTTACGGTGCCGATGGACATGTTGATGATCTTGGCGGGGTAGGTGTTGTCCGGCACGCCGTCAACGTGTCCGCCGGCTGCCCAGATAATCGCGTCGGCAATGTCGGAGGTGCGGCCACCACAGCGGCCCAGCACGCGCACGGGCTGCACGCGGGCGAGGTCGGCGACGCCGACGATGCCCATGCCGTTGTTACCGCGGGCACCGATAATGCCCGCCACGTGGGTGCCGTGCCAGGTGGAGGTGTGGGCGTTCGCCTGGTCCTTGCAGAGGTTGTAGGGTGCGTAGTCGCCTTCATCCAGGGGGTTGGGATCGCGGCCGTTGCCGTCGCGGGCGCTGAGCGGGTCGCTGACGAAGTCGTAGCCGTTCGCCATGCCGGTGACCAGGTCGGGGTGCGGCACGTAGCCGGTGTCGAGCACGGCGACCTTCACGTTTGCGCCGCGGCGCAGGCGAGCGTTACCGGTGTTCTGCACGCCGGTGGTGGGGTTGGTGAGGTTCCACTGCTTGCTGTACTGCGGGTCGTTGAACTGGAAGGTGATGTCGCCTTCTGCGGCGGGGTAGTTGATGTAGTCGGGCTCGACGGATGCTACGTCCGGGTCGGAGGCGACCTTCGCCATGAACTCCTTTGCCTCGTTTTTGTTGAGGGTTTTGGAGGTCTGGATGACGGCGTCATCGGTGGAGGTGTTGTGCAGGAACTTGGTATCGACGTTCAGCGCTTCGCTGACGACCTCGACAGTGTCCATGATGTCGTCAACAATGCCGCGGACTGCGTCCCAGTCGCCGTCGCGCTGCATTTTGCGCTGCTTGGCTTCCTTGGTGTAGGTGACGATGAATCGGTCGAACACCTGCTGGGGGAGCGTACCGGGCGCCGCCGCGGTGGGGGTGTTGGGGCGTGCCGCGCCGTTGCGCGCGAGGGTGAGGGGGCTGACCGGGCCTTCGATCTGGGGTGCCGCCTGAGCTGCTGCCAGGATGGCTTCGTCGCTGGGTGCCTGCGCGAGGACGGCGGGCAGGTCACCTCCGAAGAGGATGGCGCCGGCGGCGAGCAAGCTCAGTGCCGCGCGTGCGGGGCGCTTGCGGCGGCGGTTATCGGTGCAGGGGCGAGGAGGTGTTTCGGTGCGCTGCGCGCCGATGTATGGAAGCCTCATCTGGTTCTCCTGATGTAGGTGGTATGCGGACTGTGTGATGTGTACTGGTGTTTCCGTCTGTAGGTGCACGAGGTGCGGATAGGGTTTTTACGGGGCGGCAAAAGGGGTCTGATTTTGGGCGCGCTGAAGTAATAAATGGGGTGAGGGAATAGTGTTTTGTGGACCCTTTTTTCGTACCGGAAGAACTCTTTTTTGGACGGTGTGCAACGTACGTTTCTAAGGTATCACTTCAAGGTGAGCTTGAGGGATTTTTGAGGTGCTTTTCACGGGTTAATGTGCAGAAAATCAACCTGTGGAGGCTGAATAGCGCCCAGTGATTGAGAGTTTATGTAGGTAAAGCTTGAGGGTTGGAGTATGCGAGGCAGGATATGAGGCACCTCTTGCTGACAGGGGAGAGAAATAAATGTTTTAACACTGTGGTGTAAGCACTAGAATGCATTAAAAATGCAGTTGATAGCAAAAAATAAAAATAGCCTGAAATACGCGTGAAAATAAATAAAAAGCTGGCATCAAACACACGGGACAACGCGCACCGCCGGTAGACACACACAGACCGGGGCGGCCACCGTATAGGTGACCGCCCCGGCATCAGCAATTATCAGCACCAGCAAGCTGGCGCTCGCTACCTACTGGAGAAAGCGTCCTTAGGAAGCGTAGGAGCCCAGCAGGCGAACCGCGCCGCCGTCCACGCCCTTAGCGCCCTGTACGTAATCGGGGTTGTTAGCCTCGGGCTCACCGGCGGCAACAACGTCACCCATAATCCAGGAGGGGATACCGCGGTCGTTCAGGCGCTTGGTAGCAGCCTCAGCCACGGAGGGGTCAACGATAGCGATCATGCCTACGCCCAGGTTCAGGGTGCGCTCCAGGTCGGCAAGGGGCACGTTGCCCAGCGAACCGATCAGGGAGAAGATGGCGGGAATCTGCCAGGTGGAGCGGTCCACGCGACCCTCCAGGCCCTGGGGCAGAACGCGAGCCAGGTTAGCAGCCAGGCCGCCGCCGGTCACGTGGGAGAAGCCGCGTACACCGCTGCCGGTGGTGCCGTCTTCGCCGTTGACGGGGAATGCTGCCGCCAGGTCCAGGCAGTCCGCCGCGTACACGCGGGTGGGCTCGAGTAGCTCCTCACCGATGGTGCGACCCAGCTCGTCCACCTGGCGCTCCAGGCCCCAGCCGGCTACGTTCAGGACCTTGCGGACCAGGGAGTAGCCGTTGGAGTGAATACCGGAGGACGCCATAGCGATCAGCACGTCACCCTCGCGCACGCGGTCCGGGCCGAGCAGCTCGTCCGCTTCAACCAGACCGGTTGCGGCACCGGCGACATCGTACTCATCCTCGGCCAGCAGGCCGGGGTGCTCAGCGGTTTCGCCGCCAACCAGGGCGGTGCCAGCCTGTGCACATGCGCCAGCGATACCGCGCACAATGTCAGCGATACGCTCGGGAACGACCTTGCCGGTGGCAATGTAGTCGGTCATGAACAGCGGCTTAGCGCCGCAGACCACGATGTCGTCCACGACCATGCCGACCAGGTCGTAGCCGATGGTGTCGTGAATATCGAGTGCCTGCGCAATAGCGACCTTGGTGCCCACACCGTCGGTGGAGGTAGCCAGGTAGGGCTTGCGGTACTTGACGAGCTCGGAGACATCGTACAGGCCCGCGAAGCCGCCCACGCCACCAACGACGGAGGAGTTGTGGGTCGCCTTGATAGCGCCCTTCATCAGCTCAACGGCGCGATCGCCAGCCTCTACGTCAACACCTGCGCTCGCGTAGGTTACGGTGGTGGTGTTCTCGCTCATTAGGATTCCTTCGGGGTAGTGGTAGCGGAGGAGTTTGCGGGGGTGCGGTCCTGCTCGGTGAGCAGTGCCTCGAGGTCGGCGTCGGGGCCGGGGTTGCACATGCCCATGCCGGGGTCGTCAGCAGCGATTTCTACGTCGGAGGCGTTGAACTTCGTTTCGAGAGTTTCGGTGCCTTCGCGGGTTTCAATGGAGACAGCCTCGGCGTGCTCGGGCTTAGAGGGAACGGGACGTTCCACGGTCACCTCTGCCGCCTTACCGGCGAGGGGGCCGCCCTTGCCCTTTTCTTCGGCGTCAAAGAGGGACTTGCCGCGTCGTTCCTCGCTGGGCAGTTCAATCGGGTATTCGCCGGTGAAGCATGCGGTGCACATGTTTTCGGTGGGCTGTTCGGTGGCTGCCATCATGCCGTCCTGGGAGATGAAGCCGAGCGAGTCGGCACCCAGGGAGGAGGCGATTTCGTCCACGGACAGGCCGTTAGCGATCAGCTCCGCGCGGGAGGCGAAGTCAATACCGTAGAAGCAGGGCCACTTCACGGGCGGGGAGGAGATGCGCACGTGCACTTCCTTCGCGCCGGCTTCGCGGAGCATACGCACGAGGGCGCGCTGGGTGTTACCGCGAACGATGGAGTCGTCAATGACGACGAGGCGCTTGCCAGCAACCACGGACTTGAGCGGGTTCAGCTTCAGGCGGATACCGAGCTGGCGAATTGTCTGCGAAGGCTGAATGAAGGTTCGACCCACGTAAGCGTTCTTGACCAGGCCGTTACCGTAGGGAATGCCGGACTCTTCGGCGTAACCAATCGCGGCGGGAACACCGGATTCGGGGGTGGGCATGACCAGGTCAGCTTCAACAGCGTGCTCACGAGCGAGCTGGCGGCCCATTTCTACGCGGGATTCGTAGACGCTACGGCCGGAGATGGTGGTGTCCGGGCGAGCGAGGTAAACGTACTCGAAGACGCAACCTGCGGGCTTAGCCTCTGCGAAGCGCTGGGAACGCAGGCCGTTCTCGTCAATGGTGAGGAATTCGCCGGGCTCCACTTCACGCACGAAGGACGCGCCGACAATATCAAGTGCCGCGGTTTCGGATGCGACAACCCAGCCACGCTCCAGACGACCGAGCACGAGGGGGCGTACACCCTGCGGGTCGCGTGCAGCGTAGAGGGTGTTCTCGTCCATGAAGGTGAGGCAGAAAGCACCGCGCAGGGTCGGCAACAGGTCGAGTGCTGCTTCTTCGAGGGAGTCGAAGTCGTGCTCCGCCAGCAGGGCGGTGACGAGTGCGGTGTCGGTGGTGTTACCCTGAGCAAGCTCACCGTGCTTGGGGGGCTTGCCACCGTTCTTTTCGAGAATACGCTCGTAAAGGTCAGCGGAATTGGTGAGGTTACCGTTGTGCGCCAGGCAGAGCGTGCCGTGCGGGGTGGTACCGAGAGTCGGCTGTGCGTTAGCCCAGTGGGATGCGCCGGTGGTGGAGTATCGGGCGTGGCCGATAGCGTGGTCGCCGGGCATGGAGCTGAGGGTGGCTTCGTCAAAGACCTGGGAGACGAGTCCCATATCTTTGTACACGTGGATGCGTTTGCCGTTACTGGTTGCGATACCTGCTGATTCCTGGCCGCGGTGCTGGAGTGCGTACAGGCCGTAGTAGGTTAGCTTTGCCACGTCCTCGCCGGGTGCCCAGACACCGAAGACGCCGCAGGCGTCCTTGGGGCCGTGGTCAATCGGATCGAGGTCGTGAGTGAGTTTTCCGTCGGGGCGAATCAATTCACTTCTTTTCGACGTTGGGACTGCGGATGCGTCTGCGCAGGCGCAAGACGGACGTGTGTTTCTGTACTCGCACCTGCCTGTGTGTGCGGTAGCATACACCAGACCTTTAAAAGTGTACCGGGTTTCAATGTAGACGTGGTGAAGGATACGCTAAATACCTCAGGATGGACCACTAGAACAGGCAACAAACACGCCAAATTACGAAAACTGCGTGGACCTGCGGGCTCGTAGCAAATTCTAGAAGAGCGGAAGAAGCGCCGATAAATCACTGCGCTCGCCCGACGCATCAAGCGCACCGGCACCCACCGCCTGCTCCCACGAACAGGCACCCAACACTAGCGCCGCCCACACGAGCGGGTGCGCCTCCACCACGGACGGCGGGGTGCCGCGCGTATGGCGAGGACCCGCCACACACTGGGTCACACCCAGCGGGGGCACACGCACCTCCACACTATTGCCGGGGGCGAGGGATGCAAGCTCTTCAAGGGTGAAGCGCACGAAGGTCGCACGCACCGAACGGGGGAGCGCGGCAAACGCCTGCTCCACCTTGGGGGCGCTCAGCAGGTACTCGCCTCGGGCGTGCGAATCCGCAGGCGCGCCGGCTGCCGCACACTGTTCCTCAAAGAAAGCACGCACTTCGCGTACCGCCGTCATGCCGTCTGCTTCGGAAGTTTTACGTCGAATCGCCACGACTAGTCCTCTTCCGGGGTACCGGGAGCCAAATCCTCGCGGGTGAAAAGCTCCTCATGCACGCGCAGCTCGCCCACCTCAACCGGCTTGCCGTCCACGTAGCCGCCGGTCACCGGGTGAACCACCAGCGCGAGTAGGCGCTTGCATTCCTCGGCGCTCAGGTAGCCGCCAGCGGTGAGAGCGCGCAGAGCCACGGCGTACATGGCGCGGTGCAAACCGTCGCTCATCTTCACCACCACGGACGCGCCCGAACGCAGGCCGATGCAGAGCACGCCCTCCGCGCCGCCCTTGACGATCGCGTCCAGTTCTTCGCTGAGCACGGTGTCGGGGGAGCCGGGTGCCTGAATCAGCTCGGGGTAATCCACCATGGCGGTCGCGACCGTGGAGGCGCGCGCATCCGCCCCGAGGTTGCGGATTGCCGCACCCAGGGTCGAGTAGGCGCGTGCGGCACCGGCCAGGGAGACGGCGTGCACGGGCGCACCGCAGCCGTCAATGCCGATTGCGGCTACGGGCTCGCCGGTGAACGCCTCAATTTCTTCGGTGATGACCTGCTGCAGCGGGTGCGCGGGGTCGAGGTAGTTGTGCAGAGTCCAGTTCTGCGATCCCTCTTCAAGGTCGCCGCGTTCAAGCTTGGCGGTGCACGCCCACAGGAATGCGGCGTGCTTGCCGGAGCAGGGATGCGCCAGAGCAGTAGCGGCAAGGTTCGACTGAACCATTGCCTGGCGTGCCTGCTTGTCGGAGGGGAGCGTGGGCTTGAGCGCCAGGTTTGCCGGGGTGAGCGGGTTGGTTTCGGTGCTGCCCTGGGTGAGTACGTCCTGCACGGCGCGCATCTGCTCGAAGGTGCCGCGGTGCGAGCCGCAGGCGATGGCGACCTGGGAGCCGCGCAGGGGTGCGCCCGCTTTCATGGATCCGATGGCCTGCAGCGGCTTGGCGGCGGAGCGCAGGTAGAAGGGCTCGTGAATGTCGCCGAGGGCAAGCTGCACATCGCCGTCGGGGCCTAGCAGGATGAGGCGGCCGCGGTGGCGTGCCTCAATGAAGCGGTTGCGGGTGAGCTGCGCGAGTTCTACGTCGAAGGCGCTGCTGTGGTCGGTGGTGTGAGTGGTTGCCTGTGGGGTGGTGCTGTTGGTCATTCTTCTAGTTTAAACGGGGTGTGCGGCTTGACCCTATTTGTGTCTGGTGGCGCGGAGCTAGGGTGGGCTGGCACGGTCGAGGGAGAGACGTGTGAAGAGATTCACGCCCACTACAGGTTGAAGTTATGAGTAACTCATTTTTATAATTGAAGGGTGCTCAAGCGCAACGGGTAAGACTAAGGTAAGTGAGCGAGGCACAGCCCGCACGAACCGAAAAACCCAGCACCGCATAGGACCGACTACGATCGACGCCCGACGAACCATTCCCGCGCCTCGACGTACCGCCTCATGAACATGGCGATGACCAAGGCAGCGGCAGATGAGCAAAACCCCACCCCGTCAATCGATGAGCTATGAGTGTATCCACGGTTCATCATCTCTGACATGCCCCAATATGCAGTCTGAGAACGGGCGTAATGTATCCAGTACGCAATTGATGCAGTCCCGGGGCCTCTATATCTAGGCGAAACTAGTTAGACGTGACCCGGTACGAGTATGCATCGCTTAATGCCCCTTACCCCTCAACTCACTCTTGATTGGTGAGCGGCAAACCATGTAAAGGAGTACATCCATGGCAGAGCAGAACAACACCTCCGCAAACACCTCCGCACAGAACGTCTCCCCCAAGGGTGGCGTGGGCGTGGATTCTGAATTCCACGCAAAGTTCTTCCCCATCCTGGCTCGCGTTGCTTCTGTGACCGCAGTGCTCATGTATGTCTTCTACTTCCCGCAGATTATCGGTAACCTGAACGGTCACAAGGGTGACTGGATCCAGCCGCTGGTCGCTGCGGTGAACTGCACCCTGTGGGTTCTGTACGGTCTGTGGCGCCCCAAGAAGGATGTTCCGATTATCATCGCGAACCTCCCGGGTATTGTCTTCGGTGGTGTGGCTGCCATTACCGCCCTCATCTAGTGCTTTTAGCTTGATTCGGTAGCTTCGGTTACCGCGCTGTGCGGCTCTTCTCTAGCGTGCATTCTTACGAATGTGCCGCTACATGAGAAGAGCCGCATTTTTAGTGAGCCCAGCTCACGTTTTTAGAGTGATACCGGGTACCCTGAATAGCATGAAGGTTTTGGTACTGGGCCCCGGCGGCCGCGAACACGCAATTATTCGAGCGCTTCTGCGCGACCCTGAGGTAACCGAGGTGCACAGCGCCCCCGGCAACGCCGGCATTGCCCAGGATGTTCCCGTCCATGCAATTGATGCGAATGACCCCGCCCAGGCAACCGCCCTGGCACGCGAACTGAACGCCGACCTGGTCGTTATTGGCCCGGAGGCGCCGCTGGTCGCCGGTGTTTCTGACGCACTGCGTGAGGCGGGTTTTGATGTTTTCGGCCCCTCCGCAGCTGCCGCTCAGCTGGAGGGTTCTAAGGCTTTCGCTAAGCAGGTCATGGAAGAGGCTTCCGTGCCGACTGCCCGCGCTTACGTGGCAACGAATGCTGCTGAGGCGCAGGCTGCCCTGGACGAGTTCGGTGCACCCTATGTGGTGAAGGACGACGGCCTGGCAGCAGGTAAGGGCGTTGTGGTGACCGAGGACCGCACCGCAGCACTGGAGCACGCTCAGGCTTGCTTCAACGCTGGCGGTACCGTGGTCATCGAAGAGTTCCTGGACGGCCCCGAGGTGTCCCTCTTCGTCATTTCTGACGGTAAGAACGTTCTGCCGCTGTCCCCGGCTCAGGACTTCAAGCGCATTTTTGACAACGATGAGGGCCCGAATACCGGCGGTATGGGCGCCTACACCCCGCTTCCCTGGCTGCCCGAGGGCTTCGTGCAGGAGGTCGTGGAGAAGGTTGCCCGCCCGACCGTGGCTCGTATGGCTGAGCGCGGCACCCCGTTCGTGGGTGTGCTCTTCTGCGGCCTGGCTGTGACCAGCCGCGGCGTGCGCGTTATCGAGTTCAACGCCCGCTTTGGCGACCCGGAAACCCAGGCGGTTCTGGCGCGTCTGCGCACCCCGCTGGGTCAGCTGCTGCGTGCGGCTGCTCGCGGTGAAATTTCTGAGGGTACCGAGCTGGATTGGGATCCCCGCACCGCAGTGGACGTGGTTATGGCTGCTGAGAACTACCCTGACACTCCCCGCAAGGGTGATGTTATCTCCGGTCTGGATGAGGCGAATGCTCTGGAGGGCGTGCACGTGATTCACGCGGGCACCGTGGTTTCCGGCGAGGAAATCCACACCGCCGGCGGCCGCGTGCTGGCCGTCGTGGCGCTCGGTGAGAACCTGGGCGCCGCCCGCGACGCCGCCTACGAGGGCGTTCGCGCTATCTCCTGGGCTGGCGCGCAGTACCGCACCGACATCGCGCTGAAGGCTGTGGAGAACCGCATCCACATTCCCGCCCCGCGCGGCTAAAACCTAAGGTGACCGGCTTCCCCGCTTGAGGGTGGGGGAGCCGGTCGCTTCTTTGCCACTCGCTTCTTTATCCCTCGCAGCCTCAGCTTTTCCCGGGTTCATTTCCTCGGCTCGGGGTGCTGTCGGCGGCGACCGGGGCAGGTTGGGCTCTCAAGATTGTGCCGTATTGATGACTGGTTGGCACTATCGGGAGCCGTGCCTGTCGCGGTATTGTAATTACACAGACTTTTTGCATCCACATCACACCACCTCATCAGGAGAAATTCTCATGACTTCTCGTTCTAACCCCGTGGAAATCCCGGGCTGGACTCACATTTATTCCGGTAAGGTCCGCGACCTGTACGTTCCGAATGAGGAACGTTTTGATGCTACCGGCTTGACCGTCAATGATGACGCTGAGCTGCGTGCCGGTTCGGTTATGGTTGTTGCCTCGGACCGTATTAGCGCTTTTGACCGTATTCTGCCCACCGAGATTCCGGATAAGGGCAAGATTCTGACTCAGATGTCCCTGTGGTGGTTTGAGCAGCTTAAGCAGGTTCCGAACCACGTGCTGTCCACTGACGTTCCGGATGTTGTGGCTGGTCGAGCAATGATTTGCCGCTCCCTGAACATGTTCCCGGTGGAATGCATTGTGCGCGGTTACCTGACCGGTTCGGGTTTGGCTGTGTACAACGAGACTGGTGAGATTGCTGGCGTGAAGTTGCCTGCGGGTCTGGTGGATGGTTCCCGCCTGGAGACCCCGATTTTCACTCCGACCGGTAAGGCTGAGGTGGGTGAGCATGATGAGCTGGTGACCCGTGAGGAGCTGTACGCTGAGGTTGGTCAGCCGGTGGGTGAGCGCCTGGAGGAGCTGAGCCTGAGCCTGTACACCACTGCGGAGAAGATTGCTCGTGAGCAGGGCATTATTCTGGCGGATACCAAGATGGAGTTCGGTACTGATTCGTACCGTGGCGAGATCACTCTGGGTGATGAGGTTCTGACCCCGGATTCTTCGCGTTTCTGGGACGCTCAGCAGTATGAGCCGGGTCATGCTCAGCCGAGCTTTGATAAGCAGTATGTGCGTGACTGGCTGCGTTCCCCGGAGGCGGGCTGGGACGGTTCGGATAACGTGCCGCACCTGCCTGAGGAGGTTGTGGAGAAGACTCGTGCCCGTTACGTTGAGGCGTATGAGCGTCTGACCGGCACGAAGTTCTAAACTCAATATTTCGGGCTGAATAAGTCTTTGAGATAGCTAAAGGGCGGTGCCCCGGAAGGTCATTCTTCCGGGGCACCGCCCTTTAATCCATAAGCTCTTTTACATGCATTCTTATAGGTGCTATACGTCATAAATACATCTTGTGTGTCTATTGTACGGGGGGGGGTTGTCCTCTATCATACTTAGTAATCGGCTCATGATGCTTCTACTCCGCAAAACGCAGGTTTACACCATATAGCTGGTCTGTAGATAGCCCTCACGATACGCTCGTATCACTGCCGGTTCTCGCCCATCAATGATGCTTGAGAAAGGTGAAGTTCATGGCAAAGAAGCCCTTCACACCCCTCGCCCTTATCGGTATTGCCTGTTGCCTGGGCGTATCGAGTTGCTCCACCACCGTTGAAGTTAAGCAAGACATTCGCAATGTCCTGGCAAGCTACGAGAATCCCTCCCCGGATATTAACGTGGCCCTCGTCAACGAGGTCAAAAAGTGCATGAGCGAGAAGTCCTTCACCTACTCCGGTAACCAGAATATTATTTACGGCGCCTCCGTTCATGAACTTGCGATGAGTGGCGCCCACTTCGCCAACGAAGAAGCGGCCACCCAGGGATACTGGTCCACCCGGCAGGGCAACGCTAGCTCCAGCAATGCACCCGCGATGGAAAACCCGGCATATCAGAAGGCGTTCCTAGGCGACCCTCAAGCCCCAGACAGTAAAACTATCACCATCACCATGAGCAGCGGCGCCCAGGTCGGCATGGCAACAGATTCATGCATCGGACGTGCGGCAGAAGCTGTCTTCGGCTCAGCAGAAAACTACCTCAAATACACCAACTTCGTTAACGAACTCATCACGGGCGGATCCAAAAACAACGCGGTAGAAGAAATGGGGAAATACTACCGTAATGACACCACCTACGGTGCATGCATGAAAGAAAGCGGATACGCCGATATCCAGCACTTCGGAGATGCTCCCAGCTACGCAGAGAAAACCTGGGGTAAGTACAAGGCAGCCAATGTAGCCGCCAATGCGGAAGAGCAGTCCCTAGCTCACGCCGACTACAACTGCCAAAAGTCCACTGGAATCCTGACTAAGGCACAGAATATCTACTACGAAAAGGCTGCGACCTGGCTCAATGAGCATGAGCCGCTCATCCTTGAAGTACGCGATATCGAGCGCCAGGCCCAGGAGCGCGCCGCAGCTCTACTCAACGGCAACTAGCCAACGGCAACCAGTAAACGCTGATTCCTCGTTGGACATTTTCTAGCGAAAATTTTCTACCGGTCCTCTGCTCTCAACCGCGTTCACCCGCGGATGAGAGCAGAGGATACACCCCTTTATTCAACCCCCGCCACGTTGTTACCCTCAGCAATTACCCCTAGTCCCGCCCCATATTTCACCGCAGAAAGGTGAACCCATGAACACGCAGCAGAGTTCAGAAAACCCCCGCCGCGCCGCCACGACGGCAACCATACGCGCCTACCTGGTTCCGGTGCTCGTCATTCTGCTCGTCATCACCGGCGGGTTCTCCATCTACGCCCTTAATACGGGGCTACGCACCAATGTTGAATCCAATGCGCAGCCGTCCCGCGCCGCGCAACTAACAACCCGAATCAGCACTCAGACTGTTACCCGCACCTACTCGGGAGAAGTTAGCGTGTCGTCTGCCCGAAGCTACGCCGTGGGAACCCCTCAAGGAGTGGTGACCAGGGACGGCGCCAAAGCGGGCACCCAGCTGAGTAACGGCTCAATTATCACCACTATCAATGAGCGTCCCATCATTGCGTTCAAGGGTAGTATTCCCGCCTACCGCGACCTTGCCGTAGGCGCTCGCGGCGATGATGTTAAACAGCTCCAAGAAGCTCTAGAATCGCTCGGCTACAGTATCTGGGATGAGGAAGGAAACTACGGCGAAGCAACCGCCAACGCTGTCTACCGTTTCTACCTGGATCGTGGCTACTACCCTCCCGGGGATACTGACCGAACCGAAGAAGGACGCTACAACACTGCCCTGCCGCTCTCTGAATACCTCTTCGCTGACGGCAATGAATACACCGTAGACAACAGCTGCGGTACCAAAGGCCAAACCTCAACTCCGGCGCTGTGCACCCTATCCGCGGGTGGATACCGTCTGGTACTCTCCGCGGACGGTAGCGCTCTCAGCAATGAACTCGCTGAAGGACAGAAAGTCCAGATTCTTACTGATAACGGGAGCCCGCTCGAAGGCACTCTGGGCGCGGCCCTCACACCCGAAGGCTCAACTAACGCTGACGGCAGCGCTAACGCAGGTACCTCCAACGGTGCGCAGAACAGCGCGCGACCTAACAGCGATACCTCCGCGCAGGGAGCTACCGCACGGAAACGCTACCCCATCACAATCGACTTGCCGGAAAACACGACGGCATCAACACGTTTTCAAGCAACCGTCACTCTCAACCGAGGCGCTGAAAACGCCCTCGCAGTGCTCGAAGCAGCCGTCAAAACCGAAGAAAACGGAACGCACTCCATCACCCTGGACAACGGTCAGAGCGTTCCCGTCACCCTTGGCGTGTGCTCCGCCGGAATCTGCGAGCTCGTCAACCCTGCTGCAGAACTCAAGGCAGGTACCGTCGTGAAGCTGAAGGAGCGCTAAAATGCCTCATCACGAGACAGAACGTGCCCTCCCCACGAGCGCTACCGCCACAAAACCTAATATCGAGTGCCACAATATTGCGCGTTTCTTCCCGCCCTCCACCTGGGCGCTAAAAAACGCGACCCTCAGCATTCATGAAGGCGAATCAGTGGCCATTACCGGCGCCTCCGGAAGCGGAAAATCTACGCTCCTCTCTATCATCGGGCTACTCGATCAGCCCTCCGAAGGTGAGCTGAAAATATTGGGCCAAAACATGGGCACCGCCAGCGACGCCGAGCGAACTGTAGCACGCCGTGAGCACATCGCTTTCGTCTTTCAGGCGTACCACCTTATCGCTCATCTGAACGCCACCGAGAACATTGCCCACACCCTCCGGATGCGCGGCGTACCGGGCCGTCAGGCACATCAGCGTGCGTTGCAGGCACTCGAACAGGTGGGTTTGGGGCACCGCCTGGAGGTTCTTCCACGCAACATGTCCGGTGGTGAACAGCAACGAGTCGCGGTTGCGCGTGCGTTAGCCTGCGCCCCGCGCATCCTGCTGTGCGATGAGCCTACAGGAAACCTCGATACTGAAAACTCTCACAAGGTGTTGGATCTGCTCCTCGCCGGCCGTGCGGAGAAGCAAAGCCTGGTCATCATCACCCATGAACCCGATATCGCGGCTCGCTGCGACCGGCAGTTGCACATGGTCGATGGGATGCTCGTTAGCCCCGAACTCGCTAGCCCCGAAGAACCGGCCCACCAAACGCTCAAAGAACCCGTTGTCAGGGGAGGATAGATGCTAAGGAACAACCTTCACTACGCTCTCCTTGCAGTTGTTCACCGTTGGCGCCGCAACCTGCTCACGGTATTGGCGATGCTCGCGGGAACAACCACCATCATTATGCTGGTGGGCGTCAGCGAGTCGTCAGCGCTCAACACGAGCTCGCAGCTGGCCAGTTACGATTCCACCCGGCTCGGTGTGCGCCTCCAGCCGCAGACCTGGGATATACCGGAGGATGAACTGCTCTGGCGCGTTAACCAAGTTCCAGAGGTCAAAGCTGCCGGTACAGTCACCGTAGATACGCAGACGACGCGTCCACAAGTGAACAGGCCGGGGTATGAGGGCCAACAGACACCCCTCGCAATTGTTTCAGAAGCAGGTTTGAAAGCACGAGGCGCGCACATTGTCGAAGGGCACTTTTCGGAGCCTGCCCGCGAACGCCCCGGTGAGCCTACCGTCTATCTGGGTGTTGCCCTCGCGAAAGAGCTAGGGGTCAGTACTGAGCCCGGGCGGAACATGATTGAGGTCAACGGAATGCGAGCTTACGTGCTCGGCATTATCCGTGACGGCGGCAAAAACGCTGCTCTCAGTAGCGCTCTTATCCTGCCGACCACCTCCACTTTCTTGCCGCAAGCCCACACCCTGCAACGCGGTATGGACGTTATCGTGAATCCAGGAAGTGCAGATACGGTCGCGGAACAGCTCAAGCAGGTACTCGATCCGCAGCGCGCCCCCGTTGATACAAACATTGAGATTCCGCCTTCACCGGTGACTCTTCGTGCTTCCTTGACGAAGGATAGCCGAGCTCTTACGACCATTATTCTGGTGGTTCTTATCGTCTCGACAAGCTTCGGCATTGTGATGACCATGCAGATTTCGGTCTGGGAACGCCGCCGGGAAATCGGCATTAACCGTGCATTAGGGTTGGGACGGCGAGATGTGGCGGTCAGCTTCCTTGCAGAGGCGGCTCTCCTCGGGGCCCTGGGCGCTCTTGGAGGCTTCATCCTCGGTATTCTCGGTTCCTGGGTTGTGTGCCTTCTCAACGGATGGGCGCTATCTCTGCCGCCCCTTATCCTAGGGATTCCTTTCCTCGGCTTGGGTGTGGGCATCGTGGCGGGTGCATTGCCCGCCTACGCGGCAACGAAGGTTCAGCCGCTTGAGCTCCTGCAATAATTGCCCCGCTGAAATAATTGCTCGGCGCATAAGGGCGGTGCCCCGGAAGGTCATTCTTCCGGGGTACCGCCCTTTAGCTATATGAGGTTATGGTATTGAGGGGCGCACCTTAGCCGTTGTGAGCGTCTTCATCGTGTACGTTTGCGTGGCACAAATCCTCGTGCAGAAGATCCCGCGCCGGGTGCAACCGCGCCCGCTCCTCCGCTGCACGGTCAGACAGCGAATAGAACCACGTAATATGCTCGCACACCCGCTCGTAGGCCGCCTGCTCATCGTGAGAGGCAATCGCCTCAATAATGCCGTAATGCTGCCGCTGCAGCGTGCGCTTGACCGCCTCCCAATCCTTCAAGAAAGGAACCGCCTCCTGCACATAACTCATTGTCGCCATGTGCAAAGAGTCAATCACCGTATCAAGCACAATATTGCCGCCAAGCTTCGACAGCTCATAGTGAAAACGCGTATCGCAGAAATGGAAGCGCTCATCGCTGATCTGCTCATCCATCTCCGCCAAATGCGCACGCGCCCGCTCCAACGCCGCTTCACGCTCCGGGGTGTCCGGCGCTGCGGCTGCCGCACGTGCCGCGGGGCCCTCCAACAGCAGGCGGGTTGAGACAACGTCCTTCACCGGCAGGCTACGGGTCGCAATGTGCATGCGCAACGCCCAGCTGAGCGCATCCGACGGCTCCGAAATGATAATCGCGCCCGACTTCGGTCCCGAACCGGTACTGGAACGAATCAGGCCCAACGCGTTCAAAACCCGAAGGCCCTCACGGACCGAGGGGCGGGAAATGCCGTGCCGTGCGGCAAGCTCACGTTCGGAAGGGAGCTTATCGCCCACACGCAACTCACCCAGGCGCAGGCGCCGCTCAAAGGTCTCCAGGATGATGCTGTAGCTGCGGTCCGCCAGAATCGGCTGGCGCTCAACCGCAGGGGGCGCCTCTGCAGGCTGGGTGTCGTCAAAAGAACGAGGCATACTCTCTCCTGATAACGAGGCGGATAACGAAAAGAAGTCTCGACTCAGCATGTTCTCCCAAACTATTGGGGCAACCTATCGAGTCATAAGGGGCATAAAAAGCGGGGCGGCGATACCGGAAAGGTACGCCGCCCCGCTGTGGCCTCCGGTCAAACCGGGGCGAATGTCCTACTGTTCGTGAAGCGGATGCTTCAGGAACTCTCTAAAACCTGAGCTTCAGATTAGGGAATCATGAAGGACAGCACGTTGGTCTGCAGGAAGACCAGGACGCAGACGAACAGGAGCATAGCGAAGGACCAGGGGAGGACAGCCTTGAGGATGTCGGATTCCTTGCCTTCCATGTCCACGGAGGTAGCAGCAATAGCCAGCGACTGCGGGGAGATCATCTTACCGACCACACCACCGGTGGTGTTAGCAGCCAGCATGAGCTCGGGGGTTGCGCCGTGGATACCTGCGTGCTGCAGGTTCTCAGCAGCAGACACCTGCAGCTTGGAGAACAGTGCGTTCGCGCTGGTGTCCGAACCGGTCACAGCGGTACCGATCCAGCCCAGAGCCGGTGCGAGGAACGCGTAGACGGTGCCCAGGCCTGCCAGGAAGGTACCCATAGCAATGGTCTGACCGGAGAAGTTCATGACGTATGCCAGTGCCAGAACCGAAGCAATGGTCAGGATGGACCAGCGCATGCGGTAGACAACGGAACCGAACTCGGTGAAGATTGCCGGGAACTTGAAGGCGTAGCGGCCCTTCTCGTTGAAGAAGAAGTAGACCACAGCAACAACCAGACCGGAAATGATCAGCAGGGTGCCGGGGTTGGACATCCACGCGAAGTTGTAGACAGCGTCCTTGACGGGCTTGCCGTCAGCGGTGACGAGGCGGGAGCTCAGAGCCTGGATGTCAATCTTGATGACGAAGCTCTTCAGCCATGCCTTCAGGCCGGCGTGCAGGTTAGCAATACCGAAGATTGCGACAACGATGACGTAGGGCAGCAGTGCCATCCAGACGCGAACGGCGGGCAGAGCTTCCTTCTCTTCAGCCTGTGCGGGCAGACCGTAGCGTTCACGAACGCCTGCGACGCCGCGCGGCTTCCAGAACTGCAGGAAGACAACAGCAACACCCATGGAGACGATGCAAGCAACAACGTCGGTCAGGTTGTATGCGGGGGTAGCAGCGGTGACCCACTGTGCAATTGCGAAGGAGACACCGATGACCAGTGCGGGCAGCCATGCGTCCTTCAGACCCTTCATACCGTCAAGGATGACGAGCAGGATGAGCGGAACGAGCATTGCCAGGAACGGAGCCTGGTGACCAACGATGGTTGCGATAACGTGTGCGTCCTTGCCGCCAACGTCAGCTGCGGTGGTAATCGGGACAGCAACTGCGCCGAATGCCACGGGTGCGGTGTTAGCGATCAGAACGGTGACAGCAGCCTTAAGGGGCTTAACGCCCAGGGAGAGAATCATGGTTGCGGTAATTGCAACGGGAGCGCCGAAGCCAGCCAGTGCCTCGAGCAGACCGCCGAAGCAGAATGCGATGAGGATAGCCTGGATGCGCAGGTCGCCGCCGCCGAGGCGGTCGAAGACGCGGCGCAGATCTTCAAAGCGGCCGGAAAGGACGGTGATCTGGTAGAACCAGATTGCACCGAGGATAACCCAGCAGATGACCAGGCCGTAGATGCCACCGCGGACGGCGCTCAGACCGGCGAGGTCAGCGGGCATGTGGAAGCCCAGCGCTGCTACGAGGATGGATGCTGCCAGTGCCACGAGTGCGGACCAGTGAGCGCGTGCCTTAACGCCCAGTAGCATCACAAAGAAGGTGAGGAGGGGAATGGTTGCCACGAGCGCGCTGAGGCCGAGGCTACCTCCCACTGCATTGGTTACAGCGGTATAAGTTTCCACTGGAACTCCTTTGGTTCAGGGTGTGTTTTGTGTGTGGTCAGACCATAGATAATTCTGTGGGGAACGAGTCATTGTTCCCTGCATGGGGATGTGGTCAGACCATTGATCGCATGTTTAGAAGAGTACCGGATAATGTGGTGTTTCACCAAAAGTGACCTGACTCATTTTTGTGGAAGGCGACCGGAACCTGGGCTCGCTTCCAGTGAAACTGCCGAAATATTGCGGTTCTGATAGTTAATTCCAGGTTCTGAAACTCGAATATTTTCAGATACATCACGAGTTGGGTGTATGGGTCATTGGTTTACCCAGGGGAGAGTCTTCATTTGGACGCATATACCCGAAAAGAATGTTGTTTTAAAAAGGAAAAGCCCCATAAAACAACCATAAAATCTTCAGAACGGCGGATTTCTAGGGGGTTTATGGTCCACTTCTGTGTGTTTGATAAATGTTCAATCTGCGAAAAGAATATAGGGGTCTTACGGGGGGTGCATGGGAGATGAGGTCACATGTACCGGAAGGTAGGGAAATATACCTTAAGGTCAGGTCGACCTAACCGGTTATTTAACAAGGAAAGTATGTGCTATTCCAACTAGAGAAAAGCCGTCCAACGGTGTTAAATGGCTAGAAAGATAAAAGACATCACCACGGTTTCTGATCCCACCGCATCCCACCTCCACTTGGGGCGCGCACATTAGCCGGAACCATCCGGCCCAGCTTCCCCGACTCAATACATCTGAGTCGCTTCTTTGGAAGACCGAACTTGTTCGGACTGTGCCCCGCCTGCCCCAGACGCAGGCGGTGAGACCGAGAAACTCTGAACACAGAGGAAAGGACGGACAAGTCATGCGCATTGCACTCTTCTCCACGTGCATCGTTGACGGCATGTACCCCCGCGTAGCACGCGCCACCGTCGAAATTCTTGAGCGCCTGGGCCACGAGGTTGTCTTCCCCCCGAACCAGACCTGCTGCTCCCAGATGCACGTCAACTCCGGCTACTTCGATGACGGCTACGAAGTCATCAAGAACCACGTTGAGGCTTTTGACTCCTGGGACTGGGACGTAGCTGTTGCGCCCTCCGGCTCCTGCGTTGCTTCCCTGCGTCACCAGCAGGCAATGGTCGCACGTAGCCGCGGCGACGAAGCGCTGGCTCTGAAGGCAGAGCAGATCGCTTCCCGCACCTTCGAGCTTTCCCAGCTGCTGATCGACATCCTCGGCATCACCAACGCTGCCGAGCAGCTCGGCTCCTACTTCCCCGAGCACGTCACCTACCACAGCTCCTGCCACGGTATGCGTATGCTCGGCCTGGGCACCCGCCAGCAGGACCTGGTCCGCACCGTCGAAGGCATCAAGTACACCCAGCTCGAGGGCATGGACCAGTGCTGCGGCTTCGGTGGTACCTTCTCCTTCAAGAACGCTGACGTCTCCGGCGCAATGGTCAACGACAAGGCAGACAACGTTGAAGCAACCGGTGCTTCCGTCTGCACCGGCGGCGACTGCTCCTGCCTGATGAACATCGGCGGTGCGCTGATGCGTCGCGGCTCGGACGTTCAGACCATCCACTTCGCTGAAATCCTCGCATCCACCAAGGAAAACCCGCTCAAGATCAACTCCGAGCGTGTTGAGCTCTCGATCGGCTAAGGAAAGATAAGACCTCATGACCGCTATTCAGCTTGGTATGCCCAAGGTCGTTCACTACGGCGAGGGCAACATTTTCGAAGAAACCCCCTTCCCCAAGTACGCGAAGGAAGAGCTCAAGAACGAGCAGCTACGCGCCAACCTGCGCTTCGTGACCCACGCGATCCGTAACAAGCGCGCACGCGTCACCGCAGAGGTGCCCGACTGGCAGGACCTGCGTAACACCGGTGAGTCCGTCAAGAACTACGTTCTGGCGAACCTGCCCGAGCTGCTCGAACAGTTCGAGCGTAACTTCACTGCCGCAGGCGGCCACGTGCACTGGGCACGCAACGCCACCGAGGCAAACCAGATTGCTTTGGACCTGATCCGCGAGCAGGGCGTGGACGAAATCATCAAGATTAAGTCCATGGCAACCGCAGAGACCGGCCTGAACGAATTCCTCGAGGAAAACGGCATCAACGCTATTGAGACCGACCTCGCGGAAGAAATCGTCCAGCTCGGCCACGACCGCCCCTCCCACATTCTGGTGCCCGCAATTCACCGCAACCGCCGCGAAATCCGCGACATCTTCCTGCGCGAAATTGAGGGTATTAACCCGGACATCACCGATGAGCCGGCAGAACTGGCAGAGGCATCGCGTAACCGTCTGCGTAACAAGTTCCTGAACACCACCGTGGCAGTCTCCGGCACCAACTTCGGTATTGCTGAGACCGGTACCCTGACCATCGTGGAGTCCGAAGGTAACGGCCGTATGTGCCTGACCCTGCCCGACACCCTCATTACCTTCATGGGTATTGAGAAGATTCTGCCCACCTTCCAGGACTACGAGGCATTCCTGCAGCTGCTGCCCCGCTCCTCCACCGGTGAGCGCATGAACCCCTACACCTCCATGTGGACCGGTGTGACCCCCGGTGACGGCCCGCAGAACATGCACGTCATCCTCATTGACAACGGCCGTACCGCTGTTCTGGCTGACGAGCTCGGTCGCCAGGCACTGCGTTGCATCCGCTGCTCCGCTTGCATGAACGTGTGCCCCGTGTACGAGCGCGCAGGTGGTCACGCCTACGGCTCCACCTACCCGGGCCCCATCGGCGCGATTCTGTCCCCGCAGCTCTCCGGTATCGAGGCTGCAGAGAACAACTCCTTGCCGTACGCATCCTCCCTCTGCGGCGCATGCTACGAGGTCTGCCCCGTGAAGATTAACTTCCCCGAGGTCCTCGTGCACCTGCGCGCTAAGGACGTCGAGTCCAAGCACGCTATCCGCGAGTTCGAGGGCAACAAGAAGGCTCCCTTCTCGCAGATGGACGGCATGATGCTCGGTGCGAAGAAGCTCTTCACCTCCGGCAAGATGATGTCGATTGCAGAGCGTGGTCTGCCCATGTCCCGCCTCATTACCGGCCGCAAGCACAAGATCACCGCTGTTCCCGGTATCGTCGGCGGCTGGACCGCTTACCGCGACATCCCCGAGCCCCCCAAGGAATCCTTCCGCAACTGGTGGAAGAAGGAGAAGGGTCAGGCTCCGGCACGCGATAACGCACAGCGCGTTGACATTCAGGCCCTCATCGAGGCTAACAAGGGTAAGGCAGCTGAAGCGGCTGCAAACGCTAAGGCTGCTCAGGAAGCCCGTGAAGCTAAGGAGAACAACTAATGTCCTCTGCTAAGGAAGATATCCTCGCACGTATCCGCTCGTCCCTGGCTGACGCACCCGTCGCCCCCGAGCCCGTACGTAACTACCGCCGCGTCAGCGAGCTGAACGAAGAGCAGACCATTGAGATGCTCGTCGACCGCCTCATTGACTACAAGGCAAATGTGTTCCACGCGAACAAGGAGAACATCTCCGAGGTCATCGCAGAACGCCTGGGTGAAAAGTCCACCTACGTGGTTCCCGAGGGCCTGAACATGGAGTGGCTGCCGGCTGACACCGCTGACCGCAAGCGCGTCACCGACTCCGGTAGCACCCTCAAGCCCGGCTGCCTGACCCTGAAGGAACTGGACGCAGTTGACGCTGTGGTGACCGGTTCGACCGTCTCCTGCGCAGAGACCGGCACGATCTTCTTGAACACCAACCCCGATGAGGGTCGCCGCGCCATCAGCCTGGTGCCCGACCACCACATCTGCGTGGTGCCCCGTTCCACCGTCGTGGAGCTGGTTCCCGAGTCGATCGAGCGTATCACCTACACCCGCCCCGTGACCATGATTTCCGGTCCGTCGGCAACCAGTGATATCGAGCTGATCCGCGTGGAGGGCGTGCACGGCCCCCGTACCCTGGACGTCATCATCTACGACGCCTAAGGTAAAGCGCCAGAAGGCAAACCTCTAAAGAAACCGCCCGAGAGCTAAGGCTCCCGGGCGGTTTCTTTATGCCCTCTTGGCTTCTGCATCTTTCAGAGCAGTAGAAAGCGGCGGAGAAGATAAGCGAACGGTGGCGGGCCCATGTTTCCCGCCACCGTTCTGTGCTTTATAGGGTGGTGTATCGACGGTTAGCGTCGTAGCGCCCCGTGAGGGTGCTTAGGCGCGTGCGTCGAAGTGCTGCAGACCGGAGTCCTCACGGCTACCGCCCTGGCCATCGCCAACATCGTGGTAGTCCTTGATCCACTCGATCTTCTGAACCCACTTGACCATCTTGTAGCCGTGCATGGAGTCCGCACGCAGACGGAGCGGGCCACCGTACACATCCGGCAGGGGCTTGTCGTTCATGCCCCACGCCAGGATGGTCTCATCTTCCATTGCCATGGAGATGTCCAGGCACTCGTAGTAGGGTTCGGTCGGGCGGCCGTCGTAGGTGTGGCCCACGTGGCCGAAGGAGGTCACCATAACGTAGCGTGCCTCGTCGGTCTTCTCGACCAGTGCGAGAACGTCGCGCAGGCGCACGCCCTCCCACTTGGCGATGCCGGTCCAACCCTGCATGCAGGTGTGCATGGTGATGTTGACTTCCTTGCCCAGCTGCTTGAGCTCGTCAATGCTCAGGGACTTGGATTCCTTCACCAGGCCGCCCAGCTCGAGGCGGTAGTCAACGAACTCGTGCTCCTTCAGGCGGTTCCACTCGGTGCTCTCACGCTCTGTCGGCGGGCGAGTGTTAACCCAGTGGAAGGGCGAGATGTCGGCATCGGTGAAGGTCTTCTTCTGCACCTGACGGGAGGTGATACGGTCCAGCAAGACGTTACGAATCGGCTGGGTCAGACCCCAAATGAAGGTCTGGGTGAATCGCAGGTCGCGCAGGGACCAGTACGAAGCGAAAATCCACAGAGCCACAGCGAAGACAATGCCGCCAATGAGCATGGTGACTGCCTGAGCGAACTGTGCTGCGTCGACCTCGTTGTAGGGCTTGTTCAGCATCATGTGGGCGATGTTGTACTGGGGGTGAACCACGAACACCAGCGCCACGTGAATGACGGTGAAGACGCAGTAGAACGCCATGCCCAGGAAGTGGATGGAACGTGCGGTCTGGCGGTTACGGAAGAGGCGCACGTAGCCGGGGAAGCGGCCGCAGAATGCCGGGCTCATAATCGGGCCGGTTGCAATCATCAGCGGTGCCACGATGAACACCACAGTGAAGTACATAATCTGCTGCAGAGCGTCGTACGGCTGGAAATGCTCAATCGAGGGAATCTGGAAGCCAGCGTAAATCTGGATGGATTCCCACGCCTGCGGGATGATGTCCCAGCTGGTCGGGACGATGCGGCGCCACTGACCGGTCAGGAACAGCAGGGAGACATATACCAGACCGTTAACAATCCAGATGACGGTCACCAGCGCGTGCCATGCGCGGCCCAGACCAATCTGAGCCTTACCGGGCAGAGAAATCAGGGGAGACAGGGTGCGCTGGTCATCGCGCGCAGTAAATGCGCCGGGGGTGGTAGGGACCTTGTCCTTGGTGAACTTAATCCACTCAGAACCCGGGGTGCAATGGTTGTTCCAGTACAGGCGGGGGTGAGAGGCGAGAACTTCCCAACCTGAACGAATCAGGAAGCCCATCATAATGAAGTTGATAAAGTGCGTAATTCGGAGCCAGGCCGGGAAGTCCAGCTCTACGCCACCAGTGCTCGCGGTGAGGAGTAGTTGGTGCATGATATTTCCTTCGGAAATGACTGTGTGTGCAGACAATCGTTAGGATTCAGTGCGAGGCCTTGAGATGCGAAGTTAGAAATAGTTACCTTTCTGAACCATATGATCCTCCTCCATAGTTGGGAGCCGCCGGGGGTATCGTCGCGGATACTCCCGAAAGGGGCGCCTCCCGTGTGTGAGATGGGAGGTGCGCCAGCTCCCGCTGGGGCGGAAGCGACTCTGTGTATGTATGTTGGTTTATGTGTGTTTTAGGGAAATTCCCTGTCCGCTTTCAATTTTATAGGACAAAGTGTCAGTCGTGAAAGCTAAGACACGTCATGTTCTGTAATATTTGCATAAAAAATCCGAATTTAAGGAAGATTCTCATCTTTCCGCGGTTTATAGGGTCTTTCGGGTGCAAAAAACCCACCGCAGCCTCAAGAGGGGATGCGGTGGGTTTTGATCCTATATGTGGGATGCATGTTGGTTTGCAGGGCTTTAACTGCCTGGTATTGTGTGGTTTTATAAATTCAATCCCACATAAGGTTGCGGTGACTGTAAGCGAGATACCCGCTCAAACCGGTTTGTAACCCGACCTTGAAAACGCCGAAGGCAACCGTACCGTAGCCGCTACTAGATCTCTGCAGAACCCGTATTTTCCGCAGAACCCTTACGCTTCTTTGCCTCAGCCCGAGAGGCTGCTCGGGACGCAACACTAGAACCAGCGGAAGTGTCCGTAGCCTCGGCAGAGCCGGGCTGAGCATCGGCCGGGGATTCAGAATCGGGCTGGGACTCAGAATCGGGCTGGGTCTCGGAATCAGCCTGCGACTTCAGCTGAACCACCGGAATCATGCCCGTGGCAAGCTTCGCCTGCGCATTACGCTGAGCCTTCAACGCATTCATCTGCTCCTTACGGCTCGGCTCCTGCTGAGCCGGCTGACCAGAACCAAACGCCTGACGAATACCCAACGCCCACAGCGGGAACAGCAGAACCGTCAGCGCGCCACCGGCAACCAGCAGCGACGCCGTGGACTCCTCCATAAGGCCCGAACTGGTTGCAACCTCCGTCACCGCCACAATAATCGGCAGACCCGCAGCCGAATACAACGCCAACTGCGCCTTCTGCGCGCGAGTAGTCAACCCCGAACGGGTATCGAAGAAATGCTCCGCCAAAAGAACCGGAACGCCGCGGCACAGCAGAATACCCACCACCACGGCAAGCAGACCCAAAGGATTAGCCACCACAGCAGAGACATCAATGCCCATACCGCTGACCACAAAGAACAGCGGAATCATGAACGTAAAACCAACCACCTCAAGGCGGCGAGTCATCATGTGCAAAGCCGCCGGAGGGGTCAGAGTACGCAGAATCAGGCCCGCCGCAAAGGAACCGAGCACCGCATCCAAATCAAAGAGGGCAGTGCACATGATCAGGGTCGCCAGCAGGAACATCGCAAGACGTAGAACCGTCTGACCGGTCGTATTCGCCTCCGCAGCCATAATCTGACGCAGACCCGGCACATGCGCAAACAGACGATGCGGAATCAGCGCCGTAATCACCGCCACCACCATAAACGCCAGCAACACCACAATCGCCATGCCCGGCGAACGCGAAGACAGCAGCAGCGAAATAGCGAAAATCGGCAGAAGCTCACCCACTGCACCGTGCACCAGGACCGCATTACCTACCGGCGTACCGGCAGCACCGTGAGACTTCAGCATCGGCAACAGCGTACCCAACGCCGTGGAACTCAACGCCACGCCCACCGCAACATACGTATTCAGCTCACGCGAGAACGACGTAATCACCGCCGCACCCGCCATACCCAAGGCAAAGCACACCACCCACGTGGCAATAGCGCTATAACCCTGACGGCTACGCAGAGACGACACATTAATCTCAAAGCCCGCAATCAAAAAGAGCATGCCCAAGCCCAGCTCCTTCAGCAGCGGGATACCGCCCTCACTGCTGGCAAGGTTGAGCATATTGGGGCCAATCAGCAGACCAAAAATGAGCAGGAAAACCACATCCGGGATCTTCTTACCCGTCAGCCGCGAAAGAATCGGCGACAGCAACGCAACCAACGTAATCCAGAAAATGGACACAAACTGGCCGCTATCGTGGCTCGATCCATCCGACAGAGTCGTACCCGAAGCAAGAAGAGCACCAGAAGTCCCCAAGTCCGTCAAGAAAAGCGGGGAAAAAGTCGAAAACATAAAACCTCAACGTGGTGTGTGCAGGTGGGGCGCGTTTGGGACAGTAAAAGGAGCGAAATCATGCTCCCGTGGGATTGCCCCACCTTTAAGAACGTACCAATGGTACACACCCAACCTCGTGCAACAACACTTGAACAGCACTCACCAATAGGGCAAGAAGCTCCAGCCAGCAGCCGACCGAGAGGCGGCATGAGAGCAAAACCTCCGCGCCACCGCCGGACCAGACACAGCTTCCACCGTTACACTTAACACCTATGCCAGAGCATCCGGCACACACCACCGGATGCGGCAGATACCCTGGCAGCGCACATCCCCTGGCAGGGCACACACCACCGGCAGGGTGCACAGACTCTCAAACACGGCACTACAAGGAGCGAGGACATGGCAGCAGGGCGCACTCAACCCATCCCCACCGTCAGCAGCGGGGCACGCGCCGCCTCCCTCGGAGGAACCCGACGCGACCTCGGGCTCGACCTAGCCCGCGCCTTCGCCGTGCTCAGCCTGCTCATCCCCTTCGGATACTGGCTGCAGCTGATCCCGGTGTCCTGGACGTTCTGGATCCCGCAGACCCTCGTACCGGCAGAGCCGCTCTTCGCCGCGATCCTGGGCGCAGCCGCCTGGCGCTACGCACGCACCGCGAACTTCCCACAACTCTTCGCCGGAACCATCGTGCGATTCCTTGCGCTGCTTCTGCTGGGCGTGGCACTCATGCAGGGTGCCACCTACCTGCCGCAAGCCGGCGTGACCGTACCGGCGCAGGGCTTCGCATATTCCCTGCCCTTCGACATGCTCGTGCACCTGGCGCTGCTCACCCTGCTAACCCTATTCATCGTGCACCTGCCCCTGTGGGCGGTCGCCGTGCTGGCGGTGGTCACCAGCCCCTTCATCACCTGGACCTACACCCTCCTCATGGACGTAGCTGCCCAGGCAGATGCGTGGACCGCCGTGCAGCTGCCGTTCCTCGCAAGCCACGGCGTCAACCACGCTCAGAGTGCACAGCTCATCTGGGTCCTGTGCCTGGGCATCGTGCTCGTGCGCCTCTACGACAACCTGCAGGCAAAGCTCGCAATCCCCGTAGTACTCGCCGTGCTGGCGCTCGCCGTCTACCGCACCTTCAACCCCTACACCGAGCTCGGCTTCCTCAACAGCCCGCAGGTGCTGCTCACCCTAAACCTGGCGGCAACCCTGTACTTCTGGGCAGAATGTGCGCGACTGCTCTCCGCACAGGCGGGAATGCTCACCCCGATCGCCCGCCTGGGCCAGATGTCGCTGAGCGCATCCATTGTGCTGAGCGGAATCATCATCTACGCAGGGCCCACCGTCAAGGCTCTCACCGCGGGCGAGCACTACATCGCCACCGGAGGTTGGGGCACCGCCGTGTACTGGAGCGTCTTCCTGCTGCTCGGCGCCGCAATCGCCCTGGGCTTCTGCACCCTCTGGTCGCGCATGGCGCGCTCCATCGCCGGACGCGGCCCCCTGGAGGCGATTCTCGCCCTCATCTCCGGGCGCGGCTAGCCGAATCTGAACTCAACACAAAAGCGACCCCCTCCCCACGTTCCTGCGCGGGTAGAGGGTCGCCTCTATATACTCAACATCTGCAACAGAATCTGCGCCAGAGTCTGACTAGGAATCTGACTAGGAGCCTGCAACAGAAATACTGCGGGTACGACAAAGCCCCGGTCCAGTGGACCGGGGCTAACTGTCGGGATGACAGGATTTGAACCTGCGACCTCGTCGTCCCGAACGACGCGCGCTACCAAGCTGCGCCACATCCCGATGTTGACCTATCAGCAAATACCGTAGGCAACTCACCTAGGATAACCCAAAAAAATTCAGAACGCAACACAGCGGCACGCCACGGGATATTGGGGCGACTCAGAGGCGCCTAAGCGTCAGCCTCCTGAACCTGATTCAGCTCATCCCAGGAGGCGTACATCGCCGCAAAACGACCACCGGAGGCAATCAGCTGCTGCGGGGAGCCATCCTCCACCACGGAGCCCTCATGAATCACCAGCACACGATCAGCGCCCAGAACCGTCGAGAGGCGATGCGCAATCACCAGCGCCGTACGCCCCGCCAACACGGTTCGCAGCGCCGCCTGCACCGCGCGCTCACTCGGAATGTCCAGCGAAGCCGTCGCCTCATCCAGAATCAGCACTCGCGGATTCGCCAAGAACACGCGAGCAAAGGACACCAGCTGACGCTGACCCGCCGACAGGGTAATACCGCCGCGACCCAGCTGTGATTCGTAGCCGTCACGCAGACGCTCAATGAACGCATCAGCGCCCACCGCCTTCGCGGCAGCCTTCACCTGCTCATCGGATGCCTGGGGGTTACCCATGCGGATATTCTCCAGAATCGACGCGGAGAACAGGAACACCTCCTGGGTCAGCATGAGCACCTCACGGCGCAGCTGCGCATCCGCCAGCTGGCGGACATCCACGCCGTCAATACGCACCTGACCAGCTGAAACATCGTAGAAACGAGCCACCAGCTTAGCGATCGTCGACTTACCGGCACCCGTAGCACCCACCAGCGCCACGGTCGTACCCGGCTCAATGCGCAGGGTCGTCTCCTTCAACGCGTGACGATCCGACGTGTACCCAAAGACCGCCGAATCCAGCTCCACCAGGGCGCCCTGAACTTTGCCGGACGCGCCCTCAGCAGCACTAGACTTAGATGCAGACTCGGCGGCAGACTCTACAGCGCGCTCATACGGATGCTCCGGCTCAGCAACCTCCGGCTCCTCAGCCAAGAACGACGACAGCTTCTCCAGCGCGGACATCGCTGACTGGAACATGTTGTAGAACTCAGAGAGCTGCATGACCGGCTCAAACACACGGTTCGCGTAAATCACCAGCGCCAGCAGGGTACCGATCTGCATGGTGCCGCCCAGCACCGCATAGCCACCCAGCACTAGCGCACCGGCAATAAACACATTGCCCAAAAGCATCAGCACGGGCGAGTAGACGCCGAAAATCTTAATCGAATCCATCACCGCAAGGCGGTAACGCTCCGACGCCTCAGCGTACTCGGAACGCATCTGCGCCTCCGCACCAAACGCCTTCACCGCGCGGATACCCGTAAAAGTCTCCACAAAACGGCTCGTCAAATGCGCAGATTCGGTACGCATCGTGCGGAAAACCGGCACCGCAGCCTTCTGGAACCAGCGCGTCAAGAAGTAAATCGGTACGCCCATGACCAACATGAACAAGCCAATACGCCAATCCAGAAGGAAAATAGCGACCGCAGAAATCACCATGGACAGCAAGGTAATCGCCAACTGGCTGATGCCGCTGTCCAAGAAGCTGCGGACCGTATCAATATCGCTGGTCAAACGCGAAATGACCTTGCCCGAGGTGTACCGCTCATGGAACGACACGCTCAGCGACTGCGCGTGACGGAATACCCGCTTACGCAGGTACACCACCACACCCAGCGACACACGCACCGTGTACGCCACGTTGACCCACGAGAAGATCGCGGTCACCGCGGTAGCCGCCACAAAGAACGCCAGCAGGGTCAGCAGGGGAGAAACGTCACCCTGCTTGAGCGGTTCAATGGAACTATCCAGGACGCGGGCAATCAGAATCGGCGCAATCGCCGAGGAACCCGACACCAAGAGCACCGAAATGATCGATAGCGCCAACGCCCCACGGTGCGGGCGCAACATCTGGCGCAGCAGAGCCATCGAGCGTTCAGGGGTCTCCGCGCGCTCCTGCGGACTCATCTGCTCCCGCGGCTCCGCCGGACGATGATGGGCCATTAGCCCTCCTCCATCGTCATCAGCTGACGGTACTGCTCCGAAGAGTCCATCAGCTCAGCGTGAGTGCCCTCAGCGACCACGGCACCATCAACCATCAGCAGCACGCGGTCCGCCAACGCCACGGTGGAGGAGCGGTGCGCCGTCAGCAGGGTCGTAGCGCCGCCCAGACCGTCCAGACCCTCACGCAGGCCCGTAATAATACGCTCCTCGGTGTTCACATCCAGCGCCGAGAACGGGTCATCCAGCAGCAGCACGGAGGGACGCTTCGCCAAAGCGCGCGCCAACGACAGACGCTGACGCTGACCACCCGAAAGGCTCAGACCCTCCTCACCAATGACGGTATCCAGACCCTGCGGAAGCTCCGCCACAAAATCGCACGCAGCCAGCTGCAGTGCGGTCTGGAGGGTCGCCTCCAGCTCTTCTGCGGCAGGGTAGTCCTCATCCTCGGTGCCGTGTTCGTACTGCTCGGCAACACCCATCAGCACGTTCTCGCGGACCGTGCCGGAGAAGAGCACCGCCTCCTCAAAGACGAACGCGGTCTGGGCGCGTACCTCCTCAATGGACATGTCGGCGGTGTCTCGGGTGCCAAAACGCAGGGAACCGGAGGTCGGCTCGTAGAAACGCGGAACCAGCGACAGCACGGTCGACTTGCCGCTACCGGTTGCACCCACCAGCGCCAGAATCTCACCCGGGAAGACCTTGAAGTTCACGTCCTTCAGCACGGAAACCTCGGGTGCCTTCGCCTCAGAAGCAACTTCAGGATTCGCCTCAGCGGTAGCCTCAGCCAGCTCCTTGGCAGCATCGTAGCTGAACTGAACGTGATCGAAAGTGACAGATACTGCGCCACCGCTGGGGTACTGCATAGTTTCCTTCCCGGAGCCGCCCTCGGCAGACACTCCAGATAGTGTTGACGAATCAGAAGCACCCTGCGGATGCTCGGGCGTAGACATAGCCGCGGAGCCACGAACCAGCGGCACCGCCTCAAAGCCGGGCTCGTCCATAACCTCGTTGTGGCGTTCCAACGCCACTTTATAGCTCAAATAGGCAGACATCAGCGCGGTCGAGCGCGTCACGTGGCTGAGCACGGTCGTCTGCACCGCAAAGTAGGCGGTCATCGCGCCCAAGCTCAAGGTGCCCGCCGCAACCTGCGAAGCGCCCACAGCCAGCGCCACCGCCGTGGAGACACCCACAATCAGCCCCTGGTACAGGGCAACACGAGCCACAAGCATCGACCTGCCGTACTCGCGCACCTGCAGAGCATCCACCGACTCGGAGTATTCCTGAATCTGCTCGGGGGAGCGACCCAGCGCCTTAATCACGCGGATGCCGCGTACCGACTCCTCAATACGAGTGGAGAGATCGCCCGTCATCTGCTGAATCTCATGTGAAGCGCGGTAGTACTTGCGGGTGAAGTTCACCAGTGACAGCACCAGAATCGGCACGGTCACCACGAACACCAGTGCCAGAGACGGCGAAGAACGCAGCATGAAGAAGCCACCGACCTGGAACATCACCGCAACAGTCAGCATCTGCACGATACCGAAAGACAACCAACGGCGAATCGTCCCCAAATCGCTCATGGAGCGGGTCAGCAACTGACCGGAGGGCCAACGATCCAGCAGGGAAAGCGGGGCACTGAGCAGGCGGTCAAAGAAGTTCATGCGCATGGACAGCTCAATTGTGGAGGTCGGGTCCACAATCAGCCAGCGCCTCCAATACATGAAGGAGGCATGCGCGATACCCAGCAGAAGCACCAGGCCTCCGGCAATCCAGATGGCGCTCTCGGTGGTGCTCTGCGAGAGATGATCCACAATAATCTGCAACATCTGCGGGATGGAAATCTCAAGGGCACCGGCACCGAACGCCACGAGCAGGCCCACGCCCCAGCGCACACGAATCGGACGCGCATACGCGGCGAGGGTGCGTGGGGCACGCTGACCGTGCGCGTAGTCGATCGGGTCGGGGGTCGGTTCGCTCGCCGTCTCCAAGAAGGGATTACGGCGGCGCTTAGCCGTGTGTGCTGTAGAAGCCTCAGACATTAGCGGCGGCCACCTTTCGAAGCGTCAGCTTCACCCTTATCGCGAGCCGTGAGGGTCACCAGGATTGCCTCCGGCGGGCAGAACAGACGGACCGGAGCAAAACGAGAGGTGCCCAAACCGGCAGAAACCTGAACCGGAATACCGGACTGCTCGCTGACACCCTTCGCACGCGAAGGCGGCAAATCGCAGTTGCTGACCAGGGCGTGACCGCCGGGCAGGCAGACCTGACCGCCGTGCGTATGGCCGGCAAAAATAGCCTGCGCACCGTCCTGGACGAAGCGGTGCAGGGTGCGCATGTAGGGGGCGTGCGCCACGCCGATACGGACGCTCGGCTCGTCCCCCTCATCGAAGGCGCTGGGAGCGAATCCGGGGTGCTCATCGTAACGCAGGTGCGGGTCATCCACACCGGAGAATTCCAGGCGCAGACCCTTGAGATTCAGCGTATCGTAGCGATTGATTAGACCTGTCCAGCCGCGCGACTCGAAGGCGTCGTGCATCCGCTCAATGGGCAGGGCTACACGCGAGCCTTCCTCAATCATCTGCGGGGTGCGCGGCTGCCACAGGTAACGCGCCGGGTTCTTGAAAACCGGCGCGAAATAGCAATTCGAGCCGGGCACAAACACGCCGGGGAAGTCCATGAGCGGGTCGAGCGCCTCCAGCAGCGGGCCCATACCGTCCACGTGGGAGAGGTTATCACCCGTGTTCATCACCAAATCCGGCTCCAGGGCAGCCAGCGAGTGCATGAAGTCAATCTTCTTCTGCTGGCCCGGAATCATGTGCATATCCGAAATATGCAGAATCCTAAAGTCGGGGCTCCCGGCGGGCAACACCGGCAGGGACTCGGTGCGGAGCTGAAAATTATTCAGCTCAATAAAGTGCCCATACGCCGCCGTGGCGGCCCCCAAGGCTGCAGTGGCGGCTACCGCCCCCGCTACCTTCTTCAGGAGCGGGGAGGAGCCGCGTGCGCCGGGGACCGCCACGGGGACGCGGGCGTTGACAGCGTTTTCACACATTATCAATCGCCTTTCAGGCTTCAGCTGGTGAGCTGTGATTCTAGCTGTACGACAGAATCTTATCGCTGGGGGTGGTGAAGTCCTTCGTGTTGTACTTCGGAGCCATCGTCTTCATGAACGACTGCCACTGTGCACCCGCGTAGGTTGCACCATCGACGTACTCGAGGACTCGACCGTTAATGCCCACACCGTTCAGGGAGCGGAAGCCGAGGTTGTTAGAACCAACCCAAGACGCGGTGGACAGGCCACGAGTGTAGCCAACCTGCCAGGTCTGGGAGGAGTTATCGTTCGTACCGGTCTTCGCAGCCGAACCGTTCGGCAGACCAATACCGCGCTGAGAAGCGGAACCGCCAGGCTGGATAACACCCTTCAGAACCCAGCTGACACCGTTCGCGATGTCCGGATCCAGGACCTGCTCGCACTGGTTCTGGTATTCCTTCATGGTTTCACCGTTGGTCTTGGTGATCTTCTCGATGGGGCGCGGGGTGCAGTACTTACCCTCGGAAGCGAAGATAGCGTACATGGATGCGCTGGTCAGCGGGGAGATACCGTACTTGGTACCACCAATGTTGGTACCCAGGTCGGGGATGCTGTGTAGCGGTTCGCCGGTACCGTCCAGGGCGTGCATCTTGATGGACAGGTCGTGCACATCGCACAGGTCAATCTGGGAGAGCATGCCGTACAGGTACGAGTTCAACGACTGGCGAATACCGTACGCAGCGGTACCGTAGGTCAGACCGCCGTTGACTGCGTTCTTATAGGACCAGCCGTTCGGCTGACCGGTGTAGTAGTACTTACCGCCCTCGTAGCACTTGGCGTTCCAACCGAAGCTGGTGGGCCAGAACAGCTGGGTACCGTTCACGGTAGCGTTAGCGCCGCGGCCGCTGATGAGCCACTGAGCCAGAATAATCGGCTTGAACGTCGAACCGGGCTGGAAGCCGCGGGTACCACCGTAGGCGCTATCAACGTTGTAGTTGTACTCGGTCTTGGAATGGTCGTTTGCGTCAGCCGGGGTGCCGAGCTCGGTGTTCTGTGCCATCGCGATGACGCGACCGGTACCGGGCTCAACACTGGTCAGGGCGGAGTTCACGTCGTTCCAGTTGGTTGCTGCCGGCTGGGTGGAGTCCACAGCCTGCTTAGCCGCGGTCTGAGCCTCGGGGTTCAGGGTGGTGATCACCTTCAGGCCGCCACGCTTGATAGCGGTGTTACGCAGCTCAGCGGTTGCGCCGAGGGACTCATCCTGCAGCAGGTAGTTGACCACGTAGCGGCAGAAGAACGCCTTATCGCCTGCCAGGGAGCAACCCTGGGACTTGGTGTGGACGTTGAGCTTAATATCGCTGGCGATAGCGTCGCTGTATTCCTTATCGGTAATCTTGCCGTCGCGGAGCATAGTGCCCAGAACGATGTCGCGGCGTTCACGGGCGAGTTCGGGGTTCACGGTCGGATCGTACACGTTAGGTGCCTGCACCAGACCGGCAAGAAGCGCGGACTGTGCCACGTTCAGGTCCTTAGCGGAAATACCCCAGTAGTACTGTGCAGCAGCCTCAACACCGTAGTTCGAACCACCAAGGTTCACGATGTTCAGGTAGCCTTCAAGGATTTCGTCCTTGGACTTGTTCTGCTCCATAGAAATCGCAAGCTTCATCTCGCGAATCTTTGCAGCGTACGTCTTGTTACCGTTCAGGGTTGCGGTAGCGTCCTCACCACGAGCCACAGCGGAGTCAACAATGAGGTTGTTAACGTACTGCTGGGTCAGGGTAGATGCACCCTGGCGGCGGCCGCTGTTGGAGTTAATGATGTTGTTCAAGAACGCACGACCGATACCGATAGCGGAGACAGCACCGTGACTGTAGAAATCACGGTCCTCCACCGAAACGATAGCGTCCTTCATGTGCTGAGAAATCTGATCCAGCTTGACCGGTTCACGGTTCTCTTCAAAGAAGGTTGCGATTTCGGTCTTGCCGTCAGCAGCGTAAATAGTAGAAGGACGGGAGGAAATGCCATCGGCAATGTCGTCAGGAAGGTCCTGGAACCATGACATCGACGCGTTCGTGACCATACCCAAGCTCACGGCAGGGGGTACGACAATAATTGCCGCAAGGAAACCGGCAATCACGCTGAACGCGAGGAACTGCAAAAAATCTCCCGGGCGGCGACGCGCACGGGTTTTCTTAGATGAAGCCATTCATTCAGTTTATCCCATGAAGCTGTGAGAGGAAGTCCGGTTCGGCACCCCACAGGGAGGTGGGCGCCTCAGCGCTGAGAATAAAGCCCCCAAAAGCGCCGGACATTGACCGAAACCATAGTGAATCCCTTTTACTTATTCGACCCTGAAAGCTAGTCTAGAGGGTATGAAGAAATGGGAATACGCAACTGTACCGCTGATGATCCACACGACCAAGGCAATCCTCGACAACTGGGGTGAAGACGGCTGGGAGCTCGTAACTGTTCTCCCCGGCGCATCCGCACCTGCTGGCGCAACCCCCGCGTCGAACATGGTCGCTCCGACTCAGGGCAACCCCATCGCCTACTTTAAGCGCGAGAAGGCTGACTAAGAGCAACGTACCCGGCGGTCACCTCGCTATCCCGGCCCTCCTATAACTAGGGGAGCGCGGGAATAGATGAGGCAGACCGCCGGTTAAACGTTTAACAGCTGTCTGAATATCAGCAGCGTTTAGGTTTACGGCGTTTCCCCTATCACCGTTTGGGTGCCAGCACCCGCCAACCTTCTGGAGTAATCATGACTGAACCCCGTATTGAAGCACGTATCCGCGAACTCGGTTACGAACTGCCCGTAGCACCCGCCCCCGTTGCAGCCTACGTTCCGGCTGTTACGTCCGGCTCCTACGTGTACACCTCCGGTCAGCTGCCCTTCGTTGACGGCGCGCTGCCCGAAACCGGTAAGGTTTCCGACTCCGGCGCTGAAGGCTTCGTGACCCCCGAGGATGCGAAGAAGTACGCGGGTATCTGCCTGCTCAACGCCCTGGCAGCGGTCAAGTCCGTCATTGGCGACCTGGACCGCGTGCAGCGCGTCGTGAAGGTTGTCGGCTTCGTGGCATCCGAGGTGAACTTCACCGCTCAGCCCGCCGTCATTAACGGCGCATCCGAACTGCTCGGCGAAATCTTCGGTGAGGCAGGCCAGCACGCCCGCTCCGCAGTCGGCGTTCCCGTTCTTCCCCTGGACTCGCCCGTAGAGGTCGAGATCATTGTTGAATATGTCTAATCTGTACACCGGCGCGCTGCCGCTGTCTGCTATTCGTGCTGCCCAGGCTCAGCGGGCAGCACAAAGTGGCGCCCAAAAGACAGTGAACGGTATCGACGGCCACGGATCCGGCGAATCGCAGGATATCAAGACTCTACCCCAGCCGGTGCAGGAACGCCGCTTCGGCACCCCCACCCCGGCTGAGGGCGTGGAGCGCCCCCGCGTGTTCACCGGCCGCCAGTCTGTGGCTAACCCGCGAACCTCCTGCATCCAGCGTCTCTACACGATTCCCGAGTTCATGCGCACCGCCGCCGAAAGCTGGCGCGAATGCGGCAACGAAGGCACGACCGGCTGCACGATGCGCCAGGCGGCATCCGTCATTTTTGTGCGCGACGGCGACAACGGCCTCGAAACGATTCTGACCTACCGTCCCGGCACCTCCCCGCTGGGCGTGGTGGCTTTCCCCGGCGGTACGGCTCTTCCCGGTGATGATGAGTCCGCCTCCTGGGTGGGTCCCGGCGCCGACTACTGGCAGGAACAATTCCACTTCTCCGATATTGCGCAGGCACGCCGCAGCGTCATGGCAGCCGTGCGTGAATCCTTTGAAGAGACCGGCATTCTGCTTGCAGGCGAGGACGAACAGGACGTCGTGGAACGCTCCAGCACCCCTGAGCTCATGGCGTGGCGTGAAGCGGTTGCCGAGCAGGACAAGAGCTTCTCGGACTTCTTGACCTCCAGCGGCTTGAGCGTGCGCGCCGACCTGCTGCGCCCGGTCGCGCGCTGGCAGTCCCCGGACTTCTTCCTCAAACGCTACGATATCGCCTACTTCACCACGGCGTTGCCCGTCGGTCAGGACCCGAAGCTACTGCTCGGTAAGGGCGTGTGGGGTGACTGGCTGAACGTGCGTGAACTGCTCGAAGCCAAGGACACCAGCGAACTGGGTGACCGCATCGGCCAGCCCAACACGGTGGGCCGTACCCTCGACCAGCTCATTACCCCCGGCGTGATGTGCATGCTCGAATCGCTGGCGAAGGCACAGACTTCCGTGGCGTGGCTGTCCAAGCGCCGCAATATTGAGGTGAAGAAGCCCGTGCTCGTCACCCACAACGGTGCGTGCATGCTCTCCTTCACCGAGGTGGTTCCGGCTACCACCGGTTCCATATACACCGGCGCGATGGGTGCGCTCTAAGAGGGTATTGCAGCCGTTCGCTCGTACGATGAAGCGTTAAAGAAATCAGGAGCCGTTTCCCCATGCAGAGGGAAACGGCTCCTGATCTATTTAAGCTGTGCGTCTTTCAGCGAGGGCGTCCTAGAATGCCCTAACTCAAAGAGACCTTAGCGGGAACGCTGGCGCAGGCGGGGCAGGTCCAGAATGACAACTGCGCGTGCCTCCAGACGGATCCAGCCGCGAGAAACGAACTCGGCAAGAGCCTTGTTCACGGTCTCGCGGGATGCGCCAACCAGCTGTGCCAGCTCTTCCTGAGTCAGCTCGTGAGCAACGAGCACGCCGTCGGTTGCGGGGCGGCCGAAGCGGTCAGCCAGGTCCAGCAGCGCCTTAGCGAGGCGGCCGGGAACGTCGGAGAAGACCAGGTCAGCCAGTGCCTCGTTAGCGTGGCGCAGGCGGCGAGCCAGAGTCTTAATAACCTGATCGGAGATAGTGGGATCGAGCTGCTGTGCACGCTTGAAGGACTCGTGCTTGATGGCAGCCAGGCGAGTCTCAGAGACAGCCACAGCGTTGGTCGAACGGGGCGAAGGATCGAAGAGAGCCATCTCGCCGAAGACGTCACCGGGACCCATGATTGCAACCATATTCTCGCGGCCGTCAGCGGCGGTGCGACCCAGCTTGACCTTACCGGAGAGTACAGCGAAGAGCTGGTCGTCCTGGTCACCCTCGTAGAAGAGGACGGCGTTGCGGGAGAGGTCAATCTCCTGAATGTCATCGGTCAGCAGAGCGAAAGCTGCGTCGTCGAGGTTAGCAAAGAGAGGGGTACGACGGAGGATCTCGAGATCCATAAAGTTCTCCTAGATATGAGGTGATGAGCCGAAACTCGTAAATGTTCAGTGAGTGAGCCCGAACCGGTGTCATGCGTCTCAACATCTGAAATGTGAGAAGGCTCAAGCTAGTGTGACATATTCAACTGATACGAGCGTACCCTAAAAAAGCGCTTTATGCATTCCGATACAGCGAGCTTTACACCAAAAGTTATTTCTTCCGAGAAAATTCAAAGCTTCCCCACAGGTTTACCACCTAATATCAGGCATTCAGGTGTGTACTTTTATCGGTACCAAGCACGCTGACACCCTCATGACAAACAGGCACCCGCCTCCACACGCGGTACGATGCGACGAGGCAGAAACCCGGTCTCAACAACCCCGGAACCGCCCGTCACGCCCGCCGCAGGGTACAGCGTGCCACCACACTCATCGGGCACAGCCCGCACCAATCACATGGGCACACCGTGACCACTTCTACCCACCAAGGAGGCAATTAGTCGTGACGACCGGCATCAACCTGCTTGATATTGCTATCCCCATCATCCTGCTGCTCTACTTCCTCGCCGGAGTCCGCAGCGGATTCTTCACCACCCTCGGAACCTTCCTCGGTCTGGGCCTGGGCGTCTGCGCCGCAGCCTGGCTCGTGCCCCTCGCCGTGGCATCCGTGGGATCCCAGTGGAGCCTCATTACCGCCGTCGGCGTGCTCATCATCTGCCTGACCATCGGACAGTGGCTCGGCCTCGTTGCCGGACGCACCATCCGCCGCGTCACCGACATCACCCCGCTCAAGGGCGTAGAACGCTTCTTCGGCGGCGTGCTGAACCTCGCCGCCTGCGCCCTGGTCATGGTCGTGCTGACCATCTCCATGCGCACCGTACCCATCCCGCAGCTCAACACTGCGCTCAGCGACTCCAAGACCCTCTCCTGGATGGTCGCCTCCACCCCCGAGGTCGTCAAGGACCGCATCAACACGGTACGCAATGACGTGCTCGCCTTCGGAACCATTCCGGAAGTCAGCCAGCTCATCGCCCCCGAAACCAGCGCCCCCACCCAGACCGTAGAATCCGCGGCACTGGACCGGGCGGCTGCCTCCGTCGTTGAGATTCTGGGTGCCGCAGAGCAGTGCGGCTACACCTCCACCGGCTCCGGCTTCGTGGCGGACAACGGCCTGGTCGTCACCAACGCCCACGTGGTCGCCGGCGTGACCTCCCCGGTCGTGCAGGACTCCCGCGGCCGCACCTGGCCCGGCACCGTCGTCTACATGGATACCGAACAGGACCTCGCCTTCATCAGCGTGCCCAAGCTGCCGCTCGAACCGCTGACCATCGGCACCAACGCCACCGCAGGTAGCCTTGTAACCTTCATGGGCTACCCCAAGGGCGGCCCGTTCAAGGCACTGCCCGCCACCGTGCAGGGCATCGGCAACACCCAAACCATCGATGCCGACACCGGCCGCGCCAACGCCATGCGCCAGGTCTACCAACTGGCAGCCGACGTGCAGCACGGCAACTCCGGCGGCCCCGTCCTCGACGAAAACGGCAACGTGGTCGGCGTGATCTTCGGTAAGGCAACCACCGGCCAGACCGGCTACGCCATCACCGCAAGCACCCTCAAGCAGGCACTGGCTGAAGGTGGCGACAACACCGCCGCAGTCTCCACCGGCACCTGCCGCAAGTAGCTAACAAAAACATTCAGGCTCCCGAACCTCTAGCGAGGAACGGGAGCCTGAACTATTTAACGAAAGGAGGCGGCGCGCTGTTATTCCGCCAGATGCTGCGCCAGGAAATCAACCGCCATGACATAGCCGTACGCACCCGCACCGGCAATCACCGCGGTAGCCTGCGGCGACACAAACGAATGATGACGGAACTGCTCACGACGATGCACATTCGACAGATGCACCTCAACCACCGGAAGCTCAGCCGCCTCCAGTGCATCATGCAGCGCCACCGACGTGTGGGTGTACGCCGCCGGGTTGATAATAATCGCCGCGCCACGAGTACGAGCACGCTGAATCTCATCCACCAGCGCGCCCTCATGATTCGACTGCATAAACTCAACATCAAAACCATGATCCGCCGCGCGCTCACGCACCATACGCTCAATATCGTGCAGAGTGGTGTAGCCGTACACCTCGGGGCGGCGCTGCCCAAGCAGGTTCAAATTCGGTCCATTAAGCACAAAAATCGTATCTGACATAAAACCAGTGTGGCACAGCGAGCGCCCGCTGAGCGCTAGCCGACGCGAACTGCCCAGAAAATGATGCGGAGGAGGGGAGAGCGCAGGCGCGTGGCGGATGCGCATCCCCGCATACGGGGGGCGACGCGCGCCAAGTACGGTGAACCTCGCTACCGCCCACACACCTAAGCCCGGTACCCTCGCGCTATGACCGAGAACGCCACCCAGCCCGCAGCGGGCGCACAGAACACCGCGGCAGAGAACGCCGAATCGCTCCTACAGATCCGATTCGTTCCCGAATTCAAAGCCGCAGCCGCCGCACGCCGCCTCAACGCCCGCGCACCCGAAAGCCACCTCGCCACCGTGCGCCGCGCCCGCAAAATTAACCGCATCCTCGGCGAAACCTACCCCTACGCCGTCGCAGAACTCGACTTTGACAACCCCTTCGAGCTACTCATCGCCACCGTGCTCTCGGCACAAACCACCGACGTGCGCGTCAACTCCGTCACCGGTGCACTCTTCGCACGCTACCCGGACGCCGCCGCGCTCGCCTCCGCACGCACCGAAGAGGTCGAACCCTACATTCAGTCCCTCGGCTTCTACCGCGCCAAGGCACGCTCCATCGTCACCCTCTCCCAGCAGCTCGTCGAACGCCACAACGGGCAGGTCCCCTCAACCCTCGAAGAGCTCGTAGAACTCGCCGGAGTCGGCCGCAAAACCGCGAACGTGGTCCTCGGAAACGCCTTCGACGTGCCCGGACTGACCGTAGACACCCACTTCGGACGCCTCGCCCGCCGCATGGGATTCACCACTGCAGACGCCCCCGAGACGGTCGAAAAAGACGTTGCCGAACTCATCGAACGCAAAGACTGGACGCTCTTCTCACACCGCATGGTCTACCACGGCCGCCGCCTCTGCCACGCCAAAAAGCCCGCCTGCGGTGTATGCCCCGTCGCCGACCTCTGCCCGTCCTATGGCGCCGGGGAGACGAACGAACAAGCAGCACGTAAACTCATGAAATACGAAATGGCACCCGGCCGAGAAGACTTGCACCTGCGATTCCTGCAGGGGGCAACCCGCCGCGAACTCATGGCAGAAGGCTACCCGCTCAGCGCCTAACGGCGACTGAACCGGAAAGCAGCCCGCGCAGAAAAGAGGTACACAGATGAGCGAAAACTCGCCCCAGCAGGAGGCGCAGCACCCCGCCCAGCAGACGTTGACGGCTCTCGCAGAAGGCGGCGTGGAATTCGACGTCCAAGCCCTACTGCGCAGCGCACCCGCCAGCCCCCTGAGTAAAGAAGCCGCCGTGCTAATTCTCTTCGGCGTGCTCGACGACTCGCCCTCCACCGGCGACTTTGAAGGCTGCCCCGAAAACGTCAGCGCCGACCTGGACGTACTCCTGCTCGTGCGTGCCGCAACCCTGCGCTCACACGCCGGTCAGCCCGCCTTCCCCGGCGGCAAAATCGACCCCGAAGACTACGCACTCGCCGAAACCACCGGCGAACCCGTCGCCCACATCGCCGCCCTGCGTGAGGCGGTCGAAGAAACCGGGCTCGACCCCGTCGGCGTGCAGATCCTCGGCCAGCTGCGCACCCTGCCGCTGCCCATCAGCAACTTCATGGTTACCCCCGTGCTTGCCTGGTGGAACAGCCCCGTGCCCGTCGAGGTCGTCGACCACAACGAATCCGCGCTCATCGCCCGCGTGCCCGTGCGCGACCTGCTCAACCCCGCCAACCGGCACACCGCCTACGTCAAACGCGGCCGCACCTCACACCGCACCCCCGCCTTCGAGGTGCGCATGCCCGGCGGCGAAGAATTTACTGTCTGGGGATTCACCGCAATCCTGCTTGACCGAATCTTTGACTCGCTCGGCTGGACCGTGCCCTGGGATAAAAATAAGATGCGCCCGGCACCCGGCTACGAAGAATAAAACTCTCGCGGAATAAGCGTCTGACTAGCAGATATGGGGTATAGATAGGGGGGCGGCAGGTAGCTTGAACGAAGCTACCCGCCGCCCCTATTTTTGTCTTAATCCGCCCGCAGATTATTTACCGTCAGCGTAGTTGTGCACCCGCGCCACCGACACCGGAAAATCAACCGGCACCCGACCGAACAGCAGACGCGCCGCCTCCGCAGCGCCCTCACGCACAATACGCTCCACGCGATCCGCCTCCAGCTCGGGACCGCACAGCAGAAGCTCATCGTGCAAAAAATACACAATGCGGGTGCGCATCGGCATACCAAAAATCCGCTCCGACAACAGACGAGAACGCACCGCGCCCATCCAACACAGAGCCCACTCCGCCGCCGTACCCTGCACAATAAAATTGCGGGTCATACGCCCGTGTGCACGCGCAGTCGACACCGCACGCGACTCAGCCGCCGGCGAAGACCGATCAGCCACAATCTCACGGAAACGCTCATCCACCGGCGGGGAGGTACGACCCAAAAAAGTCGTCACCTGACCGCCCGCCTCACCAATGCGCGCGGCGCGCTCCGTAAAGTCCATCGCCTGCGGAAAAAGCGCCGCCACATGCGGCAACAGGGCGCCAATCTCACCGCTGCGGCCGCCATACATAATCGCCAGCATGCCCACCTTCGCGTGGGAACGCTCCGTCAAACCCACACCCTTCATGCGCGCCAGCTCGGCAATACCCGCATACAGGTCAGCGCCACGACCCGCCGAAGCGAGCGCCTCATCACGGCTCAACGCCGCCAGAATACGCGGTTCAATCTGCGAGCCGTCCGTCACCGTCAGCACCTGACCCTCCGGCGCCTGCACCGCCTGACGAATCTCCGCAGGCAGTTGCAACGCACCACCGCCGGAAGCACCCCAGCGCCCCGTCGCGGCGCCACCCACCTCAAGATGCGGGCGGAATGCGCCCTCAGAAACCCAAGTATCAGCCCACGTCCAGCCGTTAGCAGTCCAAATACGGTACAGCTTCTTATAGCGCAAAATCGGGTCAATCAGCGCCCAACGCTTCTGCCGCTGAGCCGGAATCGCTTCCGCCCAACTCTTCAACTCCCACGAACGCGTAGACTTCACCGAAACCCCCGCAGACTGCAGAGCACGCAAAAGATCTTGCGGCGAATCCGGGTTCAACGACGGCATAAACAGCATGCGCTGAATCTGCTCCGCCAACTCCTGCATCTTCTGTGGACGCTCCCCGGGCACCGGACGCGGACCCAACAACTCGCACAGATGCTCATGATGCGCCTGCACATTAAACGGGATGCCGTAATAACCAATCTCAGCCGCCACCAACGCACCGGCAGACTCAGCCGCCGCCAAAAGACGCAGCCGCTCCGGGTGCCTTGACTCGCTAATAGCGCGCGCCTGCGCCAGCCATTCACGCATCAGCACGCGCACCACCGGATGCTCCGGCAGCAGAGTCACCGGGCCCGCCGCCAACTGCGGGGCAAAAGGCTCATGAGGCGCCGCCTCAAGGAAATCGGGGGAGGAATCAGCAGGAGAACCGGCATGTGTAGCGGAAGAGGTGGCGGGGGCACTCAAAAAATCAGTGCCGAACAGCTCCTCCTGACCCTGAACCTGCCGCGCCACCGGCAGATACCCCTGAGGCTCGGCCGCCTCACGCACATCAGAAAGATCCAGCACCGGGCTGTACTCCACAAAACCGCTCGGATGCGTAGCGGCAGTCGTCAAAATTCGCTGCACCAGACGCAAATCATGGCACAGATGCACCCGCACCCCGCGGCGCAGAAGCAGCGGGTCAACGTGGCGGGTATCAGCCCAAATCCAGCGGGGAAAACGCGCCTGCGCCGAATCTGCCGCCTGCCGCTCCACCTCTCGCACATACGCCGGAAGATTCGCCGCACTCACCCGATCCGCCCGCGTAATCCGCGGAATAAAGGTCGGGTCCTGCAACTGTTCAGCGGTCGGCGCCGAAAAATGAAAAGCACCCCACGAGGTCACCGGTTGAGCACCGCGCGGGGACGCACCCGCGGCAATAGCCGAGGTGACCGGGTGCGCGGAGGTGCCGGTCTGGGCGGTAATACCCGCGCCGGTGGCAGGACTGAGCAGAACGTACATTCTTCCATTATCGGTGACCGGGTGCGAAGGCGCGCGGTTTGCGGATGAGCGGGCACGGGATACGTGCGAAAAGTACTGTGGGTGCGAGAGGGCAGAACGCGCCGGGGTTTGTCATAAAAGCGCCGGATGCGTGCGTTTTGTTCGTTTGAGGTGCGTGCATCGTGGATATTTCGGGGTGCACGAGGGGTTATCCACAGAACGCTCATTCTTTTAAAAATCGAGGCGAGCGCAATGCTCTCCTAGAGCCATGAACCCCACCAGCAACCCCGCCAGCAACACTGGTAACCCCAATGGATACCCGACCCGCACCGCGCAGAGTCTAAACACGCAGAGCCCAAGCACGCAGGCGCAGGGAAAGAACGCGCCGGGCATGAAAGCGCCGGGAACGAAAGCACTAGGTACGCCGAGCGCACAGCACATGGGCGCGCTACCCGCTCTGCTCATCCCCGAAGACTACCGCGCCCGCGCCGTCGCCCTGCACGCCCGCGAGCTGATTCTGCGCTCGCCGCAGATGAGCGCTATCGCCCTGGGCGGTTTTAGCGGCGGGTTCAGCGCCGGGTTCAGCGGCGGACCCAGTAACGGATTCAGTGCCGGAGTCGAGAAGGCAGGGGAGCGGCCGCCCGCAGAGGGTGTGGTTGCCGCGGGCAGTGCAAACGCTGCGAGTGCCGCGGGCGGTGGGTTACTCCAAGAATCCCAGCCCCTCCACGAGATCCTCGAAAATGCCGTGGATGAGGCAATCTGCGCCATCGACGGCGGATGCCTGGGGAACACGAATGCAGAAGGAACGGGCGCAGACGGAACTAATGTGATGAAGCCCCGAAAATTCCGCACCAAAACGGTGCACTCCGCGCCCGCCTCCTGGAGCTACCCCAGCGTGGAATACGTGCCCGTCAACCGGCAGACCGCGCTGCGCTACCTCGCCGCGGAACTCTACGGCCTCGGCGCCCTCGATCTGCTCCTCGATGAGGGGCAACGCGCCGGAACCATCACCGACATCTACGTGAATTCGCCCTGCGATATCTGGGTAGGCATCAACGGAACCACCCGCCCCGCGGCGCTGAGCCTCGGCAATGAGCGGCGCGTGCGTGACCTTGCCGAGCGGCTCATCCGCAGGCACGGCGGGCAGCTGGATGCCGCGCATCCGGCGGCTGACATTAGCGACGAGCACGGCAGGCGCATCCACGCGATTATCCCGCCGCTGAGCGAACGCACCCGGCTCTCCGTGCGCCTCCCCGCCCGCGAGCGCCCCACCCTGGCGCAGCTGCAGACGGCTGGGCTGTGCGATGAGGAGACCGCCGCCTACCTGCGCCGCATGATTGCCGAACGCCGCGGATTCCTCATTAGCGGCGGTACCGGCACCGGCAAAACCACCCTGCTCAACGCCCTGCTGGGGCTGTGCACGCCGCAGGAGCGCCTCATTCTGCTCGAAGACACCCCGGAACTCGCGCCGCAGCATGAGCAGGTTATTGCCCTCAAAACCCGCGCCGCCAACTCCGAAGGCGCCGGCGAAATCGGGCTGGGTGAGCTCATTGTGCAGGCGCTACGTATGGGCCCGGATCGGCTCGTGGTCGGTGAGTGCCGCGGCGCGGAGGTGGTGCACCTGCTGACCGCCATGAACACCGGTCACCGCGGTGCCGGAACGACCCTGCACGCCAATAGCGCGCAGGCGGTGCCCCTGCGTTTGTGCGCCCTGGGTGCGCTCGCCGGACTGGATAGTAGAACGGTCGCTCTACATACGGCGACGGCTTTTGAACGCATTATCCACCTGGAACACCGGGATGGTCGCCGCCGCATCGAGGGTATTTACAGCCTGCACCCCGCAGTTGAGGGGAGCGAAGAGTACCTGCAGGTCAGGCGTATCTCTACTGGCTCTGAAGTTGGGTACTAGCCCCCGAAATGGGGGAATCAGAAAACGTGAAAGGAGGAACCATGAAAAGGGAAGAAACGAGTCGAGGAAGCCTTCGCGAACGCTGGGCTGAGCACCTCGCCGGAGCAGCCAGCGCCGAGGAAATGCGCATGTGGCCGCTCATGCTACGCACCCTCGCCCTGAACCTGCGCGCCGGCATTCCCCTGCAGGAAGCGGTGCACGCCGACCCTGGCACCGGGCAGTTTGCACAGTTCGGGCAAAACGAACCGGTGCCGGATGCGGGGAAAATGCACGCGAAGAAAATAACAGCCCGGAAAAGCGCTGGGAAAAGCGCCCAAGCTCGACGGGCACGAGGGTTCCTTTCCGAAGACTACGGGCACAAGCGGTGCGCCGAAGATATCCGCCGCTTTACGCAGGCGCTCGCCACGGTCACCTCCTGGGGTGCCCCCGCGCACCTCGCCTGCGCCCAACTGCTCGAAAACAGTACCCGGATGCGCCCGCACAGCCGCGAGCGCCTGCACGACCTGCAGCTGAGCCTGCGCATGAGCGAGAGCGCCGGTGCGCCGCTCGCCACGAGCCTGGAACGCGCCGCCGAACACGCCGAAGAACGCATCGACGCGCTCCTGGGCAGGCAGAGCGCCCTCGCCGCACCGCGTGCCACCGGCAGGATCCTCTCCTGGCTGCCGCTGCTCGGCCTCGGGTTGGGGGTGCTCATGGGAAGCGACCCCGTGGGTGTGCTGACAGGGTCCGTTCTCGGAGCGCTCACCGGTTTGCTCGGGCTGGGGCTTGCCTTCGCCGGGCGTCGCTGGACCGCCGCGCTCGTGCATCGGGCAGAGGTGGAGAGCGCGGCAAGTAATGGAGCCGAACAAACCTCGAATATGCCGCCCGTTGATACCGCCCTCGTGCTGGAACTACTCGCCGCGCAGTTGAGAGCCGGGCTCGCACCGCTCGCCGCACTGGGCACCCTCGCCGAGGCGCTTAACAGCCGAGCGTTGCACACGGTCTGCCAGCGCCTGCAGATGGGTAGCAATTGGGGGAGTGCCTGGTCGGGGTCCGCGGCGGGAACCTTCGGTGAGCTGCGGGATGCACTCGCCCCCGCCTACACGGGCGGCGCACCCAGCACGGCGCTACTGCTCTCCCTTGCCGACGCGCACCGCCTCAGCGAACGCCGTGCGTCAGAACGCGCCGCCGGAAAGCTCTCCGTAGCGCTCGTGGTACCCCTCGGGCTGTGCTCGCTGCCCGCCTTTATCTGCTTGGGTATTGTGCCCATCATCATTTCGCTACTACCCACGCTGACCGGCTAAAGAACCATGCGCATAAGCGCTGTTGACCAGCTGAAATGCCGAAAAGTTTAGACCCTCGCCCATCTGCAGCGAACGCGGATGAGCACCCACCCCGCCCCGCATGTTTAGGGCACAACGAAAGGAAAACCAATGACGAACACCCTCTGCGAAGCAATCCGCCACGACCTGCACCCCGTCGGCGCTCCGGTAAACGCCCCGGCCGGTGCTCCGAGCGAAATTCAGCCCGCCGCGCTCGGTGCCGTGCAGGGCGCTGAAACGCAGACCATTCTGGGCCCCGTGCCGCTGTCCGTTGCCATCGCAACCACCATGAAGCAGCTGCGCGAAGAATGCCCCGAACTCTTTACTGATGCTGAGCTTTCCGCCGGCGCTGAGCAGAAGCATGCCGGCCCCAGGATTGACCCTAACGAAATGGAGATTGATATGAACACGGACCGTCTGAACCCCGACCAGGCGCTGACCATTGCCCGCGCGCTCGCCGAGGGCTGCACCCTGGACGAATGCGGCGCTACCTGCCGCAGCCTGGGTGAGCACGCGCCCGGCTGCACCGAATATGTACCCGCTGAGGGGCACGAAAAGGCGCTCGAAGACTACGCCCCCGCGGGGGACCCAGAGGAAGGCGCCTCCACCGCGGAGTACGGCATTGTGATGCTCGCGGCGGTCGGTTTCGCGGGCCTGCTGGTGCTGATTCTCAAGTCAGATGAGGTGCGTTCCATGCTCCTGGATATTGTGCGTAACGCCCTGTCCATTGCGGGCAATACGGGGCTGCTCTAGAACCTTTGGTGAACCCGCGTAGGGTTTGCTTCTAGGTATTGGAAGTCCTGGAAAATCAAGTCAGAAAGGAGGAATAAAGAATGAATGCTCATGTGAATTTGGGTGCTTTGCGGTGCGCTCGTCTCGCAGGAAAAGTCGGGGCGGAACCGGCACCCTCAACCCCGCACAAGAGCCCAGCAGAAGAGGGTGTGATTACCGCCGAGTTTGCGGTTGCCCTACCCGCCGTGACGGTGGTGCTCGCCCTCTGCCTGGGTGCCGCCTCTACGGGGGTTGCGCAGCTGAAAGTGGAGGAGTCCGCGCGAACGGCCGCACGAGCCGCCGCCCGCGGGGATTCCGAGGCGCAGATTCGCTCCGCCGTCAGCCGCATCGACCCGGTGCAGAGCGTGCAGATTTCTGTTTCTCCTGATGCTGTCGCTTCTGATGGTGCGGTCGCCGCGGATGCGGGGCGTGCCCGGGAAGTGCACGTGCGGGTGAGCCGCCTCGCCCCCGGCGTAATCGGCTCGGCAACCGGCTGGGTGCTGCGGGCGGACGCTCACGCCCGCGTTGAAGGCAACGGTGGCACTCAGGAAAGCAGTGACAGTGAAGAAAGTACCGGCAGTGATGGCGAATAGAAGCGCGGTTCTTGCTTGGTCTGCGGACGAATATTCCGAAGAGGGTAGCGGCACCGTCCTCGCCCTCACCATTATTGCCGCGCTACTGGTGGTGACCGTGGTGATTGCCGGGCTGATCGGGGCGGTGTCCGCGAACCGCAGGGCGTCCGCAGCCGCCGATTTGAGCGCCCTCGCGGCAGCGGACGCCTACCGCGGGCTCACTGAGGGCGACCCGTGCGCGGTCGCGGCGGATCTTGCCGCCCGCCACGGTGCGCACCTGGAATCCTGTACGTTTCCGGATCGACCTGAAACGGTGGAGGTGACGGTCGCCGTCCCCGTCGCAGGGCCCATGGGGATACTGGGCCCGGCGAGGGTGCGTGCCCGCGCCGGGGCTGAACACCCTGAAGAAGAGTACGCCGCGGCGGGCAATGCGGAGGAGCTGAACCCCGATGAGGTCGCCGAGCTGGAGGAGGAACTGGGGGTCGAGCAGGACTCGGTATCCGATCCTCCCGAGCCGGAAAACCCACCCGAGCCGGAAAGCCCAGCCGAGCTAGAAAAACCCGCCGACTAGGCTATTTGCGCTCGCCGGGAGTTGTCATCCCAGTGCGTTCTATGCCTCCGCCATGCTCCGCAGCATTGCCTGCAGTAGCGCCCGGGCGCCGTGCTTGCTGAGCGGCTCGTTGCGGTTGCCGCATTTGGGTGAGTGCACGCAGGAGGGGCAGCCGTTGTCGCATCCGCAGCTTTCGATGGCTTCGAGGATGGCGCTCAGCCACTGCGCAGCCGCGTTGAAGCCGCGCTCGCTAATGCCCGCGCCGCCGGGTGCGGCATCGTAGACGAAAATGGTGGGCATGCCGGTGTCCACATGAAGCAATGTGGAGAGCCCGCCCAAGTCCCAGCGGTCGCTGGTGGCGATGAGCGGCAGCAGCCCGATGGCGGCGTGCTCGGCGGCATGCAGGGTGCCGGGGCCGTCCTCTTCGGTCACGCCCGCGCCGAACAGGTAGCTGGGTTCGAAGGTGAACCAGACCGCCTCGGTCATGAGCACTTCCGGCGGCATGGGTTGCGCCTCTTCGCTCAGGTATTCGCCGCCGTAGACGGAGAATCGCCGGTAGCCGGTGACCTGGTCGGTGACCTGAACCTGCCCGCGGTGCATGGTGAGCGGGGCGAGCTGCGGTTCGCCGGGAACAGGCTCGCCAGGAGCAGCCTCGGCGGGAACAGACGCTCCAGGAGCAGCCTCGCTGGGAACCTCTTCCCCAACGATGTTTTGCACACCGTAACTGACCCGCGCACGCTCCGCCAGAATACGCACCTCAGTGCTCTCAATGGCGCGCGTGTAGTAGTCCGGGTAGACGCGGCTGAGCAGAATCACGCGCTCGCCCTCGCTGAGGGACTCGACCACATACTGCGCGTTCTGGTGAATATAGATTGCGCCCGGGTGCCCCTGGCTCATGGCGTGCGCGGCGTCCATGGTGCCAACCAGGGTGCCGTCTTCGGCGTCGATGAGCTGGTAGGGTCCGCCGCCGGTGCCGCGGATATCGACCAGCTCGGCGGCTGATTCGGCATGCGTCCAGTACCAGCCGTCCGGGCGGCGACGCAGGTACCCCTGCTGTACCAGTCGATCCAGCAGGGTGGCGGTGTGCGGACCGAAGAGGCTCAGCTCTTCGGCACGGATGGGTGCCTCCTGCGCGGCGGCGCACAGCTGCGGTGAGAGAACGTACGGGTTCGTTGGGTCGAAAACGGTCGCCTCAACCTCCCGCCCGAAAATCGCCTCCGGGTGGTGCACCAGGTAGGTGTCGAGCGGGTTGTCGTCGGCAATGAGTACGGCGAGCGCGTCCTGACCGCTTCGACCCGCGCGGCCCACGCGCTGCATGAAGGAGGCGCGGGTACCCGGCCAGCCCGCCACGAGTACGGCGTCCAGTCCGGAGATGTCGATGCCCAGCTCCAGTGCGGAGGTGCTCGCCAGGCCGAGCAGTTCGCCGTTGCGGAGTTTGCGTTCGAGTTCGCGGCGCTCTTCGGGGGTGTACCCGGCGCGGTATGCGGCGACGCGGTGGGCGAGGCCCGCCTCCACTTCGTCGAGGTAGCGTTGGGTCTTCTGCGAGAGGATTTCTACGCTGCGGCGCGAACCGGCGAAAACCAGGGAGCGGGTGCGGGAAAGCACCAGGTCGGTGAGCATTTGCGCGCCCTGCTCCACGGGGGAGACGCGGCGCGGCGCCTCCTGCTCAGCCTTCGACTGGACCGCCTGCTGCTGGGTGCTGCGGGCACCCTTGGCGAGCCGATCGTGCGCCTTGGGCGGCATGAATTCGGGCTCCCAGAGTGCGACGGTGGTTTCACCGCGCGCGGAGGTGGACTCGGTAATGGCGGTGACCGCCTGCTGCGGCACGCCGATGAGCTTGGAGAAAGACTCGACCGGGTTGGAGCTGGTTGCGGAGGCGCCGTAGAACACGGGCACGGTGCGGTAGAGTGCACAGACGCGGCGTAGGCGGCGCAGCAGGTTGGCGATGTGCGCGCCGAAAACGCCGCGGTAGCTGTGTGCTTCGTCGAGCACCACGTAGCGCAGCCCGCGCAGGAAGGATGCCCACTGCCGGTGGTTGCTCAGGATTGAGTAGTTGAGCATGTCCGGGGTGGTGAGGATGAAGTTGGCGTGTTCGCGGATCCAGCGGCGTTCGCCGGTGGGGGTGTCGCCGTCGTAGCTTGCCGCGTGGAGTCCTGGCAGGTTGTAGGAGGTGAGGGCGGTGAGCTGGTCGGCGGAGAGTGCCTTCGCCGGTGAAATGTAGAGAACGTTCGCTCTATTATTGAGGTTTTCTGCTCCCGAATACGCGGAAGTTGAGCTCACCGGCTCGCCACAGGATGCACGATAAATAGCGTCCAGGGTGGGCATCAGGTAGCTCAGGGTCTTGCCCGAGGCGGTACCAGTCGCCACAATCACGTGCCCGCCGTTGCCGGTGCTCTTCGCGTCTTCGGCGTGTGCGGGAGCCGGTGCCTCAATGCGCCCAGGCTCAAGACGCTCAGCCTCAATCCGCCCCGCCTGCCAGCCGTAGCGTGCCGCACTCGCCGCCAGCGCCGCATCAAGACCCGCATGGGCGGCGTCTGCCGCCTGCACCTGGTGGGCGTAGGGCTCGGCAATACCGAGCGATTCGAAGGCCTCCACCACGCGCGGATGCAACCACTGCGGCCACGGCGCGTAGCTCGCCTCCCTGGCGGCAATGGTGTGAATGTGGGTCATCTGCTCGGGCAGGGTTCCGGTGCGTTCTGCCTCCGGCAATAAGGATGCCAGCACCTGCTGTGCGCTCGCGGGCAGCTCGCGGTAGCGTAGCGTTTTTGGGCGCGCCGCAGACTGCCCCTGCGGCTGTTCGGGCTGGTGTACAGGCTGGTGCGTGGGCTGCTGGTTGGGGTTCTGCAAGGAGGTGCTGTGCGGCATGGGTTCCATTGTAGAGCGGTGGGCTAAAACCTGACCTGCCGCCGGTCACGCGCTACCCTGGACACCGGCTCCGAACCCGGCTCCGAGCCCGGTTCCGCACCCGCTCGGATTCCGCCCCGACCCCGAGCCTAGCCCCTAACCTAACCCCGCCCCAGGCACCGCTTCTGTGCCGCCGACCCCGTAGTCAGCGCGCACATATCAAAAAATTTGCATGCTTTAGACGTATATGACGATAAAATAGTTTCGTGGCTCAAAATAAGATTATTCTGTATTACCAGTTCGCCCCCATCGCCGACCCGCAGGCGGTCATGCTCTGGCAGCGTGCCCTCTGTGAGAAGCTCGGCCTGCGCGGGCGCATCCTCATTTCCAAGCACGGCATTAACGGCACCCTCGGCGGCGAAATCAACGCGGTCAAGGCGTACACCAAGGAAACCCGCAAGTACCCCGGCTTCAAGAACATGGAGTTCAAGTGGTCCGAGGGTGGCGCGGAGGACTTCCCCCGCCTGTCCGTGAAGGCACGCGACGAGATTGTGGCTTTCGGTGCTCCCGACGAGCTGCAGGTGGACGAGAACGGCGTCGTTGGTGGCGGCGTGCACCTGAAGCCTGAAGAGGTCAACAAGCTCGTTGAAGAGCGCGGCGACGAAGTGGTCTTCTTCGACGGCCGTAACGCATTCGAGGCGAAGATCGGCAAGTTCAAGAACGCTATCGTTCCCGACGTGCGCACCACTCACGACTTCATCCGCGAGATCGAGTCCGGCAAGTACGACCACATTAAGGACAAGCCGGTTGTCACCTACTGCACCGGCGGTATTCGCTGCGAGATTCTCTCCGCACTGATGAAGAACCGCGGCTTCAAGGAGATCTACCAGATCGACGGCGGCATCGTGCGTTACGGCGAGAAGTACGGCGATAAGGAACTCTGGGAAGGCTCGCTCTACGTCTTCGACAAGCGCATGCACATGGAGTTCACCCCGGACACCGTCACCATCGGCAAGTGCGAACAGTGCGGCGCCCCCTCGAACAAGTTCGAGAACTGCTCCAACGATTCCTGCCGCGAGCTGGTTCTGCTCTGCCCCGAGTGCGCAGCTGATGACGCGAAGCGCCACTGCGTGCCCGAGTGCTCGGTGGACCGCGAAGCAGCTGAGGCGAACGCCTAATGGCAGCCGCTAAGGGCGGCGCGGTTCAGATCTCTGAACCTCGCATTGAGGAGCACCCGGCGATGGTTGTTGCCGGCGTTTCGCAGGTGTTCCCCCTGGATGGCGACTTCTCCTCGCTGTGGGATGAGCTGAATCAGAAGGCGTCCCCGGCGATGCTGGATGTTCTGAATGTGACCCAGTACCTGGGCGTGTGCACTCAGCCGAACCCGAAGGGTCAGGTCCGCTACACGGCGGGCTTCCTGGTGTCGGAGCCGGCGAGCGCGGCGAAGCTTGGTCTGGGCGTGCTGGAGTTGCCTGCGAGCACCTACGCGGTGGTTGAGGTGGTCGGCCCGATTTCGGAGTCCATTCCGGCTGGCTTTGCGAGCTTTGAGGAGGCGTTCTTCGCGAAGAATCCGCAGTACCGCCCGGTGGGTGGTCTTGAGGTGTACGGTCGCGGCGATATGCAGGCGGCTGATTACCGTATGGAGCTGTGGGTTCCGCTGGTGAAGCGTTCCTAGGGCAGTTTGTTTCTGTCGTTATAGTTGCAGGTTTAGCTGTTGAATAGAAGGGCCCGGTGGTGCGATGCGTTCGTGCCGCCGGGCTTTTTTGCGTCCTTTTCGGCTGTATTTTGCGCCAGCATTTTGTGGCGGTATGTGTGCCTCGTGCGGGTGAGGCGTGCGGGCGGGTGAGGCGTGCAGGTGGTGTGTGCAGCGAAAGTTGGGGAGGGATGCTCTGTGCGTAATACCCTGAAACAAAATACTTGACATGTAAAGTAATTGGGTTTAGATTTAAAACACTAGCCCGGCACTACAAGAGCCCGAGCGCAACCCGCAAAGGAAAAACCATGAGCACCAACCTGAACAGCACCCCGCAGCTCGACGAATCCATCCGCATCAGCCACCTCGAACCCATGCGCGGCGACGAGAAGAAGCTCGGCTTCCTCTCCTTTGGCCACTGGGCTGAGGTTCCCGGCTCCCGCGTGCCCTCCGCGACAGAATCTCTACACCAGGCAATCGACCTTGCCGTAGGTGCTGAAGATATCGGACTGGACGGCGCGTTCTTCCGCGTGCACCACTTCGACCAGCAGCAGGCAACCCCCTACCCGCTACTCTCCGCAATCGCCGCCAAGACCGAACGCATCGAGCTGGGTACCGGCGTGATTGACATGCGCTACGAAAACCCGCTCTACATGGCTGAACTTGCCGCCATGGCAGACCTCATTGCGGCGGGCCGACTGCAGCTTGGCGTCTCCCGAGGCTCGCCCGAATCCGTTATTCGCGGCTTTGAGAGCTTCGGCTACTACCCGACAGAAGGCGAAAACGAGAGCGACATGGCGCGCCGCCACCTCGACATTTTCCTCAAGGCAATTGAGGGTGAGGGCATGGCACCCAGCGCTCGCGTGGCGGGCAAGTACGCCCCCGTCCAGCCGCAGTCGCCGGGTCTGCGCGACCGCATCTGGTGGGGCGCGGGCACTGATAGCACCGCCGTGTGGACCGCGCAGAAGGGTCTGAATCTCATGTCTTCAACCCTGATGTTGGAAGATAAGGGTATTCCGTTCGATCAGCAGCAGGCGCAGCAGATTCGCCTCTTCCGCTCCGAGTGGGTGAAGGCGGGCAATTCGGGTGTTCCGCGTGTTTCGGTGTCCCGCTCGGTGCTGCCCGTTATCGACGAAACCTCGGCACGCTACTTCGGTCGCCGCGCCGCGGAGGACTCGCAGGATTACACCGGCATTATTGACAACAGCTTCTCTCGCTTTGGTCGCAGCTACATTGGCGACCCGGCGGATATTGTCGAAGAGCTCGCCCGTGATGAGGCGGTCCAGGCGGCAGACACCGTGTTGCTGACTATTCCGAACCAGCTGGGTGTGGACTTCAACCTGCGGATGCTTGAGGCAATCGTGAAGGAGATCAAGCCCGCGCTGACCACTATGTAAAGCCCCTGAGGTGAAGACTCCGCAGAACCTTCTGGGCCAGCAGGGTGTCGCGCGGATGCTGCTGTTGCGTACCGCGTACCGCGTGCCGCCAGCGTGCCGCCGTCGCTTCCGTGATGGGCGATGGTCGCTGATGAGCGCGAACTCTGCCGCCTCCCGAGGGCAAGGGCGCGGAGCGCGTGCGGCAGCCCGCACAAGTGGACAATTGGTCAGTTATCACTGTATAGTCATCGTATGCTGACTATTGCTTCACACCTCGACGTCATGAACTGGCTCGGCCGCGCCATGGCCGACCCGACACGTTCCCGGATTCTGATGACCCTCCTCGGCGGCCCGAGCTATCCAGCCGTGCTCTCGCGCGAGCTGGAGCTGACCCGCTCGAACGTGTCCAACCACCTGACCTGCCTGCGCGATTGCGGAATCGTCGTCGCCGAGCCCGAGGGCCGCCAGACGCGCTACGAGATCGCTGACCCGCACCTCGCCGCGGCGCTGACGTCCCTGATCGACGTCACGCTCGCGGTGGACGAGGCCGCGCCGTGCATCGACCCGGCATGCTCGGTGTCGGGCTGCTGTGGAACGGCGGCGGGAGCATGAGCGAGACCCTGACCACCGCGCGCCGCGCGATGCTGCACCGGCGCGTCCGCTTTATCGTCGGCTTCACGATCACGTACAACGTAATCGAGGCAATCGTCGCAGTCTGGGCAGGCGTCCTCGCCTCGTCTGCGGCGCTCATTGGCTTTGGGCTCGACTCGGTTGTCGAGGTACTCTCGGCCGCGGCCATCACCTGGCAGTTCACCCGCAAGGACCCTGAGCGGTGGGAAACGGTCACCGTCAAGGCCATCGGCATCGCGTTCTTCGCGCTGGCGGCCTACGTCTCGATCGACGCGGTGCTGGCCCTGGTCGGTCAGGAGGGCCCCGACCGCAGCCCGCTGGGTCTCGGTATCACCGCGCTGAGCCTGGTCGTCATGCCTCTGCTGGCGTGGATTGAGGTCCGCACCGGGCGGGAGCTGGGCTCCAAGAGCGTGATGGCCGACGCCAAGCAACTCATCCTGTGCATCTACCTCTCCGGTGCAGTGTTCATCGGCCTCGTCCTCGACAGCCTGTTCGGCTGGTGGTGGGCTGACTCGGTCGCGGCGCTGGTCGTGGCGGTGCTCGCGGTGCGCGAAGGCCTGGAGGCCTGGCGCGGCGACGTCGAGTCGCCCTTCGAAGTGCTAGAGGACCTCGAAGACGAGGACGACTGACCCGTCACCCGACGATGAAGAGCCAGTGCTGCAACCCAGACATGCGCTACGAAAACCCGCTCTACATGGCTGAACTTGCCGCCATGGCCGATCTCATTGCGGCGGGTCGACTGCAGCTGGGTGTGGACTTCAACCTGAAGATGCTTGACGCAATCGTGAAGGAGATTAAGCCCGCCCCGACCACCAAGTGAAGGTCCTGGGGTAAAGACCCTGAGGTAAAGACCCCGTGCCAAGCTGTTTCCAGCGCTCTGTAACGCGCTGAGATGTTTGTTCCCATACAGCTTGAGCCATACATACAGCGATGCCCCGGCAGGCACCCGCAAGGGTTCCGCCGGGGCATTACTATGCTCACATTCTTAGAAATCCTTCTATCTAGAAGTCCCTCTGTCTAGAAATCTTTCGTCTTTTCCCAAGGCTCAATAGCGCCCGGAACCACCTCAAAGAGCGGATGCGCACACGCCGCCAGCTCGCCGCGCGCCGCCAGGCGCTCGCTCAACCGGTGCTCCCACTCGGGGTCACGCCCAGCCACCTTGTGCCGCAGAAAGGCGAGCTCGTACTCCAACTGGCCCAAAGGAACGGGAATCAATGCGACTGAAGCGTACGGGTCTTCCGCCTTGTCGGCACCGTTTTTACCTGCGCTATTCTCGCCCGCATCATCTTCGCCCGCACCAATCAGTGCACGGTTGAACGAGTAGCCGCGGGCATCCGCCTCATCCGCCAGCCCGGACAGGTAGGTGGCAACCGCCTCCAGCGGCTGCGGATGCGCGCGAAAACGAATCAGCTGCGGATGGTTCGTGTACCCGCGAGTCAGACCCCGCAGCACCTTCTGCGCCAGCAGGGTTTCGCGCCAGCAGGCGACCAGGGCGCGCCGATCGAGCAGGCAGGGGTGAAGGGACCAAATGCGCACGCTTAGCCCTGCACTTCTGCAGTGCTCTCGTCAGCCGATGCTGCGCCCGCGTGCTCGTCGCTAAAGTGCAGGAAGCTCTTGAGCACCAGCTCGCGCACCGCATGCAGCAGGGTGTCGCGCGGATGCTGCTCCTGCGTACCGCGTGCCGCGGCGGCGGCCTCATCGTATTCGGGCCAGGACAGCAGCATGGCAAGAGCCGCCACAATCTGACCCACGGCAAGCTCACCATCGCTTGCCGACGCAAAACCAGCGGTCTCGGTGGAGAGCAGCTGGGTGCGGCACAGACCCGAACCGGCACGCAACAAAATCACGCTGGGGTGCTCGGCACCGGGGCGGCCGTGGCGTTCCTCGGTGACGTCCTCGGCGACCTCCAGGTGTGCGGCGAGCAGTGCCTCATCGTCCATGGCGGCGAGGCGGTCGTAGCGGCGCACGGACTCGGTGAGGGCGCGGGCGATGGGCTGCTGAATCGGGTAGGTGATCTCCTCGAAACGCTGCAGGGGCTCGGTCACGCCTGCCGCGGTCGCCTCGGTCGGGCGGCGCAGCCAAATCATGCCGAAACCAATAGAATGAACGTTCCGGGAAGCGAAGTCGTTCAGGTACGCCACGTAGGTCTGCTCGTAGTGGCTACGGTCGCGGTTCTCGCTCGCATCCTTCAACCAGGTCTCCGCGTAGGAGGCGGGGGTCAGCGCCTCACGCTGAATAAACCACGCCTCCGCGCCGCCGTCGGCAACCCAGGTGCGCGGGCGCTCATCCCACGGGCGCGGTGCATCCGGATTCTCAGAATCGCGAATAATTTCCCAGTTGCCCAGCATCTGCGCGCGGCCACCGGGCACCAGCACCGACGGTAGCTGACGCACCATCGTGCTCACAATTTCGTCACCGGGCAGGCCGCCGTCGCGGTAGGTGAACTGCTCCTCGGCGCTCTCACCGGCAACGCGCGGGGTAATCACGAACGGCGGGTTCGACACCACCAGGTCGAAAAGCTCGCCGGCGACCGGTTCCAGCAGGGAACCCTCACGCAGGCTCACGCGCGCCTGCGGGTTCTGCGGATCAATATTGAGCGCCTGCGCGTTCAGCAGCAGGTTAAAACGGGTGAACGCCAGGGCACGCTCCGAAATATCGGTGGCGGTCACGTGCTCAGCGTGGGCGAGCAGGTGGAAGGTCTGAATACCGCAGCCGGTGCCCACATCCAGGGCACGCTTGACGGGGGTGCGCTCGGTAATCTGCGCCAGGGTCAGGGAGGCGTGGCCAATGCCGAGCACGTGATCCTTACGGAGCACGCCGGGGCGCTGATGCGCACCCAGGTCGGCGGCAACAAAGATTTCGGTGCCGTCATCAGCGGCGTGAGGGCGCAAATCAACGCTCGCGGACCAGTGGGCAGAATCCGCAGCGTCGCGCTCAATCAGCGCGGCATTCTCAAAATCAACCAGGGCATCGCCGAAAACCTCAGCTGCCTCAGCCTCGGTGAGCGGGCGAGCCAACAGGAAAAACGCCAACAGATGCGCCAGGTTCTTCTCACCCGCACTGTAATCGCCGCGCAGAATATGCTCCACACGCCACAGACCCGGAACTACCTGGTCGCGAGCCATCGGCTCAGCCGCCTCAACACCGAGCAGCTCCTGCACAGCGTCATAGCTGTAGTTCAACGCCAATAGGCGTTCACGGATGCGGGTCAGGCGGGCGTAATCATCGCTGCGGGGTGCATCCGCAACGGCGGCGTACTCGGGAGCGAAAGAGGCGGCAGAAATAGTCATGCACACCATTCTACGCACCCGCCGCATCTGCCCGGGCGCGCCCACCGCGTATAGGCGGCAGCGCAATGACACAGCCCCGACCCACCCACTGACCAAAACTGTCATCTGCGCAAGAGCGCCCACCCCATCGCATACACTGAAACCATGAGTAACCTGTACCCCGATGAAAGTATCAGCGTCGACAAGTGCTGGGAGCGTCTGCACGCGAACACTCTCGGCCGCCTCATCCTCACTGACGGACAGCACGTCGATGTGCTGCCCGTGCTCTACGCCGTCGCCAGCCAAGACGACAAGCAGGAAATCTACATCCGCACCACCCGCGGCAACAAGTTCTCCTCCGTAGTGGTCAGCCGCCGCGTCGCCTTCGAAATCGACGAAACCCTCGAAGACGGCATCCGCTCCGTCATCGTGGTCGGTATCGCCCACTGGCTGCCGCCGGAAATGACCCCGCAGATCGTGCGCACCTTCGACCTGCCCGACTCCGAAACCCACGAAATGCAGTGGGTGCGCATCGTGCCGCAGACCGTGTACGGCCGCGAATACCCGCTACTGCCCGCATACCTGGACGGCACCCACCCCGACTCAGACACCCTCACCAGCTAGAAACGCAGGTGAGCGGGTGCGGTGCGCCCCAGCACCCGTGCACACACCACCGCTCCGGTACCGTATGATGTACCGAGTACCCTGCGCACTCGTGCAAGCTCAACACGCCCGGTCCTCATCAACTAGAACCGTGCCAGCTCGCCCAGTGCCGGGCCACCGCGCGCTCGCCGCATGAAACGCACAGAGCGCACCACATCAACCCAACATAAACTACACCCCCACCGATCACCTCACCCCGCGTACACCACACCCTGTCGGCGCCCACAAGCGCCAGCGTAGGTTATGGTTGAATACGTAGCTTTTCAACACACAGATAGAGGAGTGCCGTGCCCGCTCAGGCAAAGACCGGAAAAGCCCTGCTGATTGTGGAGTCTCCCTCCAAGGTCAAAACCATTAGCAGCTACCTCGGCGAGGACTACCTCGTCGACTCGTCCATGGGCCATATCCGCGACCTTCCGCAGCCCTCCGAACTGCCCGAAAACCTCAAAAAGAGCCCCGTCGGCAAGTTCGCTGTCAACGTTGAAGAGAACTTCGAACCCTACTACGTGGTCAACCCCGACAAAAAGAAAAAGGTCGCCGAACTCAAGCGCAAGCTCAAAGAAGTAGACGCGCTCTACCTGGCAACCGATGGTGACCGCGAAGGTGAAGCCATCGCATGGCACCTGAAGGAAGTCCTCAAGCCCAAGGTACCCGTCTACCGCATGACCTTCCCCGAAATCACCCGGGAAGCCATTCAGCGCGCCTTCGGCGAACTGCGCGACATCGACCTGCACCTGGTCGACGCGCAGGAAACCCGCCGTATCCTCGACCGCATCTACGGTTACGAAATTTCCCCCGTACTCTGGCGCAAGGTCGGCCGCGGCCTCTCCGCAGGTCGCGTGCAGTCCGTCGCAACCCGCCTCGTCGTTGAACGCGAACGCGAACGCATGGCATTCGTCGCCGCCAACTACTGGGACCTGACCGGACGCTTCCTGACCGCAGCCTCCGAAGGCTTCGACGCCAAGCTGGTCGCCGTAGACGGTAACCGCATCGCCACCGGCAAGGACTTCGCCGACAACGGCACCCTCAACACCTCCAAGGTCACCCACCTGAATGAGGAAGCCGCCCGCGCGCTCGCCGCAGCCCTGCAGTCCGCCGCGTTCTCCGTACGCTCCGTTGAGACCAAGCCGTACAAGCGCCGCCCGGCAGCGCCGTTCACCACCTCCACCCTGCAGCAGGAAGCCGCACGTAAGCTGCGTTTCTCCTCCCGCGTGACCATGCAGGTGGCGCAGCGCCTCTACGAAAACGGTTACATCACCTACATGCGTACCGACTCGGTGGCGCTGAGCGAGCAGGCGATCTCCGCCGCACGCCGCCAGGCATCCGAGCTGTACGGCGCCGAGTTTGTGCCCTCAGCACCGCGCGTGTACACCTCCAAGAGCAAGAACGCGCAGGAAGCCCACGAAGCAATCCGCCCCGCGGGTGACACCTTCCGCACCCCGGACGCTGTGCGCGGCTCCCTGTCCAACGACGAGTTCCGCCTCTACGAGCTGATTTGGAAGCGTACCGTCGCCTCCCAGATGGCTGACGCGACCGGTTCCACCGCCTCCGTACGCCTGGGCGCCGTGGCATCTAACGGCCAGGACGCCGAGTTCGCTGCATCCGGTACCGTCATCACCTTCCGCGGCTTCCTCGCCGCCTACGAGGAGGGCGTTGACGCATCCCGCGTGGCTGAGCGTGAGGCGAAGGACGCTGAGAAGCGCCTGCCGAACCTGACCACCGGCGAGGCACTGACCGCCGAGGCGATTGAACCCGCCGGCCACGAGACCCTGCCGCCTCCGCGCTACACCGAGGCGTCCCTCGTGAAGACCCTGGACGAGCTGGGCATTGGCCGCCCGTCCACCTACGCGGCGGTTATTTCGACCATCATGGACCGCGGATACGTGAACGTTCGTTCTGGTTCGCTGATTCCGTCCTGGATCGCGTTCTCCGTGGTGCGCCTGCTTGAATCCAGCTTCGGCCCCTACGTGAACTACGAGTTCACCGCGCAGATGGAAGAAGACCTCGACCGCATCGCACGCGGCGAAGAATCCCGCGTCGAGTGGTTGGACGAGTTCTACTTCGGCGGCGACTCCAAGCGCGGCCTAAAGCCCATCGTCGACAACCTCGGCGAGATTGACGCCCGCAGCATCAACTCCATCCCGATCGCGGACGGCATTGTGCTGCGCGTGGGCAAGTTCGGTCCCTACCTGGAGGCCGAAGGCACCCTCGACACCGAGACTGGCGAGCTGACCGAACCGGTCCGCGCGAATGTACCTGCCGACCTGGCACCGGACGAACTGACCGAAGCGAAGGCACGCGAACTGCTCGAACAGGGCAAGTCCGACGGCCGCGTGCTCGGCGTGGACCCGGTCTCCGGCAACCAGATTGTGGCTCGCGACGGTCGCTACGGCCCCTACGTTACCGAGGTGATCGAGGAGATGACCGAGGAGCAGATTCAGGCATACCTGGACGCGCAGCCGACCGAATACTACAAGAACGGTAAGCCCAAGCCGAAGAAGAAGCCGAAGCCCGCCAAGCCGCGCACCGCGTCCCTGTTCAAGTCCATGGACCTGGCGACCGTGACCCTGGAGCAGGCACTGCAGCTGATGAGCCTGCCGCGCGTGCTCGGTACCGACGCTGAGGGCGTGGAGATTACCGTGCAGAACGGCCGCTTTGGCCCGTACCTGAAGAAGGGCACGGACTCCCGCTCGATTGGCAGCGAGGACGAGATCTTCACGATTACGCTGGAGCAGGCGTTGGAGATTTACTCCCAGCCGAAGCAGCGCGGTCGTGCGGCGGCTAAGCCTCCGCTGGCTGAGCTGGGCGTGGACCCGGTCAGCGAGAAGAAGATTGTGGTGAAGGACGGCCGCTTTGGCCCGTACATCACCGACGGTATTACGAACATTACGGTTCCGCGTGCGGAGTCGGTCGAGTCGCTGACCCACGAGCGTGCGGTGCAGCTGCTTGCTGACAAGCGCGCGAAGGGCCCGGTCAAGCGTAAGACCGCCGCGAAGAAGACCACCACGGCTAAGAAGACGACTGCTAAGAAGACGACCGCTAAGTCTACTACCGCGAAGAAGACGACCACTCGTAAGACCGCGGCGAAGAAGACCGCTGAGTAGCGTTTCTGCTTAAAGGCGCAGGATGCGTCCCGAATCCCCGCGTGGGGGTGGGGCGCCTCCTGCGCCTTTTGCGTACTCGGGAGAGTACATGCCCGGCGTATTTTTTGCCCGCGCTGTGCTGATGCTGGGCATCCGCCCGGATTGTTTGCGGAGTGAGCCGCGCCTCTGACAGACTGGAAGAGGCGCCGCACCTGCGGTACCGCACACAGACAATATCCCGCCGCGGGGCGGGGGAGGGGAGCGCATCGTGCGCCTGGGAGTTCTGGATGTCGGGTCGAATACGGTCCACCTGCTACTGATTGACGGCAGCCCTGGAGCGCGCCCCGAACCGTACGCGTCCCATAAAATTCCGCTGCAGCTCGTGCAGTACCTCGACGCTGAGGGCAACATTTCGCAGGAGGGCGCGGACGCACTGACCCGCTTCGTGACTAGCGCCCGCGACTTCGCGATCGAGAATGAGGCGGAGGACCTGCTGGCGTTCTCCACGAGTGCTATCCGTGAGGCGGGTAATGGTGCGGCGGTGCTGCATCAGGTGCGTGAGCAGACCGGCGTGGGCCTGAACGGTATTTCGGGTGATCAGGAGGCGGCGATTACGTACTTTGCGGTGCGCCGCTGGCAGGGTTGGGGCGCGGGCCGCATCCTTGATTTTGATATTGGTGGCGGCTCGTTTGAGTTTTCGACGGGTACGAATGCGTTGCCGGATGCGGCGATGAGCGTGCCGTTGGGTGCGGGCCGTTTGACGCGTGAGTTTTTTGATGAGCAGCCGCCGAAGCCGAAGCAGGTGAAGCGTCTGCGTAAGTATGTGCGTGAGCAGATTGCCCCGGTGGCGGAGAATCTGTTGCGTTATGGTGCGCCGGATATGACGGTGGGTACGTCGAAGACGTTCCGTTCGTTGGCGCGTATTTGTGGTGCGGCGCCGTATTCGGCGGGCCCGCATGTGAAGCGTGAGATGCATCTGCAGGATTTGCGTCTGTGGACTCGTCGCATGGAGGCGATGACGGTGTCTGAGCGTAGCGATTTGCCGGGTGTGTCGAAGGCGCGTGCGGAGCAGATGCTGGCGGGCGCTATCGCTGCGGAGGCGGCGATGGAGGCGTTCGGGGTTGAGACGATGCGCGTGTGCCCGTGGGCGCTGCGTGAGGGCCTGATCCTGAAGCGTATTGAGCACCTGGCGGAGGGTACGGGCACACCGGTCAACCCGAAGACCCTCCTGGGTGAGTAGAACATGATGATGAACCCCGCAGGCTGGTGCGTAACGGGCACCGGCCTGCGGGGTTCATGATGTTATTTATCATTTCGTGATAATCTGTGAACGCTGACAGCTGCACAACGATGTAAAACGCGGCTGTCTAGGAAGTTTATCAACCAACAAAGTTGTCGGAAAGGAACAAAAGGAGACATGAATTTACTACCTATAGCTAATGTTGTAGCCGCAGGGTTTGACTGGGACTATTTGTGGCATTGGACGCATAATGATGGTCTTGTAAAGGCTGTTACTGCTGCTGTAATTGCAGGAATCGTGTCGCTAAGTGTGGCATGGTGGAACGGCCGGAAGGTTGACAAGCAGATGGAGCTGTCAAAAGAAGCTACTCCACCAGAGCTGACGCGATATAAAGAATGGCTTGAAATTTCAGAGAAATACAAAGAACTTGTTAACTTTGAGAACGTGGATGCACTTTCTAAAGCATCAAAAGAATACAAAGAGATTGAGGCTTCTCGAAATGCTGCTCTTGAACGCGCAGTCTGGGAGAGAAAGGTTCTTGCCATCTGCCCTAATGCTTTTCTGCAGAAACGACTCCTAGCGATTTCTCCAAGGGTAATTACTGATAAAAATTTTAATATTTATAATTTTACATATTCGTATTCACGTCGATTCCTTAAGGTTGTTGATGTAATTCTCACTATTGCGGTAGTTTTATGTGTATGGTGGTGGGCATACTGGGCTGTGAGTTTTTTGGGAATTGGCGGGGAATTGGGTGTAAATTCTCCCGTGAAAGGTAATTGGGAAATTCTGCTGGATAAGAGTATTTCAATACTTATTATTCTAATGCTTCTTATTTGGCTGAATCTGTTCTTTAAGGCCCTATTTGGTGCAACTAAAGATGAGTATTATATTCGAAATTTGGTAATCGAAGAAAGAGGAAATGTTGAAATTTTTCTAAAAGAAGAGAGGAATGTTGTCAAGAATCGTCTTCGGTTGGCGTCTATGTTAGGGAATGTTGATTTTATTTATCTCCCTTGGGGCGAAGGGGTACGTTGTAGCGCGATAAAGAGGGTATGGTCTGTAATTCACCCAATGTATTATGTGAATAAAGGATTTAAGGGTAAGAGTGATGTTATTTGGGGGTCTTATAAGGAAGAAGGTCTAAATGGTGATTTGGAGAATAGAATTAAGGGGTTTGATTCTTGGGACGAAAAATTAAAAAAACGAATTATTGATATATTGAAAAAATTAGAAATTGAAGATGGGTTCAATGGGATCTAAGCTAGGTGATTATATTTATTGGAGATAATTAATTTCTTGAGGCTAGGCTAACCTGTTGAAAATCTTCATCTAAAAGAGAAGTGGCCCCGGATGGCACATGCATCCGGGCCGCCACCTCGTTTCTTAGGGGGAATTTTATCGTCATCTTGATACAATTTTAGAGGGGATAATTAGCAGACAGAAGGGTTGGAACATGTTATTAATGTGCGGCAGATTTTTTACAATAAAATTTAGTGGCGCGACAAGAGAACTAATTTTACGAGAGACTATTGGAGGAATCGATGGCTTTTCTAGGCTACAACAAAGACGAAAAGTTAGAATTTAACTATAAGAGGGCCTGCGGACTATGGCTAATTGTGGTGGCGGCAGTTATCGCAATAGCCACCATGGCCGGAGGAAAACAAATAATAAACATGCAGGTATTCAGCATTGGGTACGTCGTTAGCTTTTTCTCAATCAACATGAACAAGAAGGTGCTGAATAGACTATCCGATGGCCTTTCGAGTGAATTTCAAAAGAAAGTATCTTCACGTGCCGTTATTCTATTGTTTGTCTTAATGGTTTTGTTGGGCGGTCCATTCTTCGCAACTGAAAATTGGAGATTGATTTGGTTGGGAGCGTTGATGGCAACCGCACTGCACTTCTTCCCTTATTATTTTGTGCATGGAAAGTCAATGATATACCTGGGTCTTGCCTGTGCCATTAATGTTTTTGCGGGATATATTTTCACCAACATTCCGTTAGAGGTCATCGCATATATCGACGCGGCAATTAAGCTCGTATTCGGAATGTATCTGCTATTCCTTTCAAAGCCGTCAAAGCAAATTTAAGACAGTTCTTCGGCACCGCAAAACAGGGCGGTCCCGGACGCACACGCATCCGGGGCCGCCCCCTATTTCTGAAAGCTACTTCTTAGAGCCGAACACTCGCGTCCATGCCCAGCGGGTCAGCACCGCCGTACCCACCGCAACCGCCATCGGCAGCCACGCACTCGCACCCTGACCCGTAAAACCAATCAACAACGTCAACGCAGATAGCGGCGCATTCATCGAAATACCCAAAAACGCCGCCGTGCCCGTCAGCGCCGCCGCATACAGCACCATCGACGCACCACCCGGCACCCCGCCCAAAGCAGGGAACGCCCACAGTACCAACGCCGCCACGCTAAACGCGGCCGCCGCACCCAACGCCAAACCCGGCGTCAGCGTACCGCCATACGAACCCGAACGCAGGCTCAACAGCACCACGGCAGCCTTCGCCACGCACAGGGCCACCACGTACCAGGCCGCCGCCGCGGTCAGACCGCCCGCAGCCGCATCCAACGACACATTAAACGTGTGTTGAGTCAGCAGACGACCATTACCCAAAATCTCCGGAAGCCACAGCGAAACCACCGCAACCAGCACAAACGCCACCGGAATACGCCACAACAGAGAACGATCCTTCGCCTTAATCTTCTCCGCACGCTGCGATAGCGCCCTAAAACCCAGAGCCAGCGGAGCCAACACCACACCCGTTAACGCCGCCACCGTCAGCGTCGTCGCATCCAACGGAAGCTGCAGCACCGGGTACGTCGGCGCACTCGAAATCACCAGATTCGCCGTGACCGTAGCCGTCCACACCGTCACCGCACCCACATACAGCGACCACAGGCTCAGACCCGCGGCCATCGCCTCCACGAGGTACACCACGCCACCAATCGGCACCTGATACACAGCCGCCAGGCCGGACGCCGCACCCGCCGCCACCAGCAGGCGACGCTCGCGATCGCCCAGCAGCGCGGCACCATCAGCGCCCACAAAACCAAGACGCTCCAGCAGATTCGAGGTACGGCCAGCCGCCAAAGCGCCCAGCTCACGAGGCGCGACCTCCTTGCCCACCGGGGAGCCCGCACCCACCGCAACAATCTGAATCACCGAATGCGAAATCTGCCGCCACAGCGACGGGGTGCGGTCCTCCTCGGTAGCACCCGCAATCTGCGACTTCACACCCACCACGCGCCGACCGCCCGACTGCAGGTAATACCAAACCAGCGCCACGAACGGGCCCAACGCCGCGAGCACCAGCGCACGACGAGCCGGGTCAGCACCGTCAGTCACCATCGGGTGATGCCCCTCAGAATGACCGAACGCCAACTCCTGCATGAAGTCCAGAACGTAGTGCAGGGCAATCGCGCCCAAGCCGCTGAACACGCCCGTGACCAGTGCGGCAAGAGTCAGCCCCAGCAGGAGGCGAAAGGAAAAAGAACGGGAACCCGCAGGCTTCTGCGGGCTATTCGGGGAAGAACTCGAGGAAGAACCGGTATGAGAAGACATAGAAAAAAGGGGTTTGCGTGTTGCGTGCTGTGTGGTTTGAAGGCTTCATGCCCGGCACAAACTGCCGTGGGTGGAGCTGTTTTCATTCTACGCCCGCAGAATTACGCCCTCCCCGGCATGCCAGAACGTGAGAAGCGGAGCCCCGCGCATTGGGTCGTGGAGCATGAGGTGAAGCCGCCGCCCAGAAAACGCGGAAGAAACACGAGCCAGGTCACATGCCCGTAGCCGCACCCGCTATGCTGGAAGGGTACGCCTCCACGCGCCCGCCGCGCACAGAACAGTAGCCCCGGAACACACCGGCGGCACCCGGCGCAGGCACCACATACGGAAGGATCAACGATGACCGCAACTATTGCTTTTCTCGGCACCGGCTCCATGAACGGCTCCATCGCCGCAGGTCTGCTCGCTGCAGGCCACGACCCCGCCCACATCCGCGCCACCGTGCGTAGCGAAGAATCTCGCGCCGCCCTCGCCCAGCGCCTCGGCGACAAGGTAGAAATCATCACCACCGGCGGCGAAGCTGACGGCAACCATAGGGCAACCGCCCACGCGGACGTTGTGCTGCTCGGCGTGAAGCCCTACGGCATTGTCGAGCTCGCCCGTGATATCGCACCCGCACTCGCACCGAACGCTGTTGTGGTGTCCGTTGCTGCTGGCGTGACCCTCGAAACCCTCGCCGAGTGCCTTCCCGCAGGTCAGCCCATTGTTCGCTGTATGCCGAACACTCCCTCCTCCGTGGGCAAGGGCGTGCTCGCCATCTCCACCACCGACACCGTGAAGGACGAGCAGAAGAAGCTCGTCGAAGAGGTCCTGGGCACCGTCGGCCTGGTCGTTGAGGTCCGCGAAGATCAGATGGATGCGGTCACCGCCGTCTCCGGTTCCGGCCCGGCATACGCGTTCCTGCTTGCGGAGGCGATGGCAGCCGCCGGCGAGAAGCTCGGCCTGGACGCAGACACCGCCCTCAAGCTGGCCAGCGCAACCGTTGCCGGCGCGGGCTACCTGCTCGACGCCAACCCGGATGCGCCCGCCCTGCGCCGCGCCGTGACCAGCCCGAACGGCACCACCGAGCGTGCACTGAACACCTTCGTGGACGGTGGCCTCTTCCAGCTGACCGAGGACGCGATGCGCGCCTGTGCGGCACGTTCGGCGGAAATGAGCCAGCTGTACACCGCTGACGAGGACTAATCGGCGGGGACTAATCAGTGGGGACTAGCCAGCGGGGGCTAATACCGTCCGGTAGCATCCCCCTGACTAGCTGAAACTATAGAAAAACAGCCTCCTCCCGGCAGAACGGGAAGAGGCTGTTTTTGCTATGTCTAATCGCGGGCTGCTCAAACGTGGGTTGCTCAACCGCGGCTCCTCAAAACCAGCAGAGCTGGGAAAGATAACCCCCGCAGCGAGGAAAAACGCGCTTAGGGCCGCGCCGCGAAGCGCTCAATCAGGTCCACCTGACCGGACACAATCAGAATGTCGCGCGAGTGAATGCGGGTGGTCGCGTCCGCGTAGGTGAAGTCCTCACCGGGCGACTTAATACCGACCACGGACACGCCGTACTTGGAGCGGATATCCGACTCAGCAAGGGTGAAGCCGTGGGTTTCCTTCGGCGGGCGCATCTTCGCAATCGCGAAGTCGTCATCAAACTCAATGTAGTCCAGCAGCCGACCCGAGACCAGGTGCGCAGCGCGGCGACCAGCGTCCGCCTCCGGGTAGACCACGTGGTGCGCACCGATACGCTCCAGAATCTTGCCGTGTGCGGGGGTAATAGCCTTCGCCCAGATGCGCTCCACACCAATGTCTACGAGGTTCGCGGTAATTAGCACGGATGCCTCCACCGAGGTGCCCACACCCACCACGGCGGAACCAAAATCGTCCGCACCCAACTGGTGTAGGGTGTCGATATCGGTCGCGTCGGCGGAGACCACGTGCGTCAGCACGCCGGACCACTTCTGCACCAGCTCGGGGTCCTTCTCAATAGCAAGGACCTCCTTGTTCTGCAGGCGTAGCTGGGCCGCCACCGCGGAGCCGAAGCGTCCCAGACCAATCACGAGGACGGGGGCGTTATGTGCACTAGCCAATGGTGGGCCTTTCTTCGGGGAACTTGTAGAGGCGGCGGCGTGAACGCAGCGCCAGGCCGGTCGCGGCGGTCGTGGTGCCCACACGGCCAATGAGCATCAGGCCGCTGAGCACGTAGATACCCGCCGGTGGCAGGCTGGAGGAGAGACCATTCGAGAGGCCGCAGGTCGCGAAGGCGGAGATGACCTCGAAAATGACTTCCTTGAGGTCCGCGCCGCTAATAATCAGAATCGACGCGGCGCCGACACCTACCACGGTAGCACCCATAACAATCACGGAGATAGCAATACGCAGGGAGGACTCGGGGATGGTGCGGTTGAACGCGACAACCTTCTGATCGCCTCGCGCCTCAGCAAGGATAGACAGGGCAATCACGGCGATGGTCGTGACCTTCACGCCACCCGCGGTCGAGCCGGAGCCACCGCCAATGAACATGAGCATGTCCGTCAAGAGCGTGGAGACGGGGGTAATGCTGCTCATGTCGACCAGATTGAAGCCGCCCGAACGCATCATTACAGAAGCAAAAATGGCGTTCAGAACCTTGTCGCCTGCGGAGTAGTCGCCGATGGTGGCGGGGTTGTTCCACTCGAAGAGACCCCAGAAGAACGCGCCAAAAGCAAAGAAAAACAGGGTTGTCACGGTGGTCAGCTTCGCGGTGAGCGACCAGTGGCGGGGGCGGAAAGGATGATGCTGAATCGCAATGAAAACAGGGAAACCGAGCGAGCCCAGGAACACGGCAATGCAGATGGGCACGAGCAGGAAGAGATCATGGCCGTAGGGCACGATGCCGTCTGAGTGCGGGGTGAAGCCTGCATTGTTGAAAGCTGAAATAGCGTAGAAGATGCTGTGCCAGATGGCTTGGAACGGGTCTTCGCCGAGGGTCAGGAAACGAGGAATCAGCACAAGCGCAATGATTGCCTCGATGGAGAATGAAGCATAGGAGACGCTCTTGATAATGCCACCGACCTCGCCAAGACGGCTGATGTTCAGGTCTTCCTGTGCGATGAGCTTGGTGCGCAGACCCATCTTACGGCCGATAGCCAGCGCCAGCAGGGAGGTAATGGTCAGAGTACCCAAACCACCGACCTGACAAGCCACAAGAATCATTGCCTGACCGAAGGTGGACCACTGCTCGGCGGTGGAGACGGTAGTCAGGCCGGTCACGGTCACCGCGCTGGTAGAGGTAAAAAATGCGTGGTGGAAAGGCGCGGGCTGCCCATCATTGGAGGAGATGGGCAGTAGCAAGGTGAGCGTAAAGAAGATGATGACCAGCAGAAACGCAGTGATTGCGGTGCGCGAAGGCGAGGCAAGAACGGTCACGTCAATAAAGTCACGGAACCGTTCGAGGGTCTGCAGATTGAACCCCATGGGGGCGCGCTTACGCTGAACCTCGGAGGTTTCGCTCACGTGGTCGCGTAGGGTGAGCAGACGATCGAGGTCAATACCGGGCACGCTCGTGAGGATGCTAAGGTTTTCGGCCTCGAGGCGGTCGCGTCGGCTACGGTGAACCTGCTGCTTTTGAGGTACGGATGTGGTGCCGCTGAGGGTGTCCCAGCGGCGGTTGAGCTGACCCTGGGGGTGGTGGTGTCGGCGCCGGGTGCGGCGGATGATGCGTCCCATGCGCCTCCTTCAGCTGGTCTGGGTGTTGGTGTGTTGGGTGGCGGATATGTGCCTGTTTTGACGCCTTCTAGTGTATCGCGCCTAATGTGTGCGGAGGGGGTTGTAGTTGTGGTGGCTTGGGGCTAAATATGTGAGCCTTGAGAAGACGCATAGTTGGTTTTGTGGGTGGAGCCACGAAAACTATATATTCTGTATCTGTTATATAAGTATTGAGGAAGGTGAAGGGTGGTCATATGCCAGGGATGAGATACATAAACTCCGCACCATATGTGATGGACACTTCATGCTTTTATCCCCTTCAACGCTTCGTTTTGAGTTAGTGTTCAGGCTTCTTTCAGAATTTTTGAAGGTAATTTCTGCATCAGCCTCATTCTAAGCTTGAAGCGCCACTTTATATGTCATAATCGCTATATGCATTCTGATGTTTTTTCTGTCATCGCGGATCCGACTCGCCGCCGAATTGTGCGTATTCTCGCTGAGCAAACCCACACGGTGGGTGCTGTGGTTGAAAAGCTGGGCATGAGCCAGCCGACCATTTCGAAGCACCTGAAAGTCCTTCGTGATGCAGACGTGGTCTCCGTGACCGTGGAGGGGCAGCGTCGCCTCTACTCCCTGAACCCGGATGTATTCGCCACCGTGACCGAGTGGATCAACGAGACCGTCCAGATTGCGCGCCAGTCCAGCGAAGCGCACGTACCCGTGGCACTGCCCGGTGGCGTGACTGCATCTGCCTCCGACAAGACGATGGCTGAGAGGATTGCAGCTGAGAACGCAGTCGAGAAGGCTGGGCAGAAGCCGGTCGAGAAGACCTCTGAAAAGAGCGCTCAGAAGCCCGCAGCCGAAGAACCCGCTCAGAAGCTTGCACCCGCTGCAACTGCGCCGGCTGCATCCGAGAAGAACGCAACCGCGGAGAAGACCGAGGCGACCGACTCTGAGACTTTCGTCGTTGAGGCGCCCACCCCCGAGGAAATCGAGCAGGCTCGCATTCAGCGCGCCCGCGCACAGCACCTGACCCCCAGCGTGCGCATTTACTCGCGCCCGGCGGAGCAGGCTGCTGAAAGTGCCGCCTCCGAATCGACTGTTGAGAAGACCACTGCTGAGCCCACCTCGCAGGAAGAGACAGTGGATAGCACCCCGATGCGCCCCTTCACTCCCGCATCGTACGGTTACGATGCTGGGGTGACCCCCGCGGCGTCGGCATCCCCCGCTCAGCCCGCTACCCCTGCGGCACCTGCTGAGGTGAAGCCCGCTGAGACCACCAAGACCACTGAGGCTAAGCCTGTCGTAGCGCATAAGCCGGTGGTATTCCCTCAGCCTGCGGCTGTAGTGTCTTATGGCACCGACCCCGCTGCGGTTGTGGGTGGTTCGATTCAGCCTATCGCTGTGATCCCCGAGGCTGTTGCGCTTGAAAAGGCCGCCGACGAAAAGGTTGCTGTTGAGAAGCCTGTTGCACCCGCTGAATCCGTCACGGAAGAAGCAACCGGCAAGGATTTTGCAGCTGAGGAATCTGCATCTGAGGATTCTGCAGCTGAAAAGTCTGTGATTGAGAAGAACGTAGTGGATGAAGCCTCGGCAGAAGAGCCGGTGAAGGCTGATTCTGCTGAGGAAGCAGCTTCGCCCGCAGAAGCTACTGAAAAGGATGAGCTCGCTAAGGGCGAGCCTGCCAATGATGAGCTCACCAAAGATGAGCCTGTCGAGGGTGAGCCTGCTAAGGCTGAAACCTCCGCTGAGGAGCCCGAGTACCAGACCATGCCCTCCTACGATTCGGTGTACCGCCCCAGCACTGAGACGAACAGCGCTGAGGCGAAGGATAACCACCGCGGTGGCCTCTTCGGCTTCCTGCGTGGCCGCCGCCGCTAAAACGGGCGGCTAGGGTCTGCCCTGCCGATCACTTCCGGCATTAACTCTCTGTAAAACACACACTCACTCACTTTTTGACCGAAAGACGCATTCACGTGGCTATTCATCGTAAAATTCTGCGCTGGCTCGAGAACGAACTGTTCGAGGGCAACATTCAGCTGGGCCAGGACCTGCCCAGCGATAGCGAAATTGCGCGCGCTATTGGTGTGAGTCGTTCCCGCACCCGCGAGGCTCTACGCACCCTGGAAGATATGGATCTGGTGCAGCTATACAACGGTCGCGGCAAGGAAATGCTGGTGCACCTGAGCGATGAGCCTGCCGCTGCCGCCAGCGCTGCTCTGCGCCTGCACATGTCCAGCTCGCGTTACCCGACTCGTGACTTGGTGCAGACCCGTATTCTGCTGGAAAGCTGGGCGATTGCGCGTATTGACCCGAAGACCACCTCCTTCGCGGAGATGGACGAGGTCCTGGAGCAGATGGAAGATTTCGACCTGTCGATTCGTGATTTCCTCGAGCTTCTGCTGACTTTCCACCACCAGGTGATGCGTTGCGCCGGTAATGAGCTGCTGGTGGGTCTGCTCGCGTCGGTGCGTCAGCCGAGCTTTGAGTCGATGCTGTCGCTGGTGGGTCGTATGCCGCTGTGGAGTAGCGCTGTGGAGCGTCTGCGTGCTGAGAGTCGTGCTATTGCGGAGGCTTTGAAAGCAGGCGATTCGGCGACGGCTCGTGCCATGGTGATTGGTCAGCTGCGCGGCATGTATTCCGATGCCGGTATTGATCTGGAGCAGGAGGCGACCTCTGCGAACGGTCTGCCGGGTGAGCCGATTGCGTCTGAGTTCGCGCCGGTTGATGTGGATGAGTTTGCCGCTGATGACTTTGATGATTTGATGCAGGACGATGCGTCCTTCGCCGATGTGGGGGCACTTCCTGCCGCGGATGCTCCTGTTGCGGCACCGGCTGAGCTGGCTCAGGTTCCTGCTCCGGTGTCTGCGCAGTCTGCTGACGTGGAGTATGAGCAGTCTGAATCCGAGGCTGCCCGCGTTGAGGTTGCCCACGTTGAGGAGGCGGCGTCTGGAATTCCCTCCGAGCCGACTGATACCTCTGCCGAGACTACTTCTGGCGCAGATATTTCTGCTTCTGACAAGGTAGAACGTTCCATTCCCGCTGCGTCTCAGCCCGTACCTGCCGCGGCTTCCGCAGCCCCCGCGCAGCCTACCGCTCATACGGTGAGCGCGGATGTGCCGCTGAGCTTCGGCACCCCGCGCCGTAGCACCTCGGTATCGCAGGTTACCCCGGTTGCTTCTGCGGCACCGGTTGCTTCTGTAGCGGCTAGCTCCCAGACTCTCGCTTCCCAGCCTCTCAGCTCCCAGACCCCCAGCGGTCAGCTGCCGAGCGTCCCTGCCGCGTACGCGCAGGAAGAGGCTGAGGGTCCCGCGAAGGTTCTGCGCGCCTCCACGGCGGCTCCGCGTCGTCGTAGCGGCCAGATTGTTTCCCCGGTGCGTGCGACCATCATTAAGCCTGTGGATCGTAGCAAGGTGCTGACTGCGCCTGCCCGTACCGCGCGTCCCGCGGCTGTTGTGACTGCCGCGGCTCCTGCGGAGTCTGAATCGGCTGAGAATGTTCTGCGTGCCCCTGCGCGCCAGGAGGCGCCCGCCGTTCAGCCTGCTGAGCCTACCCGCCTTGAGGCGGCAGCGACCATTCACGATACTTACGAGAAGCTTCCGCATGAGGAGCCGGTGCAGGAGCGCGGCGGCATCTTCTCGAAGATGAAGCGTTTCTTTGGCGTGGATGTGTACGAACCTGAGCATGACGAAGCGCAGGAGAGTGCCGAGAAGGAGCAGGTCCTGAAGGCTGAAACGAAGCCCGAGTCCCAGCCCGTCATTGATGAGGAGGCGCTGGCTCGTGCCGAGGCTGAGCGTGCTGAGCGTTTGAAGGCGTTGCATGCGGCGGCTGAAGAAGAGGCGGCTGAGGAAAGCGCCGCTGAAGAGGTTTCGGTAGAAGAGCCGCTTGAAGAACCCGCTGAGGCTTCTAATCCCGCCCAGGAATCGGCTGCGGAATCGGTAGAGGTCGCCTCCTCGGCTGAGGAGAGCGCTCCTGAGGATGCTGTAGCTTCTTCCGGTTCGGTGCTGTCTCATGGCCGCGCTAAGGGCTCGAAGAAGTCGAAGAAGAAGCGCCGTTAGGGCTACCGAATCCCCGTTTTCGCCCCGAGATATCCTCGATATACCCGCGGGAAAAGCGGAAATTCAGGGAAAAACTCCTGAAAAGCCGCTCTCGAATGGTGAAAATGGGGGTAAACCTAGTACTCTAGGTAGGTAGCGCTCTAAAACGCAAGGGTATTTCTGTGCCTAAAATGCGTTTTGGATCGGTTATACCGGTATAAATATCCCCGGGTAGCTACCGAGTCGAATGGCTCGGCCGGGTACGAGTAAAGTGAGGAAATCCTATGGGTTCCGTTATCAAGAAGCGCCGCAAGCGTATGTCCAAGAAGAAGCACCGCAAGCTGCTTCGTAAGACCCGCCACCAGCGCCGCAACAAGAAGTAAATAGACTTCTTTCGCCCCGCCCTCCGTATGGAGAGGCGGGGTTTTTGTGTTCCTGCAGTTTTTGCGGGCTGGGCTTTGTACGCCGGGTTTTGTATTTGTAGAGCGTATGCGCGGGTTACCTGTTTGGGGTGCGGCGCGCTATCTGAGAGACTGGGATTATGACTGAAACTTCCACCATTAAAGTTCACCTCATGCGTCACGGCGAGGTGCACAACCCCGAGCGCATTGTGTACGGCCGTCTGCCCGGTTACCGTCTGTCCGATAAGGGCCAGCAGATGGTGCGTCTGAGCGCTGAGGAGTTCGCGGCTCGTGCTGAGCGCGGCGCCCGTTTCGTGCATCTGGTTTGCTCGCCGTTGCAGCGTACCCGTGAGTCTGCCGCCCCGGTTGAGGAGCTGCTGGGTCTGACTGCGCAGCCGGATGAGCGCGTCATTGAGGCGGATAACTATTTTGAGGGTCTGCACGTGAACGCGCAGGAGCTGCTGAAGAACCCGCGTCACTGGACTAAGCTGTACAACCCGGCGCGCCCCTCCTGGGGTGAGTCGTACCTGGATCAGATTCGCCGTATGGCAGCGGCTGTTCAGGATGCGGCGCGTACCGCCTACGAGCGCGGCGGTGAGGGTGCGGAGGCGATTATTGTGTCGCACCAGCTGCCGATTTGGATTACTCGCCTGGGCATTGAGGGTCGCATGCTACAGCATGACCCGCGTGCCCGTGAGTGCAACCTGGCGTCGATTACGACTCTGGCGTTTAGCACCACTGATTTTGAGCATGAGATGCCGCATTTTGTGGGGTATTCGGAGCCTGCCGCGCCGCTGTACGGTGGCGTGATTCAGCTGCCCGGTAGCTAAAACATCCGGTAGCTAGTTCCTGAAGCTGTTTTTGAGCATAGTAAGAGGCTGTGAGCCCGTCCGTTGCGGATGCGCTCACAGCCTCTTGCTGTAAACCTTGAGGGGGTGCGAGCCTAGCTGTTCTGACTAGTTCTGCCCGCTGCTTTGACCAGGAGTGTCGTCCTCGGGGTCCTTACGCTCAGAATCCTGCTTGTTGTTCGATTCTGCCTCGCGGCTGCGGCGTTCGCGTTCTGCTTTTGCTTTGAGCCAGCGCAGGTACTCTTCATCGTCGTCGGGGGAAGATACCGAGGGTGCCGGGGTGTTGCGTCGCTGAGCGAAGCCGAGGCGAGGAGCACCTGCTGTGGGCTGTGCCTTGGGGCGGCCCAAGATAAGCCACATGAGCGGGCCCACCACGGGGAAGAGCAGGGTGACGAGAACCCATAGCCACTTGGGCAGGGTTCGCGCCTCGTGTGCGGGGGTGCGGACGGCGTCCAAGAGGGTGTAGAGGGTCAGCCCCACGATGAGGGCGGCGCCGCCAATAATCAGCATGGCTCGAATCATAAGCACTACTATGACATACCGCCGCGTTATCGCAGAACTATGAACCGGGTGCCCGCCAACGGCGTAATGGCGCGGCAATCCGGCGCAGATTTGTACTTCGGTTTAGTCGCCGGTCTTAGTAACCGGTCTTAGTAACCGGTGAACACCTGAACCTCGTGGCTAATAATATCCAGCGAGCCCAGCCACACGGCGAGGGCAAGAATCACGGAGTACACGAGCGCCACAATACCCGCCTGCTTGAGCACGGGAATCAGGTCGCGGCCGCCGCGCGTCCACACGGTCACGCAGGAGTGGATGGTCGGGCCGACCAGCAGGAAGATCAGCAGGAACCAGGGGTTCTCATCGAGCAGGAGCACACCCAGGCCCAGTGCCAGCGCCATCTCCACGATGTAGGTGATGCGGGACCAGCGTTCGCCCAGGCGCACCGCCATGGTCAGCTTGCCCGCCTCAATGTCGGTGGGAATGTCACGCACGTTATTCGCCATGAGCAGCGCACAGGAAATCAGACCAATGCCGATAGCACCAACCCAGCCGAGCAGGGTCAGGGTGTGCGCCTGCGTGTAGAGGGTGCCTAGGGTCGCGACCAGACCGAAGTAGACGAAGACGAACACGTCGCCCAGGCCCATGTAGCCGTAGGGGTGCTTGCCGCCGGTATAACCCCACGCCGCGAAGACGCTGGAGGCGCCAATCGCCAGGAACCACCACTGGTTTGCCAGAGCTACCAGGGCAAGACCGGCAAGCATCGCTAGACCGAAGCAGGCGAAGGCGGCGTACTTGACGGAGCGGGGGCTTGCCACGCCGGAACCGACGAGGCGTAGCGGACCCACGCGGTCTTCATCGGTGCCCTTGATACCGTCGGAGTAGTCGTTGGCGTAGTTCACGCCGACCTGCAGGAAGAACGCGACGAGGAACGCCAAGAACGCGTAGAGCGGCTTGAATTCATTGACCTCGTAGGCGGCAGCTGAGCCGGCAATAATGGGGGCGACGGCGAGCGGCAGGGTGCGCAGGCGAGCGCCTTCAATCCATTGGGCGGCAGTTGCCACGGGGGTTCCTTCCGGGTCTAAGTGCGTATGATGCGTGGGTTTTGTGCGTGACGGTCAGGGCATGCGGGCGGGTGCGTGTGCGGGGTGAAAACCCGCGGATGAGCCTGCTTTAGCCCTGACGATAGTCTCTGTCCAGGATACTGTATATTTCTGCGCGGTCCGGCTTGCCGGTGCTGGTGAGCGGGAAATCCGGCAGGATGCTCAGCTGCTTGGGTGCGGCGGGGGCGCCGAGCTTTTCGGCGCAGCGGGCACGCAGCAGGGCGCAGAGTTCTTCGTTCAGGGCGGGGCTATTCTCAGCAGGTGCAGCACCGGCAGAAGGTACGAGCGTGACCGCGGCGGCTATGGCTGTGCCCCAGCGGGCATCGGGTAGGCCGACTACGCAGGCTTCGCGTACGGCGGGGTGCTCTTCGAGGACGACCGCCACGGCGCGGGCGGAGATTTTTACGCCTCCGCTGATGAGTACGTCGTCGCTACGGCCGAGCACCTGCAGACGCGGTTCGCTACAGTTCTTGTTGCTGTCGGGAGCTAATAGACCGTAGTCGTCGGTGCGGTACCAGCGGGTGCCATCCGCGGCGGTGAAGAAGTGCTCGGCGGTGCGGGCGGCGTCGCCAATGTAGCCGCTGGCGAGGTGCGCGCCGCTGATCCAAATACGACCCACCTGTGCGGGCTTCCCACCGGTATCCGGTACGGCGGGCAGGCCTTCTTCGGGGACGAGCTCCACCCGCACGCCGGGCAGTACGGAGCCGGAGTAGACGCATCCGCCAGCGGTTTCGGCGCTGCCGTAGGTGGTCACCGTGTTCAGCCCCAGGGTGGTGGCGGCGGCGAGCAAGTCGGTGCTGGCGGGGGCGCCTCCAAGCAGGATGCCGGTGAAGGAGCCGAGCGCCTCGTGAATTTCAGCGCCAAGGTGCGGGTTGGCGTCCGCGCTTTCGAGCAGCTTATGGAGCTGGGTGGGCACCAGAGAGATAAACCGGCGTGCCGAGCTCATGTGCTCAACCGCCTGCAGGAACACCTCGGGGCTAAAATGCACGGGCTCGGTCACGGAGCGGGCAATGACCGGGGCGGTGCCTGCGAGTACGGAGCGGGCGAGTACCTGCGCGCCGGCAATATAGTGCGCCGGAAGAGCCAGGAGCCACTGCGAGGCGGCATCGGAGTTTGAGCCGAAGAAGCGCTCGGTAGCTGCCGCACTGGCGGCAAGAGCTCGCGCGGTCAGCGCGGTGCGTTTGGGGGTTCCGGTGGATCCGGAGGTGCCCACCACCAGGGCAATAGGCTCCGCAGCCGCGCCCGCACCAGCATCCGCCGCGTACCCGCCCAGTAGCTGCTCAAAGGCGCCCAGCATGGTGTGCGGGTCGGCGGGCTGGTCGGCGCGCACCTGTACCGCCTGCGGGTGCAGGGCTGCCTCCTGCGGGGCGGGGGAGGGCACGAGCCCGGGTGCGGGGGTGTTCATCATGGCTAAATCCTTAGCGGCTGTTTGTAGCGGCTGCGTGCTGTTATGCGCCGGTGTCATATGCCGGTGCGGCATCAAATGCGCCGGAGCCGGATTCTTAGCTGAGGTTCTCAGGGTTGAATCCGGCTCCGAGCCTATGCATCTGAATCTACTTCTGCAGAAAAGGGGCTGTCTCTTAGAAGTAGTAGGGGTAGTTGGACCAGTCCGGGTCACGCTTCTGCAAGAATGCGTCACGACCCTCCACAGCCTCGTCGGTCATGTACGCCATGCGGGTTGCCTCACCGGCGAAGACCTGCTGGCCGAGCATGCCGTCATCAGGCAGGTTGAAGGCGTACTTGAGCATGCGGATTGCCTGCGGGGACTGGCGGGCAATGTGCGCCGCGTATTCCAGGCCCTTGTTCTCGAGCTCTGCGTGGGGGACTACGTCGTTGACTGCGCCCATTTCGTACATGCGCTGTGCGTCGTATTCCTTGGCGAGGAAGAAGATTTCGCGGGCGAACTTCTGACCCACCTGGCGTGCGAGCAACGCCGAACCGTAGCCTGCGTCGAAGGAGCCGACGGTTGCGTCGGTCTGCTTGAACTTGCCGTACTCTTCGGAAGCGATGGTCAGGTCGGCTACCACGTGCAGGGAGTGGCCGCCGCCTGCAGCCCAGCCGGAGACGAGTGCGATAACAACCTTGGGCATGGTGCGGATGAGGCGCTGCACTTCCAGGATGTGCAGTCGGCCTGCGCGTGCCGGGTCGATGCTTTCTGCGGTGTCGCCGCTGGCGTAGTGGTAGCCGTCGCGGCCGCGGATGCGCTGGTCGCCGCCGGAGCAGAATGCCCAGCCGCCGTCCTTGGCGGAGGGGCCGTTGCCGGTGAGCAGTACGGTACCTACGTTGGAGGTCATGCGGGCGTGGTCGAGGGCGCGGTAGAGTTCGTCCACGGTGTGCGGGCGGAATGCATTGCGGACCTCGGGGCGGTCGAATGCGATGCGCACGGTGGGCAGATCGCGTAGGATTTCACCGTTTTCGTCGCGCTGAACCTGGCGGTGGTAGGTGATGTCGGTGAAGTCTTCGAAGCCTTCGACGACGCGCCAGTCGGCGGGGTTGAAGATGTCCGAGACCTTTTCGGGAAGTTGTGCAGTCATAGACCCTATTCTACGTTGCCCGGGCGCTGTCTGAGGCTGTGAACCTGGTTGCCAGGTATAGCGAATCAGGTTGCCGAGCATATAAGAAGGCCCGGACCGCGTGTGTGCGGCCCGGGCCTTAGAAGTTGGGTAAGGAAGCTTACCCGGTCTTGGTTACCTAGGGGTTACTTGACCTTTGCGAGCTCTACCGCGCGGTCGAACTCTTCGTCAATGGCGTCGTTCTTCTTGTAGGTCATGAGCGAAACCACGATGGCGACAAGCAGCGCCGAAGCGAAGCCGGGAACCATTTCGTAGAGCACGGACTTCATCGGGCTCTGGCCCCACGCGAATGCCACAACGGCACCGGTAATCATGGAGGCCAGTGCACCCTGGGTGGTCAGCTTACGCCAGTAGAGGGAGAGCAGAACGGTCGGGCCGAATGCCGAACCGAAGCCAGCCCAAGCGAATGCGACCAGCTGCAGAATGGAGCTGTTGGGGTTCCATGCCAGGGCACCGGCGACCAGCGCCACGATTGCCACGCCTGCACGGCCGAGCCACAGGGACTTGCCGGCGCTGAGCTTCTTCGAGGAGAAGATGCCGTAGAGGTCCTCCACCAGAGCGGAGGAGCACACAATCAGCTGCGAGGAGAGGGTGGACATAATTGCCGCCAGAACCGCAGCCAGAATTAGGCCCGCAATGAGGGGGTGGAACAGAATCTGGGCGAGGTCCAGGAAGACCGACTCAGCGGTTTCCGGGTTGGTGAGGGACGCCTCGGGGTGGCGTGCAAAGTATGCGATACCCATGAACGCGCCGCTCAGTGCGCCGAACACGGTCAGGACCATCCAGCTGATGCCGATGCGGCGGCCGGACTTGGCGTCAGCGGGGGTGCGCATTGCCATGAATCGCACAATAATGTGCGGCTGACCGAAGTAGCCCAGACCCCATGCGAGGGATGAAACAATACCGGCGAAGGTGGTACCCGCGAAGATGCTCAGTGCGTCGGGGCGTACCTGGCTGATGGACTCAACCACGGGGCCCACGCCGCCGAGGTCAATGATGGTGACGACCGGAACGGCAATCAGTGCTGCGAGCATGAGCAGACCCTGAACCATGTCGGTGTAGGACGCGCCCATGAAGCCGCCGAAGAAGGTGTAGAACACGGTAATGCCTGCCAACAGGAGCATACCGGTGTGGTATTCCTGACCGAAGGAGGACTTGAAGAACAGACCGCCGGACACCATACCGGAGGAGACGTAGAAGGTGAAGAATACCAGAATCACGACACCGGAGACGATGCGCAGCACGCGCTTGGTGTCATGGAGGCGGTTGCTCAGGAAGACTGGGACGGTCACTGCGTCGCCTGCTACTTCGGTGTAGCTACGCAGTCGCGGTGCCACGAACGTCCAGTTGCACCATGCGCCGATGGTCAGGCCGACGGCGAGCCATGCCTGGGAGAGGCCGCTGAGGTAGACGGCGCCGGGCAGACCCATGAGGAGCCAACCGGACATGTCGGAGGCGCCCGCTGAGAGTGCGGCGACGGTGGGGGAGAGCTGACGCCCGCCCAGCACATAGTCGTCGAGGCTGTTGTTCTTGCTATTTGCCCATAGGCCGATTGCGATCATGGCAACAAAATAAATCGCCAGCGCGATGACCTGGTATGTACTCGCGGCCATAATGTTCCTTCTCTCCTGGTGGTAGTGTGCGCCTGTGTGTATTTATGCGCTACCCCATAACTTTATGAGTGGCATAGGATACAGTCTAGGCTTTGAAGGACTGAAAATAAAGTCTATTTGACGCTTAGGGGTGAGGATCTATGGAATAAATATGTATTTTCTGTGTAAAATCCATGGTCGTACACGTGGGTCATTGTGGGAGCGTGTGCGAAAAAGTGCCCGAAAAATCCTTGAATTTCAGGGTTTCGGGCACTTGAGTGAAAGATATGTAGTTGAAAAGCAACGCAAACGCTCAATGGCATATGCATCTAAAACGAATTAAACGAAAAATTTAAAAGCCGTTCGGAGTGTTGAACTGTTACACGACAATGTCACAGAGGTTTAGAGGTCCCTCACAACCCATGGTTCAGTAGCCATACGAGCCGGATCAAAACGCTCCAAAATCGCTGCCGCATTGGGCACCGGAACATCCGCCGAATGGGTGGAGCCATCGGCGTTATACACCGGAATAGATGCGGCAATCCACCCCAAAATCGTAGGGATTTCAACGCCCGCCTCACGCAACTGCGGCAGAGTCACCGCACCGTCACGCTTCGCCAGGCGCTTGCCCTCCTCGTTCAGCGCCAGCGGCACATGCGCGTAACGCGGCTGCGTCAAACCCAAAAGCTGCGCCAAATACGACTGGCGAGGCGCCGAAGGGAGTAGATCATCACCGCGCACAATCTGCTCAACCCCCACAAAGGCATCATCCACCACGGAGGTCAGGTTGTAGGCGTAGGTTCCGTCATTGCGCACCAGCACAAAATCATCCACCAGGCCGGTGTATGCGCCGTAAAAATCATCCTGCACGGTGTAGCTCGCGCACTCGGCGCGCAGGCGCAGAGCCGGCGGACGCTGGGTGCGGCGCTCCTCCCGCTGGTCCTCGCTTAGGTCGCGGCAAGTACCCGGGTAGGCGCCCGGTGCACCGTGCGGGGCGCTCGACGCCTCCTGAATTTCGCGGCGGGTGCAGTAACACTCGTACACGAGGCCCGCCTCTCGTAGGTGCTGAACCGCCTGCTCATAGGCGGCAAGGCGCGTGCTCTGATACAGCACCCCTGCCTCCTTGCCCTCGGTGCTTTCGCTACCCTCAATACGCTCTGCCGAGGCGCCGGGGCTCGCCTCCCAATCCAGGCCCAGCGCCGCCAAATCAGCAATCTGACGCTCTGCGGCACCCGGGCGCACGCGATCCAAGTCCTCCACGCGCAGATAGAAGGGCTTGGCGCCGCGGCGAGCCATCGCCCAGGCCAAAATAGCGGTACGCAAATTGCCTAGATGCAAGTCCCCCGAGGGGGAGGGGGCGTAGCGTCCGGTACCGCTGGGGAAAGGCGGGTTCGAAGGGGTGGAAGACGAGGTGGGGGAAGAAGCCATACTCCTATCCTATAGGGGTGTTAGATGCGGGTTGAACCGTGCGCACGATTCTAGATTGAGCGGCATCGTGACATAAATATTGCTTCTACGGATGCACGCCAGGCTTTTCGAGGGGCTCCTTTGGTGATGATGTGCTGTTCAAACAATCCGGAGAGGTTGATAAGCCTCACCACTTTCTTGTTGCTAGAGATAAGTTTGCGCAAAATAATGCACTTTCATTGCCTTGAATTGTTACCGAACCGTAAATTTCTGTTCTCTGAAGCCCGAATAACTCCTCAGCCGCTAAAAATTCCAGTAGGGTTGTATCTATGGCTCGTACTATTGAACTCGCAGACGGCGTGTACCGCATTGCGACCGACAACTACCGACTGAACACCGGACTGGTCCTCGGACTGGAGCGTGCACTAGTCGTAGATACCGGCGCAGGTCCCCGTCAGGCAACCGAAATTTATGATGAGGTTCGCCGTCTCACGCGCCTTCCTATTACCGTTGTAAACACTCACGGACACTATGAGCGTTTCTTCGGCAACGATGTTTTCGCGGCAATGGGTACCGAAGAATTCTGGGCGCATCCTCGCGCCGCGCGTGCAATCCGTAAATACGGTGAGGCGCAGCGTCCCTACGTCGAGACGCTGGAACCGGAAATGGCACACAATCAGGGTGCCGCCACCAATATTGTCGTTCCCAACCGCCTGGTCGCCAATAGGGGCGACGGCATCACTTTCACCCCCATCGACCTGGGTGAGCGTAGCGCAACCCTCATGTACATGGGACCCGGCCACACCGACGGTGACATTATGGTCGGTGTAGAGGACGTGCTGTTCATGGGCGGTCTGATTGAAGAGGGTACCGACCCCTACTTTGAGGATTCTTTCCCCGACCGTTGGATTGATACTCTCGGTGCCGTGCTCGAATTTGATCGTTACCGCGTGTTTGTGCCCGGTAACGGTGAGCCGGTAGACCGCACCTTCGTGGAGCGTGAACGCAACACCATGGTGACCGCTATTGAGTCGATTCGTTCCTCCACTTTAAATCGTGATGACGAGGCGACGACCGCGGCAATGTATAAGTTGCCGTATGCACCGGGTGCTACTCGCTTCCTGCTGGATCGTTTGGCTCAGCTTGAAGGCGCACCGGTAGCGGCGTACCTCGAAGCGGATCACCCGGATACCAGTGGTTTCACGGGTCCGATTACTCTGGGTCAGGCTTCGTACTAAAACCCCGTATGCAATATGCCTCATGGGGCATAAATACAGGTGAGGGCTGGTTTCTATGATAGAAACCAGCCCTCACCTTTTATATACCCATAACCTTAGGGCACGTATTTAGCGCTGAACGTACTGGGCGCGCATTGCCTCGCAATCAGCCTGCAAAGAAGCCGGGACTTCACCCATTGCCTCGCAAAGCTGCACGAAACGGTGACGCCAATCCAGGTGCTGCAGCGCCTGACGAATCTGCTGCTCACCCTGCGCGGGGGTCCAACGGGAGACCGCATCGGCAACCTGCGCGAGGCCCGCGCGTGCATCCGCATGATCAATGTCGATGGTCGCGCCATCCCAAAGGATTTCACGTACGGTGGTGGTGTTCGGAACCTTGCCGACCACGGTCACGCCCGAAGCCAGGGCATCGGTCCAACGACCGGTGATGTACTCCTTGGTCGGGTGAGTGTACGGCGCCGGGCTGACCGAAGTGGAGAACGCCAGCAGGAACTTCGCGCGGTTCAGCGAATCCTGCAGATGCTGAGCCGACTCGCGGTCATTTGCACCGAAGGGCGGGCGGCCCTCAAAGCTCAGACCCAGCTCAGCGGCGAGGGCGGCGGTCGCCTCGTCATCTTCGTAGGCGGCGGGCTGACGGCCCACGCGCAGCAGGTCGGTGCTCTTTGAGCCCAGAGTAGCCAGACGGTCGCTGAACTTGCTCCAAACATCCGCACCCCAGGGCAGAACGCCGGGGTTCTTCACGCCCGCGGCAGTCCAGGGCTGAACGTCGTCAACATCCGCAACGAAAATACGGTCGTAGGTGGAGGACTTAGCCACCGCAGGAATACGGTCATCCCAGAAGCTATCAATCACCCAGCCGTAGACCGCGCCGTAGCGGCGGAACGCGAAGGAACGCTGCGAAATGGCGTACAGCTGACCGGGATCAGAAGCAATCACCAGGCAACGCTTCGAGCCGCCCTTGAGGCGGGGCAGACGCGCCAGAAGCTTCGTTTCCTTGCTGAGGGATGCGCCCACATCCACGGTGTGCACGGTGCCGCCGGTGTAGCGGGCGAGAAGCTCCGCCATGGCGTGTACGGGAACCCAACCGGCTCCGGAGGGGACAGCAACAATAATATCGAGTGAGCTCATGAGAATCCTTGGGGGCAACGTCCGCCGCATGCACCGGGCTCACCGGGGTAAAACCTCGGGTCGCGGGCGGTGTGCATCAGCGGCAAGAGCGTGAATGTCAATAAATGATAGATAGGGTGCCTTACGTCAGCAGGCGCGCAAAAACGCGAATGCAGCGGCGAGTGAAACCGCTACGACCGGCTAGCGTTCAGCCACGGAAGGCTATGGCACAGGTAGTTTTCAGTATATCGGTCAACCCTGCGCACGGGGCTTAGCCTGCAGCCTTTAGAAACAGCTTTAGGGTGTGTGAATGCGCACCTCAATGCCCGACTCGGCACCGAAACCGGCTGCCATGCGAGCAAGATCTGTGTTCGGGGCGGCAGCCACCGTGAAGAAACGATCCACAGCGGCAGTGAACTGCTCCTGACGAGCCATATCACCGTGTTCAAGGGTCGTGAAAATACCGCCGCCGGCATCGTCAAAGACCTCAACGCGCAGTTCGGGCAGAAGCTCAGTATTCGGCAGGTTCAGCGAGGAAACATCGTGCTGGAAGGTCAGGTCACCGCACAGCAGGGTCACCGGCAGGGCGGCACCACCAATGACCGGGCGGGAGTTCTCATCCACACCGGCAGGGTAGTAGCCCGACAGAGACACGCCAATAGCGGTCGCGATGGTGCCGTCAATACCGGCAAGACCGCGGTTCGCAAACACGCGCGCGGGGGCGGGCTCGCCCAGGGCGGGGGCTGCCGCATCCAAATCACGCACCAGGTTTGAAGAACCCAGTACGAGCAGGCGGCGCTGAGCCACCGCATCCTGCCAGACGCGGCGGGCGTAGGAGCGGCCAGCGGTGCGGTTGCGGTAATCGGTGTAGTCAACCGAGCTCTCAGCACCGGGGTGTTCGTAGGCGGCAATGGTGCGCAGGCACTCATCCTGTAGCTCGCGGGCGGGCTCAACCCACTGCTCCAACCAGCTCAGCTCGTCCACCAGCTCATCAGCGGGCACAGTGGAGGCGCTCGCAAACTCGGCAAGCTCGTGCGGGGTTGACAGTTCTACAAAGGAGCGGGCGCCCGGCTCATACCAGCTGGCGCGGCGCGGGGCGTAGAACGCGCACTGAATATCTTTGCGTTCCAGCAATGCGGTAATCGGGCGCGAGAGCGTCGGGTGGCCGAAGAGCACCACACGCTCAATCTGCGCGGCGGGGGCGAACGAACCATCAGCGAGCAGCTGCGGGTAGTGAGGAATGGAGGTGGCGCCGTGGCGCGCCTCGGAGGAAGGCTCCGCAAACAGCGGCAGGTTCAGCACGCGCGCGAACTCCGCCGCAAACTCACCGGCACCGTCAGCAGCAACCACCACGGTGCGGTGCGCCGGGGTGAACTCCGACAGGTCAGCCTGTGCCTCCAAAGAATCCAGAAGCCAACGCTGCTCGGCGCTGGAGAGCCCGGAACCCTCAGCGCGGGCGGTGCGGGTGCGCCCCTCAGCCTGCGGGTCGTAATCCTCCAGCAGGCTCTGCGCCCACTGCGGCAGCATCTGTGCAAAACGACCAGAGGGGGTCAGCGGCGTATCGAAACAAATGTTCAGGTGCACCGGACCAATCGGCTCCGCCGACTGCTTGCGCCAGTGCTCGGCACTACGACCGGTCAGCGCGTTCAAGCACGCCGCAAAAGCCTGAGTCTGCTCGCCCTCCACCTGCTCGGGGTAGGAGGTCAAATCAGCTTCAGCACGCACAAAAGGATAGAAGAAACTCGCCTGGCGGGTCGTCTGATTCACGCCGCTACCGCGCAGACGCTCCGGGCGGTCCGCGCTCAGCACCGCCAGGGGCACGCCGGCGTGGTACGCCTCCATGACGGCGGGCACGTACTCGCCCAGTGCCGTACCGGAGGTGCACACCAGACCCACGGGCTGACCGGACGCCTTGGCAATACCCAGGGCGGTAAAGGCTGCACTTCGCTCGTCCACGCGCACGTGCGCAATGAGGGCGCCGGCTTCAGCGGCGGCGGCAATAGCGTACGCAAGAGGTGCGCTACGGGATCCCGGAGACACGACAACATGCCGCATACCGGCACGAATCAGCGAATCGAGCACGGATACTGCGGTGAGCATGGCGGGGGTTGAGCGGTTTTCAGTCACCGTACCATTCTAATGCCGAGGGCATTTTCCTTCAGTTATGGTTACCCTTCACGGGTGCAACCTTGACAACTACAGTCTTCACAGTCCGCAGGCGCGTTCCAGCACCCGGTAGCAGGCGGTGACGCGCTCCACCCACCATTGGCGGGTCTGCTCATCGGTGGCAAGACGCTCCAGGCGCTGCAGGCTGGGGGTGATGGTGCGCAGGTCCATGAACCCGTCGCGGGCGATGAGCGGCTCGTCGGTAACGTCCTCAGCCATGAGGGAGACCGTGCCCAGACCGCACCCGTACCTCAAGGTCGGTAGAGAGGCCGCCAGAGAGGCACCGGTGGCAATGCCCACCGAAGACTCCAGCGCAGAAGAAACTACCGCCGGAAGCTGCGCCTGCTCCACCAGCGCGAGCGCACGGCGTACACCGCCCAGCGGTGCCGCTTTGATAACCATCAGGTCGGCGGCGTTTGCGCGCGCCACCTTCAGCGGGTCTTCCGCCTTGCGGATCGACTCGTCTGCGGCAATGCGGGCGGGCAGCCCCTCCTTGGCAATGGCAAAGCGGAGCGCCGCCATATCTTCAATGGATGCCACGGGCTGCTCGGCGTAGATAATGCCGTACTCGCAGAGCTTGCGTAGCGCTTCAAGGGCACCGGCGAGGGTGTAGCCCATGTTCGCGTCCACCTTCAGGCGTGCATTCGGGAGTGCATCTCGTGCCGCCGCCACGCGGGCAATATCGTCGGCGAGGCTCTGACCCTTCTCCGCCACCTTGATTTTCAGTTCCTGAATCTCACCCTCGTACTTGGCGAGCACCTCCGGCACACGCTCGGCGGGCACCGCGGGCAGAGTCGCGTTCAGCGGGATGCGCGTACGCACCGGCTCCGGGGTGGGCAGCCACGCCGCCTCCAGCGCGCAGGCAAGCCACGCGGCAGACTCCTGCGCACCGTACTCGAGGAAGGGTGCGAACTCGCCCCAGCCGTGCGGGCCGCGAATCAGTGCGCTCTGGCGGCTATTGACCCCGCGGAAGGTGACCGTCATCGGAATTTCGACCGTGAACAGGTTCTTCAGAACCTCCTGCAGTGGCGGCAGGGGAGTGTTCGTGAGGTGAAAACCGTAGCCGAGAGGCGGCACGCTCATACTGGTGTTCAAGGTATCTGCCCTTCTTCGATGCGCTATGAGCTCACCATAACATTCTGGGGGCGGGTGGGTGCGCTCGCACCCTGTCACGCATTCTCTGGAAACTCTCAGGTTGAGGTCGAAAAAACTTTAGTTTTTCATAGCTTAACCTGGAATAGTAGGTAGTTATTCGCCCGAGAACTCGGACGGTGCTTCGCATAAAACGGTAGCTTGGGGGCTACCGTTTTGAGGGGCTGGCATCGGCGGGCTCGGGTATGGCTAACAGACATGAGGGCAAGAAGGTACGAAGGGTTATGAAGAAGAAAACACCGGCAAATACATCGGGTTCGGAAAACTCCGGTTGGGAGAGTTCCGAAAACCTCGATGCTACCAGTGTGCTTCACCCTGCTGATGTGCATGCGGCTGCTGCTGACAATGCGCCCACTACGGTGTTTTCCTCTGATGAGACTGCGGTGCTCTCTGATTATCAGGACCCGACTCAGGCGCTTTCTGATTATCAGGATCCGACTGCGGTTCTCTCCGATTATCAGGACGCTACCCAGGTGCTCACCTCCCACGAAACGGCTACCCATGCCGCTGCACAGAGTGATGACCGCACGAAAGTTTTGACGGATTACGGTTCCTCGCCGGCTAACAAAACTGCGCCTGCAGGTTCCATGAATACCGGTTCCGTGAACGCTGAATCTGCGAATACCGAAGTTATTTCTTCGCACCCCGACACCTCAGAGGTTATTGGCGCGACTCGTCCTTTGCCGCGCGCTTACCGTGCCCCCATTAAGATTCCTGAGACGATTCCCTCGCCGCAGGAACGCGCCTCTCAGGGGAACTACAGCGCGGATGAACCGATGCAGGCTACGCGCCGCCTCGATCCGCCGAGGCCTCCGGTGAGCGGTTTCCCGCTGAACAATCAGATGGGTGCCTCCTCAATGGGTGCGCCTCAGATGGGTGCTCAACAGCCTCTTCCCACGCGTGCGATGCCTCCGCAGCCGGTGGCTTATCCTCCCGAGGCGTATCCTGCCGCCGCCTACCCGAACGGTGCGTATGTTCAGACCGGTCAGGTTCCCGTGGATGCTTCGGGCCGCCCGGTGAATCGTCCCGGCGAAGAGCAGGGGCACCATCTTCCGAGTACCGGTATTTTGATGCGTCACGTGATGGCGTTGCTGTTCTTGGGTCTGTCTCTCTACGGTGCGTTTGTGTTCTTCATTTACACGGCGACCGGCCAGCAGGTTGATGAGCAGGCGTACACCGAGTATGCGCATCAGTTCAAGAGTTACCGCGGTCCGACCCTGACTGCGCTGGATTCTTTGCCCACGATTGTCGGCGTGATTGCGGTGCTGGGTCTGATTGCGGTGCTGATTTGGAAGCACCGGTTCCTGCCCTCGCTGATTGGCGTGCTAGTTGGGGCTGCGGCGGTGACGAGCACGTACCTGCTCAAGCACTACCTGATTGTGAAGCCCGACCTGGGTGTTCAGGAAGCGCTGAGCAACTCGGCGCCCAGCGGCCATACGACCTTTGCGGCGGCGGCTGGCGCGGCGCTCTTCCTGGCGGCGCCTCGTTTCTTGCGGCCCACGGTGGCTCTCTGCGCGGCGGTGGCGACCTGTCTGACGGGTGCCTCCACGATTATTAATGGTTGGCATCGCCCGGCGGATGTGGTGACCGCTATTCTGGTCACCGCCATCTGGACGGTTGTGGGTATGGGTGTGTTGCGTTATGTGCGTCCGGCAGATTTTGCGGTGCCGGCGCGTGGTGGTTTGGTGCTGGTGCCGTTGATGACGATTGCGACGCTGTTCCTGTCGTTCTGCGCGGTGATCCTGTATCTGATTGCGATTTTTGCCCCGATTCCCGGCGGTGCTTTTACCGCAGCGACCTGCATGATTATTGCGGTGAGCTTTGGTACGACGGCGTTGATGGTGAACCTGTTGCGTCCGCGTAATAGTAATCGCTCCGCCTATTCGAAGGTGTGGAGTTATCAGTAGATGTTGTTCCCCTCCCCGCGCGGGATGTTTCAGCTTGATGTGAGCTGAGGTATTGTCCAGTTGCGGGGAGGGGAATACAATATAAGAAATTTAGTATTTTTAATACCAATATTAGGGAGGGGGTTGCGCGCCCCCTTTCACTCACCCCTGAAGAGAAAGGTGCGTACCATGGCAGGTACCCATGAAGGCCGCGTCCTCGTATTCCCCCAGCTCACCGAAGCGCTGACCCCCTTTGAAGATAAGCCCCAGGCCCGCAAGATCGTTGACGCCGACGGCGGCAACCTGACCCTCATGGAGCTGGCTGCGGGCCAGTCCTGGCATGAGCACCACAGCGTGCACCCCATCTTCGTGCAGGTGCTCAAGGGCGAGGTGATTTTCCACGTGAAGGACCGCGATATTACCCTGGTGCCCGGCAAGCCGATTCACGTGACCGCCAAGCTGCTGCACTCCCTGCGCGCCGTGAAGGACTCCACCCTGCTGGTGACCATGCTGACCGGCGAATCGCACCCCGAACCCAAGGTCAATATTGACGTCGAAGAGGTCTAAACCCCGGCCTCTAAACCCCTGACCCAAAAACTTTAGCTCGCCGCCGCATCTGCATAGGATGCCGCGGCGAGCTTTTTCTCTGTCCTCTTGCCCTCACATATGCCGGCGGAGAATACCCTCACGCTACGCCCTGAGCTTTCTGCACGCTCGTACACCCCGCGCGGGCGTACCCTGAGAAGTGCATTCCCGCTATCATCACAGGGAGCAACCCGAAAGGATACGCAATGCCCAAGTCACTGCAACGCCCGGTCGTTCTTCTCACCGGCGCCAGCTCCGGTATCGGCTACGACGTGGCACCGCTACTGGCGCGATACGGCTACACCGTCTACGGTGCCGCCCGCCGCATTGAGAAGATTGAAGAGCTCGCCTCCGAAGGCGTGAAAGCGCTCAGCCTGGACGTTACCGATGAAGCATCCATGGAAGCCGCCGTACAGCAGATTATTGACGCAGAAGGCCGCATTGACGTGCTCATCAACAACGCCGGCTACGGATCCTACGGTGCTATTGAAGACGTCCCCATCGACGAGGCACGCCGCCAGTTCGAGGTGAACCTTTTCGGCCTCGCGCGCCTCACCCAGCTGGTGCTGCCGCACATGCGCGCACGGGGTAGCGGGCGCATCCTGAACATCTCCTCAATGGCGGGGCGTATTACCTCACCCCTGGGTGCCTGGTACCACGCCACCAAGTACGCCCTCGAGGCGTTCAGCGATGCACTGCGCATGGAAGTTGAAGAGTTCGGTATTGACGTGGTCATTATCGAGCCCGGCGGCATCAAAACCCCCTGGGGACTCATCGCGGCAGACCACCTCGAGGAATCCTCCCGAAACGGTGTCTACGCGGCTCAGGCGCAGCGGGGTGCGGCAAATATGCGTAAGCTCTACTCGCCGTCCTCCAACCTTTCAGAGCCCAAGGTTATCTCTAACGTTATTCTGCGAGCCCTGGAGGCGCGCCGCCCCAAGACCCGCTACCTCGTGGGATTCGGTGCTAAGCCCTCCGTGTTCCTGCATACCGTGCTACCGGACCGTCTCTTTGACAAGGTGGCGCGCCGTATCTTCTAGCACCGAAATAGCGGCGAACTAGAGCATTAAAAAGCGGGCGGTGCTGCGCGAAACAGAATGTTTCGTACAGCACGGCCCGCTATGTTTTTCAAGAGCTAGTACTAGTCTACTACGGCGTGGGTCGGATCGAGCACGCGCGCCAAGAAAGCCTGAGTACGTTCGTGCTGGGGGTTGCCAATCACCTGATCGGAGGGGCCCTCCTCCACGACCACACCATCTGCCATGAAGACGACCTTATCGGCGACCTCGCGAGCGAACGCCATCTCGTGAGTCACCACGATCATGGTCATACCCTCATCGGCAAGGTTACGCATAATGCTCAGAACCTCGCCGACCATCTCCGGGTCGAGCGCACTGGTCGGCTCATCGAAGAGCATCAGATCCGGGTGCATGGAGAGCGCACGCGCAATAGCCACACGCTGCTGCTGACCACCGGACAGCTGAGCCGGGAAGCGGTCTTCCTTGCCTTCCAGACCAACCTTGGCGAGCTGCTCGAGGGCAACCGCCTCCGCCTCAGCCTTGGAACGGCCCAGAACCTTAATCTGAGCGATCGTGCAGTTATCCAGAATGTTCAGGTGGCCGAACAGGTTGAACTGCTGGAACACCATACCCATGTGGGTACGCACGCGGTTAATGTCTACGTCCGGGTCGGTGACCTCGGTATCGCCCACCATGATGGTGCCGTCATTCGGCTCCTCCAGCAGGTTCACGCAACGCAGCAGGGTGGACTTACCGGAACCCGAAGGGCCGATAAGGCACACGACCTCGCCCGGCTTGACCTGCATGTCAATGCCCTTGAGAACCTGAACCTTGCCGTAGGACTTGTGCAGGTTAGAAATGCGCACCGAGGAGGCGGCCATGGATGAAGTTGAAACAGTCATAGTATCTTCCGTAATCCGTATCTGTCGTTGCGCTTACTTGCGGCCCGCAAGCTGGGTGCGGCGCTCAAAGTATGCGGAGAGCTGGCCCAGCGGAACAGTGATAATCAGGTAGCACAGACCCGCAACCACCAGGGGAGTTAGGCCCGCGTTAGCGGCGGTCAGGCCCTCACGGCCGAACTTCGCCAGCTCGTACTGAGAAACCGTCACACCCAGCAGGTACACGAGGGAGGAGTCCTTGGTCAGCAGGATAACCTCGTTGGTCAGCGGGGGCAGAACCACGCGGAACGCCTGGGGAATAATGATCGAAATCATCGCGCGAGTGTGGGACATGCCCAGGGAGCGTGCCGCCTCCATCTGGCCCTTCGGGATTGCCTGCAGGCCCGCACGCAGAACCTCACTAATGTAAGCAGCCGAAACCATACCCAGGGACAGGGTCACCGGAATCAGGTTATCCACGAAGCGGATCTTGAACGCCAGGGGAATACCGTAACCGAACGCGAAGAAGACCAGCAGCGCCGGGATGCCGCGGAAAAGCTCCACGTACAGGGTCGCAATCCAACGGTAGGGGGCGATAGAGGAAATACGCATGAGCGCCAGCAGCAGACCGCCGGAGAGGCCCACGATGAAGCCCAAGGTGGTGTACAGCAGGGTGTTCTTCAACGCCACGGTGATGACGTCGGGGAACTGCTGAGCCGCAACGTCCAGGTTGAATACCTGCTGGCTGAGGGTCTTCCAGTCAGCCAAAAGAATGGCTGCCAGAGCGATAACTGCCAGAAGGGCGTACTGTGCGTAGCGGAAGAGCTTCTGCTTCTGACGGGGTGAGAGTTTAGAGGACATGCGCTTTCTTATCCGTGTGCTGTTCGGTCAAGAGCGTTTTATACGCTCACAAGGGTGAAGGCCGGAGAATCCCCCAACCCAAAAGTAATAAGGGTACTCCTGAATTGGGGGAGAGACTAACCGGCTAGACGCTTAGGAAGCGGAGGAAGAGGCGCTCGCGGAGGTGGAGGAAGTGGCACCAACCCACTTGGCCTTCATCTTGTCGAGTTCGCCGTTTTCCTTGAGCTTGGCGATGGTAGCGTTTGCCTTGGTCAGCAGTGCCTTGTTGTTGGAGGAAACTGCCGCGGCAATCTGCTCGGTGTTCTCGGAATCCTGGTACGCGATCTTGAAGGAGTCCGGGTCGTTGGTCAGTGCCTCGGACACCACGGAGAGGTTCGCTGCGACTGCCTTGACCTGACCGGTCTTCAGGGCGGAGAACATGAGGGAGGTGTCTTCGTACTGGATGACCTCTGCACCGTTTTCCTTGGCGTAGGTTTCACCGCTGGTTGCCTGCTGTGCACCAACGCTGACACCCTTCAGGTCTGCGGCGGAGGTGATGGAGGAACCCTTGGGGACCAGGATTGCCAGGTTGTCGTCGAAGTAGACGGTGGTGAATTCCATCTTGCTCTTACGTTCATCGGTCACGCCGATACCCGCCAGGGCGATATCGCACTGACCGGTAGCCAGGCCGGTACCGGAGTCTAGGCCCTCGAAGCTAATGGAGGTCAGCTGAGCCTTCACGCCCAGGTCGGAGGCGATAGCGTTGGCGATGTCTGCATCCAGACCGACAATGGTGCCGTTTTCTTCGTATTCGAAGGGCTTGTAGGGGGTGTTGGTGCAGACGCTGAGGGTGCCGGACTTGACGAGGCTGACCTCGCCGTTGGCGTCGGAGTTCTCGTTGGCAGTGGAGACGCAGCCGGTCAGTGCCAGGGGTAGTACTGCCAGCAGTGCGAGGGGCTTGAGGGATGCCTTCTTGAGGGATGCGGTATTCATTGGGATGCTCCTGTGTGGGGTGTGCTCTATGAAATCTATGGTCTATTGTGCGCGCCTATGTTAAAAAATGCAAGCATATACATAAATATTCATAAATTTTTGCTGAATATGAATAATTTACACCCCCAAAAACTGAATAAAACCCCGAATTAGCGACTCGAAAACCACTTCAGAACGCACCTTAACGCACCGTGCGACACTACTACGGTTTACCCAACTATCGAATCTAGTAACCTCCATGCCACAATTGAGAGCGTGAACGCAGAGAAGAACACCCGCGCAACCCGCGCAACCCTAGACAAGAAAACCAGCGATATCGCCGCCATGTTCGATACCGTAGCCGAACGCTACGACCTCATGAACGGCATCCTTTCCCTCGGCCAGCACATCTACTGGCGCAAGCAGGCAGTCGCAGCCGTAGACGCGCACCCCGGCCAGAAAGTGCTGGACGTAGCCGCAGGCACCGGAGTCTCCTCCGAACCCTTCGCCGACGCCGGCGTGGACGTCATCGCAGCAGACCTCTCCGAAGGCATGCTGGATGTGGGTCGCCGCCGCCGCCCCGACATGACCTTCGTGCAGGCAGACGTCACCGCCCTACCCTTCGATGACGAAACCTTCGACGCAGTGACCATGTCCTACGGCCTGCGCAACGTCGCAAACTACCCCAAAGCGCTGAGCGAAATCTACCGCGTGCTCAAGCCCGGCGGACGCATCGTCATCCTCGAGTTCTCCACCCCGACCTTCGCCCCCTTCGGCGCGGTCTACAAGAACTACATCATGAAGGCGATTCCGCCGATTGCCCGCGCAATCTCCTCCAACCCCGAATCCTACGAATACCTCGCCGAGTCCATCATCGCCTGGCCCAACCAGCAGGAACTGGCGCAGAAGTTCAAGGAGGCGGGCTTCACCTCCGTGCAGTACCGCAACCTCACCGGCGGCATCGTCGCCATTCACCGCGGTTTCAAGCCTGAAGCACACAACGCATAGACACCGCGTTCACACACCACCGAAGACACCAACACCAAGAAGATAGAAGACACCGTGAGCAACGCAGAGCAGCCCATTGCCGCAACCGACCTGCTGGGAGACCTCGACCTGAAGCTTCCTGCAGGCTTCGAACTCATCGCCGCAGACCCCAAGCTGGGTCCGCAGATTCTTTCCTCCCTCGCGCGTATTGAGGAGCGCCTGGCAGAAGCCATCGCACAGACCGATCACCTGGCGGATGTTGCATCCCGCCACCTGCTCTCCGCGGGCGGCAAGCGCGTGCGCCCCCTGCTGGCGTTGCTCTGCGCAGCCGTAGACGGCGAAATCAACGACGAGGTCATCGAAGCCGCCGTGGTCGTTGAACTGACCCACCTGGCAACCCTCTACCACGACGACGTGATGGACGACGCCCCCAAGCGCCGCGGCGTGGACAGCGCCCAGATGATTTGGGGCAACTCCGTCGCGATTCTCACCGGCGACCTGATCTTCTCCCGCGCATCCCTGCTGGTGTCCGAGCTGGGCACCCGCCCCATGAAGATTCAGTCCCAGACCTTTGAGCGTCTGGTGCTCGGTCAGCTCTTTGAGACCACCGGCCCCCGTGAGGGTCAGGATCTGCTGGACCACTACATCGCGGTCATTGAGGGCAAGACCGGCTCCCTGATTGCAGCTGCTGGCGAGTACGGCTCCCTGCTTTCGGGCGCTTCCGAAGAGGTCATCTCCATGGTCAAGGCGTATGGCGAGCTGGTCGGCGTGGCATTCCAGCTGGCTGACGACGTGATCGACATCGTTAGCGACGGCAAGACCAGCGGTAAGACCCGCGGCACCGACCTGCGCGAGGGTGTGCCCACCCTGCCGACCATCCTGCTGGACCGTGCGGTAGCTGCCGGCGACGAATCCGCTGTTACTGTTCGCGCCCTGCTGGATGCCGACCTGAGCTCCGACGAGGCACTGGATGCAGCCGTGGAGGCGCTCGCCGCCCACCCGGTCACCCAGGAAGCATGGCAGATCGCCTACGATTGGGCGGACCGTGCAATTGCCGCGATTGCTCCGCTGCCCGAGTCCACCGCGAAGGCTGCGCTGGAGTCTTTCGCTCACGCTGTGGTTCACCGCGAAGGCTAAAACCCGCCGTGTAGCGTGTACCCGAGTCTAACGACTTCCGGGTGTCTCATACTTCAAAACCCCCGCTGAATCTGCCCGGATTCGGCGGGGGTTTTCTGCGTTATGACTAGTCGGCGCCGATTTTAGGGGTGCTTTGGGGCTCCTCTTACCCTCCGAAAGCTTCCGCATGCTGGGGTCTCCTTGACCGCTATATGCCTTTAAGGTAATCCTTATAGGCATGCCTGAGGCGCACATCCACCCTTCAGACGTTTGACGGCTCCCATGCCCAACCCCGTGTTGGAGAGCCGTTTACTATTTCTGGACGCGAGCAGAGCCCAAACACCCCGACGGGTTATTCTCGCACCAACCATCCGCGTCCCCACACATTCGAGGTTTACAACTATGGGAGCATCTACCCCTAAGGCGCCCACGAAGCGCGAAGGCTTCTCTAGCCGTCGCGTTTTTATCTTTGCCGCCATCGGTTCTGCTGTTGGTCTGGGCAATATTTGGCGTTTCCCCTACATCGCATTTGATAACGGCGGCGGCGCCTTCATGATTCCCTATATTGTCGCCCTGCTGACCGCCGGTCTGACCTTCCTGTTCTTTGACTACGCGATCGGTCACCGCGCGCGTGCGTCGTCCCCGCTGGCTTTCCGCCGTCTGAACCGTAAGACTGAGTTCATTGGCTGGTGGCACATGGGTATCAACTTTGTCATCGCTATCTACTACGCCGCTATTGTGGCGTGGGCTCTGCGTTACATGGTTTTCTCCTTCACCAATGAGTGGGGCGATAACCCGAAGGCGTTCTTCCAGGGCGAGTTCTTGAAGGTCGCAAAGGATCCCGGCGTCTCCCTGGACTTCAACATGAACATCCTGATTCCCATGGTTCTGGTGTGGGGCGTTCTGCTTGCTGTGATGGCTCTGGGTGTTCAGAAGGGCGTGGGCGCAGCCAACATTATCTTCATCCCGCTGCTGCTGGTCATGTTCGTTGGTCTGGTGATTTACTCGCTGACCCTGCCCGGTGCGGCCGATGGTCTGAATGCTCTGTTCACCCCTAGCTGGGACTCCCTGGCTAACCCGGACGTGTGGGTTGCTGCGTACGGCCAGATTTTCTTCTCGCTGTCCATTGGCTTCGGCATTATGGTCACCTACTCTTCCTACCTGAAGCCTAAGACTGACTTGACCGGTTCCGGTGCTGTGGTTGGTTTCGCGAACTCCGGTTTCGAGCTTCTTGCTGGTATTGGTGTGTTCGCTGCTCTGGGCTTCATGGCTCAGGCTGCTGGCACCCAGGTGAGCGAGGTTGCGACCAGCGGTATTGGTCTGGCGTTCATCGCGTTCCCGACCATTATTTCTCAGGCGCCCGGCGGCGTGCTGATTGGTATCCTCTTCTTCGGTTCCCTGCTTTTTGCTGGTTTCACCTCCCTCATTTCGATTCTTGAGGTGATTATCGCCGGTATTCAGGACAAGTTCGCGACTTCCCGTCTGGCGTCCACCATACTGGTGATTGTTCCGATGGCTCTGATTTCGCTGCTGCTGATGCCGACCACTACCGGCCTGTACGTGCTGGATATTCTCGATAACTTCGTGAACCTCTTCGGTATTCTGGCTGCCGGCCTGTGCGCCATTATCGTGGTTGCATACGTGGTGCGTGCTCTGCCCGCTCTGGCTGAGCACCTGAACCGCTACTCTTCCATCAAGGTCGGCAAGATCTGGATGGGTCTGCTGGCTGTCGTGACTCCGCTGGTTCTGGGTTACTCTCTGATTCAGAGCGTTATCAAGCTGATTGCGACCCCGTATGAGGGTTACCCTGCGGATCTGCTGGCGATTTTCGGTTGGGGTATGAGCGCACTGCTTCTGGTTGGTGCGATCGTTGTTTCTCTTCTGCCCTGGTCGAAGAAGTCTCGTGCGGCTGAAGAGCCGCCGGCACCTCCGGTGATTTCCGGTCAGGTGGAGCACGGCCACGTTGATTCGACTATTACCCGTTAGGAGCCCTCATGTCTATCTCCGCAATTGTGATGCTCATTGTGGCAATCCTGATCATTTGGGGTGGCCTGGGTTTGGCTCTGCTGAACCTGCACCGTCATCCGGATCTGGATGCTCTCGATGCTGCTGCTGAAGCTCAGGGGTCTGAGCTTTAGCGTGTGAACGCGACATAAAGTGATGCCCCGCAGGCTAACGTCTGCGGGGCATCACTTTGTTGTATGCGGGAGTGTATTTTGTGCGGGACAGTGTTTTAGCCGGGTTGGGGAGAGCTACTTGCTCTGTACGTCTTCAGCTTTTACGAGCGGGATCATGCCGGTTTCCGGGTCGGACAGCGCGGAGGCGCGGTAGGAACGGGAGGCGCGCACCGCATCCACGGTGAAAATGATGAGCGCAATCCAGATGAGGCTCAGACCCAGCACCTTATCGGCGCTCATCTGCTCGTGCAGAACGGTCAGCGCCAGAACAAACTGGATGGTCGGGCCTAGGTACTGCACCATGCCAATGACTGACAGCGGTAGAGCCTTGGTGGCCGCCGCAAAGAGCATGAGCGGCACAACGGTGACCACGCCGGTGGAGGCGAGGAGCCAGAAGTGCCCGGCACCCTCACTGAAGAGAGTCATCTGCCCCTGCGCGTTCAGCACAAGCAACGCTGCTATGCCCAGAGGCGCCAGGATAAAAGTCTCTAGAGACAGCGAAATAATAGGGCTGACATCGTGGGCTACGCGTGCCTTGAGCAGGCCGTAGATGCCGAAGGAGAACGCCAAGCCCAGACCCGTCCAGGGCACCTGACCGTAGATGAGGCTCATCATCAGCACCGCGATACATGAAATCGCGACGGATACCCACTGCGCGGCGCGCAGGCGCTCCTGCAGGAAAATCACGCCCAGCACCACGGAGACCAGCGGGTTAATGAAATATCCCAGGGACGCATCAATCGTGTGACCGCTGGTTGTTGCCATCACGTAGATGAGCCAGTTCGCGCAGATGAGGAACGATGCCGCCGTCAGCACCAGCATGATGCGGCGGTCCTTGAGGGCGCGGCGGAAGTCCGCGGTTGCCCGCAAAATCGGTAGTAGCAGGGCGCAGAAAATGAGGGAGAAGACCACTCGCGCCACCACAATCTCAATCGGGCCTGCCGGCGCCATCAGCACAAAATACAGGGGGAGCATGCCCCAGATGAGGTAGGTGCCGATGATGGTGATAAACCCGTTACGGGTGGTGTGCTTCTGCGTTTCTGACATGGTTTCGTCTGACCTGATTCTTCGGTTACGTTCTTCTAAGCTATTCATCGGGATGCGCCAGCTGGGTACCCACACAGGTTTCGATGCGCGCACACTACTGTACCCGATACGGGGTGCAGCATACGCTAGGGACGCCGCAGGCGCGGTACCACGAGGATACCGCGCCTGAGGAATGCTGCGTATTCGGTTTAGAGACCGAAGAAGCGGGAGAAGAAGCCCTTCTTCTTGGGCTGCTCTGCCTCGCGGCGTGCAGTTTCTTCCTGCTCGCGGCGGGCTGCCTCTTCGTGTTCTGCCTGCAGATCGGGAGCTGCGCCAGCGTTGCGGATGGGCTCCACGTGCTGCTCTTCGTATTCTGCTGCATCCTGCTCGACCTCGACGGGCTGCTCAGCTGCAGTCTCAGCGGCGACCGGCTCCTCAGCGTACTCTGCGGAAGTCTCAACGGTCTCGTGCTCGGGCTGCTCGGCACCGATGGATTCGTCGGTGTAGACGCGAGCCTGCTCGGTCTCTTCTGCCTCGTACTCGCCGGGCAGGGTCTCCACGGTGACCAGGCCGGGCTCTGCGTGCTCTGCCGGCTCCTGATCGAAGGGAGCCTCGTCGGCAGGGTAGAGGTTCTCGGTGCTCTCAACGCCGGCAACCTCGGTCTCTGCGACCGGTGCGTGCTCGGCAATTTCTGCGGCGCGCTCAGCCTCAGCCTCGGCACGTGCAGCGGCGCGTTCTGCCGCCTCCTGCTCGCGCTGTGCATTCTGAGCGGCTGCTTCAGCGGCTGCCACGCGCTCAATCTCGGCGCGCAGTGCCGCGAGGGATTCGCGACGCTGTGCGGCAGCGGCTGCGCACTGCTCCAGTACCTCGGGGCCAACCTGAGGTTCAGCCTGCTCGATGCCGCTGATACGGCCCTCGTCGAACCACAGGCGCAGGGCACCGTCGGTTGCGGTCAGAACGGCGGTTGCCTCGGTGTCCCAGGCGATGTGGAAGCCACGCTGCTGAGCGTAGGAGTCCACCGCCAGAACCTGGTTGTGTACCTCTTCGCTCTGCAGGGTCTTAGCAATCACGCGGCCAATACCCTTGTAGGTCGGTGCCTCGAGGGTCAGCTCGGCACCCTCCAGCAGGGTCCATGCGCGCACGCCAGCGCCCGCGGGTAGCGGGTAGTGTGCGTACAGGCCACTGATGGTCTTGGTCGCCAGGGTCAGGCGGCGTGCCAGAGACTCGGAGAGGGGCAGCTCGTCGGTGGTCAGCTCAACCAGACCGTCACGCTCACCGGTTTCACGCGCCTGAATAGCGGCAGAAACAACGGAGTCGGGGAAGTAGCCCAGCTGCTGCCAAGACCAAATCCAAGTACCGCGGTTCTCAGATTCAGTGCCCAGCAGATGCGGCTTGAGCGAGAGCGGGGGAGTGGTCTCAAAGTCCAGAGACTGGGAGGTGAAATCCACGTTCCACTCGGAGGTACCCACGAGCTCGGCGAGTCGAGCCTGGTACTCGGTGGAGATAAAGATCGATGCGTCGATAAGGTCCTGCAGAGAATTCGTCATGCTTCAAGATTATCAACCTTTTAGCGTTCACTATGCCGTGTATCCCCGGTTTTAGTGTGTGCTTTAGGCGTATTGGGCTCTAAGGCGCCTGTTTGAGCCGTATCCAAGAGCTCTGAGGGAGAGGTAGAGCATATATCTTTCGGCGTAAACTATCTGCGTTGAGTGCCTGTGTTCGTTAGAATCGAAGGGACGGCTTCTTCCGGCACCCTGTAAGCCGACACTACGACCGAACACGGATGCCTCCAGCCGCGCCGTATTCACACTCAAGGATGTATGAACTATGACTGAACCCCGCCTTGCCGAGACGAGTAGCCGTGCCGCGCGCATCCAGGACGCGCTGAACAACATTGGAAGCTGGCTGCTGGATGTCGTTAGTGTTGACCCCGGCTGGAGCGAAATGGTGCTGGACGTCAAACCCCTGGCAGGTCAGATTTTCGTGCGCGTGCGTGAATTCCGCAACGGTGAAGAGTTCATCGGCACCATCGGCCCGCTCAAGGACGGCTCGCCCATTATTGCTGAGGTCCGTAAGCTGCAGCGCGCCGCCTACGACGGTAACCGCGGCACCTGGTTTACCGCCTCCATCGTGGTTGCAGCTACCGGCTGGCCCAACCCGCAGTTCAGCGTGGGTGCTTCCTATAACCGTGACGACGAACCGGCCAGCTGGAAGAACGAAGGCACCCTGACCGCAACCGACGTGCGTGAGCACCTGGCGGAGTTCCCCCGTGATGCTTCGCGTATCCCGGCATGGGCTCGTGAGCGTATGGAGGGCCGTGCCCGCCACTCTGCCGCTGCATCATTGTCTTCGAGCGAGCATGAGATTCCGAACCCCTACTTGGTTGCTGCTCTGGAGACCTTCCGCAACGACGTACAGGAGCGAACCCTCATTAACGTGGTTCGTACGATGCTTGGTGGCGACGTTCTACTTGATGCGACCGGTTCCCTGCTGATTCCGTCTGAGACCGACCCGATGGGCCCCGAGTCGGTGCTGACCCACCAGGTTATTCGCATGCCCGAGACCGGTATGCAGGCGTTGTGCGTGTTCTCCTCCTCCGAGCACATTGGTAAGAGCTACGTGCGTCAGGAGTCCGAGGGCGACGAGTTGATTCTGCGTGAACCGGCGATGAAGGTCTTTATCGATTTCCTCGGCAACGAGGCGCTGGACCTGATTGTGGTTGACCCCGGCACCGACCACGAGTGCTACATTGAGCGCGCTCAGGTGCAGTGGATTGTCACTTCGCCCCGTAACGACGGCGCGAAGATGGCGCTGACCCAGGACAACATGCAGATGCTACTCGGCTCGCTGGTGTCCCCGGCGTCCGTGCTGCTGGTGGGTGTTGACCCGGCTGACCCGTCCGGTACCTCTTTCGTCTTTGACCCGGATGAGAACGGTAACCCGCAGAGCCTGCTGGTGTTCACTTCGCCCATTGAGATTGCGGCACTGGATCCGCATATTGAGGTGCGTTCGGCGAACGCCCTGGATATTCTGCGTTACGCCCTGGAGATTGGCGCCCCGAGCGTGAAGGTGAACGCGATTAACCCCTCCACGGTGTTGACCGCGGCGCAGATCCGCGAGCTGCTGGAGATTGTGGGCTCTCAGCCCCGCATGGGTGCCTAAGCCCTTGCATCGAATATCTTAACCGTTGAGGCGGCGACACGAGTTGTGTCGCCGCCTCAACGGTTTAAAACGCTCATGACCGAGCCTGCCCGAGACTCCCGGGGCTATAGGGTTATGCCGCCAGGATGCGCGTTGCCGCTTCCTGCTGGGTGCGGGCGAGTGCCGCCTCCTGCTCGGTCTGGCAGTCTACACATACGCCCTGGTAGAGCACGTCTGCGCTGAAGAGTGCCATGCCGTGAAAATCGCTGGGGGTCAGGCAGGGTGCGGAGCCGACCGCGCAGTCCACGTCTTCGACCTTGCCGCAGCGTACGCAGAAGGCGTGGTGGTGGTTGTCGCCCGTGCGGGTTTCGTAGAGGGCGGGGGTTCCCGGCGGCTCAAACTTACGCAGCAGGTCGATGTCGGTCAGGTCGGCAAGAATCACGTAGACCGACTGAACCGTAATGGCGGGGATGCGCTCGCGGACTGCCTGCACGATGGTGTCGGCGGTGGAGTGCGGGTGTTCCTGCACTGCGTGGAGTACGGCGAGGCGCTGCTTGGTGACGCGGCGGCCCCTGGCGCGCAGTCCGGTGGTCCATGCTTCTTCGAGCTGTTCGGGGCTCATTGCGGAGAGCAGGGGTAGGCCGGTGGTGTGGGCGCAACCGGTGTTGTGATGGTCTGGGCTTTGAGCCTTCTTCGTGTCGGAGGTTGTCTTTGCGTCGGTCATAGGTTTAAGTCTACACGTTATTATGAGAAATTCATCATTATTTTATGAAAAATTCATAATAAGCCGGTGGAGCGTCCCTTTCATCCACTCTGTGGCGCCCCTCCTCGCCCCGGCCTCGGGTGTGAAGAGATGCCGTACAATCAAAGAACCTAGAGTAACCCGTACCGGCAATCACCATCAAGGAGGATAGGGTCATGGTGTACGACTTCACAAACCCCATCTACATTCTGCTGATGATTCTGCTCTTCGGTGTGCCCATCGTGACCCCGGTGATTTACGGCCAGTACCGCAGTACTACCACCGGTTTTGATCTGGAAGGTCAGCTGATGCTCGGCCTGCTCTTCATCCTTTTCCTGGGTGCTTACGGCACGATTCTGCTGCTGGGTATTTTCCCCACTGCTACGGCGCAGGTGCTGGAGCAGGTGCCCCTAGTAAATATCCCTGGCGCTATTCCCTAATCCCTTATGAGCTTTCGGCGCATGGGTGACGCTCTGGGTGAATCTGCGCTCCAGAAGGTGCGCACGCGAGTGCTTGCACGTATTCTATAGAGTCAAGTACACGCTGTACGCACTGACCTAATTGTTCAGGAGGATACCCATGCACAGCCATAACAACGGACTGAAAACTGCCCTGTTGATGGGCTCCATGGTGGGCATGATGCTGCTCATCGGTGGCCTGCTTTCGGCGACTTTCCGCACCTCCATTTTCATCTGGGTTATGGGCCTGTTTAGCTTGGGTTCGGTCGCGTACACCTACTGGAACTCCGATAAGCTTGCTCTGCGTTCCATGAATGCTTACCCGGTCAGCCGTGAAGAGGTTCCGGTGCTTTACGACATTGTGGAGGAGCTGTCCTCCCGCGCGGGCCAGCCCATGCCCGCCCTCTATGTGGCACCGACCATGACTCCGAACGCGTTCGCGACCGGTCGTAACCCGCAGAATGCGGCGGTGTGCTGCACCGAGGGTATTTTGCAGTTGCTGGATGAGCGCGAGATGCGCGGCGTGCTCGGCCACGAGCTGATGCACGTGTACAACCGCGATATCCTCACCTCTTCGGTGGCGGCGGGTATCGCCTCCATTATCGGTACTGTGGCTCAGTTCCTCTCGTTTGGCGCGATGTTCGGCGGATCCAACCGCGATGGTGAACGCGCCAACCCCCTCGCCATGTTCGTGGTTGCCATGCTGGCTCCCATTGCTACGCAGGTCATTCAGATGGCCATTAGCCGCACCCGCGAATTTGATGCCGACGAAGATGGTGCACGTCTGACCGGTGATCCGCTGGCTCTGGCTTCGGCGCTGAACAAGCTGGAGAGCGGTGTGTCCATGTATCCGATGGACCCGAACAACCGCAACACGGAGGCGGCGAGCGCCATGATGATTGCGAACCCCTTCGGTTCGCTGAAGAACATGCTCTCTACTCACCCGCCGATGGACCAGCGTATTGCGCGTCTGCAGCAGCAGGCTCGTGAGATGGGGCAGTACTAAGTCTTTTCTTCGCTGAATCATCCGGGCGCGAGTGTGTCACTGTATGCATGTGACGCTGTACGAATATGACCCGGCGTGACGATTATGACCCGCGATGACGGGTTGGCAGACAAAAATCCTCGGGGTGGCTACTGTGGAAGTAGCCACCCCGAGGATTTTTGTGTAGAAGATTTTACGTTTCGGCTTCTAACCGCCTCCCTCACCCATTGCTGGGCGGGGAGCCTCGCCTGAGTTTAGCGGTAGTTGACGAACTGCAGGTCAATCTCAAGGTCAGCGGACTTGAGCATTGCAATGACTTCCTGCAGGTCATCGCGGGACTTGGAGGAGACGCGCAGCTCATCACCCTGGATGTTTGCCTTCACGCCCTTGGGACCCTCTTCGCGAATCATCTTGGAGATCTTCTTCGCCTGGTCCTGCGCGATGCCTTCCTTGATGGAGCACTCGATACGGGTTTCCTTGCCGGATGCGTAGGGCTTGCCGGAGTCCAGGGACTTCAGGGAGATGCCGCGCTTGACCAGCTTGGACTGGAAAACGTCGAGCACTGCCAGGGCGCGCTCTTCGGCGTTTGCCTTGATGAGGATCTTATCGCCGGAGTAGTCGATTTCTGCACCTACGCCGCGGAAGTCGTAACGCTGGGAGATTTCCTTCTGCGCCTGGTGCAGTGCGTTGGAAACTTCCTGCTTGTCCACCTTGGACACAATGTCGAATGACGATTCGCTAGCCATGGGCTTTCCTTTCGTGAATGAGGTGCTACTGGCACCGGTTAGTACTAGCCTACCGGGTTGGGGCTCTTGTTCACAGCTAACTATCAGAATAACGGGCCTGTTTTACAGGTGTTACTAACCTTAAAAGAGGACAATAGAAACATGACCACTCCTAACCTGTCCACGACGGACCTGCGCACGAGCGAGGAAGCTCGCGACCTGCAAACCCTGCTCTTCATTGACTTGCATACCTCTCTGGGCGCTGAGCCCGAAGGTATTCCTGAGGCTGAGCGCCTCAACGAGTCTGACCACCACGATATTCATCTTGACCTGCATGCGGAAGAGTCTAAGCATTCTCCTTTTGAAGGCATTGGTATTACTCTGACTGAGCCTTCGCTGGTGGCACGTTTCCGTGGCGTTCGCCGTGACCTGGAGCGTGAGATTGCCGGTGACATGTGCACTGTGGAGCAGGCGCGCCGCTATCTGGAGCACCTGGAGATTGTGCTTCTGCTTGAGCAGGATGGCGATACTCCGTCCCGCTCCTTCTAAAGCTGCTGTAGGCATTGGCTTTATTCACGGCTTTATTCATGAGGGCTTTATTCAATTAGGATGAGGGCGCGGGCGCTGCGATAGATATGCGCGGTAGATATGGATGCGCGGTGAGCGTGCACCGACGCTCTGATGTGACGAAAAGACGATAAATATAACCAGATATATAACCTTCGTCACAAAACCCTGTGTGAAGTGTACAAGTCCCTAAAACTGCTGTAGAGTAGTCTCTGTTCGCTTGAGCGAGCAACTAGCACCTAGCTAGGCGGCAGGTTACCCGAGCGGCCAAAGGGGGCTGACTGTAAATCAGCTGGCACTGCCTACGGGGGTTCGAATCCCTCACCTGCCACAAATAGCCCGGTTACGAAAGTAACCGGGCTTTTGTGTATCTAAAACCAGTTTCAGGGTGGCTCCCGCAGCGGCCTTCCGTGGGTGCGCCCGTTTTTCCCGATGTCCGCGAGGGGCTTTCTTGCGGGAGGGGAGGGAGAGCTCACACGGGGGCTTTCGCCTGCCGGGTCGTGCGCCTCCATCACCTGGTGCGGAACCTTTCGCGGGAGCCTCCGCGACACGCCCGCGGGCCGGCTGAAACTGCCGCGGAAAGAGCCAACTATGACGGCAATTTGTCATATCTTTCACAATGTTTGAATCCCAGGGCGAACAATTAGCGATTGGGGTCTTGAGGGTGTAGCTTTATCTCATGGCTACTATTGAAATTACTCAGCAGAACCTGACTGCTACCGTCGAGAGCAATGACATCGTCTTCCTGGACTTCTGGGCAGATTGGTGCGGTCCCTGCAAGCAGTTCTCCCCCGTCTACGAGGCGGCTTCGGAGAAGCACAGCGACATTGTTTTCGGCAAGGTTGACACCGAGGACCAGGGCCAGCTCGCTCAGGCAGCAGGCATCACCTCCATCCCCACCATCATGGGCTTCCGTGGCGGTATCCTGGTTTACCAGCAGGCCGGCGCACTGCGCGAAGACCAGCTGGAGACCGTGATTGGTTCGATCCGCGAGCTCGACATGGACAAGGTCCGTGCAGAAATCGCAGCAGCAGAGGGCTCTGCAGAGAAGAAGTAAGCTCACCACCACAAAAGAGCTTGAACGGGGCGCACCCGCCGGCACAACCGGCTGGGGCGCCCCGTCCCCTTTTAACCTCGTTAGGGTGCATGCGTGTTAGCGGTCGCGGTGATCTTCAATGGTCATGCGCGCCCCGAACCTCTGCTTTGAGAAGCCAGAAGCATGCATGAGCCGCACCAGACGTTGCCGATGCGGGCTGTAGGGTACCAGCAGGGCGAGCATACCCGCATCATCGGTGCGTTGACCGGTGAATAGCTCACCGACCGCGTGCGCCAGATGGTAGTCGCCCACGCTGATGGCATCTGGATGCCCGCACACACGCTGCAGAACCTCGGAAATACTCCACGGGCCCACGCCGCGCACAGTGTGCAGGCTCCGCGCCAGAAGCGCCACGTCGCCTTCTGCCGCAATGTTTTTCAGAGACTCGGCGGAACGAGCGTAAGCGTACACGGCATCGTAGCGGCTTTTATCAACGCCCGCCCGATGCCAATCCCAGGTGGGAATCGTCGCCAGGGTCCGGGCGCTTGGGTAGACGCGCATGCCTTCGGGCTGATGCCCCAACCCGGTCGATGGGGCGGGGGAGCCGTACTTTCGCAGAACCCAGCCTAAGGTTCTGAACGCTTCGGTCTGGGTGATGCGCTGCTCCACAATGGCGTTGAGCATCTGCCGGTCCAACTGCCCCGAGGCGCTGAGGCGGAGCCCCGGATTCTGCCGCCACGCCTGCTGAATACGCGGCGGAAGAGCCTCAAAAGACGACAGCGCGCCAAACTGTTCGGCGGGGTCGTGCAACCCCAGCCAGTACGTCATTTCCTGCGCCAGCGCCTGAAGATCGGCTCGCGCCTGCATCTGCTGATCTGCGGCACTATAAGAAACCCAGATGCGAATACGCACCGGGCGCATCAGCAGGCGATGCAGGGAGGGGAGAGCCTCGGCGCGGGCGGTCACCTGCTCGGCTGGCTGCGCCAAACGTTCGGCGTACAGCACCGCCGGGAACTCGTGAAACGGCGTGCGAGCCGTCACCCAGATTCGCTCGGCACCATCCGCGCGGCTCAGCGCACGATACGAAAGATCCTGAGCACCGCGGCGCAACGAACCCAAAGTCTGCGCCAACTGCACCGGAACATGCGGCTCAATCACAACCTCGCACGCCTCGGGAGCCAGAGCGCCGGGAAGGGGCGAAGCGGCGGGGGAGAGAGTACGAACCTGAACGCGCGGCTGGCTAAGAATGGTAGGCTCCTGAAGAACATCCGCAAGCGCTGGCGCATAGGGCACACCAGCTGCCGCCAAAGGATGCCGGATGCGCCGTGCACCCGCTGCCGCGCGGCTACCGGAGGTCGCACCGCCGGGGTTTGAGGAAGGAAACGTACTCACCCCACCAGTCTATGCGCCCAAACCGGGCAGCAACATCCGCGGCAGATAATTGCGGACCAAGATACAAAAAGTGCAGGAAGGGCAGGCACGCCACTAATGCGATACCCTAAAGGGTAGAGCGAGAACGAACGCAAACTCCGCCACCGGCACGACACAGGCTATGCGTTCCGCCCGTTCACAAGGGCGCCCACGCCCGGACACGCACCCCGGACATACACCCCGAGAGAAGGACGCCTATGGCAGCGGAAGCACAAGAAGCATCCTCGAATACTGACGCACCTGAACAGAAGAACAGCGCCGCCACCAGTGCGGGCCGTACTCAGCGCGCCAAGAAACAGCCGCGTCAGTCCCTCACCGAGCGCGTCAAGAGCATCCGCCCCCTCGAACTACTACCCGGTCTGCTGCTTGCCGCCGCCGTCATGGCGTTGTACACCTACTACTCGCTGCAGCAGATGAAGCACTGGATTACGCCCTCCTGGGACCTGGCGATTTTCACCCAGATGGCACAGGCCTACTCGCATTTCTCCGTGCCCATCGTGCCGATTAAGGGGCCCGACTTTAACCTCTGGGGTGACCACTTCCACCCGATTCTGGTGCTTCTGGGACCCATCTACGCGCTGTTCCCCTCGCCGACCACGCTACTGGTCGTGCAGAACGCCCTGGTCGCCTTCGCAAGCTTCGCCATTGTGCGCTTCACTCAGCGTGCCTTCGCGCTCGCCCAGAAAACTGAAGATGCGCAGAAGAACGAACCTGCGCAGAATGCTCAGTCCGCAAAACTTCAGAGCGTCATCCCGACCCTCACCGGTCTGCTGCTCGGCGCCGGATTCGCCCTCAGCTTCGGCGTTCAGCAGGCTATCGCCGCCCAATTCCACGAAGTAGCCTTCGCCGTGCCGCTGCTTGCCATGAGCCTCGGTTACCTGGTGCTTGCCTCACGAGTGAGTGGCACCGAACGTGCCCGCTACCTCGCCTACGCTTGCTGGTGGTCCCTGCCCATTGCCTTCGTCAAAGAAGATATGGGTATTACTGTCGCAGCCATCGGCCTCATCATCTTTATCCGCACCGGCTGGTTGAGCACCGCTGTTGACATTCTGATGCCGCGCCTTTCCGCTGGTACTCCCGCCCCCATGCGTGCCCGCATGCAGCAGCTCTACTCCTCGTGGGCACGCACCCCCGCCGTCGCAGAATCCACCATGGTCATGATGTGGGGTGTGTTCTGGTCTGTCGTCGCCGTCTACGTGATTCTGCCCTACTTCAATAGCGGTGGAAACTTTGATTACGCCGACAAGGTGAACTTCTCCGCAGCCTTGGGCGACCCCTTCGGCTCAGCGTTGCAGATGCTCAGTAACAACACCAAGCTGGCAACCCTCGGACTGCTGCTCATTACCGGAGCTGTCCTCTGGGTGATTTCTCCGCTCGCGGCAATTGCCCTGCCGACCCTCGCCTGGCGTCTGCTCTCCACCATGGAATCCTACTGGGCAAGCACCTGGCACTACTCGCTCGTGCTCATGCCCGTCGTCTTCCTCGCCCTGCTCGACGCCGTCATGTGGATACGCTACGGAGTGGTTCCCGCTGCGATTCCGGCGCGTTTGGGCGCGCGCGCAGCCGATAGCGCCTCCGCGCAGGAACCTCAGACCAATACCGAGCCCGGCCGCCTCACCGCCACGGCACGCCGCATACCCGTATGGGCTCTACCCGCCGCGGCGCTCTTCCTTGCCGCCTCCCCGATTTTCGTGCCCGGCTCCCAGCAGCCCCTCGCGTCCCTGGGTAATGCGCAGTTCACCGCCTCCGCGCTGACTACGACTGACCAGATGAAGCAGGACGCCGTCCAGAAGGTACCTGAAGGGGTATCGGTCGCATCTGACCTGTCGATTCTGACCCAGCTGATTCCCGGTCGTACCGTCTACTGGATTGGTCACACCGGTGAGCCCGCCCCCGACTACGTGGTTATCGACCGCAGGAGCAACTCCTGGGGCGGCAACCCGCCGACCAACGCCGCACAGTACGCGGCCGACCGCTACGGCCATTCCTACGCTAAGTACGCGACCGTTGGCACGATTGATATTGTGCGCCGCGTAGACTAGCCTCTCGGTTCAGCGGCTCAATGAGCGCCCACCCCGCAAACGCTGGGGTGGGCGCTCGCATTTAAGAGATGAGGTTTTAAGCACCTTTTTATGACTCAAGTGGGGACCCTGCTGTACACTGGATAGAACACGGGAACCCCCGATGAAGGTCTTGTGCGCACCCGGCACCCAAGGTGGTGCTGGAATTGTAGGTGCGCCGTACTCACCATCACCGATTGATACGCCCCATAAATTTGCGGTTCACACCGTACACGCGGGCTTCTCTTAACGATCTCTGGTCCAGCGTCTTTACTGCGTCTGCTGTAACAGACACACCACCGCCGTAGAGCGGGAAGGCGAACCACCAGGAATACGTGACATTGCATGTGAGCATTACCCACCCTGTACACCCCTGATTCGCAGGGACTACTGTGCGCCAAGCACAGAGTACGAATAGGCGTGCGGATAATGTGCCGAGAAATTCAAGACCACCCCCAGCAAAAGCCGCTACCCGCAGCATCCGCAGAACACCTCTGCAGAATGCGCCGGTAACGGAGGACCCCTGGACGTTCTACTCCCCAGGGGATGATGTGTGGCTGGGCCGTGAAGGGGACACCCGGTAAGCGCCGAAAAGCGTGCGCTTCCACCCCTACCGTATAGAGGAAAAATTGACTGAGAATACTGCTACCCCGGCCGAACTGAACGCCGAGGCAGAGACCGTTGTGACCACTGAGAACATCACCGAGAACACCGTTGAGAGCCCTGCTGTAGAAGCAGAAGAAACCACCGCAGAAGCTACTGCAGAAGCACCCGCCGAAGAAACCGCCGAAAAGGCTGAAGAAGAAGGCGTACGCTTCACCGACCTGGGCCTGGACGCCCGCGTCCTGGCAGCCCTGGAAGAGGTCGGTTACGAGAAGCCGTCCCCCATTCAGGAGCAGACTATCCCCCTGCTGCTTGAAGGCCACGACGTGGTCGGTCTGGCACAGACCGGTACCGGTAAGACCGCAGCATTCGCGCTGCCGGCACTGTCCCGCATGGCTGAACTCGCCGACATCAACGGCGTCTCCCGCGACACCCAGGTCCTGGTCCTGGCACCCACCCGCGAGCTGGCTCTGCAGGTTGCAGAAGCCTTCTCCTCCTACGCGACCCACATGGAGGACTTCACCGTCCTGCCCATCTACGGTGGCTCCCCCTACGGCCCGCAGCTGGCTGGTCTGCGCCGCGGTGCGCAGGTCGTCGTCGGTACCCCCGGCCGCGTGATTGACCACCTGGAAAAGGGCTCCCTGGACCTGTCCAACCTGCAGTACCTGGTACTGGACGAGGCAGACGAAATGCTGCGCATGGGCTTCGCCGAAGACGTGGAAAAGATCCTCGAGGGCACCCCCGACAGCAAGCAGGTTGCGCTCTTCTCCGCAACCATGCCCAACTCGATCCGCAAGATCGCTCAGCAGTACCTGAACGACCCCGTCGAGGTTCGCGTCAAGGCTAAGACCACCACCAGCGCAAATATCTCCCAGCGCTACATGCAGGTCATGCACTCCCACAAGCTGGATGCAATGACCCGCGTGCTCGAGGTCGAAAACTACGACGGCATCATCGTCTTCGTGCGCACCAAGAAGGAAACCGAGGAAGTTGCCGACAAGCTGAAGGCACGCGGTTTCGCGGCAGCAGCGATTAACGGTGACATCCCCCAGCAGCTGCGTGAGCGCACCGTTGACGCCCTGCGTGACGGCCGCATCGACATCCTCGTGGCAACCGACGTGGCGGCACGCGGTCTGGACGTTGAGCGCATCTCCCTGGTCGTCAACTACGACATCCCCCACGACACCGAGTCCTACGTGCACCGCATCGGTCGTACCGGCCGTGCAGGTCGTGAAGGTGCCGCAATCCTCTTCGTCACCCCGCGTGAGAAGTACATGCTGCGCCAGATCGAGAAGGCAACCCGCCAGAAGGTCGAGCCGATGCACATGCCCACTGCAGAGGCAGTGAACGAGACCCGTAAGCAGCGCTTCGCACAGCAGATTACCGAGACCATCGAGTCTGAGGACCTGAGCTTCTTCCGCCAGATTATCGAGGACTACGAGAACGAGCACGACACCACCGCTGAGGACATTGCAGCTGCACTGGCTGTTATCGCCCAGCAGGGTCGCCCCTTCTTCCTCGATGAGAGCGAAGATATCGCCAACAAGTCCCGCCCCTTCTCTGACGAGGATTCGGATCGCGGCGGCCGTAAGGCAAAGCGCGCGCACAACGACGAGGGCATGGTCAACTACAAGCTGAACGTTGGCCGTTCCTCCCGCGTGACCGCAGGCGCTATTGTGGGTGCACTGGCTAACGAGGGTGGCATTAAGGGCTCCCAGATCGGCTCCATCGACATTCGCCAGCACTTCACCATTGTTGGCCTGCCCGAGGACCTGCCCCGCGACTTCTTCGATCGCCTGCGCGACACCAAGATTGCTGGCGAGTTCATCAACATCCGCAAGGACAACGGCCCCAAGGGCGGCGGCGGTGGCCGCAGCTTCGGTGGTGGCCGTCGTGAGGGCGGTTTCCGCGACTTCGATCGCCGCGAGGGTGGCCGTCGTGAAGGCGGCTACCGCGGTAACCGTGAGGGTGGCCGTGACTTCGGCGGTGACCGCGACTTCAAGCGTGGCGGCCGTGATTTCGGTGGCAAGCGTAATGACCGTGACTTTGGTGGTCGCGACTTCGGTGGCCGTGATAACCGCCGTGATGGCGGCTACCGTGGCAACCGCGATGGTGGCCGTGACTTCGGCGGCCGCGGCAAGCGCTACTAAGATTCCGGCTAAGCATGGATTTGCGGTATGAGAGGCTTGCTGAGGCTATCGGCTAGCAGCCTTGTCATTCGCATATGAGTCAAAGACCGGCAGGGGAGCGATGAGCTCTCCTGCCGGTCTTTATGTATATGGGTGTTGATGTGTTTGCGTCAGCTGTTGCGGTGGTGCCTGATCATTACTGGGGCGCCTGGTCATTGCTGGGCTATCGTGCGGCAGGGCGGAGAACAGGAAAACGTTAAATGTGGTGCATGCCATAGCTTCTCCGCTTGCGAGCATTCTTGAAGACCTGTATAGTTTTACCTGTTGCCCCGATAGCTCAGTGGTAGAGCGCCATCTTGGTAAGATGGAGGTCCCG
>ERZ1036435.43-NODE-43-length-115371-cov-12.272313_pt1 | contig 115371 bp, 65 predicted proteins | sample MGYA00514223_ERZ1036435 | MGnify/ENA primary metagenome ERZ1036435 (study PRJEB33795, sample SAMN09464927) | human gut metagenome | host: Homo sapiens | place: USA: Stanford, California | collected 2016-08 | study: EMG produced TPA metagenomics assembly of the...
GTGCAGTAGGTGTCCGTTTTAAACACATCTAGGTGGCAATCTGCTGGTCCTTTATTGTTTTCGGGTGAGACCTCAGCTCATGAGCTTTATATTTTTCCAATGTATCAAAACTTCGGGAACATTGGCTACAAAAGTATTTCTTCATGTGGGTTTTCATGTGCTTACTGAGGTTTGAGGACTCGTTGAAGCACCTGCCGCACACTTTGCACTTCAGTGGTTTCTCACCCGTGTGAGTTCTGATATGTATTTTCAATGAATTTGAGATGGCAAATCGTTTGTGGCATATATGGCACTCGTAAGGCTTCTCGCCAGAGTGAACTCTCTTATGTTGGTTTAGTGTATCTTCTGTTGAGAAGCATTTTTGGCACTGTGGGCATTGGTATGGTTTGTACTTTGAATGTACTTTCAAATGCCGCACCAGCTTTTGTCTCTGGCTGAAGGTCTTGTTGCAACCTTCCCATTCACAAGTGTATTGTGATTTCCCCTTTGTTAAATGCATTTCTTCCAAGTGATCATTTAGATCACCAGCGGATTTGAACCTTTCGTTACACCCGGCCCATTTACAGCAGAATTCTGTCTCGTCAGGCTTTGTGGGCTCTGGCAGTTTTTTGCTCCTACTCACCCTTGGTCTAGCTCTAGTCCTTGTGCTATTCGAGTTATTTAGGTCGTTCTCTTGCTCAGCTTTGATCATCACGGGACTACTCATTGATCTGATATCAGGGTGAGGAGAGTCGAAGTGCAGAGATGATTTTATTGAGGATGCACATGATGGAGCAGAGCTGTTAGATACCGATGTGTCGTTCTCTAGAACATTTATCTCAAAGTGGATACCGTGTTCATCATTGATGTGGTTCACCAAGGAGCAAATGTCACCACCTTTGAACTCACAGTCCTTCCATTGACAATGCGAGAGGTGTTCGCTCTCTCCATTGAAAATGTTGTGTTTATCCTCGTTAGTGATGTGGTCCTTGAGCATATGTCTCTGTAGGTCAAACAATGTTGTGTACGTTTCACCACAATCGTCCCATTGACAGTGGATGTCGTCGTCGTCCCTGAAGTTCCAGTTGAAGTTGATTGTGTTGGTGTTCAGGTCGTTGAAGTCGGCAGGGATATGCCTATCGTGGGATGTCAACGGCTGTGGCGACATCACCAGTTTCCGTGAGCCGAACATCGGCGACTCCACAAGCTTCCGCCTCTTTCTATGTGGTTTATACTCCTTCATGTCGTGTGGGTGAACCTGTATCCTGTGGTGGTGGTGTGGTTTACCGGAAGTGCAATTGCCAGTGCAAGGCGCATCTGTTTGGTGTGATCCGTCGCAGGCGTGGCCGTCACCACTGTTTGCGTTTTGGTTTGCGTCTCCGCCACCACACAGGTGTGTGTCCTCAAGCAAGTTCACAACGTTTCCATGGTTGTGGTGGTGGTGGTTGATGTGTTTGGCCATGGGGAGTTCGTAAAGCTGGGATATGTTGCAGAGGTCCTGCAGTATTTTCATGTCTTCGTCCTCGTTTCCCGCTGCGGTGTCATTCCTCGTCCCTATCGGCGAAGTGGATGCGGTTGTCGTGGTGTTCGTCGCTGTAGCGGTGCCTGTGTTCGCCAGCTGCGTGAGTGCGTTATCCGTGAATATCATCATGTCCTTGCTGAAGTCATTAGTGAAGACAGAGCTGGCTGTGTTCAGAGACATAGCGTTGTTCGTCATCGAGGCCGACCCTGGCCCCGAGTGGCCCGCCGAGCCCGCCGAGCCAGCAGAGCCTGTAGAACCTGTAGAACCTGTAGAACCCGCAGAGCCTGCAGAGCCACCCGTGGCACCAATCTGGTTCGACACAGGGTGATCCAAGTCACAACATATCTCCAGGATATTCGGGTTACAACACTGCACGGGAGAACTCGCACCGCTGCTGCTCGCGCTGTTGTACTCGTGGAACATCTGCGCTTGTGCATGTGCATGTGGATGTGCGTGTGGATTAGCTTGCACCTGCATCGCTTGCAAATCCATATTCGTGCTCATATTCATCCCCATATTCATACCCATGTTCAAGTTCAGCATGTTCATACCTGGCACCCGGCAGTCCTCGAACCCTTCACACTCCTCCGAGTCATGATGCACATGCCCATGCACATACGTGTACCGCTCGCTGTTGTGTATATGCCCGTGCACTACTCCTTCCACCATCGTTATCCTCTTGTACCCAAGCCGGTCTGTAGTTTCTTAGCTTTTGTAGTCCTTTTTATACTCAATTATGGATCACACACTTTTTTATCCAGCTATCTGGCAAGAGTTAGCGAAGCGATGAGCCCAAAAGCATCTCCCACCACAATCAACAGCATTATACATCCACCCTAAGGGTTATCAAAAAAGTGAGAAGAAAGTGTGTTATCATGTACGGTACCATGTGTTAGTGTGAAGTGATTTGTAGAAACCCCAGAAATTTTCATTTCTTTTTTGTGGGTTTAGCCGCTGAGGGTTGGGGGTTGAGATCTGGGGGTTGAGATCTGGGGGGGTCATTCCGGGTATCTCCGAGATCTGGTTTCTTTTGGGGGGGAGGATACTTCTTGCGCGGCTTGTGCAACTGCTTTGTGCAACTGCTTTGTACAACTGCTTGTGCAAGTTTTTGTACGCATTTTGTTAAACTTTATAACACCGACGATTTGTCCCTCTTGCATTTGTCCCTCTCCTGTTGTCCCCTGTACTCTCCCTTCTGTCCCCTTCTGTTCCCTGTTGTCCCTCCCGTGGTGTGGTCCTTCCAGTCGAAGAAAAATAAATTTGCAGGGCGTGTAATACTTGTAAGTTGTAACTTGTAAGTTGTACTTGTAGTTGGAAGGTGGGAGGTAGGGAAGTAGGAAGGCGTCAGGGCACAGAGGAAGAATGAAGAGCGTTTGTGTTTATTGCGGTTCGTCTAGCGGGGACAAGAGCTTCGTGGCTGCTGCGGAGGAGCTGGGCGCGCTGATCCACGCGAGACGGTGGTCGCTGGTGTACGGCGGGGGCACCACCGGGCTGATGGGCGGGGTGGCCCGCGGTGCCATGGGCCCCAGCAAGGACGGCTCGGTGCATGGGATCATCCCGGATGCGCTGGTGGCCAAGGAACGTAGCGATGGTGGTGGCGCTGGGCAAGAGCAGGAGGACGGGCAGGAGGAGTACAGCGAGCCTGTCAATGGTACCACGGTGGTGTCGAGCGACTACGGTGAGACCACGGTGGTGCCGGACATGCACACCAGGAAGCGGCTGATGGCGTCTATGAGCGATGCGTTCGTGGCGCTGCCCGGCGGGTTCGGCACGCTGGAGGAGCTGCTGGAGTGCGTCACTTGGTCGCAGCTGGGGATCCACAACAAGCCGGTGGTGGTGCTGAACACCAACGGCTACTTCGACGCGCTGCTGCGGTTCTTCCGGGACGCCATCGCGGCGGGGTTCATCAGCGAGGCCAACGGCAGCATCTTGCAAGTGGCCTCCACGCCGCAGGAGGCTATCGACCTCATCGTCAACTACAAAGTCCCAGAAGGGAGGTTCAACTTGAAGTGGTCCGACGAAGGGTTGTAAACCTGTATGTAAAATAAATAGCCTATGTAATATGGAACTCGCACTAGTAATAGAGGAGCCCCTACCCGTATTATGTGTTTACCCTGGCGTCCCAACAATTCAAACCAAAAAAAAACTTGCTTAAGATAGAAATTCATGCAGAAAAGACATTGCTTATGGCAATAAGTGGGGACACAGTGAATGGATGCTGTAGAGATAGAGCGAGATAGCGAGAGAGAGAGAGACACACACACACTCATAACTTGAATGAATCCCGCTTTGAAGGCTCTTGGGTTGGGCAACTTGAAGTTGCCCTCGCGGAACTGGACAATCTTCTGGACGGTGCTGGCCGGCTCGCTGGGTGGTGTGGGTTACGACAAGTACCAGCAGAGGCAGATTATCAGCAGGTACTGTGACGAGGTGAAGCCTTTGTCGTTGCAGCATTGCGACGTGAACAAGTCGCCAAGAAAGATCACCGTGTTCATCGCACCACCACCGAACGATTACCTTGAGACATCGCTGAAGATCTGGAGAAGGTACATCAAGCCGGTGTTGTACTATGCGGGCTTGGATTACGAAGTCATAGAGGAGGATAGACAAGGAATTATCAGGTCAGAAGTTGCGTCAAGGATAAGGCAACTGCGAAGAGAGTTGCTGGAAGCTGATAATGAGCAACAAGGAAATAGTAGGGACTCCTTGTTGTCGATCTTCAAGAAACCACACGCAAAGGACCCTGAAGAAGAACAAAATTTTGACCCAGAGCAAGCGAGACAGTTTAAGGCAGATTTCGATTTCCGTAATGTCATGGGCATTTATACTAAAGTTCCGAAACTGGACACTATTGTGCAGACTGATTCTTTAGTAGCTGATCCAGTCCTGGCAGGTGGCGTTGTCTGTGTCGGAAGAGGTGCATACAAGGAGTATATCACTGGCTTACATGAAGGTTTATTGGGTCCTCTGGATCCACCTGAGACAACACAGGAGGTCGAAATGGGCTCTAAATTGAAGTCCATGAATGACGGAGATAATGTAGAAACTACCGTAGAAACTGCCGTGGAAACAATGGTCGAAGCAACACTGGAAAGCGCTGATAAAGTGGAAGTAGAAGGAAAAGATACAGAAAATGAGGAAGGAAAAGATGAACCTGATGAAGAAAAATCAAGAGTACTGAAACCGTATTTACTGAGAACAGCGTTCCATGACACGCCAATACCGCCAGAGGTCGAGCCAGTGCTTGAAAAAGATGCTTTACTGAAAGATCCGAAGACTAACGTTCCATCACTGCTGCACCAACCTGTGCTAGTTATCCCAGTACCAAACTTGATCGGTTTCCTCACAATCCCAGAAAGAATCTACAGATTCTACCAAAGAAGATTCTTTGTTGATGAAGTATGCCGTGAAGCCTCCAACTTGGTGAAGCAGGAACATATTGTCAAATATGAACCTGATAAACATATAAACTTGGCACTAGAAGAAGAATCGGACTGGCCTAAGCAATGGGTGAAAACCGGAATTGAGAAAAACAGTGAATGGACTCAGGAATTAGTACAGGATCAAAGAGTGGTCTCGAAGATGCATGTCTTTGAACTACCAAAACATACCACCAAAGATACTAAAGAGTAGATTAGTACTTTGGGCTTTTTCAATGTATTGCACTCACTTTTTTTTTTATTGCTGGGGTAATGCATTTTTCTGTATATAAAACCATCTCTCATCTAAACAAATAAAAGATAGTATAATAGCATAGTTACTTAATCATTGTTAGCATCAATAGAAATTAGTTGCAATACGTGGCATCCCGGGTAGGAAGGCTTTTTTGCTTTAAGATAGATTATACTAATATCGGTATTCCTGCGATCTGATGGCGAAATAACTAGAATTTACCCGGCTTCTTCAGGACAAGGTTCATGCACAGTGAATCGCTCAATTATAAAGGGCGTAAGGCTTCTTGGACAGCAATAAGTACTGGATGAAATAGCAGTGGATGACCGGTGTGAGTTCCAAGCTATTCATTATTGATAGCTGAAGCAGGCAATAAAGGTAAAAGTTTAAATCAACTTTACTTGTTTTTCATTTGCTAATTTATAAATAGTCATCCGGAAGTTGCACAGATAAGATTGCCATCGAAGCAAATACACCTCCAACTTTTACGATGTTCTTCAAGTCACCTGTTGATATAGAAATACAGTTAGATGGTGAAGAAACCAGGAAGCATGTGGATGTGACAAATACTAGCAACTCCAAGACTCTTAAGGAGAGTTATCCGTTGTTCGAAGATGGGGAATCTATTAGTGGTAATATTACCTTGAGAGTTCGAGATGGTAGGAGAGTTGAGCATTTGGGGGTGAAAGTGTCAGTGATAGGGTCAATTGATATGGTCAATGGTGTTGGATCTGGGAAATCTAATTCACAGTCTTCTTTTGGTACGAGTACGGATGTTAATAAGAAATGTGTTGACCAATTTTTAACACTGAGTTACGACCTTTGTCCACCTGGTGAACTACAACATACAAAGACATTCCCTTTTCTGTTCAAAGACATAAACAAACAGTATGAGTCCTATACCGGCAAAAATGTTGACGTGACATACGCTGTGAAAGTCACAGTAATTAGGAAATCCGCAGATGTGTCAAAAATGAAAAGGCTTTGGGTTTATCTATATAACGACCTTTCGAAGCCCATTATTGAAAACACCAATCTGATTAATACAGATACTTCAGAAGGAGAGACCAGTGACAAAAACAAAGTTGAAGCGTTCAAAAAACCAGTTAAGCTTGATATTGGTATTGAAAACTGTTTACATATTGAATTCGAGTACTCGAAAGCTGAGTTTAGTTTGAAAGATGTAATAGTTGGTAGAATATACTTTTTGTTAACAAGACTTAAAATAAAGCATATGGAAATAAGTCTAATAACTAGAGAGTCTGCTGGTATTCATACCGGAAATACACTGACCGATACTACAGCAGTACGATATGAAATAATGGATGGTTCTCCAGTAAAAGGAGAGACTATTCCGATAAGATTATTTTTAGGTGGATATAGCCTAACGCCTACAATGTCCAATAATCAATTCAATGTCAAGAACTATTTAAGCTTGGTAATAATTGATGAGGATGGGAGAAGATACTTTAAGCAATCGGAAATAATATTGTACAGGACAAGACAATAGTAGCTACTAAAGATGCTTTCAAAATTTAATGCAATTTTTTAAAATAAGGAATATAAAATACTTAACGTCTCAAATATGTATAAAGAAGACTATTAGAAGGGTATGCGAATTCATTACAGTTAACCACCTAGCTGAATGAGTGTGATATCATGCTAATTAATGTTTTAGCTGAAAAACTTTATTGCAAACCCTGAGAGTTCTGTCGTGGCTATGTTTAACACCTTTAATTGATGCCAAAAATTTACTCTCTAGTGCTTTCTTCATAGTCAGTCGCTTCAAGGAATCGATGTGTAAAAATAGCAAGATAAGCTCTTTCAAATCTTCGTCGTCTTCTAGATTGGTTAGTACAACACTAGTGTCTGCTTCTTCTGAATAAATCTTGTAAATGCTATTTGAAAACCTTGCTGATTCCCAAGGGTAACGAGGTTTCCATCTAACTGAGTCATTCGAAATGTTGAAGATCTGGAACATTATTATCCCGACGGACCAACAGTCAGCATACTCGCCGACATAGGATATGCTGCCTAACACTTCAGGTGCCATTAATGCTTCTGTACCGCACATGCCTTTACATGCTGTAGTCAGTGATTGTGGGTCTTGCCTGTTCACCGCGACACCGAAATCGATGAGCTTTATCTGACAGGCATCTGCACACAGCATTATATTTTCCAGTTTCAGGTCTCTGTGGACTATGCCTCTAGAGTGCAAGTACTGTACAGCTTCGCAAATTTGGAGAAAGTAGCATTTCTTCTCCTGGAGGCTCGGCGACAAGTCCATTGACAGTACCCTGCTGAGACTGAACGGCAGGAACTCCATCTTGATGGTGCGTTTCGATATATCCAGGTCATACACGTTCACCACGTACTTGGATTTACGCAGAGTCACAAGGATATCATACTCATTTCTCAAAACTGTGACCATGTAGTCCCTATAATCCTTTGACGGATCCCGATCGGTATTGTAAACTTTCTTCGCAACCGTCTGGCCAGTCTTCTTGTCCAGAGAGACCACGACATCGCAAGTGGTACCCTTGGCAAACTTGATAGCCTTCGAGTTCAAACTGAGGGCATCGGCCGCCAGTTTCTTACCAGTGGCCCTCTTGTCGGTCTTGGAGAAAATACCCGAGAAGGCACTTCTGAACCCGCGAGGCCTCTGATCTGCAACAGCTATCACCATCGTTACCAGGCTCAACCTCTTCTATACAGAAAATATATGAGAAGCTCATCGCCATCTTGCCATTATATAGTGTAAATCGTAATTAATTCTGATTAATTTTTTTTTCATAATCTCCACTAAGGATCCGTTCGTTGCCTAGACAGCACATTCCTTTTTTTGCTTCAACACTGTTACGCAATATTGCTGCATCACAGCTATATTGCGTTGGAAGCAGATATATTGCGAAAGATATGTGATGCATGGCAACAAAAATTTGAACCGAGAGTGGCTTTGCGTCTATGGTATAGTTTTGTTTTATCCATCCCATCATCGGCCTCCCCCCCCACACACACACCATACACAGTAGCTTAATATGCTTTCTGTCTGATCCGGTAGTGCAAGACAGCGACCTAAACGTAAAAACGGGAGAGAGAGCTAGTCTCTGGGAAGTATCACTAGCCTGGGGATACAAGTCCTGGGGGTGAAGCCATGAGAGAGACCTTGTTCATAAGTATCAGAGAACTTCACAGACTTCATGAAGATTTCAAAGATTTTAGAAATTTCAGAAATTTCACTGGGAGTTGGGTCTAAGGGACAACCATTGTGAAATTTAAAGATTTTTCCTAAAAGGGTAATGGGTAAATATAAATAATGTCGATGAGCTAGTGTTAGAGGAGGCAGCTTCAAGAGGTTCAAGTGGCAGCTGTATATAACGAGCTAGATAAAATTATTGTGTATTGTATAGTTTCTTTTGGAAGGGGGCCAAGCAATGCAAGGATCGCGGATGCTACTCATGCTGGCCAGTGCGGTGTCATTCGCATGCGGGTCTATGGCGATTGCGCTGCTCGCACAGATCAGGTCGATTACGGGTGCCCTGACCGTTATTGTGTGTGCGACGTACTTGTATGGTATAGCCGCTTTTTTGAGTGCAGTGTGTGGTGCGAAGCTCGCGGCGCTGAATGGCTCTGGGCTGCTGGTGCCGTTCTCCTTGGAGATGATAACGCTGTGGGCGTCGGTGTATGTGTTTCACAGGACTAACCAGGCGAGTTTCATGGCCGCTATCGACCACAGCTCTCAGCGGGTGCTGACCTCTTTCCAGTCGTTACTGGTATTGAAACTGCTAGTGAGCGGGCTGAGCATCGGCGCGCAAATCAATAAGCAGCAACCACCAATTGGTGATCAAGAAAACTTACCGCTGGAAGACAGTACTAAATTGGTCAGCGACCCAGAAAAATTTATACCGATGAAAAACTCTGCACAGACTTTGACACCGGGCATGGAGATAACCACAAATGTTCCTACGAGAGACGCAAACCAAAACTTGGATGGCAGAAATGCACTTAATAGCGTCACTGTAGTGACGGACCCGAATGTAACTCGGACAAGGTACGACTCAAGCGCACTTTCTGGCGGGTCTGTGATAAGACATCCTTTAGTGAATATAGCCAACTTAAACAATACATCCGAGACACAAATGACAAAGAGAAGACGAAAGAGACTGCTACGACAATTCAAGACTTTGCATGTGAGATTTAAAGGCAGGAAAACAGTACCCAAGGCATTACCACTACAAGTTGAAAATGACTCACAAACAGATTTGCATACCACAAATAAAAGAGGAACAATCCTCTCCGACATATCTGGTCTTTCCAAGGGACTCATACCCTTTGTAGGTAATAATTCGGACAAGGAGTCCAAGCATGAAAATAGCTCATACTCATTAATACTGGATCTTGCTCATAATCGGAATGAGCAACTATCAATCCAAAATTCACCACAGATGGAAGTGGAAAGAAGTGCAATTGGAAGATTTGATAATATGCTACTGCCGCCTTACCTACGGATCAACCCAAGTGCTCCAAAAACTCCTGAAGTCAACTCAGATCATGTAAATCTTTTAGACATTCCTCATCCACAAGAAGAGATGCTAATGAAGACTTCATCGAATCATTCTAATGTCCTGGACGAATTTGATCTCCATACAATTGAAGGGCCAAATGATAATGTTTTTGCTCATGATGACTATCCAACTACCGAACATGTCAATTATCCTAGTCATATTTCTCTGGAGATGTGGGAAAAAAATAAAGAAGATTATCTAAATACCTCGCGAACAAAGTCAAAGAGTTTACTACTGCCAATATTTACACAGGACAGTTTCATGGACTCATCCAATATAAATTTGAAAAAGTTGGAAACATTACAAGAAAGCGAAAATAATAGTCAGCTTGTAGGTCTAGGAATAAATACATCATCAGGATTTAGTTTCCCATCTAAGGATACAGTCGAGTCTGAAGATAAGTTATATATGGCACCTATTAGTGGATCTAACGAGGAGTCAATAGTGGAAACACCTATCAGTCCCAACAAGGTAAGTAATGAGTTTTACAATAATGACGATGCCATTAGTGCCCTTGATGAATACCTAAAAGAAGAAGAGCATCAAGAAAACATTGATGATAGCATTATGGAAGAAAGTTTGAACCAGAATCTTTCATCATCATTCATTCTGGACTCCTATGGTAACAATGAAGTTCTAGCCAGACATTCACCAACTAAATCAGTCATATCTATCATGAGCGGCAATACTAGCCTAAATCACAAGCGCTCTTACAGTAAAATTGCAAGTTTCCTGGGACATTCGAGGGGGAATTCTTTGGTTACACAAACAAGACTACCCAACAACTCAATTCACTCATCACCAACTAAATCAGAAAGAAGACAGAGACTAAGCCAAAAATTATCATTTTCTAATCTATCAGATTTCGGATCACCAACCAAATGGGAAAATAAGAACTCTAACCAGAAGTATAACAATAGTATTGGGCATAAGCTGAATAAGAGTATAGATTTCAGTTACATCCACTCCTTACAAGGTAACGATGGAAATTCACCAACTAAAAACAATATCAGGAGACATAGCACTATCTGGGATCAAATGACTCAGGACCAACGACGCCATAGTGTAGCCACTGATGTTATGTATGACTTTCCTTCAAACCAAAACAGTAAATCAAGCTTTCAAGTTCACAACATCAACACAACAAAATTTGAAGTGAATATTCCTAATCCCGAGCTCCGTGAGGTTAGCGGAGGTACAATTGAGACTTCGCTTTCAGACGAAACCGAAAGATACCCAGAACAGGCAATGAGTGAATATGATAAAGAAAAATGGAATACATTAAATGAACCTGTTCCCAATATTTAATGATTAACTTTTCCACTTGTAAAGCATATCTTATGTACATCTTTTAGCATTTGACATAATAGTATTACTATTCATTTATGAGAACACACATTAAGAAAAGAATTTCAACACAATAAATACCATTATGAGATTAAATATTAGAAGCAAATATCTATCCATGTTACTAATTCAATCAGTATAAGTATACTTGTGTAAGTTTATATTCCATTGCTTGTCATTTATATCACTATTATGAATGGCAGTATTTAACTTCCGGGTAAGTTTTGAAAATTTTTTTAAGTTTACTTCGATCTTCAGTTTTTCTGTGCGATGAGCTGCAAAAGCAAAGCTCATCGCAAGAACATAGTTAAAATTACAAACATACCTACCGGTGTAATTGAAGACTATTGCTTCTAAAATACGTTTCAGACAGGCTGGTCTAGAAACGCACAAATAGTGAAACTATGGATTCGAACGATTTGTTTGATGTCTTCTCGGCTGTGCCGGAAGAAGTACCTGATGTATCAGATGAAGAGATTGAGAATGACTCTGCCAAGGTACCGAAATCAAATGAAAAGCATACGCTAACTTCAGATGAAGAAGATGGCGAGTCTAATAAGAAGGTGAAACCTAACAAAACAAGTGGTTCAAAGAAGGAAACTTCAAAGATTGTTCCAATTGTAGCAGATGACTTCGAACAGGAAGCCTCGAGAGAAGTGGATGCATCCGCAGGATTATCTACTCAAGCTACTACTGAGGTTGAAGAGGATGGTAAAGTCAAACTTTCACATCAAGTCCGTCATCAAGTCGCACTACCTCCATTCTACGATTATAAACCTATTGGTCAGCATAAGAGAACCAATGAAGCCCGTACTTACCCTTTTACGTTAGACCCTTTCCAAGATACTGCTATCTCTTGTATAGATAGAGGTGAATCTGTTTTAGTTTCAGCTCACACATCTGCAGGTAAGACAGTGGTGGCTGAATATGCCATTGCCCAATCTTTGAGAGAGAAGCAAAGAGTTATTTACACATCACCAATCAAGGCTCTTTCGAATCAGAAATATAGAGAACTATTGGCTGAATTTGGTGATGTTGGCTTAATGACCGGTGATATTACTATTAATCCCGATGCAGGTTGTTTGGTTATGACCACCGAAATTTTGAGAAGTATGCTCTACAGAGGTAGTGAGGTTATGAGAGAAGTGGCATGGGTTATCTTTGATGAGGTCCATTATATGAGAGACAAGGAACGTGGTGTTGTTTGGGAAGAAACTATCATTCTACTCCCAGATAAGGTGCGTTATGTCTTCTTATCTGCCACCATCCCAAATGCAATGGAGTTTGCTGAATGGATATGTAAAATCCATTCCCAACCATGTCATATTGTCTATACAAATTTTAGACCTACTCCACTTCAGCATTATCTGTTCCCCGCACATGGTGATGGTATTTATTTAGTTGTAGATGAAAAGAGTACTTTTAGAGAAGAGAATTTTCAGAAAGCTATGACTTCAATTGGGAACCAAGCTGGTGATGACCCTAACTCAACCGAATCAAGAGGTAAGAAGGGTCAAACATTTAAAGGTGGAGCAGCAAAAGGTGACGCAAAAGGTGATATATATAAAATTGTCAAGATGATTTGGAAAAAAAAATATAATCCAGTAATTGTCTTCTCTTTTAGTAAACGTGATTGTGAAGAACTGGCTCTAAAAATGTCTAAGTTGGACTTCAATTCTGATGATGAAAAGGATGCATTGACTAAAATATTCAACAATGCAATTGCATTACTGCCTGAAAACGACAGAGAATTACCACAAATCAAACACATTCTACCATTGCTAAGGAGAGGTATTGGTATCCATCATTCGGGGTTATTACCTATATTAAAGGAAGTTATCGAAATCCTGTTCCAAGAGGGTTTCCTCAAGGTGCTATTTGCTACAGAAACTTTTTCCATCGGTTTGAATATGCCTGCTAAAACCGTTGTTTTTACATCTGTTAGAAAATGGGACGGTCAACAATTTAGATGGGTATCTGGTGGTGAATATATTCAAATGTCTGGTCGTGCCGGTCGTCGTGGTCTGGATGATCGTGGTATTGTCATTATGATGATTGATGAAAAGATGGAACCTCAGGTCGCCAAGGGTATGGTTAAAGGTCAAGCTGACAGGCTGGACTCTGCGTTCCATTTGGGCTATAACATGATTTTGAATTTGATGAGAGTTGAAGGTATCTCCCCTGAGTTTATGTTGGAGAACTCTTTCTTTCAATTCCAAAATGTCATTGCAGTTCCAGTAATGGAGAAAAAACTAATTGAATATCAGCAACAATATGATAATATCCATATTGAAGATGAGTCAGGAATTAAAGAATACTATGAAGTCAAGCAGACCTTGAAAGGTTATTACGAAGATGTAAGGAAAGTAATGACTCATCCAGCACATTTATTGAGTTTCTTACAACCAGGCAGATTAATCGAGGTTGTAGTTGATGGAAATCAAAGATATGGTTGGGGTGCTGTCGTTGACTTTGCAAAGAGAGTAAACAAGAGGAACCCTACAGCTGTATATTCCGACTATGACTCTTATATTGTAAACGTGGTTGTTAGCTCAATGTATGTCGACTCACCTATTAATTTAATTAAACCATTCAATCCTGCATTCCCTGAAGGTATTCGTCCAGCCCAGGAAGGAGAAAAATCACTATGTGCTATTATTCCAATTACTATATCATCAATCACAAATGTCGGTAACCTAAGGCTATTTATGCCAAAGGATGTCAAAGCTTCCGGTCAAGTCGATATTGTTGGTAAATCATTGAAGGAAGTTGGAAGAAGATTCCCGGATGGAATCCCATTGATAGATCCAGTCAAGCATATGAAAATTACTGATGATGATTTCATGAAACTGCAAAAGAAAATTCAAGTCCTAGAAGAAAAACTAAAAACTAACCCATTACACGGTTCTGTCAAGTTAAATGAACTCTATGAAGCCTACAACTCTAAGCATGAGTTATCCGATGCAATGAAGAAACTACGAGCAAAAATTACTGATTCACAAGCTGTTATCCAGCTAGATGACCTAAGGAAACGTAAGAGAGTTTTACGTAGACTAGAATTTTGTACACCAAATGACATTATTGAGCTAAAAGGTAGAGTTGCGTGTGAAATTTCAAGTGGTGATGAATTGCTTTTAACAGAGTTGATTTTCAATGGTAACTTTACTGAACTGAAACCAGAACAAGCTGCTGCATTACTTTCATGTTTTGCATTCCAAGAACGTTGCAAAGAAGCACCTAAACTAAAACCAGAGCTATCCGAGCCATTGAAAGATTTGAGGGAACTAGCAGCCAAAATAGCAAAAATCATGAAAGACTCTAAGATTGAGGTAGTAGAAAAGGATTATGTAGAGAGTTTCCGCCACGAATTGATGGAAGTTGTCTACGAGTGGTGTAGAGGTGCCTCTTTTACTCAAATTTGTAAGATGACTGACGTCTACGAAGGTTCTTTAATCAGAATGTTCAAGAGATTGGAAGAACTTGTAAAGGAACTGGTCGATGTTGCAAACACAATTGGTAACCAAGCATTAAGGGAGAAAATGGAAGCAGTCCTGAAACTAATACATAGAGATATTGTTTCTGCTGGCTCTTTGTATCTATAGGTAAATTCGAGATTATTCTATTGCAGTTAGAATGGAAGCTTTATTAGTTATTTTCCTTCTACCAATATATATATAAATATATATATATATGTATGCGTTGTACTCATTACGGACAAGCACGGGAGTTTTTGAACAGAAAATAAAGAATATTATGTACATTACTCTGTTACAACCATTGATAACTCCGATATTAATATATTATCTAGAAAGTACGGTTTGTATTTCTTTGATCAAGTAGACTTTATTTATTTCATATAGATATCTTTGTATTGGACTAAGGTTTCACCGCAGAAATTTTTAAGGGCCGAAATTCCAAAATTTTATTAACACGAGAGGGAGCTCATCGCAAAACTTCAATAACTTTAGAACACCATACTATAGTCACTTATTATATAGTGATTGATATAGATATACATTAATAGTTATAATGTCAATATATAGAGCAAGTATATGAAGAGTGTTTTTCTACAAGGGTATTCGGTATTTCTGATTTCTGCTCCAGTCAACAAAATCTATTCTATCTCTTGTCAAATTAAAAAAAGAACTTATACAAAAGAATAAAAAATAAGAAAGTATATTAATCATACACACTAAAAGATCGCTTTTTAATATACTTTTGATACTCTACTGAGACTGTTTAAATGGACAAGCTTGTATCTCAGAGCAGGTTAAATTCCCTATACAAAGATTTCAGACCCTTGAAGGAACTAAACTTCGACGGTTATGTTGCTAATGTCAATGATTGGCAAAACTATTTACTGAAAAAATATTTCCCTAAGCAGGATAAGATCTGTGTCACTATTGGTACGAGATTCCTTCAGGATATTAGTGACAAGAAATATGGAGCTCCCGCGAGTATAGATGTTGTAATCGATAACCTGATTCAGGAAAACATTTTAATTAAATTAGATGAATTCAAAAACAGTGCTACAAAAAGGGATGAAAAGACAATAACAAGGATATTTTCATGGATTCATGCTTCTTCAATAGGTAAGCTGAATAGATATCAATCCCGAAAGAATGACAACGCTACAAATTATTTGAAACAGGACACATTTGTGATTAGGCCTCTCCTAGAGGAGAAATTTACTAAAATCTACGACATCATCAGAAATAATATTCTTGCCAAAGCTACCACAGTATGTGATTTGATATTTCCTCTAGAAGATTTTATCGATTTTTCAGGTATATCTTACACTTTGCCAAGTGATTCACTTATCGAATGGGAGGTAATGTTAAATTATCTAGAGTATCACAAAAATACAATAACCAGGAAAGAAAATATAGTAAAGATTATTGACCCTCTAGTAGAAAGTATATATAAACAATTTGGTGTGGAAATCACAGAAACTGACCAGAGTATAGCAGAAATTAAACAATGCTTTACTAACATCGAAAACGCAATAGAGAAATATGAGATAGAGGTTTATGAATATAAGATGAAACTAAAAGGAGATGACTTTAAGAAACTAACGAAAATAGCTCAGACGGAGTATAAACGAGGATACTTTTTAGCTCAGAAAATGCTACTGAAATTGTTCAAGTTTAGAAACAATCTGGTAGAAGTGAAGTATCAATTGGATATGAGTGTCTCAAACTTGGTACTATACAAGACATTACAATCTTCAAATAAAATAATTACAACGATAAATGGCAAGATAGGTCCCGCAGAAAAAGTACATGATTTGCTTGAAGAAATCAGAGAGAGGTCAACAGATAATGAAGAGATCACAAAAGTTCTATCAATGGAAATATCGAAATTTGACGATGATGAGTTGGATGAGGAGCTAAAAGAAATGGAAAAGGAGCTTGCAGGTCAAGAGATATCTAAAACTCAGAGCGAAAAGAACAAAGAAGATGATGAAAGTAAGATTCTCGAACAATTAGAGAATTTGAACATCAACGATGAACAATCATTAAACGTAGTTAACAATAATTCAAATAAGAAACATAATGAGAAATTTATGTTACGGGAAGAAGCAGCATAATAATGTTATTAACATTTATTCCACCCAAACTAATGCTTCATGTTGTCACCATAACTATACTCAACCTATAAACCATTATTTCTGGATTAAAAACGATAATGAATATATATTCTGACTTAAAAGTAAGTGGTATCTAAACCTCTACAAAATAAATAATCTAATAAAAGTCACTCAATTTATCTTGCTTATTATAGATAGCAATCATGATATTATCAAGATAGTGGCCATAACTCTCGACCTTAAAAACAATTTGACACACAACTTCATGTATTTATCTGCAAAACGCTAGGTGAGTCTGGTCTTGCTATTTCCAGAGGAGTGTTCATAATTGATCCCGTATTTTGATTGTATTTTTGTTTGATTTTGACAATATCTTCTGAATTGTCATCATTAGGAGGGAGACTATTAGTAATCTTGGTCATATTAGAATCATCTGCCTGCAAATAACTCATCGACGAGCTTCTCATAATATTACTAGTGGTCCTGTGGCTCGCTAGAATTTCTGATAATCCTTCGAGAAGTTGTCTCTTAATCCTTACGGTCAAGAACTGCCAATACCACGATCTCTTTCTGGGCTTTGGGACTCGAGTCCTAGGCCGTAGGTCATATTGTTTCAACATTAGAATAGACCTTGGGGTCAAATCTAGCTCGGCCAAAGTTTTATATTCTTCAGTTATCCTTATGCTTTTTCTAGAGATATTTTGGTGGAACAAGTAGGGGAAGTCCCCATCAGTACGGTAGTCTTTCAGCCACCTTCTCACACTTCCTAAGGAAGTATTGGAGTCAAAATCATATTGTACATAGTCACCGTTAGTCATCCTAATCTTCAATGTACATATGTCGCTCTTGTTGTTTTTGATATTATCTTTGAGTACAACTTTAGAAGACAGGGCAGTATATCCAGATAACTGCCTGCTTCTTGAGTTTCGCTCTAGTTTATCTGCATTTATCAAGTCTATAATCCTTTGTCTCTCACTTTCATAGGGTCTTGTGCTGTTCTTATTAGGGAACCGAGCTTTCAACTCTTCCAGACTGCGGGCCTCCACCACAGTTGGACCTTCAATATAATAGTATAAAGCAGTCTTACTACTATTAAAAACACTAACAAACCGCTGGAAACTATCTGAATCCCTCGAAAGCCTGACTATCTGACACTCATCAGCCAACTCACCCATAGGTTCGTCATTTACAGTTACTATAATTCTTCTGCTGTCCCTAATGGATAGCCACAGCAGACTCTCAACATCCATCTTCTTCTACATAAATATTTTTAGTTCGATCCTACTATTCAAGAGAGCTAAACCAAACATTACTATCCTGTCTGGTGATGTGGGGTACTGGTACTTCCATATATATAACTCTAGTAATCCAATAATGATAAAATAGTTTACCGATTTCTAGGACTGTAAGTAAATAAAAATGTCTCAAATGTGGTCATCATAATGCCCCCCCTTTCACTGTATAAGTGGAGTTTAAATACAATGCGTAACTGCAAGAGCATATTTGCAAGAGCATAATTGCAAGAGCATCTCAACCTCTGATAGGGTCTCCCCTACTGTCCCATTGTAAATCCCGACATTTTAAGGAACACCTTGGCTGATTATAACCGAAAAGTCCACACCACCCATCTCATTTACAAGATAATGGTCATTTACAACAAATGTCCTACTTAAATGGTATTACGTAGTCCCACAAAGTATCGAGATATACTATGAAAGGGTCTTTAACAAAGGCTTTTCTTTCTTAAATAGAGTCAGATAGGAGCGAAAGACTAAATTCGATGGAAATTTTTATCTTCATAATAGATTAGAATATAATCTTCTCAGTTGAACTATGCACTAAGAGATTGTTTTATCATCATATTAAAAGAAACCTTTGTTAATTCCTTTCCTCTTCCCTGGTGTCCAGGAAAACCAACTTCTGAACAGAGATAGCATTCAACTGAATACTTTCCTATTCTGAAAAGTCAGTGTTCCTTTCGCTCACCAGATTGTGGAGCATTACAAGCTCCATAGTTCAAGAGATAAGTATCCTTTCTTAGAACCGTAGTACAAACTAATATTAGAACAGAAACTACTCAAGATGGACCTTGTAAAGCTTTATATATGAATTTATGAACTGCTAAGAAGCTGAAAAATTCGACAAAAAAAGTGAAAAAAATGTCATTCAAGTCATGGTTAACGTTTTACTGTGGTAATTGGGATTAGGGCTATATTTGAACTAATACGTGTAGCCTTCTGCAGTCTGGCTGATTATTTTTTCAGAGACTAGACGATTGATTGACTCCTTACACTCCCCTACACTTACACCATTTATTCCTGTTTTGATCTGTTCGAAAAGAGTGTCGAAATTCATAGGTTTGCCGTTGGCTTTCAATGTACGGACGATGGCAGCCTTGATAACTTCCTGTATCCACAGGGAACTGTAGCCCTCATTATGAGATGCTGACGTAGACACAGTAGCAGATGCTGTTGATGAGCTAGATGAAGTGTCCTTTCTAAGTCTTGATGGTGGCCCCGGTGCCATAGGTATTCTGAGCTTGCCATCTTTTAATTTTCTGGGATCAGCCTTGAAACTTGAATCGATTGTGTATGTGCCTTTGTCCTCTTTGAATATTCCTGCCGACAAATAAGATGTAATAACTGCTTTGCTCATCCGTTCAGACAGCCCTGTGAGCTGCATGATCTTTGCTATGTCCAACTTATCGTGGTCATTAAACAAGTTCAGAACACAAGTTTGATACACCGAGATATTAAATATCACATACTTATCCCTAGTACCTTCAACTAAAAAATCAGTTTCAACATCACAATGTTGTAAAGCGTATGCAGGTACCAAGGTCCGACTAGCCGATGTCTTCAATGTGCTGTTATAGTACTCCACTAACTTACCCCACTGCCTCTGTAAGATTTCGGGTAGGATAACATTCTCATTTTCTTCTTTTTGAAATGCTGTAGGTACACTTTTCTTATCTATGACAAGCGGTACCACTTGGTCTCCATGGTCTTTCGAATATTGTTGATAAAATACGTAGCTTTTCCGCAATGACGTGTATAGATCATATAAGTAGTGGAATTCATCAGAGGTCTCGTACTCTGAAATCAGGGAGAATAAAATATTCATCTCCAGATAACTGAAATCACTTATACTCTCATAGATGCTGGGTCCTTGTAAAACTGCTCTTCTAAATAACTTTTGTTGATGTAGCCGCAGAAACGAAGAGTCAAATTTTAGCCTAGAGGGAAGCATGATTAGGAACCTTTCATAGTATTGGTGTTTTTTTATATCATCGGAGAGTCTGTACGGCTTTTCGATATCGCTGTTATTCTTGTTCCAAAGTTCATGACTTCGATTGTACTTTCTGATCTTGTATTCCAGTAACTTCTCGTAATTTTCATACATCTTCAATACACCTCCAAATTTCTCACATAGAGAAGACATCAATATTTGTAGAATCTGGTTATCAAAGTAAAAAAGTAACATCAATTTTGTGCACTCAATGAATATAACCTCATTTATATTTCTCTCTAGAGGGCAATTTTTGAATCGGTCATTGAAAAATACTGATACCAATCTATAGTAATCATCTTTCTTCCCATGCCGTGTATAATAGGCACACAGACTATATTGAACATCATTCTTTCTCAGTTTTATATTACAATTGCCAGACTTTAAGATCTTGTCAAGTTTATCGAGTTGGCATGCCAGTATTTTGAAGAATACCTGCTTGTCTAGTACTAAGGAAACATACCTACTTTCGGTTTGCTCAGTGAATCCACAACATTTGATTAGAAGCATTTCTGCTGTGGCGCCACTGCTTATCCTTTCAAAGTAATCATCACTGATGTCTCTTGAGGTTAGTTCACTAATATCATGGTTTATTAATTCATTCACAAATTCACTGACAGTAACATTCTCATCTACTTCAATCTTGTAATAATGGAACAATGAGATCAGGGAGTATTGTACTTTACCTTCTTGCTGATAGTTTTTGTCCTTCAGCACTTCAAAGGAGTCCTTGAGAATCAGTTTAAAGTTACTACCCATGTATAATTTCAACTTCTTTATGAGAGATACAAAAGCAAAATCAAAAGCACTATGAAAACAACATAAATCACGCATGATCTTGGTATAGTTCAGGAAACTGTACTCAGTTATGGGTGCTAATAGAGAAATAAACCTCTCAAATGTATCTAACAACATCTCCATACTCACGTTGAAATATCTAAATACTCCATTATGCTGTTCGGCATACCAGTCCAAATCTTGATTCAGGTTATAATGATCTACTACCATCAACGCATATTGATCCGCCAGCGTCTCAATACGACTACTAATAAATTTCCAGAATTCGCTTATTGCAGTATATAACCTCGCAGAACTATCTGTCTTCAGCCTTTTCCTACCTGAAGAGTGGCTATCACCGTTGTCAAGCTCATTGATGTCAAAGTCTCGACGCTGTGTCAAATATTGGCATTGAAACCTCAACATATTTGCCCTCCACACAAGGAAATCACGATCCTTATCGGGTATGCTAACCAAATGAATATTACTCTGCGCTATACTGCCTGCAGTGTCAAATAGCTCACCAAGCTCCCGAAGAGACGCTTCAACGTTCATCTTTCTAGCAACAACGGTACTAAAGCTGAAAGTGTTAATAGCAATTGATAGATCAGGTCAAATAATATATGTTGGATTCCCAAAACTGTCTGTCAAATGAACCTTTTGAATACCAAAATTTGCTTCGATTTTTTCTGTCAAAAATAAGGTCCCGGATTTGCGATGAGCTTGCAACTGTCTTATCAGTATTACGAGTCCTATATATAATTAAATATTGATGATAGAAAGATAAAGTGCCCTGACCAACTCAGAAGATTGACTAAGGAGAGATGTTGAAGTTAGGTACTCGACTGCTGCCGGCTCTACCGGCTAGGAGGACCTCCATGGTCAGATATATGGCTACGAACACCCCGTTTGATTTGGATGAGAGTGATCCCAAATATAAGGAGCTGAATACAATGTATGAAGAGATGTTCAGCGGTGAGACAGTTCCATATTTGTCAAATGATGCGACAGATGAAGTTTCTGAAGTAGATTTGCTGAATGAGGAAATAGATTCTTTGTACAATGTTGGTATGAATAACCCGAGACACATTAAAATCAACACTAGTACTGAACTGAATAAGCTAATAAAGGGAGAAGGTCCTTTTGTACTTCGAAGTATATCACATAACCCATACTTCAACTTAGCATTAGAGGATTACCTATTTCGTAACACTCCGATAGACAAGAATAGCAAAAGCTTCGATAGCCACAGACTGGTGTTCTATATCAACAACAAATGTGCAGTAATTGGCAAAAATCAGAACATATGGGAAGAGTTGCATCTACAGAAGCTAAAGGAAAAATGTTATGAAGTTTTGAGAAGACTCTCTGGTGGTGGTGCAGTACTGCACGATTTAGGTAATGTGAACTACTCTTACATTTGCTCTCGAGATGAATTTGATACAAAGTACTTTAATGGCAGAATAGTATCTTGGTTGAAACAGTACAACCATGCACTACCAGTTAGCTTAAACCAACGGGGTGATATCTTGAGTAACGGTTTCAAGATCAGTGGAAGTGCTTATAAGGTTGCTCTTGGTAAGGCATATCATCATGGTACCATGCTAATTAAATCAAATCTATCCGATTTCAAAGGACTTTTGAAACCTGATATCATTGAGGGAATAAACTGGGAAACAAATAGTGTTGTAAGTGTTAGATCACCGATTGAAAATTTACCTCTCCCATCTCCTGATACTTTCATAGATCTATGCACATCCCAATTCAACAAAATGTTTCATTTGAACAATAATAGTTATGTTTGTAATGAATCAGTTATGGAAAATAATGACGATATAAAAGAGACCATGCAAAAGCTTCAATCGAATGATTGGAAGTACCACAGTGGCCCAAAGTTTAAAGTACACATTAGAGACTCAAAAACTGGCAAAGAGCATTCTATTGCTGTTGAAAAGGGATTTATCGTTGACTCGACATTGAAAGGCGTTGAAGCTCAGGATTTCAATAATTTCTTGCACAATGTAGATAAATATATAACTGTAAATAAGTCAAATATCTTGTAAATATACTAATAACACTAAATGAACAAAATACCAGTATTTGCTCATGAACTGAGTTCAACAAATAAAATATGATGATTATTAATTACATTATGTTAGATGGGATTGTCATTCATATCAAATGAAAGTCCAATATTATACAGATATATCACAAGTTTAAATACCAAAGTCAACTGGAATAATAACTATTTTGCTACCATCTTGGTGATAAAGCATTAACATGTATGATGATACATCATTTCTTCTATTTCTTTAGTAGTGAGTCGATCTTTTCTTCAAGAGCCTTCAAGCGATCATCCTTTTGTAAATTGGATTCTCTCAAATCATCAACGGTTTGTTGCAATTTCAAAACTAATTCTGAGAGCTTCTCTACAGACTGCTTCAATCCAAGAGACTTAGCTGATTTTCCTGGTGTTGCTGCTTCATCCTTACTGCTTGTGGACCTAGGTGTAGATACAGATTCTTTCTCAGTAGAGGCCTTTTCAGTAACAGGTGTAGACTCTCTGACAGGTTCCATAGTTTTATTTTCCTTGGTAGGTGTGATCTTAGAAACTGGCATCTCAGTTTTAACTGGTTCGGGAGTCGATAACTTTACAGGTGTTGGGACTTTTGATGATTCTTCGCTCTTCTTTGGTTCTTGTTCTTTTTGAATGTTTACATCGACTTTGTCAACGGTACTTGACGCAGTAGAGTCAACGTTAACTGAAATTGGTTTATCATCTTCTTCGTCCCAACCAGATGTATCCTTAGATGGATCTTCCACATTATTTGTCATGTCCAAATCTGAAGACTTTTGTAACAACTTATCGATGGAGTTATCAGATTTCAATACTTCATTAGCATTACCTACTGTTTTAGGTTTCTCTGGCTCAGGTGTAGGCTCCTTTTCAACTGGTTTCTCGGCTGCTTTTTTCTTCTCAATCTTAATTGCAGGTTCTGGCACCACTTTAACTGTTGCCTCTGCCTTGTGAGATTGATGTAGTTCAGGCTCAGCACCGTCATAAAGAGATTTCATACTAACCAATATTGGGCCTTCGGTGGTTTTACCAGAAAACCACTCATCAGCAGATAGAGCAGGCTTATTAGAAGGTGCATCTGGATAAATATCTTCTTGAAATTCTTCCGATCTTCTTGGCACATAGAAAGATACTGGTTCTATACGTTGATCACCTACAGTCTTATAGCATTTCATCACTTCATTTTCCCTGATGTTAACTAAACGCTTTGGAGTGACAGCAAATCCTCTTTGTGCTTCAATGGATTGAAATTCAGATAACTCAAATAACTCATCATTTTGGAATTCATAATAACGAATATTACCGTCACCTTTACCAGCTAGGTACAGTATCTTGTTTCCGTCATCATAGAAAGGCATCAAAATACCAGAAGATTGATCAACTGTATAGAATCCACCCAAGTCACCCTTTTCTAAGTTAAAAGCATCCCAAATACCGATTTGACGATCACTTAGCTTGGAAAAACCAGTTGTGGCTAATCTTTCAGAATTACCTAACCAGACAACTCTTTGGTTTTTAGCACCAGCATGAGCAGCACCTTCGCTAACGACCTTCTCTTCTCTAACATTCCAAACTCTCAACTTTTTATCACGGGCAACAGTGGCTAGATGTGTACCATCATAGGAGAAGGACATTGAAGTAACCATATCCGGATGCTTCAACTTGTAAATGTCCTCACCAGTCTCTACATTCCAGATTCTGACAGTATAATCCAATGAAGAGGATGCAAGCACATCCTTAGCAGTTGGGTGATACAAAATATGACCAACTTTCCTGCTGTGGCCGGTCAAAAATTTAGTTGGTTCAATGTCCTTTATTTCTTCATTATCACCAGATTTCAAAATTGAATAGTCCTGTGGGATATCCCAGATACCAATCTTACCATCGTCAGAAGAAGAGGCAACCCTGTTGTCATCAAATGGATCAAAGTCGGTATCTAGGACTTGCGCGGTATGACCCCTAAACAGTGGCACTTGATCTGGAAGCTTGCCTGGCTCACTAACTGGTACAATGGCAAATGCACCACCACCAGAGGAGTTCCAATTAACTGAAAGATACTTACCATTACTCTTTATCAAGTTAGAGTCCCAAGCGTTGTTTGTAACCCGAACATTTTCATATTGCAACTCCTTCTTGGCTGCCTGACCGAAGACATGCCTATACTTGGACGCACGAACAAACTTTCCACTCATTTTTTCCTCGATTTATACCCCCAGTCCTAACTATAACTACTTCCAAGCTTATGTGGTTACCCAATTGGAGAGCTCTGGGAAGTTATCCTCTTAAGAAAATAGCCAGTAACTATACTTATTATGATCCGCAAGTTGGCTGATCTGCGATATTTCTGCAACTTCGATTCAAGACTAGCTATGTGCCGTATATTACGATAATATTGCCAATTTTGAGTATGTCATGGGTAGAATATCTGATATAGACTGTTAAATATGCAATTTATTGTCCATTAACATGTCCCTGAACGTTATATAGTAGCTAAATAGCTTCTCTGTTATGTTTACGGTTATTAAGCACCAATTATTTACATTACAGATGCTGCTGAGTGTTACTGAACAGCATAATCTTGCCTTTCTTTTTCTTGTTGGATTTCTCTTGTCTCATTTTCTGCAACAGCATGTCTTCAAACTCTTTATTTTCCTTTGTGGTTTTCTCATCCTCTGTGATCTCTATCGATGTTCCCCATATTGTCTTTTCATTATATTTACTCAGTTTTGCTTCGGTATTCTGTGGCGGCTTAACAGGTGCTGGAAGTGAAGTCAATTGAATATCTTTCTTATTGATCTGTGGTTCCCATCCAGTGAAATTGCTATTTTCACGTTGATAAAACTCCCTTTGTTCCTGCTCCAACCGTTCCTCGTACTTCTTTTTCTCTTGGTCTTCCCGTTGCTTTCTAATAATTAGCTTCCTTCTGCGTTGCTTCAGCTCAGATGCAAATCTATTGTAGACATCTTTCTCAATAAAGGGCACAGACCTCCAATCTAAATCCAGAAGTGCAATCTCCGTACCATATGGCAAATGGCCTAGGTACTTGTATCTTTTTATCAATGCCTCTGTTACGATATTACCATAATGGATATTCTCTATTTTCACCTCTAGTAGCTCAGGAAATTTACTGTAATGACCAAAAATAGTTAATAAGATCTTGATGTCCAGTGGACTTAAATAGTATTTTATTGGAGATTGAAAATTTGTCTGATAAAAGAAATATGCTGATGTGTCATCATAACTTTGATTACCATCAAAATGCAGTTTGTTCATAAAGTCTTCGGTTATATGATTTATTGATGAATTAAAATCATCTTTAGACAATATCGTGGAGATATTTTGACGTATCTTATCAAGTGCAACTTTCACATACTTACCACTGTCACTATACAATGCTTTGTCTATCTCGTACTGATTCTCAATCGCATCCATATCAAGTTGATAGTACTTTAATGCATAATCATCTCCACATTTCATAATGTGGGAGTATTCCGAAATCTCTTCAATGTTTGCAGGAGGAATGTCACCAACTTTCTTTGGATCAATATCTAAAGATATTGGCAATGCCAGTATTGATCCATGTGGTTTACACATTAAAACCAGAGATGCCTCGTGTCCAGGCTCAGGTCGGTGATCAGACCCTTCTTGGAATGCTTGTTTATTAAAACTGTAGTCTTCTTCAAATAGGACCTCCTTCACATTATTTGGCTTAACAATGCTACCACAAAGTGGGCACTCCTTGAATTTTTTCTTCTGTTTAATTCCAGTTTCTGGGTTCTTAACTACTTCTTCAATCTCAAAAAAATTCTCTAAGCAGCTCATACAAAATATGTGACCACATGTAACCATCCTAGGAGCCACAGGTATTTCATTAAGACAAATAGGACAGTTTTGTCCACGCGGAACGATGACCCTCACAATTTTCTCCTTATCAACAAATTTATTGGGATCATTTTCTTGATCTTTATAATCGTAACGATCCGATACTAAGAGTCTATAGTTTACATTAATGAAGGATTCTCCATGGAGATAAGTATGGCTGTCAATTCTCCGTTTATTTACTTTCCGATGCGTATGGTTCTCCCGCTGCACTTCCGGAAGTTGAAAGTCAAGTAGATGATCAATTGAGACTTTTGTTTTCCGCCCTCTCATCTTAAAATTGCCTTGGTTCAGTTCTTGCTCTATAGACGCATCAAACCTTTCCTGTTTGTCGAGGTCATACTTTGTGAACTTCGAACCACCATTGTTTTGTCTTCTACGAGGGCGTCCAGTGTCGGTTTTACCATTTCCTTGATTCCGTGACTTCCTAGTGGAAGAATTAGAGTTTGTAGATGAATTCATTTTATCTCAACAGATCAATACCAAGCTTTAGCAATTTTAAATATACGGCAGCTAGCTCACACTTTTCCTTCTTCGATTAACAGACTCTTTCCTCAAACACAGGATGAAAAAGATCATACAGCAGCAATAATATGCAACAGACACTAAAATGTAACAGCAGTGATTTGTGTGTTGCACTTAGTATTGTTGGTAGATTTGCACACGTGGAATTTAGGGCGATGGCGTTTGACCCCTGCTTGCAATAGAAATGCCTGAAAAGATAACTCTTTTAAGTAGAAGTAGAGTTCTGCCAATTAATGGCAAATTGAGGTGCTGTATTGCTTTGATGAAATAAGCGCGGACTACTTAGGTATCAGTAAGAGTGTTTAAAGCTCATTATTCTTATCGTTGGCCTACCTCTTAGGCTTTTGAACCTTTAAAAGAGTGTAACTCCGTACGTTGTGCTGAGAAGTTACTTATATTACATATTATTCGGAATGCTTATATGTAGTGTCTCCATCAAATAGTCTATAAATCTACGGATGCGAGTGACCTTTTGCTGCTAATAGTCTCTATAGGTAAGCAGTTGTCCATCTTGGAGAAGTTTCTTGCGAAGCGCTGGAGTAAATAAGGTATTCCCATCAGAAATTCTGGGAAATATGAGTACAGAGGTGTTCTCAAGGTTCCTCTTAAACCATTTTCGCAGTGGTCTATTATAGCTTCTGCCAACGCAGCTGGACATACTATTGGTGCCCAGAATTTCCTTGGTGGTGGGAAACCATCGAACATTTGGGTGTCAATTTGACCCGGAAGCACCAACAGCGTTCTAATATTGCCAATACCTCGCACCAAAAAGTCATTGGTCATAGAATTATGCAACGCTGTAATTGCTGCTTTGCTCGCTGCATAACTAGCTACCTTGGATGGTGCAAGGATCCCCAAGACACTCGAAATCGTTACTATGTATAACTGCCTCTGATTATCACGAGGAATGATTGCCTGTAGAATTCGAGCAGTAGACCAAGTATTGATATTCATTATTCTTTGCATTTCATCAATTGGGGTATCTTCAAACCAATTGAACCTGGATCTCACACCTGCGTTACATATTAATAAGTTGATCTTATCCTCATACTCCAACTTGATCTTCTTCAATGCTAGTTCAAGACCGTCAGCATTCACTAAATCACATTCAATGTTAATGACACGGGCTTCTTCAGACCAATATTGCACATCTAAATCGAGATTGATTACTTTGATATTATTATAGCTCCTCAAGAGTTTATGTATAATACACCGACCCAGACCATTAGAGCCACCAGTGATTACAACAATTGGATCATGAAGTTCATTAAGTGACTTCCAGGTTTGCTCACCTCTACTTCTGAACCATAACTCTAGCCAATAAAATCCGTTGATGATAAGTGTCCAAATACTGAACACTACAATCGCATACAGCCTGTAATCTCTATTAATAATGTTCCCATGTTAGTAATCAATAATCTATACTGCTGTTGTGATGTAAATATCAAACATACCTAGAGCATGCAAAGGCAATGGGAACAGGAAACCTCAACAATGGAAATACGACATAAGATAATATGAAATCTATATCGAAACCCATTAATAAATTCGTTGTTATCTTGATGACTTGTTCCTAGATCCTTGCTCAATACATTTTAACCTACTCATCGAAAATTGCTTAAAATAGAGCTGACGTCAATGAGCTCACTGTGTTGGAACAAAATAGTGATAACAATGGAATGCTACTAAGATCAGCTATATCAAAAATAACTTTATATTGCAAAAAGAACATAACATATTAAATCTATAAGTTGTTACTATTTTACCTGATAATTTGCAGGTATGCAGCTAAATAGGAGTTGTCTGTTTGGAATCTTTGGATGACTCGATGTGACAGTTGGGTAATCCATTCCACCCGAGTTTAATAGTTCTATCTTTTTACTATTAATTATTTGAACCGGAGTCAGCTCTGAAATTGGAGTACCTTCATATGACAATTGATAAACTAATATTAAATTCTCACCAATTAAGAACAGATAACCATTATGATATGAAGCACCTGTACAGTAAAAATCGAGGATCAATATATCGTTCTTCCAGTTGGGGATCATACCAGAGCTATTGATCTTAACAATTGCTTCATCATATACCATGAGAAATCCATCACCACTTTGTAGTCGGAAAGCAGTTATTGGTTTAGTTTTACCTGAAGCGATGTCCTTCTTTACATCTGTGACCATACTTAGGTTTGCGTCTAATTTACTAGAGGATGATGAAAACCTACCTGAATTTAGATGTGGATGCTTGATATATGCTATCATCTCTTTATCATTATAAAATCCTGGTAATGAAGCTCCTAATTCATTAAAGGCATCATTGAATAAAAAGACATTCTTCTTTGTGAACACCATAAAGCTCTTCTTGAATATCACGATATCACTTATGCTATGTGATGCAAGCATCTTACTTGAAGATGGTAGATAATATTTCTTGTAAATCTTGAAACAATTGAAATTATTCATGATTGAATGAAACTCAGGTGTCGAAACAACAATTTTACCCTTCCGTTCATAAAATAATTGCTTAGAGTTCCCAAAATCATCTGCAAACTTGAAAAATGAAACCTTGTCTTTGAGGACTATTCCAACAACAAAATTGGCATTGAGGAAACGTTCAGGATTATAGTAGACTGCTAGGATACTGCTAATGCTGAAATAACACAATTTTTGACCATCAAGAACAAACAGTAAACCTAATTTAGGTACAGCCTGAAGTCTGCTAACAGATATATTTTGTAATACTTTCACAAATTTGGTAGTATAATCGTTTTTCCTTCTCAAAAATACACCACTATTGGTTGCAATGAGATTAAATTTAGTATCTTCATTATCAAATTCTGTAGAACAAAAAACCGTCGTTGCTATATTCTCAAATTCGTCTTTAAGATAACGCTTGTAAGTCTTTAATGCACTATCAATTTCTGAACCTTCTGGAGCCACAGGTAAGTTGACTGGAGCATTTCTATCCTGATATGAAAATTCTGCTGTTATGATCCTCAAGTTTATCGGATGTCTATTATCATCATTATTCCTATTCTTGAAACAGCACTTGAAGGCATTCATCCAATTATTCCATTCGATGCTATTAGGAACATAAAATGTGTAAGAATCATTAGTGGCTGTATTACGCACTTTGAATGCAAACTCAGTTGAACTTGGTAGATTATTTGAAATTCCTGTGTGCCCGTAATTCAAATCACCAACTACCGAGCTGCGGCTGTTTAAACTACTTTTGTTGTCCAAATCCGAGACTATTTGTGATGTTGGTCTCGAATCTCCTAATGGTAAATCCTTATTAAATTCTTCTGGTGCCCTTTTTATTTCCAGATTTAGATACTCTATAGGAATTGGTCTGTCAATCAATTTGTATTTCTTCTCCAAGCCTTTTGAAACTAACTCTGTAATTAATAAAAAATTATCTAGTAGGGCCAGGAATACAGGATAAGGTTCTAACCAGTGATCACTTTTTTTTAGTACTGTATCACAGTTAATCATTACTCTTTTTGGATCAGCTAAACCTAATGATAATTTATCCCCTTTAACCATCTTCTCAGGGTTTCCAATATTTATATAACCCGTGGTGCTACCTTTGTTGCCGCTACTATAAACAAGTTGTTTGGAAAAACGAATCAGTTTTCTCCTATCAATTGCCATACCATGGACTTTATCTACATCTGCACTTAGTTGTGTTACTTCTTTGATAACCAATTGCAATGCTCCATAATCTTCGCTTGATGGGCTGGTATTTTTCAATATTGAGCTGAGAGTTACTGGCATATTTTGAAGGGATTTAAAATAGCCCCCAAAGAAGATAACATCATGGTACATTTTCGATCTTGTTATTTCAGGCAGATTATCGGTCTCTAAGAGCCATTCTGCAAATTTTGTATGATGTGTCTTTTCCCATGATATTACCTCATGTACAGTAGCCATTGCATTTGCGTAATTTAAATAAGCATCTCGAACTTCATGACACCATTTCAAATATATTTTTCCAATCCCATCAATAAATTTACCCCGAGTTTTAATTTTCCAAAATAGTGGCTTTAGAATAAATTCCTTATGAATTTCGATAATTGGCAAAAATATATCAAAAGCAAGAGATGCAAAATTAGTTTCATCTGGCAGGAGATCTGGGTCAAAGCGCTTTCCATATATTTCGACAGCAGCATTGGCCATACTCAAAGATCTCTCTTCCAAGATAATTAGATCAAATATAAAACTTTGTCTTTGAATCTCTTTTGGATTTATTTCTGACAGTTCTTCAGCGGATAGTTGCCAATAGTCCGTCCATAACCCCACAGACTTATTGATTATTTCTGAAACCTTTATTTCTTGTCTTGATTCATTGGATAATCTATTACAACAGGTGGTAGAGTAACAAATAGTGGAATGATCAAACTCATTGAATGTTGAATCAATAAATGAATAACATGGTAAAAGATCAGTAAATATACTAGAAATTGTGAGACCAGCTACAATTACGGCTATTTCTTGTTCATTGTCTACCTCAAACTTTATTGCTCCTTGATTAATAAGAGAGGACATTATTCTATCAACATTTGAGTCAATAACTTCTTGTTCATACGTCTTTGGAGATTGAAATTCTAACAACAACTGTACAATTTGGAAAAGATCCAGCTTCTCAAAAATATATTCATTAAACCATTCAAAGTATACTTTCAAAAGCCACTCGTAAATATCTGAAAGTCTGTATATACTATAACATTGGTATAGTTTATGCTCATCTATTAGATCAATCGAAAAAGCTTGTGTGGGAGCAGTCACACTTGGGGCATATTGTAAAGGTTTTGCTCCCAAAAAAGAGTTGAAGCTACTATTTCTAGCACTAGAATTGTTAAAAGTATAATTTGAATCCGAATAAAAGCTCTCAACTTGATCTGAAAACCTGCTAATTCCAGTTATATTTCTAGAAGATGTCAATGGAATTTGAGGCTTAGAGTAGAAGTTCAATTCTGTATTACTAATTGTTTTTGATTGTACTCTACTAGATTCCTTTCTTGTCTTTGTAGTTTCATTTCCGTTTGATGGAGAAATTATTATGTCAGAATCCAGATCACCAACGAAAGGCGATTTATACACCTTACCGGCAAAATGAGTAGACTGCTGTGACATTGAGTCTTCAATATCTTGTTCCCCAACAAAAGGTGATTTATATGGCTTTGTTTTAGTAGGTGTAATAATATCATTAGTTCTTCTCTTTGTGATAAAAGGAGTTGCGGGAGAACCCGGCGAGCTCTGATAAGAGTCTAATTGTGAAATTGAATGCTGTAAAGATGGCGGAGGTGGTCGCCTACGTGACTTACCATTTCCCACCGATTTAACTGACATGGGAGATTCGCCATTGAAATTTTCATAAATCAAGCTATTACGATGATTAGCGGGTGATTTCGGACTTCTCAACTGTGGAGAATTCCCATAACCAATATGTTCATCTGCAAATTGTCCACTAGTCGATATCGTGTTCTCTGTCAAGGGAGTCCATCCAATGGACACATCACTCTGCATCATGTCAGACTCAAGAAACGAGCTGCGTGTATTGAGCGGTGGTAGCTTCGGTAATATCACATCTCCTTGCACACCAGGGGAGTCTCGACTCCGGGTATTTCCACCCTTCGACCTCTCAGGAGTGTTGGGTGTATTGTATCTATACATGTTTGCAATGTCTCAAATCAATCGAGCGTCCCTAGAACATGAAGTTTATTGTTGTTGGTTCTAAACCTATTGGTGGATTCGTTACAATGCAATTTTCCTTCCAAACTTACTGTGTATTCTCTTTATTGTACCAGACAGTTACTCAGTATTCTAACAATCAAGAAACCCAAGTCACTAGAACATGGGTAATTGACCCAGGTTTTGAATGGCTATTCCAGTTTACCGATGATACTGTGATTTGATCATCCATTTCACTGAGGGCTTTTGTGGTGGTCGAGAGAAAACATCGTATAAGGACATTGATCTCCGATGAGATCAACCATAGACTATTAAAGATTTGGGTTTGGTATCATTGAAGACATCAGCAAACTAAATAACCACAGCAACAATTTAGTAATAGCTCCATGTATATAACGTATAAATCACTAGAAGGTTTTATATGTTATTATAGCTATGTATTTATATATATATATAATTTTTACAAATTATATTTTTCTATAATTTGGTGATTGACAACATTTTAGGTTATCACGAATTTAATAAGACTCCGTGGCCAAGCTGGTTAAGGCGTGCGACTGTTAATCGCAAGATCGTGAGTTCAATCCTCACCGGGGTCGATTATTTTTTATTGCTCTTGCAATAAATGTTTTCCAAAATCGAATGAACTATAATATGATCTAAGCTACCGTTGTAGTTCCATGAACTAATAGGAATATATATACTCTTTCTGACATCCTATTTGGTTATGATTATGACTTAGCTTGATGATATTAACTATTTTTCTTTTTTTTTTCTCAGAGTTATAATTCAATAATGTTGCGTAGGTCTATAAGGTTAAATTATATAAAAATTCTGGTCTATATCCGGATAGTCCTTCAATCCATAAAATGTCATCCTTAATGGCAACTTTCCTGGCTTTGGTACCTTTACGAATAGTAATAATTGGTACCAAAGAAGTGCCATTGACACCATATGGAAGTTGCGTGTAATTTGTAGTGTCCCTTATCATTTCATAACCATTCTCTTCACAGTAACGCTGAAGAATTTCTTTGAAAGTAGCATCTACCCTTCTGATAGGAATGTCTTGTACAGTATATCCATCAGAATCCCTCATATCCTCATCAGAATCATCAATCTGTATTACGTTGGGCTGGTCATTTTCATCTCGTTCGAGATCTATAAATTCCCTTTTTTTCAAATGCAATTCCTTTAAGATATCAAACTCCCTATCATAACAGACAGTAGATAATTTCCCTACTTCAGTACCCATTCTTAAAATTTCTCTTAACTCAGTTATCTCAAAATCTGAGATTTTAGACTCTTCTGCGTAGACAATGTTAAAAAAATCATGTATAAGATTTTGGCAATTTTGCCAATCATTTGGTTCACTGAACAGATACCATTGGAACACTAACTTTCTTATATCATTGAACATCCCCTTCATTATGGTAGTAATTTGAGTGTTGGTTAAAAAATTGGCAAATTCCTTGACTTTCTTAAAGCAGTATGCAGGCCCTTCTCTGTCATGATTTATATCAGACCAATCTTCCAAGTCATCTACTAAAGTAAAATGTTCTTCATATAGCTGCTTCACCATGATTGGGAGTAATTTTTTTTCTGTTATACTGTAAAATACAGTTTCACCGAAAATCAATTTGAAATAATGGCAATCAAAATGAAATGCATCTTTGTGGTACCACCCTGAACAATAGTCACTAAAGATAACTTTGAGAGCGTCTTGCAACTTTTTCCTTTGTTCCTGATTCAATAGAATATAAAAATCGTAGAAATGATGATCGATACCATTTCTTTCGGGAGCCCACTCTTTGATTAGGCCTAGCAGTCTCGGCATTAAGAACTTGTCTATCAACTTATCATACATCATAATATATTTTAATATCAGTTCGTATTCCACAAGGATATAAATGATACTGTCAACTGAATCTGAGTTTTTGAAATCAATTTCTGTAATAGCCGCTTCAATTCGGGGACAAAGCCATTGGTATAATTGAGTTTGGTTCTTATTGAGAGCGCCGGGATCACTCTCTAAAGCGTACTGCAATAATTCTACAACTGGTTCTAGGGTATTTGTTATCCGATCATCTTTTAAGGAAAGGTTATTGTATTTCTGTAATTCATCCTTCAAGATTTTAGCTGCCAGTTCATCAATTATGGTTTCATTATTAAGCTTTAAAACCTCAGAAATCTTATCCAACAAAGACATTTCGGAATGTTGCAGATTTCTCAAAGTATTCAATTGGGTTTCTACATTATCTAGTTCTTGCTTCACCACTTCAACTTTCCTAACTATAGCATCCAAAGTTCTTTGTTTAGTAACCAATTCTTCAACAATTGTCGATGCGTTAGGATGTCTAGCCAGTACATTGGCGTCTACTGGAAGACCTAACGCCTCTATCTGATATAGGATGTCACTAGATGGTTTTGTAGCATCGGTTTTCTTGAACTGCAACGGTCTAGCTCTTGCATTCTCATTCACCTCGCGGCCCTCATCGCTAGACGAAGTGATATCCATATCAATATCCTCAGCAGTTGCTCTCTTGGATAACATACCAAGCCCTGCATGTGTCCCATGCTGCTCAGCGTTAACCTCGATTGGAGAGGCTCGTCCACGCCCATCGCTGCCTAAACCTTGTCCTTCCACATAGCCAAGCTTTTTTAGCAGCCGGGCACCAAACCCATACTGCTCTTCTAAGCCCATACCTGCGTTGAAACACACCAAAGCCTTCTTTCTTATGCAGACTGTTTAGCTATCAATCTCAATCTCAAGGACCTACACACCACATTTTACAATATTTCTATTGTTCAACCACTGTTTGCAAGATTTCTAAAATTTAAAGCTCATCGCGATTATCAAAAAGAGGGAACAATGGGCAGGATAAGCAACAGCATAAAGGAATGAACCAGGGTATCAGTTTGACTTCTGAAAATAATACGTGGGCGTAACAAGCACATATACAATGCCGGAGTCGTTGGCTGAGCGGGCGAGAAGCACACTTTTAAAGGCTCAGGTGTTATGTCGAGAAGTGGAGTCCCGGATAGCTGAAGTAAAGGACCGGCTGTCACAATGGGAGAAGAATAGACACACATTGAGGTTTTTGGTTAGCTGTTTGGAGCACCAGTTAGGCTTTTTGGAACAGTGTGCCTTGAGACAAGGTATAGGCCGGGCTTTGATCGAGACTGAATGGAGTCAAGTGGTTTTAGTTGATTTGGTCAATGAGATGAAGTTGTGGTATGATAAGATACAGCTTAGATTAGAAAGGCTAGACCAGGTTGAAAATATTCTTGTGGCGGATAATAAACATTTAAGTCATTATATATCACAGGAGCAAGCGTTAGTATTGAAAAAGAGGCTAGACGAAGTACCTATAATAAGACCACAAATAGAGAATATACAAACACAATATGACACTATGTGCAAACGAGTACGACAAAAGTTGATTAATAAAAGACTGACTGAGATAAAAACTATCTTTGACTCTCAGTTTGGTGATGAATTGACCGAGACGGCAGAACTTACTGAAGTAAAGCCTCGAGATCTTGATAGTATAGAATTGGAATTAGTGGATTACATCAATTCTTTAACCGATCACTTTGATAAGTGTCAAGCACTAGAGAAAGGCCTGTTCAACGATTCGAATGAATATGATGAGCTACTTAAAATTGTATCGGCAGATGATAGTCAATTGGATGACATAATGAAACACCTACTCAATACAATTGATAGTACCAATCATCAAATAGACAAAGTATATGAGATATTAGATATCAAGACCAAGCAAAAGACAATTTTGCATGGAAAGATCAATGAGCTAATAGCCAACTGCACCAAGTATAGCGAGTATTTGGCCATTTTCAAAGGCATTGCCACTTCAATTGAGAAGTTTAAGGAAGGTTGTATGCAGGACATTCAACTTACGAAAGAGTTGTATAAGTTTTACGACGAATTCGAGAATAGTTACAATAAATTACTACAGGAAGTTCAAAGAAGGCGAGCTTTGAGTCAAAAGATGTTAGGAATTATAAAAAACTGTGAAAACGAATTAAAAACACTTCATGATGAAGACCAAAAGCTGCGAACGCATTTCCTGAGTGAGAACGGTGCATTCCTGCCAGAGACAATATGGCCAGGAGAAATAGACGACCTATCACCGTTATATGCACTCGATTACCATATCAAAGAAATTTGAACACTGAGGCAGATCACTAGAAATGACAATATAATGATGAAGAAATTGTATTGTAAATGCTTATAATATTAAATATATACAACTGGTATTTACACGGTGTCCAAAAATTATCATTGCGGGTAAATAATGCATCCTTGTATGTAAATTAAGACTTGATTCCCCAAGCCATAATCAGACAGTAAGTGAAGCTATATTTACAATTAATTCTTTTGAGATGCTAAATAATCAATGGTTTCACGGATACTAGTCAATCTGTCTGCAACATCATCTGGGATTTCAGTATCAAACTCTTCCTCAATTGACACAATCAACTCAACGGTGTCCAGTGAGTCAAGACCTAGGTCTTTGTGAAACTTTGAATCAGCAGTAACATTCTGTGATGACTCACCCTTGACAAAGTTCTTCACAACTTCAATCAATTTCTGAGAAATCTCATCTTTACTCTTAACACTGTATTGTCTCATCAGCATGGGAGTCACGAGCATTGGTCTGGCAATAACTGTACTTGGTATTAAAGCACGGGTGGCTAAGCGTGGTACTAGTCGAGAAAACATTTGGTATATTGTTAGGAAGTTCAGTGCCGTCTATTTTCAATCAGTCCAGTATGGAAATCCCAAAAAGTGTTCTCCAAATCCAGACTATGACTAACTTATACTTCTGAAATTAATCAGCAGTCAGCCTTCAAGAAAGTCGACGGCCCTCATCGCTTTATGATTTCGCAGAGCTTTCGGAGGTGACAGGTATATATAGATCACGTGAACATATAAAAGAGTCCTATCATCGGAGGTGTCCGTCAATGTTCCGTTGTTACATCAGTTCAATAAAGCATATATATATCAGTATTTGTTCAAATCAGTCTATGATTCTTTTAATTACGATATTTACAAAAATTCAAAACTTGAATAAATAAGCTAACAAGAAATTTAGAAGTCTGGTATAGCGTATGGCATAGGGCTGGATGCAGCTGTGTTTCTCTCACTTGCATTTCTTGATTGTGATCTAGTGCTAGACAGGTATCTCCCCAACATAGATGTGCCAAAAGGCACGCCATTATCATTTGTATCGCTCTTGACCCGCTGTGACTTCCCAAAGTTAGGTCTGTCCCAATGTGAATTGATATGCCACTTGTGTACCACTGATTTGTTATGCACGGGCTTGTTAGAGTCCTTCATGATGGAGTCCACACTCATGGTGCTGATATCAATACGGTTTCTCTTGATCTCTTCCGCAAAATTCTCTTCAAATAACTCTACCAGTAGATTGTGTCCCGACTTGTTGGTGCTACCTGTTCCAGATAGCTCACTTTGTAAAACTAAGCACTTGCTCAACGCATGCACCAGTTCATCAAAACTAGACATTAATAGTTTCAAGTCGTTTTTATCAAACTTATCACGGTTCGCCTCCTCAAGGAATACTTTATATTGAGAGATGCCTCCATTTATTGGGGCTGAAATGGTACCAGTTATACTTCTTGAAAGTTCGTTCAATACATTAATGTAGTCGCTTTGTTCTTTGATAACTTTATAACACATGTTTTCCAAACCATATAGTTCCTGGATTTTCATCTGTAGTGTCCTCAAAGCATTTTCTAGTGGTGATAATTTCCTTCGTGATACTTCAATTATCTCCGATCTGTTCATCAGTGTTGGGAATGTATTAACTGTACCATATGTGTATTCTTCAACCCATAGATCAGTTACAGACTTGGAACCAGCCAATCTCCTGAAATGGCTAAAAGTCCGCAAGTTTCTGTTTTCAATGTACATCCTGATCTTGTTATTTAATTCACTCTTTCTACTAGTTGAGTATTGTTCCGATAACGCAAACCTCGGTTCTACTGTACAAACATGGATGAATTTGCCCATTGGTGGATGCATTAATAATTCATCCACCTCATCTAACGTTTGGACTATACTAGAACCGTGATATATTTTTAACAGTCTATCATGCATTGACGTTATATGCTCAAATGGTAAACCTTCAAATATGAACATACGGTTCCTTAAAGAATTTGGGAAACCAAAACCTAGCAATGCAACACGGAAGTATGTTGGAACTAGTCTATCCACAGACTGTAATTCTGTGTAGATTGCAGCAATCTGGTCATGGACAAAAGCCAAACCATTCAAATCATAATTAATTTCATCGTATGCTTTCGTTAGATCTTTATAAATTGATAATGCTTTTTCAAGTTTTAGACCTTTGGCAAAATTTCTAGCAGCTTCCTTGAATAAATATTCCTTCCTTTCAAAGCTCGATTGCTCTGGTAAAGGAGGATAAGCTATGGCTGACAAAAAGTCGTTAGGATCCCATTCGTAGGTATTAGCCAACAGTTCCAAACATAATCCGGCCTGAACATTGTCCCTCTTCTGTATGAAATGTATGAACAAATCATACACCATTTTATGAAATAATTCTGGTCTATCAGCTTCTAATAAGTAGCTAAACATTTCAATTCGATGAGCCGTTCTATCGTCATCAAATTCTTGCTGTGTAGGAATTTTATAAGTTTCGCTAACAATATGGAAAAATCCCATTATCTTTTCTAAAAAGTCAATTAGAGGATTATACATAACATCATGTTCATCAATATGGATTCGGTAAAACAAGCAAATCATGAATCTTTCTAATTCATCGTCATACATGTAGAATTTTCCACTTTGGTAAGCATTAAACAATTCTGGAATACAAAGGTTGATTGCCGGTTGTAGAGACTCATAGTGATTCCAAAATAAAAGAACCATTGTCCATATTATGTTGGTACTGGTTTTGACTGCTTGTAGATGTCTGTTTAAACCAAATCTGAAAATTTCACGTACTATATTTGGGTGGTTTGTCAGTAGTTGTAGTTGATATGATGAAACGTCGCCAGTACCATATTTACATAGGAAATCATGGTCAAAGCTTTCATTGGCTAACCCAGTCCAACATTCACTCAAAACAGAAGATACTTGCTTTTTTAAGTTGCCAGATATCAAGTATACAGCCTTTCTTGGTATAATTGCCAACCTGGTTAACGTACTAACCTTGTGATTGGCTATCATAAATAATGCTGAAAAATAGTCTGCCCATAATTGTTCATCGAAATGCATATCATTCCCTCTTGTTATTGGATATGGCGAAAATTCTTTAATCATAAACTGTTTACACATAGTAAGCATGATTAAACATGAACGAGCAAATAATGCAGTCACACCTAACCACTTTTTGCATGGAAAGAAATCACCTTTTAAAAAGTATTTCTGAGTTTTAGTTATTAGTAACACAGTTTCCTTCGAACAATGTTTAATATAAGCGGATGACTGAAAGTGAGTATCATTCTTGCATTCATTAATGATTTCTAGAAAAGAAGGGTTCTTCCCATAAAGTGTTGTAGCCATTTTGGTGATTTTACATATTATTGTTGCAATTTCTAGAAGGATTTCAATAACCACCTCATCATTTACAATAGAGTCCATTGGTATACTGAATGGCGCAGTCTGTGTGGGAAACAGCTTGGTGAATATTCTTCTCGTTCTGAAAAAGTTCGCCTTTTTACAATACTTTCTTATGAGAATAAAGTATTCACAATATCTAGGTATTAATCTAATTAAATTCCTTAGAATTTGGACATTAGTAATATTTTCTAGAAGTGTCATCATTACTGTATTTGCAACCCGCGTATACGAAATCACATCGTTATTATCTGAGTAATAGAAGTATGGCTGTTGAACCCATTCTATACATCTTGAGAAAAACTCTAGTTTCATATTTGAGTTATCGTTACAGTCAAATAGATATGTTTGAAGAGATTTGTGTGTGATGACACTCAATAAAGAAGAGAATTTCTCTCCCAGGTATTTCTCTTCTTCTGGTGATATGCATTTTTGGGTAAAGTTTAATTTATTATCCTTCTCCTGGCAACTACCAAACAAACGATCTGTAACAATCAGAAGTTCGTATGGTTCAAAATATTGATGTAATGCTGAAATACAGAGTGGGTAAGCTCTAAGAATCAATATTTGATCATAGTATATTGACTCCTCAGTTAAAGATAAGAATTTTGTGATATTCACAAACAGACTTTTTACCGCTTGTTTCCATTCATTCATATAATCAAGACATGAAATAGTAGACAGTAACAAAAGATGAACAAAAGCCTTGCAAGCTTGTCTTCCAATTTTATGCCAGCACTCGAAACCAGGCTCAAAAACATCGGACATACAATTAACAATCTCTATACCTGTCATTGATAATTCGGGTTCATGCAGAGGTAAGTTTTCATAAAATTCTTCAAAAAAGCATATATCATTTACGTCATCGACAACAAGGGAGTTTAATAATCCTACTAAATTAGCAAACACAGTTAGCCTATTTTTTTTTCCTTCTTTATCATGATTTAGTTCTTTGACATCCTTGAAATATTGAAGTAGCTTGCGCAAAAGTGAATGGAAATGAACAATTAGTTGTGGCAATGGAGCATCTTGTAAGCCAGATATGATGCAGTCGACTGATTGCTTTTTGCATTCAGCCAACATATCAGAGTAATCTCTAAATACTAAGAATTTTGAAATTGAAGGATGAATATTATAATTGGCACCATTATATTTGAGTTTCAGTTGTAAATTAACTAGTTTCTGACCGATAGAAGACATTAGATGAAAACCAGTGAATTTCTTGTACTCAAGGAAAACTCCATTCTTTTTTATGCAAATATTTGATTTTGCCATTAAAAAGCCATTCAAAAATACCAAAACTCTAATGGACTCATCTTCTGCCATATGCTCCAAACCATCTATTCTTACTGTTTCGCCAATAGATTCACCTGGTCTGACTGATATAAAATTCCAGTTATTACGTTTAACCCCTAGGTCACTGTAAGAGAATTTAACTTTGTCGTTCTTTGAATTTACTTGTACCGCGATATTTTTAATGTTAGTTTCTTTTTGACCAATATCACAAAGACAGACACAACCTAGCGTCAGATACAAGCTTTCTTTCTTTTCTATTTTATTGCGATTTACTTTCATAGGAACGCTTAACACCGAAATAATATTTGAGCTTCTTACCTTATCTGCAAAAGGTTCATCAAGTATTTCTTTGACTGTAACTGGCACGGATAAAGCTCTTGGGTTGATAGCAATACCCATAGTCGAGTCACTCAAAATGTTATTCACTAGAGCACCCCATCCCAGTAAAGTTTCTTGATCATCATAACTATTTTGAGATGCAGATGAAGGACAGAAGCCAGATTTAAACCGTGAACCAAACAAATTGATGACAAATCTATGTGGTGTATCTGCATGGGCAATACCTTTCTGTTTTGAAAACACAGGAGATATATCTATAACACCAGCAACAATACCTCTTTTAAGTTTATGTAACAACGATTCATCGTTTTCTTTAAATGGTATGAAAGGTTCCTTGAAGGAAGACAAGGCAGCTTTGCTTTTCATAGTGTTCGTATTTATATCCACCGTCTCCGTAATAATCAGAACAAGGTATATTTTGTTTTTTTTTATTACGGAATGAAATAAACTCTCAAAAAGTAGTGTTACAAAACTAGTGTCTCTTTTGCCATTAGGGATCTGAAATTCTATAGGATCTGTTAAGCGTTCATTTGGGGTCATTAAATAGGTGATTGCCGTTGCATTTTCCAAATTTGGGTTCAGAACTGATGGGTCACTTGTGATAGATTTAAAATCTATTAAGATATGTGATTTTGCTCTATCATAAACTTCGCATTTGGGAGCCTCGAATTGTAATATACTAGATTCGGTGTTCGGAAAATTATTTGTTAGCCCATACAACATCGAGCTTAACATCAATGTTCTCAATTCGGTGTCGTGGTAGGATAGTAACTCACCTGTAATTATATCCCTAGCAAAAATACCTTCAAATCCGTAAGGATCAGGGTTGGATGATTTCGATTGAATCAAAAACCTATTTGTTCTTCCCTTTGAAGAAATAAACTTGGAAATCTTGGCAAGTAACGAGTTAGCAGCTCTGATTAGTTTTATCCTTTCAATTTCAGTAGTCAATTGCAATCTCAATCGTAGTCTTATATTATCCAACTCATAATAAAGGCCAACAAGCTTTGTATGTATCTCAAACTCACCAAGAGAGTACATCCAGTAAATATGTGAACACAGTAGGGATAGCACGGGCCCCATCTCATCAACAAAGGGCCTTTTCTGGTATCTAAAGTACGGAAATGGTGGTCTTGTTGGCTTTGAATTTGCTAATTTGGCTACTTCATGATCTTGTGATTCACTTAAGGTATCATATAGACTTGGTGACTTGCATTCCGCAAGCTGTTCGTTCTCAAAATCAGATCTATCTGGGGCCTTAAAGAACGATATGATGTGAACAAACCTATTGGGATCCAATGCAACATAGCATTTTGGAAACACACATACCACTGGTTTCACGTCGGGTAGTTTCTCGTTAGTGGAGGAAGAGCTGGCAATAAACTCCTCGGGAAAAGGTCTACAACAGAAATAAGCCCTGCACCATTTGCCATCTTCACTTTCTTCAAATACATAGACTTCCGCACCAGCATACACGTTCATGAACTGGTGGTTGTGGTAGAACAAGCTTGGGTGTCTCTTCAACGGCAAGTAAGACCGCACCATGACACCGAACTGCAATCCATTCAGCGGCACCCATCGCCTCTTAACCTCTACCATTGCTATATATCCTAGTTAATTTCACTTGGTACTTTCTGGGTGCTATGATTAAGAATTCCTTCTGACTTATTGTCTCTCTATTGTTTTATTTCTATAAGTTTTGAAACTCATCGGTCGCCGGGGACAAATTTCAGGATCATGAAAAGGTTAAAATATAAAGAGAGAAGTAAATTTTAGAAAGCAATTATAGACTTAAGAATTGGGGTGAAAGCAAAGTAAATAAGGTTATTGAAATGAGTGAAGTAGTAGTACGTGCAGGTATTTGTGAGTTTAATGAGAGCAGCAAGTTGTGTAATCCTTTGCCAGTGCAAGGGAGCATCAAGATGGCGCCACACGAGGAAGGTATAGAGCTAGGGTTTTGGTCGTTTGAATGGTCTCCTGTGGAGAAGACAGCCAAGCCTATGGAGCCAATTTCGCTCATTTTGATTCCTGGTGAAACGAAGTGTGTGCGGTTAAGTAGCAAGAACGGTAGAGTGTTTTCTCTAGTGTTTTCCTCTGATCAGAAATACTTCTTCTGGTTGCAAGAGAAGAATGCGGGTAGTCTGAAGCTAGATCAGTTTAGTGAAAACGATTTGAAGTTCTTGGAGAAGCTGGATAGTATACTGAAGGGCCCTGAGGAAGAAGAAGAAGAAGAAGCTGAAGATTTGACAGAGAAACTGAAACATGAAGATGTCGAAATGAAAGATTAGAATATGAAAATGTCTCTAACTACATATTGAATGTTATAACTTGATAAATATAAAAAGTCAAATTTCGTAATAATATTGATACTAATATATATAACGAGATATATCATGCATGCGTCCAGGAGTTGCGCACTTGGATCTATCATGTGGATATATGCTATGCCATGGCAGTATTGTTTTAGTCTCTTATTGCCACTTAACAGAAAAATCCAATTTCTCACCTGGTTTAAATAAAGCAACCTTCAAATTGTTCTTTCCTTGAATGGTGTCTTGAACTGTTTGTTCTTGTTTGTACAAGATTGCGTGCTGGGTCGATCTAATTTCACTTTGTGGTACATCGTAGAATGCCAAGCCAAAATCGGATACAAAACCCTTCAATTTATCCATGGCATTGGCTTCATGGAACACTTGAGCAACGTACGGGATAGCTAGTGACTGAGTGTATACACCAGCACAGACACCAATGTGACGTCCTTTCATCTCCAGAGGATGAGGTGCTGAATCAGAGCCAAAGAAAAAGTATGGCTTGCCAGAGGTTGCTGCAGCAACTAGCGCTCTTCTGTCTCTAGGCAACTTTGCCACTGGTTTACAGAAATTAATTGGATTACCGGCCCAGTCATCTATTGTTAAGTACAAGTGATGAGCTGTTAAGGTGGCGGCCACTTTAACATCAGATATGTTTGTCACATTCTTGTTAATCTCCTCGATGGCATTTACTGCAGCCTCAGTTGTGCAATGTTCCAATATAATTTTCAAGTTTGGGAAATCTGTGTGTAATTTCTTCAGAGCCGGTAGAAATGATTCTTCTGCATTTAGAACATGGATATCTTCCTTGGCCACTGAGGGTTTCTCACCATGAAGATTCAAGACCAGATGTTCTTCTTCCATAGCCTTGAATATAGGATAGAAGGCAGTAAAATCGTTTGGATCAACACCAGCACTTGAGTTTGTAGTTACACCAGCAGGATAGCATTTCACACCTTGAATAGCCTTGGCTCTGGCAGCTTCATGGATCAATTCCGGAGTCAAATCACGGGACAAGTAGAAACTCATTAAGAAGGTGGTCTCGGGAGCAAGTTCTTGCAATTTCTTCTTGTACGCAACCACTCTATCCAAAGTGGTAATAGGTGGTTGTAAGTTAGGCATCACATAGCAGACAGAGACACCGCCATCACGGATAGAAGGAGTCACCAACTCACACATATCCCCTTCACGGACATGCACATGCATGTCGCAAGTAATACCCAAATCAATTTCACTCATTATCTAAACCTTACTTTATTGACCTGATCTATTTTTCACAAAATATACAATCCAGATATTTTATGTGATGTAGAGTCCTCCTAGCGAGACAGTTCAATTCCTTTAATCATCAATGATTAACATCTCCGTTTCCAGCTCATCGCTGAAATTTTTCATTTTTTCAACTGAAAAATTTCAAGCTCATCGCAAAGATTTTGATCCTAATACTGCTTACAAATATAGAAATATTACTCTACTGACTGGTGGTTTTTATGGATTGGTATTTAAAATCACAGTGTATACACTCGTATGATCAGCCTGAAGGATATTTATTTTATTAGATTTATTGCATATTAAAAAGAGCCGCTAGTTCCATAGCAAATAAATTTTGAAAGGATGTCTAATGAGGATATACTTGTACCGGCAGCATTATCCACTCATCAGGATGAGAGTGATTTTACATTCCAGAAGTTCGACAGCGATTCTATGGAGAGATCATTCTATTTAGGCCCTTTGAGTAGTCAGGACGAACTATGGGACAAACTGATGCAGTATTACTCTATTGACAAACTGATAGCATATCTACAGAGAAATCCAGAATACGTTCAAATTACATTACAATTCCCTGATACACTTGTGAAGGACAGTAGTTTTATTATACGTGCATTGCAAGATAAACTAGATGGTGATGGAGCTGGTAGGAAGTTTTGGGCTTTGGCTGATACCGCTTATAGTGCGTGCTGTGTCGACGAAGTTGCTGCAGAGCATGTTAAGGGTGATCTTGTGATACATTTTGGTGATGCTTGTCTAAATGCGATTCAAAAACTTCCAGTAGTTTACGATTTTGGTAAGCCTTTCCTTGATACAGATGTACTATTGGCTTGCTTCACTGAAGAATTCAAAGACAAAGATCAAAAAATTTGTTTGATGTCTAATGCAAGTTATACACACCATATCCCAGACCTATACTCCAGATTAAAATCTAATGGATACACAAATGTTGTCTACTCTGTTGTAAATACTGGCCTACTGACTGAAACTGCAGAGATCATTGATAACACTACCCCTCTTTCGGATACCGATGAGCTTTTTACTCTTGGAAATAGAGTATTAATGGGTGCAAGACAAGAAGAAGATATTGATGAAGAAACCCTGAGAAATGAGTATGCATTATTCCATATAACTATGCCTCATGATCCTCATTTGCTTTACCTAACGACGGTATTTGAGTCCATTCACACATATGATGTCGCAGACCAGGTTATTTCGAATGGACCTTACCCTTCTCTAACCAGAAGATATAAGAATATGCATAAAGCAAGAACCGCTGGGTGTATCGGTATCTTGGTGAATACGTTGTCTATTAGGGGCACTAGGGAAACAGTAAACAAGTTAATCAAGCTTATACGAGAGAATGGAAAGAAGCATTATTTATTTGTGGTTGGTAAACCAAATGTTCCAAAATTAGCCAATTTTGAACCCGTCGACATATGGTGTATTCTGGGTTGTGGTCAAAGTGGTATTATCGTAGATGAGTTTGGTGAATTTTACAAGCCTATCATTACACCTTATGAATTGACGTTAGCATTAAACTTTGAGGTGACTTGGACTGGTAAGTGGATTATTGATTTCCAGAAGGCCATCACAGAGATTGATAACAGTTTGGCAGAGTTAGGAATTGACGATAGTAAGCATGGCAATGACTCAGACCACGACCTCGATGCTCCAGAATTTGATGCGGTCACTGGAAAATACGTCAGCAGTTCGAGGCCTCTAAGAGCACTGAATCACTTGCAATTGGATGCGCCAAGTAATGAGGATAAACAAGTGATGGCAAGAGTCAACGGTGGTACTGTCATCAAGGGTACAGTATCTACAGCCGTGGAGCACCTGGCCAACAGAGCATGGACCGGATTGGGTTCAGATTATAAAGATGATGAGGGTTACGAAGAAGATGGTGCTACAGTAGAAGAAGGTATCTCAGGTATCGCCAGGGGATACGAATTCGACCAAGAGGACGCTGCCAGAAAGAGTCAAAATCAGAGTCAATGAATTGTATAAGACAGAACGGCTGTTACCCCACACCACCACCCCACACACCACCTGACAGCACTGACTCTTCTATTTTTATATAGCAACAGAATTTCTCCTTGAATCTGTGCTTCCGGTTACCCACAACTGTTATCGTAATTGTTATTTATAAATTAGTTTAATTAGTTAATTTCTTTTTTCATTATCTAATACAACAGCTATATCCACAGAACTCTGCGCAGACAATTATGTTTTTCTTGCAACGGGGTTATATCTTGCATCACAAATGGTAAAAAAGAAAGAAAGAAAAAGCTTTTGAATGGATAAGGAATGTTTATGTTTGATGGAAGATAACTGTTTAATAGTGCATTTTATTCTTGGCGACTGAGTCAAAAAATGCAAGAGATGTTTTTGACACATTCGTGTCAGCATCCCGAGTAAGCCATCACCTCTCGAGAAACCACCCTTTAATAGGGTAGTTTTGGCCAAGCTACTAAGAAATTTAACAATGATAAGACAATAAGCCCCAATGAAAGTGGGTGTCCTAGGCATACAGCAAAAAAAATAGCGAAAACTGAAAAATATCTGGATGATAACGATAATTTTATGTAGGAATAGAAGACCAGAGAACTGGTTTCTGTTCTCTTGGGAATGTATTTAAATAGATAAGTTTTTAACATTCCAATAGATATATCAATTAGTTCTGTCGAGTGAAGGTGAACAAAAAACACATAATCAACAATGGTAAAAATTTCAGCTACGGTGTACAACGATGTCGAACCGATCAAGACCGACATATTATTTGCAACAAAGCAAAGGTACTTGAAGGATACCAGAGGTTTCAAAGTTGATTTGGGTGTTGGAGCATATCGCGCTGACAATGGTAAGCCATGGATTCTTCCCTCGGTACGTAAGGCTGAAAGGTTGGTACAAGAGGAAGATGATTATGACCACGAATATCTAAATATTTGTGGTCTTGACAGTTTAACAAACAGCGCTGCTAAAGTTATACTTGGGGAGGATTGTCCAGCATTGAGAGAAAGTAGGGTTATCTCTGTACAATCTCTGTCAGGTGCAGGTGCCTTACATGTGGCTGCTAAATTTATTAAAAAGTACACACCTGAAAAGAAAATTTACTTGTCAAACCCAACTTGGCCTATTCATCAGTCAATATTTGAAAATGTGGATTTAGAGACTGATTCCTACCCATATTGGGATGCTACCAATAAAAGCTTGGATTTTGAGGGTTTCATAAAGGCAATTGATCATGCCCCAAGAGGATCCATATTTGTTCTGCATGCTTGTGCACACAACCCAACGGGACTTGATCCAACGCAAGAGCAATGGCATCAAATTATTGAATCCATTCAGAAAGGTGATCACATCCCACTATTTGACTCTGCTTATCAAGGCTTTGCGTCCGGCGATCTTGAAAGAGATGCATATGCTATACGCTACACCATAAATCAATTAAGAGACTGTGCACCTATATTTGTAGCACAATCATTTGCTAAAAATGTTGGAATGTATGGTGAGAGAGTTGGTTGTCTGCACTTAGTTCTACCGGCGCAGAAGGAGGATATTGTACCAATAAAGGATGCTATAACCTCACAACTTTCGAGAATTATCAGAAGTGAAATTTCAACTCCACCAGCATACGGTGCTAAGGTTGTATCAAAAATATTTACTACACCAGAACTGAAGGAGCAATGGTATCAAGATTTGGTGACCATGTCAAGTAGAATCATATCGGTTAGGACACGTTTACGTGACCTATTAGTTGAGTACAATACACCTGGAAACTGGGATCATATTGTTCAGCAGTGTGGTATGTTCTCATTTACAGGACTAACTCCTGAGATGACCAAGCGATTGGAAACTGAACATGCAGTTTATATGGTGCCTACTGGTAGGGCATCTGTTGCAGGCCTAAATACTGGGAATGTACAACATGTTGCTAAGGCTATAAATGAAGTGGTTAATCACTTTATGAAAGATTAGCTACGTTTCCATTTCTATTCAATTAAAATTCATTTTCATTTCAACAATAGTTTCAGTATAATTATCTATAACGATATAAATATGCAATGGATTAAATAGTATATTATTGAACAACTAAATATGCCAGAAATAAATACGTGGCGCGCCGGTTTACTAAGGCATAATGCAAGTGAGAGTGTTCAAGATTCAATTTCTATCAGATTATGTACCAGTTGAAAAACATGCTCTAAATTCTTGCTAGTATTTTGGGTGCCACTAACGTACTGAGGCTTTTCTAAAACCGTTTGTATAGCTTTGTCTAATGTTAACCGGAGTTCATTGAGGAGGATGCCGTTCTTACACCATGTTCTTATTGGTATCCAATCATCCATGATGATACCAGGAGAAAGTGATTCACTATCAATATCATATCTTAGAACACCACCAAACAAAAGTAAAACCAAAGTTGACACAGGAGTTAATCCATTTATGAATTGTTTAGATGTTAACTGCGTTGAAACATAGGCGACAAATGGGCTAGTTAGTGATGTGGGGGATGTTTTCTTCGAGATTCTATGAAGGTCATCCTGTAACGCTTGCAACTCAACAACACTCATTTCATTTCCTTGAAATAGTACAGATGATGGATGTAAAAAGGCTCTCTTGGTAGAAGGTGGTAAGTCATTGTTCCTCCAATTAATTTCTTTCCCTTCATCCTTCAATTTTTGAAGTTCGGTTTGAAACTCTTCATTTCTAATCCAGTATTTAATTTGCTTTGCTTCAAGGTCCTTTTCAATTGAACCCATGCTAGTTGATAAATATTTCATATCCGGTAATTGAACACGGGCAATGTTTGGATATAGAGTTCCCGCTAATATGGCCTTAAGAATAGATTTACTCTTCCCATTTCTTTCCAGTTCTGAACCTTCTGATTGACGGTACTTAATGGGTAAAAATCCTAAATCACTCAGTATTGAATAGTACTGGGATATGCTTGATTCGATCTCTCTTAGTTTATTAAAGGAGAGGTAATGTTGCTTCATATACTTACCACGATCACTACTATTGGTTTTGGATAAGCATTTTTCTACTATGTCCACGATGGCAAGAATATCTCCATCGTCACCATGTTCCTTTAACATCTGCTTAATATTATCTCTGTTTTCAGTACCACCTATGAATGGTGAATTTGATAAGCTTAATATTGATGCAATCAGAACACATTTTGACACACAGCCAAAAATAATACCAAATAATAAAAGCTTACCATACTTTGGATCTACTAATGGCATCATACTTACATATTTTCCAAGTTGAGTTAGTTCTTCATTTTTCCTGTCAAGAAGACCTATCATAGAAAGCTGAATTTCGGCCATTTCCAATGCGTTTAATGGAGGAGGTTCCAAACCCTTAGCTAAGAAAGATTTCACATTCCTGATTCCCATCGCTTTTACTGAAAGGTAAAGAGAATCTAATGCAACTCTATTTATTTCTGATGTTGGCATTTCGACCATATCCTCTTCGTAAAGCCGTTTGGAGTACAATTTATATGAAAGACCTTCACGAACTCTACCTGCACGGCCTCTTCTTTGTTTTGATTCTGCCCGAGAAATGAAGCGTTCGATAAGACGTGTGCTATTATCCTTTGCATTATACATCATAATTTTAGCTTTACCAGTATCTATGGTAGCAACACAGTCATCAATTGTTATAGATGTCTCAGCAATATTTGTGGAAACCACTACTTTCCTCTTGGAGAACTTCTTGAAAACTTGTTTCTGATCTTCAGCTGATAATGCAGAGTGTAAAGGCAATACAACCAAATTATTATTCTCAAGCATTCTGCAGAGTCTGTTTATTTCAGCTACACCAGGAAGAAAGACGATTATGGAGCCAGAGTTGTTCTCAGAAGTTAATTTATCGTTAACGTGTAGCACTAGTTGGCATAATAGATCATAGTTGATTTGTCCAGTTCTAAAAAATTTGGAGTCCGCAGTAGGTCGTAGAAACTGGTTATCATGAGATGATATAGAATCGTCATCGTCATCGTCATCATATTCATGGTATTTGTTTCTTTTAATTTTAAAATCAAGTTGATCCAGTATATCCTCCAAAAAGTAGTCTTTGATTGGAAATGTACGACCTTCAATATGAGATGATACAAGACCAGGAAAGTAATTATGGAATAGATTTACATTTACTGTGGCACTCATTAGCACAATCTTTAGTGTTTTTACTTTTTCCATTATTTGCTTAAGTAAAGCCACCAACAAGTCTGTATCGATGGATCTCTCATGGACTTCATCTATGATGATAATACAGTTTTCAAGACTTTTCATAGAACTTTGAAGTATCCTTACCAGAACACCAGTAGTCATAAAACGAATTTTTGAGAATTTGGAGCTCTTGTTAACACCTCTAATAGTGTAGCCAACTTCCTCTCCACATGGAACACACCTCTCTGCAGCCACGCGCTCCGCTAGACCAATGGCAGATATTCTTCTTGGCTGTGTTACTAGAATTTTTTTTTGAAGTTCATTAGAGTTATTAGATGTAAACAGCGCATCCAATACAAACTGACATACCTGTGTCGACTTACCAGAACCCGTTTCACCAGTTATTAGTACAATTTGGTTTTTCATTATCAAATCAACAATATGATCTTTCTTTTTCCAAGCAGGTAATTGCATTCTTTGATCTTGCATCAGTTTATAGTTATTGGTTAAGATCCTTTTCTTGTATTCATCCAATAACGCCGATAGTTCGTCTTTGGTCAATGATGCCTCTTGGTTTTTTTTATTCAATTTCATTTTACTCTTGCGAGCCTCTATGATTTCGAAATTGCTGGAGCTTTTCATATCATCTATATTTAGTAACTTTCCAGGATTATCTATGATCGATTTTATATTGTCTAATAGCCATTGATATATTTCATAGATCATTTCACCACCAATAATACCAGATTCTTTGACGTGATGTAAAAGCTTGATCATCACTTGTTTTTTAATATAGTTAGGCAGTTTGATTTTTTTTGAAAAGGTTGAAACTACAATACCGGGAATATGTTGTGGGTAGTTTGGAGTCCTATACACTTTCAATTTTAGTGAGTATTTTTCCATCAGAGATATTACATAGCAGTTCGGCTCGTCAATAACTTCTATTTTATCTTCAAAAATACACTTTAAACTTTCAAGTTCCTGTATCCACATTTCTTTACTTTCCGGGTTGTCAATTTCTTCGGTTCCTAAAATTGGTAAATCAGGTATCATGCTTTGTGTTAAGTATCCGGCAGCCAATGCTTCGCTTCCATTGTATAGATCCAAAGCGAATAACGCTTCGTCTTTTGAAACTGGAAACTCTTGCAATCTTTCCAGAGTTATTTGCTTCTGCAAAGGTAGTGTAGATATTTCAATGATGTTTTTAGAGTCCTCTTTGCGCTTTTGGAAGTATCTCGGAAAGTCATCTTCAGGAAGATTAAAAAGTAAAAATGATAATGGGTCCTTATACAACATGGCTTCGTTCACATGTGCTTCTCGAAATCCAAGATTAATCAGTTTGGATTTTAATTCTTGACGCTCCGGTGTGTTATTACTTGACTTTAGCATTTCAGATTCCCAATCAGCATTTCTCTTTATACAGTTTTCAATCTGTTGCCTAGAAGATTCATTTAAATCAATAAAATTTGCCGACTCCCAAACGTTTCTTGAAAAGGTCACTTCTTTTGTGGATTTCCTCACCGGCTTGTTAACTTTTTTGGTCAAAGAGCCGCCATTGTCTTTCATATTGTTGTTGACAGAGTTTATAATTACAGGTGTGCTCTCATTTTTGGCAGCCTGTTGCATTCTAGATTCGTTTTGTTTATCTTTAATGGCTTTCTCTTTCCTTTCTTCAATTAACTGTTTAAAAGGATCATCACAAAAATATCTTTGAGCTCTATCGTCCTTTTTCAGTGATTTTCTAAAATCGTCCAACTTATACCATATGGATTTATGATTAGGTGGCAGCATCATATGTGTGTTAGTGTTATAAGCTAGCCTGTAAAGTGCCACAGTGGCAGCGTAATGGCGAGCCTCCATGGTAGTTTCCTGGGGTTCTAGAGCACCCTGGCCCACAGCTTTATCATAAGTAGGGTCATTAAGTCTTACTAATAACGTTTCGCGAGTCTTCGGATCAACAGATGATATAATGGCTATACCAATGAAGCCCTTTGAGCCAATTTTCTTCATGTCATATTCCACTTTCCCCCATTTTCTCTTTTGACAGAACTCATGAAGCAATGTATGCGGAAGCTTACCGGTCCAACTAGATGTCGAGGTTACCTTGGCTCTATTACTCTGTTGTTGAGCCTTCTGCTCCTCAGTTAACACCCTCTTGCCTCTCTTCCCACCAGTAGGCCCGGAGTTACTTTTATTTGCAGCCTTCTCCAACGCTGGAGTTTCATTTTTCCCTTTTTTCTTGGCCATAACTCAATAAAGTTGCGTGAGTCTGTATGATTGATCTAATTGTTAGCCAGGGCACTCGTTTGTCAAACAATTGGTAGCTCATATTAATATAAATACTAAGCTCATCGATTTTTTTGTCAAAATTAAAATTCAAGCAGCTTTTTTTTCCAGGACGAGCTGGCAAAAAATTGAAAAATTATAGAAAACAAAGACTATAAACTATTCAGAGGTAGTCAAGAGTACAATACTAGTGCTTCTTCTGTTTGAACGTGGGCTCAGAAAATATAGCAATTGAATTAGGCGATGTCTGTTTTAGTTCAGTTAAAGAAGCAGCTCAGCAGTGCCTCGGAGTTCACTCTTGTGGACGGCACTGGTAGTACGACGGCCGATATAACTAATGCTGAGTTCATACAGTTTAAAGAGGATAAATTACCATTGGATGAAGCAACAGAATTTATTGTTGATGAGCAGCCAGCAAAACTACGGGTTATCATTCAATGCTGGTTGCATAAGGATGACAGTGCTGCTGAATATCTTGCAGATTGCCAAGAAAAGAAGATTACCAACATTTCATTTCTGCAAAGAAATGATCTTTTAAAATGGTTATCAGGTGAATCGGAAACTTCTGAGTATCTAGATGTCAAGAACATAAAGACTGATAATAGTGAAGCGGATGTAAATACTAAAACGGATGTAAGTGAAAGTCAGAAGATTATAGATGATCCAGTATTACAGGAGGCCACTCAAAAAGAACGTATCTTGATTGATCATAACTCTATGCTGCACGGTAGTAAGCCAGTTGATTTCGGCTATCTAATCAAAGATGCAGAACTGAAATTAGTTCACTCCATCAAGGCAACATTACGCTCGAAGCAAGGTAGCGGTAAGCCAGGTGCTGTGTCAAAGCACGGTTCACAAAATCAAAAGACTCAAAAGAAAGATCCAATTATTTTGATACCATCTGCGGCATCTTCATTGTTTGCTATTTCTAATATTAAACAATTTTTAGAATCCTCTCAATACATCAACCCTAGAGATGCAACAGCAAATACAGGCTCAGACGTGATAACTGTGGAAAAGAAATTTGACCGTATTTCAAGACCGATTAAATTTATTGTAGTCAACAATACTAGAATGTTTACTAAGCCTGAGTATTGGGATAGAGTGGTAGCAGTATTTACTACAGGACACACATGGCAGTTTAACAACTATCAGTGGAACACACCTCAAGAACTATTTCAACACTGTAAGGGATACTACTTCCACTTTACTGGGGACTCAGTTCCACAAAATGTCCAGCAATGGAATGTAGATAAAGTCGAACTAGATAAAACGAAGAGATTTAAAGATGTGGAGGTTGTACGTTATTTCTGGAATACAATTGAAAAAGAACTAATGGCTAGAGGATTCCGATAAATAATATGCTGTAAATTTTTTTAGCCATTTACTATCCTCTATATCAGATAAATAAGGAATTAATGTATTATAAAATAGGTCATGAATTTATTCTATGGACAATTTATTGTCTTACTTCGAATGAGGTACGGTAGATAACTCAGAGTTTCCAAGCATTGTTACAATAGTAGTAAATACCACTAATTTGCTTGTCAATTAATAGTTGTCCTTCATCAATACAACTTTTCAGGACCTCCTGAATGACACCAATTCCCCAATTATTGTTGGGCTCATCGTTAAACTTTTGCGTTAGAGTTAGGAGATCTGCTCCCGGTGAGCGATCAATAATGTCTATTATCTTCTGGCGTATGTAATCGAAAGCATCATCTGTGCAGACACATAAGACACATCCATTAATTTTTTTCAGATAGAGATCACTTAAGCCAAAGCTACCGAACTTTTCACATGCTTCTCGCATTTCAGCGGGAGATATTAGGCCTGTGCCGATTCGCATGGATTTATTATAAAGGGCATAGAGATCCACAAGCGTAATCATTACATAATTATTCTTAAATCCGTTTTTAACAAAATCGTATATCTCCCTTGAAACTTCGGATAGGAACTGCTCCTTATTATAGAATGTATCTCTGTCTAATATTAGGTTAGGCTTTTTAACACTCTGATTATCTATACTTTCCTTTCTGTATAATCTTTCAATTGAGTCAGCTAAAGAAATGAGCTTATCCAAGTCAGTCAGAGCACTGGTAAATATTATGTCATTGTTCAAGATTTGATTTTCTCTGCTATGTTCAAGACTGGTAATTCCAATTTTTGACAGCTTAGTCTCTAGCAAGTTTAGTTCACCATTTTCTTCAGACTTGTCAGTCTTTTCAATAGTGTTCCGATTGAATTTTGTGCTAGCTTTCAAATCGGTTATTGTCTTCTCAACAGCATCTGAGAATAAAATCCCATCTGATTTCCTGAAACTGACCTGTATGAAACACTCCTCTGCGCTTCGGGATGATTTGACACTTGAAATTGAATCTAGCTCAATGGTCAACCTGGAGTCCTGTTTTCTCCTTGAAAGCGCTAATCTGTTTCTTATCTTTGTATTGTTCAGTCTTGTTCCACATATTTCACAATTTCTTACTTGAGGATGATTAATGAAAGTACATGCCGGACAACTATTTTTGTTTTCTTTTTTATCAGCATGACTATTACTATCAGTTGAATTGCCTTGAATTGTAATAGAGTTTTTAGTCAATTCGTAATCAGCTGGTACACCACAGTTGACACATACCGGTGGAGGTTGTGTATTTGCCTTAAATTCACCTTCTGTCTCATTAGTCACCATACATATCGGGCAAACCCAAGTGGTTGTATGTACCTCTTCAGTAAGTTTGTTATTGATGTTATGTAGGCCACTAGAAGCTGAATGAACATCCATGAATATTATTAATCTCGCTGACCTCCTAAGAAAGCTTGAAGAATAGTCCAGATGGTCTATATCATCGAGCTCAATCCCAAGAGAATATTTTGTAGGTTCCTTAGAATCGACATAGATTATACGCTGAGAGGTAAGAAAAATCCTACCATTCTGTCTGTTCCTAATTCGTTCTTTACCTTGGTATAAACCAACGTTATGATCGATCAATATATCCTTTTCACTTTCACGTAGTAATGGTTGTCCGGATTCCGTAGTTTCAACATAGTGCCAGTATTCCATCTGCTTATTCAATAAATTTTATTCCTTCGAGTTATTATAATCTAAGAAAACATAGCTCACTCAGTGGTTCAATATAGTTCTTCATGACTATTGTATACAAAAATGTGGGTTTGGCTGGCCATATAAAGGGAAAATCGAACGTTTTTGGTGATGTCACCGGAGTTGATATAGTTACACATGAAATATTTATAACTAGTATCGCAATAGCCTTTTTGCGTTCTGAACTTGGTGTAAATTCTAGTAATGCGTTCACTTCTGTAATTTAAAAATTAATTAGTGTCTCAAGAATCCATCTATTTGATACAAATTCTTGTTGTAATAATATCATATTTTTAATGTTGTTATCGCTCTATTTAGGCCAATTCAATGGCACAGGATCCTGTATTCAAAAAGCAGTATCAAACTTTCACCTTGGTTTTTGGTATACTATAGAGACTAGAAACTGTAAGCTCATAAGCTAGGCATTAATACACATACTGAACCTCAGCACATTCATGATTCCTGACAAAAACATGAAATAATATGAATACTCCCAATTCCCAAAACCGAACTATATTGCAGCAAACAATTCGAAATACCACCTGCGAATGCAATACACTGTAGAAAAATAGAATTAATGAAATTACAACAAAAAAAACTTACATAATCACAAGTAAATAGCAACCTTATTTTTTTTTTAAAATGACTTAATTTCGTCTGCGCTACGCAAAACTAGTGGAGTAAACGCCTCAATTCAACGGATAAAATAAACTAAGGCAAATTGATTTACTCATTTTAGATACAGTCAATTAAAAAAAAATTACTCCTTATGATTAGTGCGCAGGAAGTCTGATCTTACGTTATCAACTTCACAATTTAAGAAAAGAAGTTTTTTAAAATTTTCCATACGCGCCAAGATGCAACTTAGGTAGTTTTCTACGAGTCACTATAGACCGAGCTGCTGGTATAGAGTATAAAACACATGATTGATTGATTTATGGATGGATTGATTGATTGATTGCGATTCTTGACTCAGCTTTGTAGTCATTAACTATTACATTTCAAAAGAGCACTTAGATTTCTTGATACATGACATGTATCACATGTTTCGCAAGTTAAGTACCTGGGCTTCCTTAGAGATCAATGCTTTGAGCCATCCCATACTTTGATTCTTGTTACCACTCCCTTACCTGCTCACAGAGCCACCATATTGTGAGCCCCCCCAAGAAAACTTACCTGATTTTGAGCTGAGTATGTGGATTTGCCCTCTTAAGGGAATTATGACTGACATGTAAAAGCCTAGTGTGTCTCTCTAGCCTCATTATTTGTCTCCCCCATCTACCTTCGCCCCCAACTTAATAGCTAAGCACTGGGAACCAAGCCCATCGAATTTTTTTTGTACAGCATTCCAACCAGTCCCGTACGAGTGTTTCTAAGGCGATGTGAAGAATAGCAGAAATTGCTGATCCCGAGCTATTTTATTCTGTTGATATTGATTGTGTGGTGGAAGACTTTGATCAAATTCTGATGTAGGGGATACTCTCATGTGTCTCTTCATGGATAAGATCAACTGAACACAGCAATAATTATTATCCAGCAATTTTCAAGAGTTGCATCTCTTTGTAGGGTTGATTCTTATTGTCACTTCTTGCCATTTTGAGCTTTCGTGACGTGGAGGGTGGTTTCGTGCAAGCCCCGTTACAATGCGTAGTGAAATATCGAACCCTGGATTACTATCTTCAGAATTACAATTTTTCTTCTTCAGCCAGTTGTTCTCCTGTAGAGGTTTTTACTGAGATAACTTGCGATGCCCTCTAGATGGGTTCCTATTTTTAGAATGGCTTGGTTTATAATTTACATGTCGATGCACACTTTATCGGAATCATCATGCATACCAATTCGGCGACAGCGTAATTTGAGCAGCTCTCCACATATATATAACGATCTCTTCCGTAGACTCTGAATCTGGTTCTCTAATTCGCACACCGACCTTTGTCTTGGAATATCTAAAAAGCACATTCCATCAACTAAATATTTGAACAAATTTTGATATACACAGCTAACAAACGCCAAACCTTTCAATTTCATCAAACTTATAAACATTACACTGGAATAAGAGATAACCATGAGGAATTTCGTCGCTCTTATATTAGCACTGTTTTTTGCACTTGCTTCGCTAGTGCTAGCTTGCATTGCATGTGCTGGATCAACTAAGAACTATTACCCGATAAATCAAATATTTTGTGCACAATTGGACCTTTCAAACCTTGATATAGCTACAGTGATACCCGCAGCTAGTTCATTCAGTATATCAGACCTTGGTTTGCCTAAATTCATAAACATAGGTCTGTGGTCATACTGTGTGGCTAGCTCTTCAACCGATGTTACTAGCTGCACATCTCCAAACGGTATACAAACTTTCAACCTAAAGAACCTACTGAAAGATAATATTGAGAACAATCAAGTCTTACAATTAGTCGATGATGTTGCCAAGATCGTTCTACCACAGCAATTACAGGACAAACTTGTCTATTACAATAACCTGGTAAAGTGTATGTTCATCACATTGATCATTGGTATAGTATTGACATTCCTGAACTTAGTCATTAACGTATTGCGGTGGTTCCTACATTTCAGTTTCGTTAACTTCGTCGGTGGATTTGTTTGTTTCCTATCATTTGCAAGTTTGCTGATCAGTGTTGGCACTAATATGGGTACCTACATCTACATTCGCCATATCTTAAACAAAAACTATAGCGACTATGGTATTCATTTAAGCCTGGGAAGAAAATTTTTAGCACTGTTATGGGCCGCAGTGGTAGCAGCACTTCTTAACCTCTTCTGTTGGATGACTGTGAGGCAAAGAAAAAAGGTTGTGTATGTTCACCAACCATACAACGATAAATATTAATGGTAGACATCGTGCTCCATCTCAACAAATTTATATATCCTAAAAATATTAGATATTACGGTCGGCACACCCATAAGAATGTCCCAATGGATTATAATACTTATGCTTTGATAGTATAGATAAAAGTATTATGATAGATTATTGTGATATTTTTGAGAATTGTTAGTATTATAAAAGGTTATATTATATGCATTTTTTATACCTCTATAGAACGTTTCAATTAAAGTTATTTCCAGTTTCTTTAAGTTTTGGATTCTAGTTAGTATGTTTTGATTTTTCTCAATTCATAAAGAGTTACATTTACTAATATAATAATAGTGTATTAATACAAGGTGCGCCAATATTTAAAATAATGACTATAGTACAATGTCAAGCCTTTATATAAGGTTTTCTATCAATTTTAATTTTGTCCTAATGTATAGATAGCAAACGATCTCCGCAATTGGCGGCGAACACTGATCTTTTGAGCATCCACAAAAGAATCAACCACCACTTTAATAGCTCTATCCAAATCCCATGACGATACAAATTCTGATAGCCTCATCTTAGCAAAAGATTCTGCTATTCTTAGAATAGATTCCAAGTGACGCACTGTAATAGGGAAAGAACCAGTTGTGATACTTTCTCTTCTTAAATCAGCATACACCTTGCTAACTTTGTCCATATCCATTTGATGAAGTCTAGGATACACCTTGGTTCTGGCATAATGAATGTATTTTATTAGTAATTCTTGTGGTATTGGGGAAATCTCCTCCTCTTTTTTCCTTTGACGCTCTGCTCTCTTTTGTCTATTTGATAACTGTATATCATCATCATTTTTCTGCTCACCGTCCTTTCCTTCTTCGTCATCAATAGAATCATAACCCGGATGAGAACGTACGTGAGAATCAACAACGAATGATGCCAACCTTTCATCCGATTCTTCATCTACTACATCTCTAACAACACATAAAATATCAAATCTTGATAAAATGGGCTCAGTTAGACTCACATTTTGAGACAACGGAAGAGTTGAGTTATATCTACCACCATTTGGATTTGCTGCAGCAATGATAGAACAACGGGCTTGCAATGTTGTAACAATACCAGCTTTAGAAATAGAAATACTTTGTTGTTCCATAGCTTCGTGAATAGATGTTCTGTCTTGGTCATTCATTTTATCGAATTCATCAATCAAACAGACACCCTTATCAGCAAGCACAAGAGCACCACCTTCTAGTGTCCATTCTTTTGTGATAGGATCTTTACGTACTGAAGCGGTCAAACCAACAGCAGATGCACCTTGACCTGTTGCAAACACAGCTCTGTGGGCAGTTTTCTCAACATATTTTAATATCTGAGATTTTGCAGTACCTGGGTCACCGAGGACTAGAACATTTATATCACCACGAATGGCGTGCTTACCATTGATATTTTTTGGTACACCACTGAAAAGAGAGCATGCTACAGCGGTTTTAATATCTTTGTGACCATAGATGGAGGGCGCCATGGAAGCAATAATCTTATCAACAATTCCTCTGTCCTTGGATAATTTTCTGAACTCTCTCTCTTCTTCTTCTGTCCAACTAAATACATTTAAACCTTCTTCATTCTCATTAGCAAGATTCCCTTCTCTTCTTCTTACTGCATTTGCTTCAATTATAGTTGCAAAAACTGGGAAACCATTTTTAGCATTCAAATTACCATCATAGTTATTCTTATAAATACCAGTCACTTCAATTTCCTCACCGGGCTTTGATACATCAACAAGATCAGCTAATAGAATAACTTCTCTGTGCCTTGGCAAACGACCTGCAGGTACTGTACCTGGTGCTTCTTGTAGCGTGATTCTTTGGTAATTACGATAAACTGTCTTTTCACCGTTAATACTAAAAGGGCCTTTAGATTTACAATTAGTACAGAATGAAATTTTTATTTCTTCATTTGAATCTTGGAAAAACGGCCCTAAGATAGAGCCACACTTGAGACAGTTGAATTTCACATATTTTAGTTGTGGGAAGACACCTGTTCTTCTTGTCACAACACCAGTCACACGGACCAATGTAGATAAATTAGACTGACGTAATTCTCTCAAGTTGTGAATTGTTGGGAAATCTGATATTCTAACATGAATTTCTGAATGGATACGTGAATAATCCGGATAGTGCAATTCAGTTGCCTCCATTGCGACCAAATCAAAAATCTTAAGCATTTCTTCCGGACACTTTGCCAAAAACAGCGCTAATATAGCCTTTGATTCAGCAAGATGTCTAAAATTTACTTCTAGAGATTCAGAATTCATTTCACCTAACACTCTAATACGTGCACCATAGACCGATCTACCAGTTTCATCTGTGTATTCAAGCAAAAATGATTTTAGTTCTCTTGCGATTGTCCTGGAGACATTAGGTTGAACAACCCATTCGGAATAACTGTTGGCCTTGACATTACTTAGTGACTCTAATGTCAATTCTTCTCTTAATGGATCAGCATCCAAATCACTTAGTAGATCATCGTCACTATGTTCAAAATCCTCGTATTGCCTTCTACGCCTTCTTCTTTGTTTTGGCAAACCCATTTCATCCAATTGTTCGTTTCCCATGGCTTCATCATCATCATCTAAATAGGCCACATTCTTCAAAAGTCTATCTCTTTCATTTAATTGTGCATCAATTCTTCTTCTGTCGCTCAGACTCAGTTCTTTCTGTTCAGTATCATCAACACCTAACCCTTCATATCTATCCTTGGTTGGATCAGACCTGTAATCGCCGTACATGTCGTCATCCATAAGATCAACTTCGTTCATTTGTTCTTCCACTTCATCAATATCAGGTGCATCATCAATCTCGTTATCATCACCTTCTGGATTCAACATGCCCAACTCATCATCGTTCTCCTGATCCTCATCTCTAACAGGGGAACCAATGGGTGATGACCCAGGACCAAACAGGTTTCTTGAACCATGATGTTGTGGCGAGGATGGCGGCATACCGACATTTTCATTGTCAGAGTCATGCTCGTCATCTTCTGGATCTCTTCTACGCCTCCTGTTATCAGACATAGTATATGTGTATTATTTTATCTGCTTTCCCAAACCACTGTACCACAACTTCAAGTCTATGAGTCGCTAACTATTCAAACCGGACAGCCAATTAACCAATTTTTATACTTCAAACACCAGCAAAAGATGGCAACGCGGGCAATTAGTATTATGATATACAATAATGTAGTTGAAAGCCTACCTGTTGTCTCTTGGACACTTTTTGAGAACTCTACTAGATTAAGAATACTATGTATTTTGTAGTCTCGATGGCTAACTTTTGGCAAGGCAGGAAAAAATTGGTGGAAAAACGACAAAATTGAAGATATTTCCTAATCGGGAAACATAATTAACTTTACCCAAATAGCAACTTTCTGCACTTATAACACTATTGTCAAACCGAACTTAATATAGATTTAGTATTGTGCAATTTGTTGTATATAATATAAAAAACACCTATTATCAACACTAATCAATGATGTAATCAGGGACTAGATTATTATCCTGCCACTTTCCTTAAATATGCTATTCTTTCAAACATACCCATTATTTTAGTGTGATATATACTATTTACAGAACAATGCTGATAATGCAACAGTGTGACTATGGCAAGCATAACATTTGAGCATTTGTATTACATTCAATGGGAGTGTACAAAAGTACAGGCTTTTGAGAGTCAGTTTTCTAATCGTTTTCTTTCTTCTTCTTATCGATTAGCTCAAATTCTGATTTCCAGACGTTATTACCTTCTGATTTCTTGACACCAGAAAACAGTCTTTTGTAAATGTCATCATACCAATCAGCAGCCAGTGGCTCCATGCCTTCTTTGACATTCTCTGGAAGCTCTTCCCAGTCGTTTAAGTTATCCTTAGGGAAAATTACAGTCTTGGCACCAGATCTCTTGGCAGCCACAACCTTTTCTCTTAAACCACCAATACGCAATACTTTTCCGGTTAATGTTAATTCACCAGTCATTGCTACAGTTGGATCAACAGGCTTGTTTAATGCAAGTGATAGGAATGAAGTTGCCATTGTGACACCAGCAGATGGGCCGTCCTTTGGTGTTGCACCTTCAGGACAGTGCAAGTGAATAGCTGCCTTTTCAAAGAATCTATTTTCAGGGAACTTCTTTGACAGGTACATCTTTGAGAAAGAGTAGGCTAGACGCGATGACTCTTTCATGACATCACCAAGCTGACCTGTTCTCTCTAAATTAGCATGTTTACAGTTGTGTAATGGCTGTTCCAGTACAGATTCAACATATAAGGAACAGCCTCCCATATTAGTCCAAGCCAATCCCATGATCACACCAGGAGGAGTAGTTTCATATAATCTGTCAGTAGTGTAAATTGGTGGCCCAACATACTTTTTCAAATCTTCTGGAGTAATTTCAACTTTAATATCTTCTGGAACAATCATAGAAGTGTCTTCTTCCTCTTCTGTTTTCACAGCCTTCTTGGTTTCTTCTACTGATGCACCTTCTTGCGAATTATTGGGCTTTGATGCTTCCTTGGCAGTATCTGGGTTGACACTATCTTCAAGATCCGTAGTAGAATCCTCAGCAGAACTTGACGATATATTTTGATTTGCTTGAGATAATTGTGGTTCCTCAGAAGTTGAGACTAGAGGTTCTGTATCCTCGATGCTCATCTTTTTAACAACTTCTAAAGCTGCCTTACGATAGATTTTCTCAATATGCTTTTTTAAGTTCCTAACACCACTCTCTCTACAATAATATTTCATTAGCGCATTGATTGCTTCTTCATCCATAGATACATTAGCATTTTGCAAACCTGCAGTTTTTTTAGCGCTTGGAACTAAATACTGCTCGGCAATTTTGATTTTATCTTCGGCCACATAGCCAGTAAGTTCAATAACCTCCATACGATCAAGTAATGGTCTTGGTATAGTATCTAAAGAGTTAGCGGTACAAACAAACAAAACCTTGGATAAGTCAATTGGGATGTCTAAGTAATTATCCAAGAAACTGTTGTTTTGTTCAGGATCAAGAACTTCGAGAAGTGCAGCAGAAGGATCACCATGAATACCACCATGCCCAATTTTATCTATCTCATCAATTAAAATCAAAGGATTTTGAGTTTGACATTTCTTCAGTGCTTGAATAATTCTACCTGGTAGAGCACCAATGTACGTTCTTCTATGACCTTTGATTTCAGCAACATCAGTCATACCACCGACAGAAAATCTGAAGAATTGACGGTTCAAAGCTCTTGAGATGGATTTACCGATGGACGTTTTACCCACACCCGGTGGACCCACAAAACATATGATTTTACCATCAACTTTTCCAAGAAGCTTTCCTACGGCAATAAATTCTAGAATACGGTCCTTAACATCTTTCATACCATAATGATCTTCATCTAAGATCTTACGAGCTCTTGGAATAGAGTATTGTTCTTTGGAGTTAATTCCCCATGGAAGCGATGTAAGCCAATCTAAATAGTTTCTGATAACACCAAATTCGGACATAGATGTTTCTAGGGTTGCTAGTTTTGTTATTTCCTCATCAAAAGTTTTCTGAACATTTTCTGGAAGATTTAGCTTTTCTACTCTTTTTTTATAAGTATCAACAAGTTTATCACGGCCATCATCAATTCCAAGTTCTCTCTTAATACCTTTTAACTGTTCCATCAAGTAATATTCTTTCTGTCTCTTTTGTATTTTTGTCTCTACATCTTTCGATATTTTGTTTTGAAGTTCAGCATTCATCAATTCCTTCTTAAGTACCAACAAAGATTTTTCCAATCTTTGCTCTATATTCAAAGACTCCAGGACCTCTTGTAATTCTTCTTCTTCACCCGCAGATACAGCCGCTGCAAAATCTGCCAATTTAGCAGGCTCCTCAAATATATTAGTGGTTGCAGATTGAATAGATGCAGAGAAAGTCGCAATTTGCTCTCTGAACATGGAGTTCAGTTGTGAAATTTCCTTGAATACTTTAAGGATTTCTGATGTTAATGCATTAATGATTGGTGATTTGATATCAAATGGCTCATCTTCCAGATTAGAAACATTCACTAAAGTGACATTATAATCTTTCAAGAAATCCGTCGGATTCTCATAATTATCTGGATCTTCTGTTACTTCTGTAGAAGGTGCTTTAGCAATCTCATCAGTATTTTCTTCACTTACTTTATCAGTCGCTGATTCAGTTTTATCAACTGTTTCTTCGTCCTTTGTCTCTTCAGATGCTACTTCATTATCCACTACTTTTTCGACTACAATATCTTCTATTTTCACATCTTTTGGTGGGATTAACTGATCAATCTTTATACGCTTATGAGGATATAGTAATGCGGTCATGGTTTCCTTACCAGTTTTCTCATCCTTGCTGGGAAATGCTGAGGTAACTTGAGCTAGCACACCCAATTCATGCACCTCACTTATATCGTGTATAATGTCTGTGTCATTATTACTATCCTTAAGCATAAACGCACCAATGTATGGTTGCTGTCTCTCAACCATATCAGTGATTGCCTTCATTACTCTTGGCTCTGAAATCACTACAGCTTTATAAAAACCGGGAAACAAGGGCCTTCTCGATATAGGTAGGGCTAGCATTTGTGGATAGACATCTGGCAGTTTTTTATCGTTCTCTTCTTTATTTGTAGTCGTGCTAGTAGAGCTCCCCTCATCATTCTTGCTGCCATTATGCACATACCTTCGATGTAAGCCCAGCGCCCTCAGTTGTAATTTGAGAGGCGCACGGGTATAGACCGCTCTAGTAACCCGAGTGCCCAGCATATTTCTGTCCTTGAAGCTACAAATGTGTTGAGCCGCAATGCAAAGTTCAAATACCTTTGCTATCAGTAATCGGGTCTATGCCTATATGTACGTCAACTTAAGTGGCGGGAACCCAATTTCACCCTCTATTTTACCCAAAATTTAACACTTTTCACAGCAAAGAAAAGGTGTGTAAAGCAAACTATTTCAGTAATCTAACGTTTGAACTGTTTTAGACTAGTTTTAGGACTCTGGGTGCAATGAAACTGCCAGGCAGAAACCTTTATTTGCTATTTATGCTTTTGGCAGGACTCATTGCTTGAAATCCCACCGAAAATTGGCGGCGGGGGAAAAAGGTGTGAGGAAACCCTTAACTATGTCGTTATGTATGATATATGTTCTTAAGTAATATAGTTCCAGCTATACAAACTGCCATATGTGAGTAACTTCTGAGTTCATCTATACCACACGCGTTGTCAGAAGTTGGCTTATAATAAATTCGAGTCCATACTCATTTTATTTTCTTGTTCGCTCCAGAAAAATTTCAGCGTTATCAGCCAATAGTATTAGAATAAACATGATTATTATTTACAAGCATAACCAGCACTATAGATGGCCTTGAGGGTCAATTTAGGATGGAGATATACAGCAGTTCTTGATACCGCTCATATTACCAGTTCTATAGAGGTTGCACAATTTATGAGTCCTCTTCGTAGTTGTTCTTTAGAGCTTGCTGCTGCCTGTATTTAGCCAAGTATATCTTAAGCACTTCAGCATAGTTTTCAAATCCTAATGCATGCAAGGATATAAGAATATCCTCACCATTGATGGTCTTCCTGCGATCCTGCGCACACCTATCACTGGCCTCACTTGTTACAAATGAAATGAACTCGCTCACACATTCTTGCATACACTCCTTCGCACTCTTGGAAACTTTCGCAGTCTCTGGTAGTGTGTTCTTCATCAAACGCGCAACATTATTGATGGGTAACCACCTGTCTTGCTCCCTCAATTCTATCTGCTTGTCGATATCGTCCTCTGTAGTGTTCCCCATATTATATTTGTTCTGCAGGTGAATACTCTCAACTAAAACAGCCTCTTGATGAGCTAGCTTCGTTACAATTTCCCTGTAACTTGTGTCTTACACACCTTGAAATACCAGTTATTTCTCCAATACAATGGGGTACCTTTAAATAATAACACCCACCTCGTTGCTCTGATAGTCGAAAGTTGTCATCTCTATGGCTAAGTCGCTGAAATTCGTGAAATTACGATTGTCTCGAGGCCAAAATTGGTTAAACTACGATGAGTTCAAGTAATATAGTTATGATTTAACAAAAGTCGGACTATAAGTACTGATACAGCACCTGCCGAGCACCTATAGCTGGTAATATAACGTTGTCTATAACTACAAAGGAGTGTATTTCGTTACCGCTGGCCGAATTGTTTCTATAGGTGGCTTGAAAGTGCACAATATACTGTTGAACAATGAGCGGTGCTGACATCTTGGAGAAAACCACTCGTGGCGCTACTTTCCTGATGATGGGCCAGTTATTCAGTAAGATTGTTACATTTTTGCTGAATAATACTCTAGTGAGGTACTTATCGCCTAGAATATTCGGAATTACTGCCTTTCTAGAGTTTATTGTTGGGACTGTGCTGTTTTTCAGTAGAGAGGCTATCAGACTATCTACGCAAAGAATTGCGGATGGTAATGATGCTGACAATGATCATGATCATGATCGTGATGACTCTGCTCTTCAAGTTTGTGTCAATTTCGCTATGATTCCTCTATTCATTGGTATACCGCTGTCAATTGGGCTAATAGCGTGGCAATATCATAACATTAATGGCTATTTTGTTACTTTACCATTTTTCCAATGGTCTGTCTTTGCGATTTGGGTAGGTATCATATTAGAGCTTGTGAATGAGCCTTTATTCGTATTGAACCAACATTTTTTAAACTATGGAGCTAGATCAAGATACGAGAGTATAGCAGTAACAGCTAACTGCCTCGTAAATTTTACTGTGGTATATTCATATGAGAAAAAACTCATTCTTACATCTTATTTTGACGACTCTGAAAGATTCAGAGAAGGTATTGCTATTTTAGCGTTCGCTCTCGGTAAGCTTGCATACGCCGCGACCCTATTGATGTGCTACTACTACAACTACTTGATGAACTTCAAATCAAACAAGCCATTTAAATTATCATTACAGAAAATCAAATCCAAGGTAAATGAAAAACAAACGTACTACTTTCGCTCTGATATACTGGAGCATTTTAAAAAGGTCTATTTCCAACTGTGTTTCAAGCATTTACTGACTGAAGGTGACAAATTAATTATTAACACATTCTGTACAGTGGAGGAACAAGGCATTTATTCCTTATTATCCAACTATGGGTCGTTGATAACAAGATTATTATTTGCTCCAATTGAAGAATCCTTACGTCTATTTCTAGCCGTTTTGCTCTCTAAAAAAGACTCTAAAAATCTTCAATTATCAATGAAAGTGTTAGTGAATTTAACTAAGTTCTATCTTTACCTCTCATTACTAGTTATGATTTTTGGTCCAAACAATTCTTCTTATCTATTGCAGTTTTTGATTGGATCTAAGTGGTCCACAAACTCAGTTCTACACGCTATCCGTGTATACTGTGTATATATTCCATTCCTTTCTTTCAATGGTATATTTGAAGCTTTCCTTGCTAGTGTTGCCACAGGTGATCAAATTCTACGCCACTCCTACTTTATGATGATGTGTTCGTTTGCTTTCCTAATTAACAGTTGGATATTTATAGAATACCTAGATTTATCCGTGAACGGCCTGATTATCTCTAACATAATCAATATGTCGCTGAGAATTATTTACAGTTTCAGTTTTATTGTGAAATTTTACCGGGAATTACACACAGAATCTTCAATTTTTATGAACTTCACTAACTTCAAAGCTACATTAGGTGCGGCTGCACTAGTAGCTATACTAAACTGGCAAATGGTAGGCTACGTCTCCAGTTTCAACGGGTTTATAACAAGTGCAACACTAGCATTAATCTTGTTGTCTGTAATCTTAATCAAGGAGCGCGCAACTTTGAATGAGCTAATTATTAACAGAAGAGCTGCAAATATGAAGTCGGTTTGATTCTGCAGGTAGCACATATAATCGTTTCGTTTCCTCAATTAGAAGTTTAATATATAATACATGTTCATAGATCATCACTGAAGTCAAAAATATATACCAAGCACGACCGACTGCGTACCTTTCTGAGTGATTTGTCATATGAATGCCAAAATCGCGAGTTTTGCAACTTATGGGCTCATCGCAAACAATGGATACGATTTATTATCACAGTTACAAATAATACACATACGGAAGGATTTCATCTCAAGGTTGGAAAGTAGTTTTACATAGTGGAGACACTGGCAAGAAATTTGCGTCGACTAATACCACTAACATGGGAGCTATAGATCCGCTGCAGCCTGATAATATTCGATTTGTTACATTTAATGTCAATGGAGTTAGGACATTCTTCCACTATGCACCTTTCTCAGAGATGAGACAATCACTGAGGAGTGTCTTTGACTGGTTTGAATCTGATGTTATTACCTTCCAGGAACTGAAAACAGAGCCATTGTCACTCAATAAATGGGGTAAGGTTGATGGGTTCTATTCATTCATATCAATACCACAGAAAAGAAAGGGTTATTCAGGCGTTGGATGTTGGGTAAGAATACCGCCAAGGGACAGTCCAAAATATAATGCTTTACAAGTTTTGAGAGCTGAGGAAGGAATAACGGGTTACCTTGAAGTCAAGAACGGCAAACAATCAGTATCGTATAGAGATGATTCAGAAATCGGTATAGGTGGTTATATCCCTGACGATAGTCTTCCAGATCATATATCAACATCTGATGCATTGCAGCTTGATTCGGAAGGTAGATGTGTCATGGTGGAACTTAAATGCGGAATCGTGGTTATATCTGTTTATTGCCCCGCCAATTCAACATGTACTGACGAAGGAGAAGTATTTAGAATGAGATATTTGAAACTATTGTTTGCAAGGATTAGAAATTTACAAATGATGGGTAAAATGGTGGTTCTTATGGGTGATTTAAATATATGCAGAGATCTGATAGATCATGCGGTGTCTTTAGAAGAATATCATATATCAATTGGTAACGAATCAACTGGGACCCAGATCGACGAAGAGTACAGAGATTTTGCTATCAAATTCATTGTCAACCCTGAGGTTCCTCACAGGTTACTTTTAAATCAAATATTAGACGATTCTATGGTTCCTAATACAGATAACGAATTTTGTCTAATAGATACAACCAGGAAAGTGCAAGGCAGAGATAGACTAAAAATGTATACTGTGTGGAATACATTGAAAAATACGCGGCCCAGCAATTTTGGATCTCGAATAGATTTTATCTTAGTAAGTAAGGATCTCGGTAATAACATTGAAAAGGCAGACATACTACCAGACATAAATGGATCCGATCATTGTCCTGTCTTCTGTGATATAAATCTTAACAATTTAACATTAACATCGAATATATCAGAAGAGGAGAAAATACCAAAATTTGAAGCGAGATACAGATACAATATGACAAATCGAAATATATTTGATATGTTTGCCAAGAAAAGTGGAAAGAGCTCTTCTTCAATTGGTAATAAATTAAAATCTGAACCTATCAAAGATAAAGTTTCAAAACCTATTCATAAGAGATCCGCAGAAGCAATTACCGATAAGATGGGCACCACTCCTAATCAAACGCCGAAAGATAAAATTGCCTTATTTTTTCAAGGTTCCTTTGGCCCGCCTCCACTTTGTAAGCATAAGCAGCATGCTATACTTAAAACTTCCAAGACATCAAATAATCCAGGAAAAAAGTTTTGGACATGTTCAAAGCCAAGAGGTCATCAAAATGATGAAAACTCCTCATGTGGTTTTTTTGAATGGGCCTGATCCTGTATATACATAGCTTAACAAGTAATTAATGAATCAAATTCAATCTTTCATGATGATATTGACACTTTTCTGAAATATCCAATCAGTTTCGTATTGTATACTTGTTAGTTTTTCGACCTCTATTTTTTACATCAGTCCCCATTCTCTATTTCAACTATTTTGTTAAACCATAATTTATCATCCTCAGGTAGAAATAAATTATTCAATTGAGACGCTTCTTGTTCCATTGTGATAACTAATGGAGATCCAATTAGCTCAGTACTGGATATATATGTAGCCAGTGCAGTCTTTAATATATCTTTGTCTGCAAAACCACATTTGATAATAGCTCTCTTATTATCAATTTTCAACCAATACAACTCAATTTGCTCACCAAATAATCCATGTGACTTTCTTAGAGCATTTGATACTGCCTGTTTCCATGTAACTTCATCGATATGATCAACATCACTCTCTGCTCTTATTGAAAGCAAAAAATATTGCCATTCTTTGTATTTTGTGGATCCCATTCCTAAAGTACCCAATTGATGCTATATTGACCCCTTTTTAATACGTTACTACAAAAAATAGCGTTTGCTCTACTCTAGTAGATATTGCATTTCATTTTATTTTGTTCGCTCTGAAGTAGATCAATGTCATCGCAAATTTTCGAAAACCACTGATTCAAAAAAGGACCTTAAGGCAATCTCAGAAACCCAAAGCATAATTCAACCGTAGCGTTACAGAGAAATATACACTTCCAGTGGTTATATTGAACTTTTAAAAGAGTATCAATGTCTCATTGACTGTATTATATTAAATAAGAAAGTAGGGATAATTCTTTACCTGATTTTCGCTATTTACTATTAACCAATTAATTATGTAAATAAGAGGTATGGTATGGTAATCGTAAGTAGAAAATACAGCTATCTGATGCGGATGCTATATAGAGATTAACTAAATAGATAACATGGTTCTCAGTTATTCGAGTCAACTACATTTTCAGTTTCAGGTGATTGGTCTCTATACCCAGAGTCATTTACTGAAGTAGTCTCATCTTCGATGTCAAAGTTGCTGTCGTCATCCATGAAACTAGCTAAGTCGTTAGCGTCATCGTCATGGCCGGCTAACAAATCATCAGCTTCGTCAAGGAAATCATCATGCATTAAGTTCGAATAAGATGGTCTGTACCGTCCATTCATTCGGCCAGTAATTCTGTTAAAACTATTGTTAGCAATGCGACGTATCATACCAAATCCCCCTGCCATAACTTCAAATGAAGCAACACCAAATCTTATAATCGTATTCACAACTTTATCGGTTGTGTTCTCTTCTATCAATTGGTCATCTCCAAGACGTATTTCCCCAAATCTTGCAAATCCGCCATTTCTTCTAATACCTCGGTCATACACAAACCAACCAGCAGAAACAAAAAAGAGAAATGGAACAAAGAAGAGCATAAAAAATGATGATCCACTAATACCATACTTTTGCTTGAACTCCTTTTCTTTGCCAGGACAAGGTAGTGGCTCAGTACGGCCATCCAATTTCAATCCACCTTGGCAAGTAGATAGCGGTATTTTCCTATATCCTGTTGATTGGAAGTATTCTACAAGATCGGGGTCCTTCTTACATACAGCTGCCTCATTCCCTGGTTGTAGGCCATCAACCAGTTTACAAGTTCCATCGTATTGTCTAACAAAATTATAATCACATTCAAAGTCAGCTCTCGTACAAGTACAATTTTTCATGACTCTGGTAAACTGAGATAAACTTACAGCACCAACGTAACACTCTTCCGAATTCTTCCTCAAATATTTAACTTTGTGTCCAAAAATGCATTCATTCTCAGAGTTTCCTATAGAGAAATAATCAAAATCATCGTGATTTTCATTATTGAAATCCAAAACACATTGTCTCTTGAATAATCCTGAAAAGTCGACAGTTACTGTTCCTGATTCAAACCCTCTTCCTATTCTATCTGCAGTAATTAGTAAGAAACGCAATGCTGAATCTTGAGGAACAGTAACTATGTCCGAAACTAATACCTTTTCATCACTGAATTGGTAATCATACCAACTTTTCCCAAAATCTGTAGAATATGATATGCTGTTAGTCATTTCTCCGTCACGCGAAAGTATCAATATACCTCCGTGATCACCAAACTCCCATTGGTACGCGCCCTTCTTTATTTCAGTCCAAGACTTGCCCCCATCAATAGTCAAGAAAGTGGAGCATTCTTCAAATGGTAGCAGTTTATCTCCCACATTACCTACACCAATCATCATACCTAATGCCGAACCAGATGAAAACGTGTCCCTAAAATCTTTTCTTTCAGTATAGCTGTGTAGGTTCAAAGAACAATGCTCCAGCTTATTGGATTTGCAGTGGTAACTGTCACCAGAGCTGTCTTTCTTTGGGGGTTTAATATACTCCCAATCAACCCCATCGTTGAATGTAATCTTAGTTCGTAGATGTTTCTGGCTACTACCATCCTTTATTTCGTCAGCGTTAGTAACCACATTTGTTAGAATAATACCATCTAGACCTTGAACCTTTTCAAAGTCAACATAACCTGCTTCATTTCTATTAACATTGGACTGCAATTTTACATATGATGTACCATTTGTATTGGATTTCAACAAGCTACCAAAAGCAACACTATTTTCTTGAAATGAGGTAAAATGCAAGAACACCGAACCAGTACTTGATCCTAAGACAGTGAAAGCTTCAGGTTGTTCAATATCTAAGTCATATGGTAGCAAAGTTTCGGCAAATTCATCACCATCCATTGTAACATAAGCCGTTATTTCATGATTTTCTCCGGGTACTGCAATGATCACATACTCACCATTCGTCATGTAACCTAGAATTTTTTGAAATACAACCTTTGGCTCGGTTTCAAAATAGTCGGTGGTAGACACTAAGGATCTTTGACGTGTTTTTGAACTTGTTTCATCCTTAACTTGACAGAATAATAAATCATCGCTATCAGACAGTTTTAGAGACGAGCCAACAAATTCACAGTGTATTGCGTTTGGTAGAAGTTCAGAGAATGATTTACCCCCATCTCTAGTTATAAAAGCCACAATATGGCAATTTGTATCAAAAATTGACTTACAATTTTTACCGCCATAATATATAAAAGTATTAGGGTCCTTTGAGTGGAAGTTTAATGGCAATCCTAATTGTAGACTTGCTGGTAATCTAATTGTATCAAATGTATACCCACGATCATGTGTAACGTGCAAGTTTCCATCGATATCAAATATGTATGCAGAAGAATTGAAGTACTCATTGAACACAATTTCATGAACTTTTGGCTTGTTGTAATTAAAATGGGTGTATGTTTGACCGCTATCATGAGATATATACGCTTCTCCCTCGGATGTTGCCAAGATTAAGGATTCGTCCTCATCTGTGTCGAAGTATTGATAAAATCTAACTTTTCCTTTGAATGTGTTAAATGTAGCTTGAATATCACCGGTACCAAATGTCGGTCTGTCACCTTCCTTCGGCTTCTTTGGAATGTCCTTTGGATCACTTGGATTCTTATTTTTACATGATACTGATTTAGATTGAATTGGTAATTCCTTTTTACACATATTATCTGCAATCAATCTCATTGCAGGCTTCTTAATATCAGTAGACGGACAGTTACCAGTAGCACTAAGCCATTTTTCATCAACAACACATACACCCTTTGAATCCTTAATAAACTCCGATGAACATTCATAATCTTGCTCCTGACACTCTGTACAAACTTCCATATCAAATAGTAAATCCTTAAAAACTTCCCCACCAATACATTTTGCTGATTGCTTTCTTCTGTTGAAAGTGTATTTCGCGCCATTAATGCAAGAACCTTCTGCTAATTCAAACTTCTCATAATCTTTTGCTTTACACTTCTTACCGTCGTGAACGTTGTTAAAATCGATTAGGTATGTGACCCTGTTGTCAATATTGGGTCTTTGGTCATCAGGTTTATCTAAAGAAAACCCAGTCAATATAAATGATAACCCTGAACCATCAGGGGTAATGTTTATGACATCGATAGGAATAAACATTTCATCGAGCTGGTATTCACTCCAGGTCATACCTTGATCTAAAGAATAATATATTTCGCTTTGCGGGTCATTGTCACTAGATGGGTCAACTGGACATGCAACTATAACGTTACCGAGATCACCTGTAGCATAAATCCCTGGAAACTCAAGTCCCATTTCCCAATTAAGACCTCCGTCTCTTGATATAAAAGTCTGTTGGTCAGAAAAATTATCATCGATATGACCAAGCATTACAAGGATACCAGCAGTAGGACCATGAAATATCTGTGGGATTAAAAGTTCCAAGTTGCAATCATTTTCATCTTGACATTTGATAGGATTTTTATTCCCCTTATCAGAATACTTCAACTTTCTCCATGTGTTACCGTTATCTATTGAAATTGAGTATCCACCAGAATTACGTCCAACCTGTTTTTGAATAAATGTACCGTTCAAAAATTCCACTGGCGTTATTGTTGTTCTAGATTTACTGGCGGATGTTGAGAAACTTGTAAATTTCAAACCATCTGAATTTGACACTAATCCATCCGTAAATAATGTATTGCCATTGTCATCTTGAACATTTGACTCACTACTACGGGTAAGAGTAATGAACATTTTTCGTCCTAGTAGTTCAATAATCCTACGTATGTCAGATCTTCTCAAGGTAGTTGGGAGGTAAGCCTTCTTGAAGTCCTTGGCATCGCTGGATACATAAAGATCAACTTCGGCAGCTTTGTTATGTATGTCTCTAATGGATCTTATTACCAGGTATGAATTAGTCAAATAAAAATTATCAAAGGCAATATCTTCACCAATTGACAACTCTTTGAATGACTTTCCTCTGTTTTCCGATAGTAATAACTTATTTTGATCAGGACTACTTGTTTTCGTCATACAAATAATGTTGTCATTATGAGGAAAATTACTTTCATGCGATATCGACAGAAACCGGCATCGCATGCTTTCATATTCTTGGCCTACATCTAGAACTCTGAAAGACTTACCATCATCGGTTGAAACATAATTAAACTCTTTTTCATCATTTTGATTGTCTTTAGCAACAAAACTTGCTATTATAACATCTTTCGCAAAAGGTGAAAAATCAATTGTTAATGCTTTTGTGAGTTGTCTGTCACTCGGAAATTTACTTTCAAACCAGTCAGAACCTTCGTTATGTGTTCCGTAAAGTTTACCATTCAAGAAAACAAAAGCTCTGCTTTTTGGTCTAAAAGTATTCAGTGTTACACTTACCGGATATTCACCCTTATTTCTCAATTTTGTTGCCCAAGTTCTTCCGTAGTCATGACTGACATTAACGCCTTTTCGCCCCACAGATAATATGGTAGACGAATCATCGAACGGTATAATACTCGCAAGCGAGTCGACTCCATGGAGTAAGCTTACTTCAGGAGACCAGCACAAGGTCCTCGCAAAGAGGTAAAAAAATACTAAAAAGATACTGGGTAATCGCATTCCTTCTATAATAAACTGGACCTAGTTGGTTTTCTGGAGCTCGTTTCTAACAAATTTAATTCTCCAAGTACACTTCTAGTATGAATTGAGCACCAGATAAAGTTTTTTATTTGGATGCTTTCAAATGAGAAAAAGTCAATTCAATTGACAATTATTACGCACTTGTTCAGGTCTTCTAGTTCTGATGCTCTAGATTGGTGAAGTCAGCTATAATATATTCCAAACTTCAACTCTACTATGTTAGTTGAAAACAGTCCTCAACTGGGATAATGCTTCAATGGCTTCAAACAAAGACAAATGAGTATGTCTGTTTAATTCAGTATTAAATAAATATGAGATCAAAAATGATGTAAACTTTCTTTACTCAACGGAGTTTATGCCCAAGAAGATTATAAAATGGTCGCCAGGAAAAATTGAGAACCAAAAGGTCAATTGAATTAGTAATAGCTCGTCTGTTGGAGTTTTATCAATGTATAGATAAACTCTATCATGGCCGTTTCAAGCAAACTCTAGTATAAATTGCAACGGTTGCAGATTGTTCTTTGAAGCTCGCAAAAAAGCAGGGGCGATAATAGTCAGATTATGAAGCCGACTGCACGTTCATATTTCCGTACAAACGCATTTCAACGTTCAGATATCCTGGCTAACTGTGACAACGGTTTTGGTTCGAAACTGTGTTTGTCACTATGAGTGCACTAAGTTACAAGACATTGTACACCATAGGTGCTGAATATGCTAATGAAGACCACTTCAAACCCAGCATATAAGGTTATTATGTTTGAAATTAGAAACTTCTTTGAGCTTGTATAATTGTGTAGTTTTTTTTTCACAATGATTAATGGATAATTAATAGCACCAATGCTTGTATGCCTCATAATTAGCATTGTTAGTTTTCTTGATACCGTCTTTAGAGTGGGTACATTAGGGGTGTAATTGTTCTAATTGAATATTGGGAAAACGATTATTGAGGTAAACTGAAACCATTGATGACGGAAACATTTAGAGTCAGCTAGATGTATTATCTTGAAACAAGCAACCTTTCACTAGAGTTCAACTTTCCGACGGATAAACTAGTTTTCCTATCATATCACTATTAGTGGGCTTCTACTCCACGTAATAATTTGTTGAATTTGATAATATGATGATTCTATAATAAAAAAAAAACCACAATTTAAAGGAAATGGAAAAGATCATATATAAATACATCTTATGATTTAAAAACTTGTATACTCCCAGCGTATTATGGATGAAATTTTAATGTGAACAGCTTATTCAGAATATTTTTGTCTCTCTCAACCTAATTTTTGTCATACTGAGAATTCACTATTGAATATCTGTTGTAGGAGAAGTGGTTTTTGTTGGCAAAAATATATGGAAAAGAATACCCCATTATACCGCGACCAGCATTTTCATTAGGATTGCTAACTGAATATAAAAAAATGGGCAATAAAATTGTCTTCAACATTTCCAGCGACTTTCAACTTAAATCACTGTTGGGAGAAGGCGCTTATGGAGTTGTTTGTTCTGCGGTTCATAAGCCTACGGGTGAAATTGTAGCTATAAAGAAAATTGTTCCATTTGATAAGCCGTTGTTTGCATTGCGGACATTAAGAGAAATAAAGATTCTAAGAAGGTTTCAACATGAAAATATAATTTCAATCTTTGATATACAGAAACCAGAAAGTTTTGAGAAATTTAACGAGGTCTACATTATTCAAGAGTTAATGCAAACTGATTTACATCGAGTCATTGCCACACAAACACTAACTGATGATCACATCCAATATTTTATCTATCAAACTTTAAGGGCAATCAAAACATTGCATGGATCAAATGTTATACACCGTGACCTTAAACCTAGTAATATATTGATCAACTCAAATTGTGATTTAAAGGTTTGTGACTTTGGATTAGCTAGGATAATAGATAGCGGGGAGAATGGTGGTAATGAGGTCGACAAGATCGGAATGACGGAATATGTTGCAACTCGATGGTATCGAGCACCAGAAGTGATGTTAACAAATGCCAAGTATTCAAGAGCGATGGACATATGGTCTTGTGGATGCATACTTGGGGAGTTATTTTTGAAACGACCACTATTTCCTGGGAAGGATTACAGACACCAATTGTTGCTAATTTTTGGATTAATTGGTACGCCAGACTCATCTGACAAAAGCATGGAATGCATAGAGTCGAGAAGAGCGAGACAATATATTGCATCTCTGCAAATATATCCGCCTGTTCGGCCATTGCAGAAAGCATTTCCGGGAGTTAATCCCGTGGGTGTGGATCTTTTATCTCGCATGCTAGTATTTGACCCTAGAGAGCGAATATCAGCTGATGACGCTTTGGCACATCCTTATCTGTCTACTTATCATGTTCCAGAGGATGAGCCTGCCGGTGAACCTATACCTCCTGATTTCTTTCAGTTTGATCAGTACAAGGAAGTTCTTACCACAAAGGATCTAAAGAAATTGTTGTGGAACGAAATCTTTCATGAACAAGCAACTTAAATTTTTTTTTTTCTTTTTAAAAAATAACTAGACAAAATAAGAAAAAATATTACTTTGCCTAATTGCCATCTTTATCTTCTCAGTATTGGTTTTGTACCTTCTCCTTTTGGACACCTGTTTTATTTATTTTATTTTATTTTATTTTTTTTGAGATTACAGTATTTCCATAGTAGTCTTTAATTGTATCATTAACTTGGCGCGGATGACTTTCAACAACAAATTCACGAAATATCAATTAGATTTGGGTAATCACAAGATAGGTTGAAAAAAAAATTAAAAGTGCAATAAAAATTGAATAAAGGAAATTCTAGTTAGGTAAACAAAAAATCAAAGTGAATTGGAACCGCTGAAACTCAAATGAAAAGGGAAAGGAAACTGAAGAAGGGGAAAAGAGGATTTTGGTCGGCTATTTATACTTTTTTTTTTGGTGGGAGATCTGTCAAATATTGAAAGAAATTGAATTAATAATCAAATTTTAAGGGGGGGAACTGCGCTCAAAGGTTTTCCAACACAAGTGCGTAGAACATTTCAAGATTTCTTTCCAGATAGATCTCGTAGGTAAAGGAAAAAAAATAGCCGCCAATCACCACGATCCAGTATTTAGTCTTATGATTACCTAATTAGGAAATTCATTGTGCTACAAATACTTCTTCCAACTGCAACTTTGGAGGAGAGAAAAGGTGGTATGGGGGTGTTACTATAATTAGAAATAGTATGCCTTATTTCGTTGTTTTTTCTACTTAGAAAACGTTGCATCATTTGTTTTTGCACACATATCTCTGGGGTTTATCTCCACTATCCGCGGTTAAAAATGTAAGGATCTGGCACACATAGATTGTGTCTGGGTGTTTTTACACATTAGGATGTGACAGCCTTACACCATTCATCTCCGTGGCACCAGTAAACGAACAAATTTTTTATTCTCTGAAAACTCAGTAGCGTCAGAATTTACTGTTTTTATTTGTGTCCCATTCATCCGACAGAGATGAAACTTGGTCATTACAGTATAAATTCCCGATTTCGGTTTGGTTGTCAGTGAAGCCAGTAGAAGCAGTTTTTTTTTGTTATTGTGTATGCATGACTCCCTGAGCAATCTTTTCCAACAAAAACACGTACCAGCAAACGGAATCACGCCGAGAAATCGCACATACCACTTCTATTGATTTCTTTTTTTTTTCTGCATGGAATGTTACTAAGAACCCATGCAGGAAGCAGTGGTTGGTGATCCGTGATACTGCGCTCTGAAACGAGCGTGCAGGCGTAGAAATAGGTTGAGATTTACACTTAACACAAAAAAATAATTGTACAACTTGTTAAATTTCACAGTCATGGTACAGCAGCTTCTGTGCAACTCATCCCAAAACCCCCCTCTGCACCAATTCCTCGAGGATTTCAGGAACCCGTAGGGGTTCCCTCTCTACGTGGGGGGCTCTTCTGACTTGTAAGAAGAAAAACTGAGAATGAGAGCATGGGAGACCGGTGGGGGGCCATTGAAAAACAAAAATAAAAAATTAAAAAACTTCGAGGTTTTCATTGATATGATTGGTCAGGATTCATGTTTCGAAGAAACTAGCGTAGAACCTACCAAGTTTTAATTTCAAAATTTCTCGAGAGAAGGGGAAGGGGGGGAAGGAACAAGAAAAAGTCATTGGTCCCGCACATAATAGCTCATTGGCTTATGTGTGGACTAAAAGTTATAGAGTCCTCGTTGAAGTCCTTTTTTCAGAACAAAGGCTGTTGGAATGAGAAAGTGGGAAAAGAGCCTAAATTCTGAACTTGATTGGGCAAGCCTTGAATGTTTTGAATGGCTAATGTAGGAGTTAGAGAAGGTGGAGGAGGAGGGGGTAGGAGAGAGGTGTGATGCGGATCACTGAAGTCACGTCCACAATCTCTATGATGTCTCCATGCTAACTACACCTAGGATTAGATATATAAATGTAATGTAAAAAGTTATCTGTTGTCTCTAACATCAGAAACACAAAATCAAAAGCTGTAAATAAAGGAAATACAGAAAGAGAAAAAAAAAAAAAAGGATTTTGCGATAAGGACTTGCACACCGAAAGACGCATAATAAACTTTTTTTCAACTGATAATTTTTTGGAAAAACAAGTCATACTCATAATATTCTTTCAAGCATCCAGCTAACGACTCTTTGCTTTTCATAGTACCAATTTTTTTTATTTCTTAAAAGGCATTAGCATCTGATAATCCTAATTCAAAAGTTTTCTAAAAAGAAAAACACCCACGCATATACACAAAAAAATGACTGTCTCTAAACTTTTAAAAGAGAGAGTTAGATACGCTCCATATTTGGCTAAGGTCAAGACCCCAGAAGAGCTGATTCCATTGTTTAAGAATGGTCAGTACCTGGGTTGGTCTGGTTTCACTGGTGTTGGTACACCAAAGGCTGTGCCTGATGCTTTGATTAAGCATGTTGAGGACAATAATCTGCAAGGCAAGCTAAGATTTAACTTATTTGTTGGTGCATCTGCTGGTCCAGAAGAAAACAAATGGGCTAAACATGACATGATCATCAGAAGAGCTCCTCATCAAGTTGGTAAGCCAATTGCAAAGGCCATTAACAACGGTAAGATTCAGTTCTTCGACAAGCACTTGTCTATGTTCCCACAAGATCTAACATACGGTTACTACACGAGGGACAGAACCGATGGTAAGATTCTTGACTACATGATTATTGAAGCCACCGCCATTAAGGAAGATGGTTCCATCGTTCCGGGTCCATCTGTTGGTGGTTCTCCAGAATTCATCTCTGTCAGTGATAAAGTTATCATTGAAGTGAACACGGCTACTCCATCATTCGAAGGTGTTCATGACATTGACATGCCCGTAAATCCTCCTCACAGAGTTCCATACCCATACACCAAGGTTGACCAAAAGATTGGTGTAGACTCCATCCCTGTTGACCCAGAGAGAGTCATTGCTATCGTTGAATCTAAGACCCGTGACCAAGTTGGTCCAAACACTCCATCCGACGATATGTCTAAGGCTATTGCTGGTAACCTAATTGAATTCTTTAGAAATGAAGTTAAGCATGGTAGATTACCAGAAAACTTGCTACCTCTACAAAGTGGTATTGGTAATATTGCTAATGCAGTCATTGAGGGTTTGACCGACGCTAACTTTAAGCACCTGAATGTCTGGACCGAAGTCTTGCAAGACTCATTCTTGGATCTATTTGAAAATGGTTCCCTTGACTACGCAACTGCTACATCCATTAGATTGACTGAGCCAGGCTTTGAAAGAGTTTTCAAGAACTGGGATTTCTACAAGTCTAGATTATGTTTGAGATCTCAAGTTGTATCAAATAACCCAGAATTAATTCGTAGATTGGGTGTGATTGCTATGAACACTCCTGTTGAGGCTGACATTTACGCACACGCTAACTCCACAAACGTGAATGGTTCCCGTATGCTAAATGGTTTAGGTGGCTCTGCTGACTTCTTGAGAAATGCTAAGCTGTCCATTATGCATTGTCCAGCAGCCAGACCAACTAAGGTTGACCCAACTGGTATTTCCAGTATTGTTCCTATGGTTTCCCATGTTGATCAAACAGAACACGACTTGGATGTCTTGGTCACTGACCAAGGTCTAGCAGATTTGAGAGGTCTATCACCAAGAGAGAGAGCCCGTGAGATTATCAACAAATGTGCTCATCCAGACTACAAGCCATTGCTACAAGACTACTTGGACAGAGCTGAACATTATGCTACTAAGCATGGTTGTCTACATGAACCTCATATGTTGAAGAATGCTTTCAAGTTCCATACCAACTTAGCTGAAAAGGGTACCATGAAAGTTGAGTCTTGGGACCCTGTTGAATAGGTTGTTAGATTAATAAGCACTAGCCAGATGGACGATTCTTGTAATGAGTAATGATCACATAAAAGGAAAAAATATCATGTAATAGTTCCAGATAGCTTCTCGGTATTTCATAAAACTTAGAGATATTATCAAGATCTCTATAGTAGGTAAGTGAGTAAAATAAATGAATATATATTCTTGTCTTTATTGTATTAAAAAGTTTAGTTGAATGCGAATTGTTATTGTATTGATCTTGCATATTGCTCTTAACGATTGATGGTCATGCTATAGCTAATTAGATCGCGCCGAGAAAATAAAGTGCATATTATAGATAGCATAAGGGTTTGAAGAAAGCAGATATAATAAATTGTTTATGTCGAGTTTAGGGAGCTAATAGAATATACGCACATAGCCTACCAGATCAGTTCCGTTGATCGGCACCTCTCCTCGCCAACAGATCAGCCATCTCATTCCCTGGTTCGCCAGCATGACCTTTGACCCATTCAATTTTTAAACCTTTATCATTAGAGAATTTGTCCTTGTTGACATCATAATATGTCTTAACTTTTACGTATTTCTCAATCAGAGGCTTTACTAGATCTTTGTTGGGTAAAGTTTCCATCTCCTTCTCCGTATAACTAGAATAACGATCGTTCAAAAGCTTAGAAACGTATTCAGAATCAGTTTTGATAGTATATTCGACTTTGTTTCCGTGACATGTTAGATCGTTCCAAATTGTATCAAGCGCCTCAGAAACTGCCATTATTTCAGCCCTATTATTAGTCTGGGGGCCTATCAGTAATGGTTTAGAAATGTTATATGATGGATTGTGAGGAAAGTACACACCATATCCAGCTTTTGAAGCATGAGTACCATTTCCTAATGATGAACCATCACAGTAAGTAGTAACCTTTTGCACAGGTTTGTGATCATCACTAGCACGATATTGCTGTTTGAAATCTTCTCTTGACATTCCTAAGATTCTTGAGTCAGTACTTTCAGTATTGCCATCCAAGAAATCATATGCCCCTTGTTCACTCTCAAATTTCTTAAAACTAACACCTTTCCTACCTTTAACGTAGTCCTGGCATTCGCTCCAATTGGTAAATACTTGATTTTGCCAAGGGTGATTACTATTTTTCACAGCGTAGTACTTATCTGATCTGGTATTATAGGTTTTTTTCTTGATTTTACCATTGCTCGAGTGGGGTGACTTGTACGTATTACTAGAACTGCTCTTGTAATTGTCAGATTTATATGATTCTGATCTTGATTGGCTAGAATTTGGAGTTGAATCAATGGTTAGGCCAGAGCCAAAAAAGTAGGCATGAACTGGCTCATGGTTTGAAGAACTAGAGTCTCTATACCCTCCCGTATCTCTATACCCTCCCGTATCTCTATACCCTCCCGTACCTCTAACTCTGTTCCCAGATCCACTACCACTAGAGGAATGGGAAGCTCCATAACCACTTGAGGATTCCGAGAATGCTTGGGCCTCTTGATATGTATCGAACTTTTTATATACAGCACCTTGGTAGCCCTTCACCTGGCTGCTGCATTGGTTCCAGTCGGTGAAGACGCCTGTGCTCCTACCGTTCTGAACAGCATAGAATCCTCCTTTCTTCTTAGCCATTCTTGTCAAGTTCTTTGTGATGCTAGCAACTGGAAACGCTACCTTTGAGTAGAGTGTATTGTTAAGTTGGCAATTAGGCAAAAGTCGCCCCAGTCGACTCACAATGAGATGTAACAATGATTTTATATTGAAATTTTGTAATATATTTCAAGATTCCTAACGTATGTTTCAGTAGTTCGGCATATGTCCTTATCTGTTACAAGAATGTCAGTGTGAATATTGATCACTCCTGCATATTATTTTGTTTCAAGTATCTGGTACACTTCTTTGCAGGTAGTTGAGGTGTTATCCTAACACCCCATCGAATTTGTGCTTATCACTCGCAATTTACTCAGAAATGGGTGAGGCTCTCCATCTACGTCAACGATTATGGATAAGTAGCTGTTAACAATGCACCTGTTCAGAATTATTTACTCGGTTGTAGATATGTATAGATAAGGAAATAAGATAAGTATTTACAATCTTTAATTTAGAAAAGGGATTACAATTGGCTTGATCCTGATATAAGCAGTCTCATTGTTCGAGTGTATGTACATGAATTTCTGAATCAAAAAGCAAGCAAACCAAAGGCCCAAAAATAATAGTGAAAGAGATATAGATATAGATATAGTAAATGACATGTCACCTCATTTCTAACTCTCTTCGTGGATCATAAACTTTAGTTCTTGTCACCTTTGATCTTCTTAAAAGTGTTACTGATGAACTTCTCCAATCTACCCAAGGTGCTTGGGGCGTCTGGGTTCATAGAGTTGTCTTCGGTTGTGTTATACGTCTCCTTAGAGTTATTGGAAGTCTTGTTGTCATTATCGCTGAGCTTGTCTTCTACAGACTTCTCAACCGAGGAGGCAAAACTTTCCATAGTTCTCTTGGCGTTAGTGTCGTTCGTCACATCAGCCAGGGCTTCCCATAAGCACTGTTCGGCTTTGGATTGCGGCTTTCTGATCACGACTTTGTACTGAATCTTCATATCGCCTCTAGCCTGGACGGCAGAGTTTCTGTATGGGCTGGATTTAGGCACACCCATGTTTGGTATAGAGATGACCTGCTCAGGGGCTGTTCCAGCAGGGACTTTGATTCTGATCTTTGTGCCTTCGATGGTGGGGATCGATACAGTACCACCCAGGGCTGCTGTTGTGATAGGTATTTCTTTGGTGTACCAGATGTCGTACTTGTTCTTTATGCTGAAATGCGGGTCCTTGTTGACGCGTATTCTCACCAGGATATCACCACGGGACAGTTTGACAGATTTTGCCATTTCCTTGTCCACAGCGATATCTGGGTATGAACCCTGGCCGGGTATTCTGACTACATCTCCGTCCTGTAGTCCGTGTGGTAAGTCAACAGTGATGGTCTTTTGGGTATTTACATTGACACCTTCACCGTGGCAGGATTTGCAGAAATCGGAGGCGTTCACCGTGGTTCCTTCACCGCCACACGTCTGGCAAGTGGACATCATCTGGAACCCGGCTCTTACGTGAACAGTTGTACCTGATCCGTGGCAAGACGGACAAGTGGTCTTTGATGCGCCGGACTTGAGACCAGAACCGTTGCAAGTTCCGCAAGGGTCGAGCGCTCTGAACTTAATCGATACGTTTTTCTTACCGAAGACTGCATCTTTGAAATCCAGGTTCTGTATGACTTCGATGGTATCACCTTTGTACTCTCTGAACATTGAGGAAGACCTGCGCCCGCCGTTTGACGAGGAACCGAAAGGCCCGCCTCCGAAAGCAGTTCCGAACAAGTCCTCGAAGTTGATGCCTCCGAAACCACCAGCGCCACCGGCCTGGCCTCCCGAGAAATCGAAGCCAAACCCGTTGCCAAAGGGATTAAACCCACCGGGACCAGCACCTGGCCCGCCGGGGCCAGCACCCGCGCCACCAGAGAACGCAGCTGCGCCGAACTGATCGTACTGTTTCCTCTTGCTTTCATCGGATAAGATCTCGTACGCGTTCTGCAAGTCGTGGAACTTCTTCTCTGCGCCAGCCTCTTTGTTAATATCCGGGTGGTACTTCTTGGCCAGCTTATAATACGCTTTCTTGATGTCCGACTGGGACGATGACTTCTTGACACCCAGTGTCTCATAAGGGTCCTTAAACTCTTGCTTCACAGACGATGTAGAGTGGAATCCTCTCCGTAGCAACGGCTGTCTCACACTAGAGCTCAGCACCCGCCTGTGTGTCAGCGACAAGTACCGTCTTTGCAGCAGTAATGATCGTGTACTCTTCATTTCTCTTCAAAACACTATTGCCCTCCCGCTTCCTAGTGAAAAATTTCTTGGTCTATAAGGAGGAACTCAAAGAAAAAGAGTGAGAGACTTATATAATAGTATTACTTCCAGTTCTTGGGCGGTTAATACTATATCAAATCACCGACTATTTGTCTATTACTGATGGGTTTTCCAGAAATTTCCAGTCACTATAGAGCATTATCAAATCATGTTGTAGAATACGGTAAGACATGTGAATTCTCATAATCATGTACGCTCAAAATGAAAAATATCGTTGGGCATTAGGGTTAGGGTACCATATTCCCGATTTTAGGGTTATGATGCTATTTCTCATTCTTGTTAATAGGTCCATGCTCGTATTAAACGAGGCTTTCTTATTATACTCTGTGCTGAGTGCAAGGCATTTTCTCCGAGCCTTGGGAGCATCCCCCTTTGTATTAAGGTCTGGAACGTCTTGCAAGCGTTCTGCCAGCATCCTTCATGTGTTGTTCCTGTGTTCTGCAGGTGTTTACTGTGGATTATACACGCCCTTATTTCTGCACAGAGCAAGGGACAAAAAAACGTCATCGAAAAAACTCACGGCGTACCTGAGAGCGGATCCGCAGCGCGCAACTCTAAAAAATTAAAATCAAGAAAATAATTAATTTTAAGGAAATCTGGAACTAGGTGGGGTGCAGGGGGGGGGATGCTAACAGCGCACAGGACTCATTAAATTATCAAAGGGTCCATCCCCTAAAATTAATTAGATACAATTTTTGGTACTGAGAATTCTGTGCAGATAGAATTAAAGATGCAAGCTCGCACAGTGATATTAGAAGGGGTGTGGCAAGAGTAGAACTTTGGGAATGCGGGTGGTGCGGGAATACACTGGGATTTTGGGAAAATGATTAGAAACAAGCAACTCTTGGCACTATTTAAATTTAACCCTTGTGCAGGGTTGCAGTGGGTTGTACTGGGTTCTACAGAGTTGCACCAGACGGTACGAAGATGTCTCTCGGAGATTAAGAAACGGAGAAGAGAAGAAGGCGATGAGCTGCCGTCCCCACACACAGACATATTCCGTGGAAGTAGAAGTAAAAGTGGAAGTGGAAGTGGAAGAAAATGGATCCAAATTAATTAAAAATGAGAAAAAGAAAGAAGCAGAGTATGCCTGTAGGATTGTTTTGTGGTGCGGACTTTGTACTTGCGGGTTGGGCACTCAAAGCGTATTGGCACCAAATTGGCACCAAATTGGCATAAGGCATACTGGTTATAGGCATAACGACACATAATATGGACATGGTGTGCTGGGAAACATTGTATTGTACTGAGTATAAACAAATCATAACGTATCATGATGTATCATAACGTATCATAACGTATCATTAAAATTATCATTAGAACCATTAGGTATAGTGCCTCACTCGGCATTAAGGAAGCTCAAGGAGCCGAGCACCATTAAAAGAAAAAAATAAGGGTAATGATAAGAAAAGGTATAACGCATGATATTGAAAAAAATAAAATGTATTGAATTACCAATATGGTATTGTAAAGGGAGGGGTGCTATTGATCCCATGGCAGAGTACAGTACAATTGATGTCATTGAACAATTCGAAAACTAAATTAATTTTCGATTTCGAAGTTAAAAGAAGAAAAAAAGGATTAATTAGTAAAGCCACCACCCCCCTCATTACTATGCTTTATAGAAATTAAATTAGGAATATGAGTAGGGGGGGAGATCAAGCCAAACAGAAAAAAAGGTATATAAGGGTGGTAAAATTATTCAGATAGATCAATTCTTTCTTCTTCCAATTTATTTTTTTTATAACAAATAATAAGAAACCATCAACAAGAAAGAGATTATTTTATTCAATATAATAATTTTTTCTTACAACCGAACAACAACAACACACACATATTAATTTAACAATGTCTGACGCTGGTAGAAAGAACTTCTCTGACAAGCTAAACGAAGGTTTGACCCCAGACTCTCAAAAGTCTACTTGGGACAAGGGTAAGGAATTCGTCACTGACGAAACCGACAAGCTTGCTGGTAAGTTCCAAGGTGAGGAAAACAAGGGTGTTGCCCAAGGTATGCATGACTCCGCTCAAAAGGGTGCCGATGAAGCTAACGCTGAATCCTACGCAGACACTGCTAGAGAATACATGGATGCTGCTAAGTCCAAGTTGAACGATGCCGTCGAATACGTCTCCAAGTCTGTTCACGGTGGTGAAAAATAAACTTGAATAACATTTGATGTTCAGTTATTTTTTATACCGTTCCAACTTTCAAAAAAACTTTTAAAAAAAGAGATTGATAATATTTAGTATAAGTATAGCATGAGATTATTTAGTTCTCCGACCAATTGAAGCTATTCTGGTAATATGCTATAAATTGGTCGAATATACTATATAATAATAAAATATTTGATTATTAAAAAATTTTTACTCTCTATTCGAGGCTGTCGCTGTATTATATTATACAGGCAGCCACACGTTGATACAAGTAATATTATAAATACTATCTATCATTATTCCTTCGTGATTTTTACCCATGCATTAATTAATAAATAAGTTTATAGTCTGTCTAAAAAATGCAAATGAAATATTGTGATTAGTAATAGAACATCATTAAATATAAGCTATTTTAAAGATGAAAGATATTGTTCTCGCTCTGTTGGGGTTTCGTATCTGCACTTCTCAATGCTTTAATAAATTTCTGTTTTGCTATAGCAAGGGTTTTCAAGAAACCAGTCTCATATCCCAATACGTCATCCTTATATTTCCGTCTTTTCTTCCCCCTAACACCTATAACAGAGCCCATGGGTATGTCATCGTATTTATTAAATAAACGTAACATGCCAATTTGCTTTCTTTTTCTTTTCACAATTTCTTGAGCATCTGACAGATCTTGCAGTAATTCTCGTTGCGTCTTTCTTTCCCTCGATTTTTCAAGAATACCAACTTCTTTATTCTGATCGAAGTTAATTAATCTGTCAGCACGGTCTTGATGAATTGATTCTTTGCTCTTTTTAACATCGGGGGTTCTTTCTGCGGCCAGTAAAGGAGCCTCGGGCTTCTCTTTTGCTGTCTTTAGTGCTTCCTGATCCTGCTCAGGTTCAACCTTTACGCGGTCCTCAGTTTCTTCCTCTTTCTTGATCTTTTTATTAGGTTTGCTAGATTCCAGGAGTATTTCTTTCTCCAAAGTTTTCTTCCGCTTTCGCCTTGTTGCCCTTTCTGTAATAGAGTCGTCATCTTTACTATCAGCAGTTGATGTCTTTTCTTCTTTTCTAGTATCAGATTTGTCTAATTTCTGTAAGAACAGTAGTCTTTTCTCCTTTTGCTCCTTGCCATATTTCAATTCCTCTTCTGTGTCTACATCATAATTGTTTGTAGTCAATCTTAATGGTATCTTATTTTGTTGTAAATCTGGTACGCTCGTTGGCGGTATGAATAATTTCAAAGATTCTACAACTTCTGCTTCTGTTAGATCTGTTTCTGTGTGGATGTAGAGCAGCCATAATACAACGTTCACTCTATCGATTACATCGAATTTGGAATTGTCCAGTATGTTAAACAATGTCAAATCTTTGTCGAGATCGAATCGGTGATTATTATCCTGGGGGTCTATAAGTTGGATGTACTTGGATAAAAACTGGGTCCTCACTATAGTAGCGTTATCACATAATGCAAACAGCATATTTATGCAGTTGAATTTACCCTTCAAGCCGAACTTCTCGGCAGACGATACTTGTTTATCTAGTTTCTGGGATGCGCTGTCGCCGATTTCGTTAAACTTCTCCTCTGATATCACGCCCAGTAGCTTGTATATCAACGACAGATGTATCGGGTTATTACCCGTTGGCAAGTTTCGTAGTATCGATTTGATACGTGGCGTATCTTGTAAAGACTTGATATCCAAAGTGTGAGCCTGCAAACAAGGAACACTGTGGTACGTTCTCAGTTGCGAGGTCATCTCCAAGTAGAAGTTGATTGTTGTGTTAAGCCTACCAATATTGACAAGAAAGCCCAGTACACAAGTAGAAAAAGCCACTTGACCGTCCAGTAGCAACTTGTCTCTCAGTATCTTCGAGCATTTGGACGAAGTCGCCATAGTTAAAGCATACATCTGGGCGAAAGTCAAGTTGTCGTTAAACACAAATGTTCTGGCATCGTATTCCTTATCAGTGATAATAGGTATCTTGTTATCTGGCAAAGACATAGGAGCCAACGAATTAGTGTACTGGGCTTTCAAATGATTAGTAAACAAAGGTCGATCGTCGGTGAGCAAAGCCTTCAACATATCATATTGTATATCCTTTCTCGAGAAGAAATCGCCGTCGGGCTTCTTTAAATGCCTTGTATACTTGGTATTGGTCATATGGGGCACGGGCACAACTTTCTCCTTTTCAGCATTGTTATCTTCCTCGGGATCATTGCTCAATAGATTGGAGATCGAGTTCCTGTGAGCTCGCTCAGGTATGGCCTTCTCCGCTGTCTGATCATCAGACGTCAAGAGGCTGCTAATGCTCGATACATTCCTCCTCGAAGTCTCGCTCGAGTTTAACTCGCTAACGGACAGCACTTTCGACCTCTTGGGTTCGTTGTCGCCGGTGTCCTGGAACACATCATGGATAGGATCGTATATCCGCTTTGCCATTTGTGGATGTGTTATCAGTAATCTAATCAGGGCAGCGCAAATACACTGTTTTTCAAAATATGGATCAAGGCGGATGCGAATTAAATTGGAGGCTTATTGGTTTCTATAATGACTAGTTTCCCCCGCCATAAAGTTTGATAAGTGCTGATCATCGGTGTTACGTCCCAATGCCTTTGTGGGTTACAATTGGGCTGATTGCTCGTTGGGCAAAAGTTGATTGAGATGAGCCAGAGGTGAGGGGGTCTGCACGGACGAGAAGCTCTGAATGGGATTCCCATTTACCATTTAGAAGTCCTTAATGGGAAACGGAGGAATGGGACGGGGGAGATAGTGGCCCATGGGAGGAGCAGCCATTTAGAGAAGGGGGTTAAGGGACCCTTTGGCCTAAGAGGCGAATTTGGGCAATTTCTGATTGATTTCAAGCCTCCAAATGGATAAAATCTAGGTACCCTAGCCTTTTTTCTCTTTGTAAGTACAATATATATAATTGATACTTACTCTTGACTCTAAACGGAGTTGCTTATAGTTTCTAATAGAGTTTTTATTTCTATAGAAGGCGTATAAGGTATACGTGCATATACATACAGAAGTAGATAATACGTCCAGTACACAGACATCACACACAGACATAGACACAGACACGCAGATATAGCAGCACAAGATGAAGACACAGGTATTGATTACGGATGTTCCCAAGAATAAGTTTGACTCGAAGTGGCCAGATACGCTGGAGAAGAAGTTGTTCAAGGAGAAGTATCCACAGTATAGGAAGCACCTGCAGTACTTCACGCCGCTTCCGTTCCTGGATAGAGTTATAATTATACTTGATGATGAGGCCGCCACGATGGAGATATACGAGTATTTGCAGAAGGAGGAGCCCAGTGTGGTCAATGATAAGAGCATAAAACTGTACTTGACGGAGTCCCTGTTATCGAACAGGTTCAGGTCGAGGTCGATGGGTGAGTCCTCGCCGGAAGATTCTAATGCTGCAAGCAACGGGAGTGCTGACGGCAACAGTGCAATTGGTGACAAACCTATACTTTCACTAGATACAAACCCAGTCAGCACGGGTATTAACGTCCAATCGTTAGCAATGGGGAGTCCCTCTCTATCCCCAGATAGAAGAACGTCTCTTGAATCGCCAACGTTATTGAAGTTTGCAAATGATGAGAAGGCCCACCTTTACAGAGAGCCTCTCCCTACAAAGAGTGATAGCTCAAAGGAATCTAGTCCCGGTACCACGGAGCTTCATAAGTCTCAGAAGCTGACAGTATCGACAGACGCAGTAAACAAGATGGCTTCAAATACTCCACCACCTTTAAGCCCCAGTATAACTGTCGATGAGTTCTTTAACTAGTTAGGGGATTGCTTCTATGAAGCTAGTTATAGTCTTTTTTGAACCTCATATTGGAAAAACGTTAGCAGTTGCTAGAATGCATAATTATATATACGCACACGGTCTCATATATTTAAATAGGTCCTCGAATACACATAATAGAAGTGTTAATAAAAATATAACAAAGCAATAATTCATCAAAGTCTATAAAGTAGCGCTTGCAACGCTACCCCAGATTATTATGGAATTCAAATTGAGAAAAAGATAATGTATAGCAATAGTGAATAGTGAAAAGATATAACTGAATTGAACTGAATTGAACTGAACGGAAACATTAAACTTGCATGCAGAACTGAATTAGCAAAATTGAGTGACAAATGACATTATATGTACAGGTATTAGAGAAATTGATAACAGTGTTTATATTTGTTTAAAGCACTTTCCTTTATAAGTCGTGTGTACCATGGTAGGAGTCAATGGTGGCCATTGAAGAGTATTCCACGCATTTCAGGCTAGGGACATTCCTTCTGATTAAGTTGTAGATGACATTTCCCGGCCCGATACAGATAGCTGTATCCAAGGGGTCCTCTTGATCTTTTGTGGCTTCCGCTATTCTGTTAATGGTATCGTAGCATTTTGTGAACTGTACAGTGGTTGAGCTACACTTTACAAACTTATCCAGTGCGTGGTGTATAAATTTGGTTTCTTTACCGTCGAGGTTGGAAACTATTGGGTGGTTTAGCGTAGTCCATGTATGTGTGCCGTTATTCTTCATTATCTTCCATATGAAATCGTATAGTGGTTCCTGAATTGGTCTTAGTACTGTGTTGTTGTGGAATGGCAAGTTATGTGGATTGGTTAGTTCTGAAATTCTTAGTCTTGGTATATTCAAGTGTAATTCTGTTCTCAATGCTTCTAAGTCCTCGACTAGACCCGTTACCACGCACTGCTTAACTGAATTTGCATTGGCGACCGATATTGTGTGGGATCCCGGGAACGTAGGTGACTCCGTGAGCAATTTATGTATCTCATATGGTAAGTCAGTAGCCTTTGGAGACGACAGCGCCCACATCTCAAACTTCGATCCTCTTCTGTTGTAAGCCCTCAGGTACTGTTCCGTGTACTTGACCATTAGGTCATTTCTGTAATTGGCAATCTCAAACAGCTCCTTTGTAGTGAACAGCTCATTCACCTTCAAGCAGGTCAGCTCACCTAGCGAGTGCCCAAGCAGTATAAGCGAGTCCCGATGGTGGGGCCGCAAGTCCTCGGAGATCAGACCATACATTTCATATAGGAAATTGGAACACACTGCGATGCTACCGGGGCTAGATGGGTTTCTGAATATGTACTCTAGTAAGTCCCGTCTGTGCAGTCCACGATTCAAGATAGTGTTGAACTGCGCATCTTTGTTCCGAATCAAGGCCTTCAGTACAGCAACGGGGATCGGAGTGCCTTGTCCAGGGAATGTAACCAACTTCATTTAGCGGATTGTGTCCTGTTCGGCTGTCAAATAGAATTAAATGCTATTTGGAGGAGCGAAATATTATATATCTAAAACTAATTGTTTAGATGATCGAGTTCTAGTTCGATTCAGAAGCTCAAAAGTTTGAATTTAAAACTGGGAATTCTTGTGTCGGTGTATAAACCACGATGCGTTAGTTAACTTCCGACAAGTTTTGAGTAGGATCCAGCAAGCTAGAGGGGGAGGGTCTCCAGAGTTCCGAATTCAAGCCCTACTTCAGAAGTCCAGAGCTAACTGTCTTAAAGTTATTGAATGCGGGGAGGATGATTAATATTGCTATACTTGGGAGAAGGGGATACTACCCATTGGTGCGAGATAGTTTTAAGTTGCATAGTGATTTCGTAGTGGGACGACCAATCCCGAGGATTGAGTCAAACCGAAATTCTTTTGACAAAAATCTTGATTTCAAAGTATAAAGTAAGCTGGACGATATATATTTCATGAGAGTTATGGTGTTACTGGGGTAGTAGGGCCGACAAACACAGAATATAATTGCTTACTATGTCTGAGAAGCCTTTGCCATTTATCTACCAGTTTGTTTCTGGTGCTGCTGCTGGTGTTTCCGAGCTGCTTGTTATGTATCCGTTGGATGTTGTTAAGACACGGATGCAATTGCAAGTTGGCTCGGGGACAGGTTCCGGTGTCGCCTACAATGGTGTTATCGACTGTTTAGGACAGATTGTCAAGCGTGAAGGGTTTAGCCGTCTATATAAGGGTATTTCTTCTCCGATGCTGATGGAAGCACCAAAGAGAGCCACAAAGTTCGCTTGTAATGACTCTTACCAGAAGATGTTCAAGGATCTGTATGGTGTGGACAAGCTGACTCAGCAGATCTCTATTCTGAGTGGTTCTTTGGCGGGTGTCACGGAAGCCTGTGTCATTGTGCCATTTGAATTGGTGAAGATTCGTCTACAGGATGTCAACTCCAAATTTAACGGAGCAATGGAGGTCGTCTTCAAGACCATTAGAGAGACTGGTATTCTCTCGCTGTACAATGGGCTGGAGTCTACCATGTGGAGAAACGCCTTCTGGAACGGTGGTTACTTTGGTGTCATCTTCCAGATTAGAGCCCTATTGCCAAAGGCTAAGACCAACACTGAGAAGACCACCAACGATTTGATCGCTGGTACCATCGGTGGTACTGTAGGTACTCTACTGAACACACCATTTGATGTTGTAAAATCTAGAATCCAAAGTGGTGCTACAACTACATTGGCCGATGGTACTGTGGTACCAAAATACAATTGGACATGGCCATCTTTGTTCAAGATCTACTCCGAGGAAGGTTTCACCGCCCTTTACAAGGGATTCATTCCAAAGATCCTGAGACTGGGTCCAGGTGGTGGTATCATGTTGGTGGTCTTTAACGGTATGATGGCATTCTTCCAAGAGATGAAATACGGTAAGTGAGCGTTTTAACTGTTCTGTAAACATTCATTACCGCCATATTTACAGGCTCTTTCGCTACATTATCATCTCCTTGATTTCCAAAACAAAAAAAACCATTCCTTTACAAGAAAAACATATTTTAAACCAGTGCACCGTGGATACATCTAACCATTACATTCCAATGGGGAAAGGGACCTCTTTTATTGTAAATATTCGTATTATTGTCATAGTGTTAGGGAACCAGTGATCGGATCCAAATATTTTGGATGGCAAGAATGATCCCCCTCTAAACCCCCATGAAGTTATATAAAAGAAGAGCATATTAAAAGTAAATAGCGAGAAATATATTTTAATTAACCTCGATGTAAACCATACAATCATGAATCAGTTGCAGCATACCATCATCTATGCCATTACTTGAGCATTGGAGCACCACACATGACTATTATTGTGAGTAGTGACAAGATTTTGGTCCCTTAATGACAAGGATAATAGACCAGGCTGGTGGTCACTCTAAAGATATCTTTGGCGAGCCAGTAATCAGGACCATATGAGCGGTGTTACAGCTACTCTAAGTATTATTAAATTGACAACAATACAGCAAATATAATAGAGATGTCTTCTGGGCTTGGAACGGGATCCTTAGATGGGATGCCTGGCGATAATGGTGGGATATCAAGATTCATAGTGGTTCGTTTCAATGACGACACCATTCCTGATCTTAAGCTAAATATTACACATGTATCGATGGATACTATTAACACGCAATGGTTACGTCGCCTGTGTAGGGAACTGAGAGGAGAGCAGACACATAGGAGAAGGCTGCGGTTTATTAGGAATGGTAACATATTGAATTCTAGGGCGAACCTTGGCTCTGAGATTCTACAGTATTTTGAACGGTTGCAAGCAGAGAATACAGAAGGTACGTTAAATGAGCTTCTGTTCTATGTGCATTGTATAATAGGTACAGAGGATTTGACCGATGAGCAACTCGCGAGCGAGGATGTAATGGATACAATGGGACCAAGTGCGGACTCAGTGACCACTCAGGCCATAGGTTTCGATAGATTAGCCTCTGTGGGTTTCAGTGAGGAAGAAATTGAGTTGTTGAGACAGCAGTTCAGATCTACCTATGGCGACCCAGAGGAGGAAGACGACCTCCTGAACGGCGACGAATCCCAAAGCAACATAGGAAGCCGTGGTGGTAACGCAAGGAGAGACATAAGGCAATTAGAAGAGATGTGGATGGAGAGTGGTAATGATCCTATGGCCACTGCCGGAGATGGGTTACAACCAGGGAGAGACAGAAATGGAGAGGTGGAAGATCGTTTCAATTCAATTCCAGTTACGGATATACGGCACAACAAAGATCTGTTAATAGGTATAACAACAGGATTCTGTCTTGGAATATTTGCACTGTTACTAATGAAGAACGAGGGTTTGTTCAATAAGAGACAGAGGATGTCGATCATAGTCGGAGTAGCTACTAACGTGCTGTTCTGTCTAGTTAGGGGATTTTAAATCAAATTTCAATAAGTAATGACTATTACATGAATAAATAGATAAAGTATTCCTTTATTATTATTTCTTATCTTCCAATATGAATAGTTTGATTTTATACAATGTATTTATCGATTTAGCACTATGGATATGTGGAAAGGGGAATGACGAAAGATAAGCTTCGAAATTGACTAATTTACAATGTGGGGAGGGTGCGAAGTTGTTTATTAAAATACCATGTAATAAGCTGTATGGTCTTGTGATTCAGTAAAATTAACGACGGATCAACAAGTAGGCGGTCTCTTGCTTCAAGTTGTTCAAGTTTCTGTAGTTACCTTCCAATCTCATCAGTAGACCTCCGAAGGAGTAGTACACAGCGATGACATCCTTGCTTACTTCCTCGAACTTGTATGCAGTACCGTGCATCACATAGTCGTAGTCGTCTGCCAATGATCTGTCGCCAGGTTGTGGTGGTCTCCAACTTCTGGATGCACCGGTAGAGTCGTTAACTTTGGCCTTGTCGTCGTCATCAACATCCAAGGAGGAGGCCACTGTCACTGTCAGTTGTTCGTTGACTTGCACTGGGAACAAGTTGGTATTTATATCTAGGGTCAGCTTGCATTGCTCCTGTGTAGTAGAGCCGGCTTCTATACGGCAGACATTGTTGTAACGGCCTGGATCCACCTCGGAGATGGTGAATATATCGTCGAACAGTGTAGTGGACATAGCTCTATGCGATTGAGAGTGATTTTCAGCGAAGAGATGAAGAGCTCGTACACTATATTACCAGTGTGTTTAAACGCTGTAAACGCATGTAACACAACTATTTTGAAAGCGATGGCCTAGTGTTTTCAATGGGCTTTATTATGCTTGTGACTGAAAATTTTTTGAGAATTCGATGGGAGGGGAGGAAGTGCAGAGAAGAGCGAAGTTGAAAAAACCTGTGACACTTAGTGTGACGTGATGATAATACTGGGTTTGTATGCAGTGTGATATTAAGAAGGAGTTTCTATTAGAGTTACACAGGTATGTATGATATATTTTTTGTGAATATTGAGTTCTGAAGTGAGAGTTGGATTAGTGGAGGGTTGTTGAGCTTCTCTTGGTCTTGTAGTCTCTCACCGCGGCCTTGATGGCGTCCTCTGCGAGCATCGAACAATGCAGTTTGACGGGAGGGAGACTCAGCTCCTTTGCGATCTCTATGTTCTTGATCTTCTCGGCGTCCTCGATGGTTATTCCTTGGACCAGCTCTGTCAGGTACGAACTCGATGCGATGGCGGACCCGCAGCCGAATGTCTTGAACTTGGCCTCCTCTATCACCCCAGTGTTGTCGTTCACCTGTATCTGCAGCTTGATCACGTCACCACACGCTGGCGCACCGACCACACCCGTGCCGACGTTCCGCAGAGTCTTGTCCATAGACCCCACATTCCTAGGGTTGGTGTAGTGCTCTATCACCTTCGGATGGTACATCCTGGTAAACGGACGCATCAATCTAGTACTTCTCAAAAACATTTCGTAGTTGTATATGTATGTGTGTATGTGTGTATGTGTGTGTATGTGTGTATGAGTGTGTATGTGTAAGTGTATTTCAAGTTGTAGTCATTTGTATATCTACTCTATTTAACACGCTTATATATACCACAGCTTCCCGGCATCGGCCACACACCAGACACCCCCCCCCACTGCTCTGCTGACAAATCCTGGATCTCGCTGCCCTCGAGACAGAACAATGGGAAGCCAGTAATGGGGCCTCAGAGATACACGCACAACACACTAGGTGGGGTATTCAAACACCCGTACAAGTGAGCAAAAACTGAAATACAGATAGCAAAGTGTGTGTATGTGTGCGGTGTCTGGGTGTCTGTAATATGCGTCATACATCACTTTTTAGTGTAATATCATATGATGTACGTGCAATAAGATAGGATAGACACCTACATCCCACGCTTTCACCTTCCCGATAGAGTCATCCCACCCACTCTCTGTTTTGATTGGTCCAAGCTTTTGCTCTCTGGGTCCCCATTGTGGTGTTCCCCCCGTCATACAATTGCTCATCGCAACTGTCAGCAGATGTGTCAACTGTCAACTGTTCTTGCTTTTGTTCTATTGCTCAATTGCTCATTTGCTCTATTGCTCAATTGCTCACTTCAGCTGGGTCAGTTGGTCAGTTGTTCAGTCCCTGTGACGATCATGAGCATTGGCTATTATTGCTGATTACTTGCGTTATTTCTACTGCATGATAAAAGGGGTGATCTGGACGTCCGTGGCTACAGCCTTCAAGTTTAAATATATATATACATAGGTTAGTTTAATTTGTTACTAGGCATACTGGGTAAAGGAAAGCACCAACGATGGCTTCGATTGAAGTGCTCAAGAACCAGGTAGATGTGCAGATAGAGTGGCTGTACAAGGGGAAGAAGCGCAAGCTGCCCAAGGCAGGGAGTGTGGATCCCATGCGCAGCGATCCCATGGACGGGAACAGGCTCGGGAGGAGGGCTACGATCTCTGTGCGGGAGACCATGCCAGAGGGCGTGGCGAGGAGGCGACCCAGGTCTAGCTCAATCTCAAACGGTGACCTCTCGAATGACAAAAGTGCGCAACGGGAGGCGCCCGCTACGGATTACTCAAGGAGGCACAGCGTGTCTCACAGCGAGAAGGAGAAGAAGAAATCCATATTTGGGTCACTATTCGGTAAGAAGAGCGACAGTACTGATAAGAAACCCCCACAGTCGAGTGCGAAGTCACCCGTGTCGGTGAAAACCAGTACTTCCTCTGCGTCCCCAACCGCTTCTGTACCAATTAACATCAACGTCAACCGTGAAAAGCCTAAATCCCACGAACCGAAGTCTCCTAGCTCACCACTTAGATTATTTCATTTTGGACAGTCCAATTCTGAGAGTCACGCGGCTCCAATCTCAAGGGGCTCGCCTTCTCCTTCCATGGATCCACTCGATGAAAGAATTGAAAGCTCAAAACATCACCATAGTCATCATGACCAGGGGCAAAGCAGAGACAAGGAATCGATTGAAAAATTGAATAAAATTGACTTGAAGAGAGTCTCTTTTGCCTTGGACAAATTCCATCATGAACCAGCACAACAGCTTCCTTCTAGGAAACCCAAGATGGGAGATATCGTGGTGCCTGAAGACATGATCAGCGAAGAACCTAAGATATCTGTAGGTATTACTACGACTTCAGATAATAAAGCCTCTTCTGCCCCAAAACGTAAATATAGCAAGGATTCACAGGAGTACAAAATGGTTTTGGAAAACTACAAGAGGTTGCTGAAAGAGTCAGAGAGGCAGCAACTAGAAGCTCATCGAGTAGCTGAGAGAATTGCCAACGAGGTGACTGGTTATAGAATTAGATCTGGCTCCCTTTTTGAAGCGGCACATAACGCTGTTGTTAACAAAGTTTTGAGCCCTTCAAGTCCAACTGAAGCGTCTGTGATCGACTCTGATCCTACTGTTGCTCTTGACTCGCGTGTAGCTGAACTGACAATTGATAAACCTATACATGCTCACGAAACTTTTTTTGAGACAGAAGGTTATGACTCTTCGACGTCTCAGGTAAACTCAAACCCTGATCTACATCAACATCATCATGAGCTACCTTTGGATGTTGTATACACAAGATGTTGTCATCTAAGAGAAATATTGCCTATTCCATCAACTTTAAGGCAAGTAAAAGGTAAGACTGCTCCCTTACAAACTCTTAAGTTTTTGAATCCTAAACCTACACTCATTGATATTCTTTCTTTCTGTGATTTTATTTCAATTACGCCTATTCAAGTTGTTGTTTTTGATAATGTTGCATTAAACTCAGATATGATCCAAATTGTATTGTCCTCTTTAATTAACTCAAAATCCATAGAAAAGCTGGGCATTCGTAATGTTGTTTTAAGTTCCAAGGACTGGGAGATGCTTTGTAAATTTTTATTGGTTAACAAGTCCATTATTCGCCTCGATCTTTCCCAGACAAAGATTAAGCCTGATCTACCCGCAGAATGTTATCGCCATAATATGAACTGGAAATTGTTCTGCAATGTATTACGTGAACGCACTGGGAGACCTTTAGAAGAGTTATTGTTGAATGGTGTCCATTTTGATGAAATGAGTTTTGATGACTATCAAGATTTGTTGCTAACTTTTGCTAGTAAAAATTCAAGTCCAAATAAAAGACTTGGTATGGCAGCTGCATCTTTCTCAGAAAAATGTATGTCATTTCTATTTGATGTTATTTCTCAATTCAGTGTTCAAGGTGTTGACTTGGGATTTAATGAATTGGAGCCTTATATCCATATTATCATTGACAAACTTTCAACGTTACCTTACAATAACTTGGAATATTTCACACTAAACAGCTCTTCGTTTTCATGTACTCAAAATATTGGATCATTGTTGAAGTACCTGTCTAGGCTTCCTAATTTAAGATTTTTGGATATGAGTAACATACCAGAGATGTTTCCTTCGGTATTTGCATATCTCTACAAGTATTTGCCTTTATTTCCATCTCTTCAGAGAATACACTTTGATTCAAATTGTTTGACATATAAACAATGTATCATGCTTTGTGAGATACTGCAAAAATGTCCCAAACTGGCACATGTTTCAATGAAAAACGAACTCACATACCCTGAAGCTATCAAGGATCAAGAGAAAGAAGATGGATCGGATGATAAATCAACGAAAGAATTCGCAGCCCGGACTTTAGGAGCAACATTGTATGGATTTTGTAGAGATAGATCAACCTTATTGGGTTTGGACGTTGATTATGGTGATATATCAGATGAAATTCAATCTAGAATAGCAGTAACATTGATGATTAACATGAAAAAAACTATTGATTCAAACTTTTCTCAGGATGAAGTAACATCACAAGATGATTTGTTGTTTGATGGTAAAGTCATTTCTGAAAACGCAGAAGGAATATTGCATCGTTTGACTAGTAATTTGGGAGACCAATCAGATCCAACAAAAATGTATTTACTAAAGAAATTTGTTGAGAAGATTGAGAGTTTACATTATGAAGTCCAAAAGAAGATCGATATTATGTTTGAGAAACGAGAAACTGGTACATTACCATTAAAAGAGAAAGAAAACTTGTTAAGATTAGTTTTGCTAGAAAAAAATTTATCCAACATAATGCAACTATTTGCATCAACTTCGTCAATGAAAATTATGGAGACCCCTGAAGCCGAATTGATTGGAAAGGCCAATTTTGCCGATGACAGTAACGACAGCGCTGATGAAAAAAATAACTCCACTAATACGAGTCACATCCGTCCATTCCTAAAACACTTGGATTCTGATAGGATATTTGGGTTTGCTAGTCACCATTCACCTAAGTCCCCAGATGTGGATGCTAGTCAAATACCACATTCTATGGCTACCGAATCAGGAAAGGTTGTGGATGCGACAACTGGTAAAGCGCTACTTTATAAAACCTCATCAAGTACTTCCTTGTTAGTTAAGAAGCAGGAGCATGAAGAAGGTGAATTCCATAAGTGGGGTTTTTTTGTTCACCAGAAGGGGACTACTAATCCTGATACCGATGATAAGAAAAGTGGACCTGAAAAAACTCCTAATGTATCGGAAAACACTAATGCACCAGAAAGAGTTACTGTGCCAAAAATACAAACTGTGCCCTCAGGTAATGAATTAAGAGAAGCTATTATCAAGGCTAAAGGTATTGATAGTATCGAGGATCTAATAAAGAAAGTTAGTAAGGATGATCATGGTTTGAAGAAAATCTATGGTGAGTCCTTGAAACCGTTCCCCATTTTGGGAGCTCAAGATGTGGACTATACTTCACGCAACGCATCTGAGGGTAATACCGAAGCTTCTGGAAGATCAACTTCTACCGATTCTAAAACGGATGAATTGGTGACAGAGAAGTATGATGAGCTATTAAACTCTATATCACAAAAGAGAACTAGCAAGCAATGATTTATTTTATTTTGTTTTTTTTTAATTTTTTTCTTTATGCTGCATCCATTCTACTTTATTTATATTGTTTACTGTTATGTGTTCATGAGACATCAGTTTATATTATTATGTTGATAAACGTTCACGAAGTACATTTATTAAGCATGAGTGGAGTATTTAGAGCCGCTTTAGTCCCAGTTGTATGGAATAACTATGTTAATATTCAAAATTCATTTAATTAATCATGTTCATTAGAATCAGTCAATAATATATAATTTAATGCCCTGCATTTAAAAAATTTTATATAATTCGCATACGATATTTAGAGCCACTATATGGGAGAGCACAATATACAGTAGTATATTAGAGAGCTTTTTTAATGTTGTTTTCAATTCATTTCTATTGTGAACTCAAGTTCTCAAGAAATTTAATTTAGTGAAAATATCCTTAAATTGAGACCAGTCAGATGAGAATGAATTGGCATTTGATAGTCTTAGAATTGATAAAAATCCGGCAATACTCAAACCAGAGATAATCCTGGAAGCGTTCTTTCTCTTCTTCATGTCTTTGACATCGAGCAATCTACAAGCTCCAGCAACAATATGATAAGAAGCGGCAGAAATTAACGCGGATAGCGGAATTATACCGGCAAACCAACGAATCCACCACTCACTAGCTCTCAACAGCTGTTTGACAAAGTCGAACCCTGTGGCAGGCTCACCCAAACTCTCTGGAACCCATTTCATTATCAGCAAGTGATATAGGACTAATGGTGTTAGAACATACCCGGACATTGACAAAGGTGAAAGAGTGAACTGTTTGTAAATTCCAAACAAGTAGCCAGAAATACCACCAGTCAATCCAATGTCATCTTGAGATGTGGTATGTTTGTGCTGGTGGTGGAGATGGTATTTCTCCTTCAGCACATGACTCTTGTAAAGCTTCCAGCCACGTAGCAAGACGCCGCTTGCAATGTGGGTTAGCAATGAAGCGATCAGTATCTTGGACGCAGCCTGAGGAACCCACTTGTGTACTGCGGTCAGGAACGAGTCTGGGGCAGTCTCTGGGTTAACCAATGGTGTAATCATCGTATTAACCGCATGGACCGGGAAATATAGTGCCATTGGCACAATCGATAGTCTTTGTAGCTTGAACAAAGCATGAACCACAGTAGTAGTGGAGACCTCAATACCCAGGATCTTTCTAGGGTTGTAAGAGATAGGCCTCTCGTCTGGTTTTAGTGGTGTAGGTGATACTTCTTTAAGATTCTTAGACATTTTTTATAGTTGTTTTTATGTTTTAGTCTTGGTGTGGTACAAAGGATCATCTATATACCAAATAACTATGAAATTATACTTGTATTTATATACTATGCAACAATATGGAATTTAATAAGGGGATACATGTATCTAATATAATTGGACAGCTTTGGCAATGATCAATTTAACAACTAGGACCGCTTCACCCCCCCTTAAAACCGATAAATGAAACCCGTTCAAGAAATATAATATAAGTTGATAGAATGGAACTCGAAATCCGAGTGGGATGGAGAAATTACAATGGTACTTTGACATTTAGCAGACCTGAGGATGAGTGTTCTCTTTGTCGAGGGGGGAAGTGATGAGCAAAGGGGAGTTAAATTAGGGTAGTCGTGTGTCAAAACTTAGGCATGTGATTCCGAATTTTGGCGGATATATACTGTTTGAGATAGTCCCAACAAGCTGTTTGTAACTGTATTGTATATGTAGCTCATACACTATTGCTCTACTTGTACCAACTCCTTCTTCAAGACTACTGTACCCGGCAATAATACCCTCGGGTAAGCGTTGTATACTATATCCTTCAAACGTACTTGTATTACGATCAGTCCAACTATTCACTACAACCATAAGAGACCATACCCCATTCTTGTACCACTTCCGACAATACTTATTCCACTGAACTGGCCCCGGCTGACTGATATTAGCTCTGTAAGCTGCATAGAACATGCTTACTCATCGAGATCGGCTTCTCAGCAGGAAAAAAAAGAAACGAAAAGTATTAATAGCTAAATTAGGCACAGAGAGGTTCGTACACCCTTGGAGAAAGCTTCTTTCTTCGGCTTAGAAGACGCTGTGCAACTTTAAAAATTCTTGGAAGGAAAGCACAAGAAAAAAAAAAGAAAGAAACTTCGGTATCGAGGAACTGAGTACCCATTGTTCCCATTTGCGAAGAGAATCAGTATTGGTACATCGATTGATTCTGAATCAGACACCCAAGGCCCTTGCCAGGAGGAGAGAGAGGGGGTGTGGGGACGTCTGGTGGATGGTAAAATTTTAGTTATATTTATATAGTATTTATCTGGGCTTTTAAAGGTTCTCTAGTGGAGGAGCACTTGGACTTGGGACATAACGAGTGAAACCAGTGGGTAATACAGATACTAGACTGTAAGTAAGATGCTACATAACAGAAGGCCTAACCTTTACCAGCACATTTCTGAGTTCACGCCAAAGTTTGTGAACAAGCTCAGTGCTGGGCATGCTGACAGAACGCTGGCTTGGAGACACGATGTTATTCCAGACAAGAGCAACAAGAACTTCTCTACTACTTTGATATACTCTCAAGGCAGTGACATATACGAGTTCAAAGGTGTTTTCCCTTTGGACATCCTGCCATACACTCCTGTTGAAGAGCAAGCCTCTGACGAAAGTGCCAAGGTTGAAGAAGGTAAATACGGTATTGTGCAGGATGCAGATGTTGTGAACAGTGCCAAGTGGGTATATCAAGGTGAGACTGTCGCCAAGATGACTTACCTTGATGATTTAAACGACAACGCATTGATTGCGATGTCCAAGAATGGTTCTTTGGCTTGGTTCAAGGACGATTGCAAAGTGCCAGTTCATATCGTCCAGGAGATGATGGGACCATCTACTAGCTTTGCTAGTATGCATTCTGGACAGAAACCAGCAGAATTGGCTGTTTCTGATTTCTCTCTATCAATGGACAGTGAAACCATTGTAAAATCGCAAAGCAACGGCTACGAAGAAGAAAGTATCTTGAAGATTATTGATAACTCGGGCAAACCTGGTGAAATCTTACGCACAATGAAAGTCCCTGGAACTGTAGTTACACACACGGTCAGATTCTTCGATAATCATCTATTTGCATCCTGCTCTGACGATAACGTTATCAGATTTTGGGATACTAGAACAGATGATAAGCCAATCTGGATCTTGAGTGAACCACAAAATGGTAGATTGACAACTTTCGATGTCTCGCCAATAACTGAAAACCTGTTTGCAACTGGTTTCAGCACGGGTTTGATTAAATTATGGGATGCCCGTGCTACATATGAAGCAACTCAAGATTTATCCTACAGACAAAATGGTGAAGACCCAATTCAAGTTGAGATGGCAAAGGTGTTTCATTCTGGTGGTGATTCGGTCGTTGATATCAAGTTTTCCGAAACTTCTTCTAGTGAATTTGTCACTGTGGGTGGTTCCGGTAACATTTATCACTGGGATATGGAATATCTATTCTCTAGAAATGATGATGACAACGAGGATTATCTGCCAAGCTTGGAACCAGAAGAATTACAAAGTCACTGTTTGAAGTTCTGCCAACCAAGCCGTGTTAAGAGCGGCTCCAGAAACACTGTAGCTTTGCATCCTATGGTGCACGACCTGAGCGCTACTATTTCATCCAAGAACTCCATTACTGTTTACAAGCCCTTTGATGGAACTGAATTCAGTAAGAACGACTGAATTATCCTCAATCTGAAAACATTTATTCTTTGTGTTGACGTTTATCTATCATTACGTTTTAGCACTAAATTTTGCATTACTATCTATTATAATATGTTAAATATTTATGTCTATCGGTATTTATATCTAAAAATTGTTATTGAACGTTATTTATTATGCTGTACAATCTTTTACCATGGTGTATGTCCAACAATATGTTTCTGTAAAAATTCTTCATCGCTATAATTTTCCAGTCCTTTTAGGATATTGAGTATTTCATATTTTGGCTGTTTGTTGAACGGATTCCTAGATTGTTTCTTATCCAGCAACGGTGATCTTCTTCCATAATAATCATTTTGAAATAATGCTGCTGCATTCTTTTTTTCCATAGCAGATAGAGTACTAAAATATACCTCTAGTTGTTCTGAATTATATCCTGTTGGTGATGGCTCTATTGAAATATAGTTTATATTCTTAAAGTCAATGGCCTTAGCGTGTAAGTCCAGGTATCTTGATTGTTTGAAGCCAAATCCTACAATGGTCATCTTTTTAGGATAATTTCCATTCACAGCTTGGAATTGTCCTAATGAATAAAGAAGGTTATCAAATGAGTCTAACGCGTATTCTTCAAGAGTAATCCGATGGGATTCGAAGAGTTGATCTAATGTAATTTCCTGATCTCTCATTTTACTTATGATTGATTGAATAAGCTTCAATATCTCACTATCAATGTTGCCAAAAATGCCATTCACTACATTAATGTCGTCAATGGATTGCTTTATTATCCTATACATCAACAATTGATAGCTTTGTGCTTCTGAGACTGGACCAGCCTCTGCCTTCGTTTGTGAACCACTAAAGATAAGTGTTGAATTTGCAAAATCACTTAGTAAAGTATCCAAACCTGCCAGTCCATGCTTTATAAAGCTTAAATGGTCTCTTCCCTCGTACTGAAATGGTGCAAGAAACCATTGTTCTGGATCTTGTCCCAAATGAATATAATCACTGCAACTGGTGAAGTAATTCCAAATAGAATGGCATGGGACCATTATGGCATGATCCTTTCGAAGTGAACTCATTTGGCCTTTGAACTTGGATAGCTTAGTGCTTGACCAGGTGTTGCCAGAGATTGATTTGTTGTCTAAACTATTCCGACTCTTTTTCTGTGTCTTAGATCATCGCTTCAAATATTGATAACTTTAGAACAACATTGAAAGAAAGTAAGGCTAACTACATCCAGTTAATTTATAAAAATTATTAAATGATCTCAATGTCAAGATACATATATGTATATATATATTAGGAACCTGAATCTAATTATTCCCATTCTCTTCTATTAGTATACTATTAAAACTTAAAACAATGTCCCGATGACATCGAATATTAAACTGTAATTTCATCATCTGCCACCCACTTGCTATGGTCAAATCTCCAATGTTTAGCTGAAGAATTGGCCTTCTGGTCCTCTCGATCATTAACCAAAGTACCACTTGGTACATTCTTTATCGATAATCCCAACTCGTTAGCTAAGGTCAAGAACAAATCTTTATCCTTCATGTTTTGAGAGTAATCAACCTCATTAAACCATCTTCTCTTCCATGTAGTGCCATTTGCAGCTTCCTCCTTTCTCATTTCTCTTTGTTTGTTCTCTAGAGCAGATTTAGTTTTGTTGATCAAACCGTAGTCACCTAGTCTAATAGCATCTGCAACATCCTTCCATGCTCTTCTACTTTCTAATGGATGCTGTTTGTCAATGGTTTTCACTTGTAGACTTTCAGTTGCGGTAATGTTTGTGTCATGGAACAAAACTGGTGCGGATTGCTTACCATTAGGTAGATTCTTTACAATTTTTGAGCTACCTGACCATTGACCTGATATAACATAAAGAGGAGTACCATTGTTCTTCAAATCAGCACCAGATTTGTAGATTTTGGCTTTGAAAGAGTTCTTTTGTCCACTGAAATAACCTCTACCGGAGTACTCGAACTGACAACACATACCAGATGTGGATTGTATATATGATTTACCTTCCAGTTCAACAAATGGAGAAGCCATTAGTATACCTTCAATATGCAAAGGCGGTGGGATGACTAAATAAGTCTCTTTGTCTCCAATTGTCAATAAGTTGTGCCCATATTGTTTCACATTTAGTGTAAGAGTCTTAGATATGCTAGACTTGATGTTATTGTAACCCTCAATTTTGACATTGTTCTTTTCATTATATATACTGTAAGCAGACATTGGAGGATGGTGGGATACCTGTTCACTCAGCAATATAGTTTCACCGAAATGAGGATATGTCTTGCTTTCCCATTTACCAACAAACAATTCACCTAGGAAGGGGTTTAATGGTTTCTTTTCAGACCCAGACTTCTCACTACGTGAGCTGTATTGTGATCTTAAAGTAGAGAGAAACCATTTTATCACAGCCAGCATGCGAGCAGCTTCTGGAGAATCGATGTCCGGGTCGCATTGTCCCATTCTTTCCTTATAGTTAGTCTCATTGATGAATGATGGTTCTAAAAATAAGTCTGGGTGCTCTGCCCAATATTGACAGAATTCTACTAGAGAAACTGGTGAAAGAATAAAAGGCGGTGCTGATAAGGCGGAAAGATCACCATTAAATGATGCCAAAGACTTCAAAAAGGTTGTCCAAGTGGAAGAGCTAGCTCTGTCTTGTGTCATTATAAATTATTTGGTGATGCTTGTGAGTAGTTGGCAAATAAATCGTTATTCTTAACAATGTATAGCCAAGAATGTATGGTAGAAGAGGTTGATGAAAGCATTACATTAATGGTGGCCCTTATAATTGTTGTTGGTATATATACTAGGATTCAAAAATAGTTAATTCAATAATATCCAAATATTTATTAATTGGAGCGAGTTCCTTGTTCGAATAGGGCTTAGCAATTTTGTTCAACATTAATTTACAGTATGAGTTGTATAGTGCCGACCCGAAATAATGTTTACGACCAACGTACTCAAACGAAGTCACGAAGTTAAAAGTAATTTTGTATCCCAATGGCATTAATGATTGTAGAGCTCAGGGAGGTATACAGCATATCAACTCCGTTTAGTTATCACATATCCGTGAGGGGTCTCGAAATGTTGATCACAGAATCCTTTTAAAACAATGGATGATCAAACGAGCCATTGTAACTAAACGATGGATCTGTCCCTGGAAGAGTAATTCAACAGATCATGTACCGGAACGACGACACACCTCTTCGCTGAAATTTTGCCATTTATGTATCAATAATATGTCGAATTGCTTCCTTACTATTATTTGTATATTTACCACATTTGACTGTTTTTTGCTTCTAAAAACCTTATACAAAGCGAGAACCTTGGGATCAACTAAGGCCAATGCTATTCCTTCTAATTACTTAGATTTGATGTGTAAAATGCAGCAGTTTGCACTATCTATTTTTTAGTGTACAGTGTAAAGTAGAATTGATAGCCCTTTTCCTGGACAGGAATGCCTTTGACCAGTTCACCATTCCATTCCTGGGAAGTAAGTCTTCCTTCCAATTGTATTGAAGATGGTAAGAAGTCTACTAATTTATCAGAGTTGTCGTAGAATCTCTGTTCCAATTCTTGTTTTTGTAGGAAAGTGTCCATTTGTGGGATGGTGGTCTCTGGCAGCGGCATAATCTTTGTGATGAGCCAGTGGTCAGCCAGATCCATTGATTGACGGTAGATTTCTCCACCACCAATGATATATATGCGTTCAATCTTGTTCTCGTTAGCTAGAGACGATTGCAATGCTGTTAAGCAGTTGCGCAGCGAATTGGAGTGGTAAATACCGTCCTCCACTTTGCGTAGTTCGCCATCGAAGCTTCTTGACACTACGACGTTGATTCTCTTGGGCAATGGTCTGAATTTCTGAGGAATTGATTCCCATGTCTTTCTGCCCATGATAACTACATTTTGTTTGCTGTTATCGTTGGTCAATGTAGTGACTTCTCTAAAATATTTCATCTCCTTGGCTAGTCTCCAAGGCAAATTACCTTGGAAACCGATGCCCATCTCTGGCAGCAGCGCTGCTACTATCCCTACCACTGGAACTTTCGACATTGTGTTGGTGGGTACTTAAGTGATGTACTTAAAAAGGTTCTTTCCCGTTTCTTATCAAAGGGTTCTTGTTCTTATATATAAATCGTGGGCATCGTTGTTCTTATCTTGCACATCGCATCTCCGGCAGTGCTCATAGCAAAATTGCAATACAGAGTCAAAATTAAATATTACATCAATATACAATTTTTTCTTATTTCATGCTAGTGTTGGTAATCAAGCCTTTGATTACAATTACAACCTAGGAAAGAAATAAAAACAACTTGTCAGACTGCCATTTGTACCCACCCAAGACCCAAACAGAGAAGATGTCCCGAAAGATATCAACTCCTAGGCCATAAAAACTTGTCCCTTCCACGAAGAGAAGTACACAAGATGGGTAAAGATCATCGCGCCATTTTGAAGGGGTCGAAGAGGTCGTCCACCCGCAAGACCGAAGTCCTGTGGGCATCAAACCAATTCTATACGCAAACAGCAAAACGTAAGGGTTGGGCGAAGGGACAGTACAGATGACCGAACCGCTTAGGATTACGGAACCAAACTGCATCTTCCTTTCGGAAGAGATGTCACCTCCATTGGGTTTGTTTCTCACTCTGGGGTACAAAGGTTCTGTGGCTCATCAACCAAGTTGGATTCAGTGGCTCTTTTGAAGAGTCAAAGAGTGACGATTCCTATAGAAATGATCCTACTATAGAATGTGTTAGTCAAATGGTGCTCAAATTTAAATTGAAAATAGCATAAAACCACTGCAATGTGTGAATCCAAAGTCACATTTGTCTGGAAAGTAACAATATTTATCACTGGAATGCTATTGGGAATTGGAAACTTATGGGTAAGTTACATACTGAAGTACGTCGACACTTTTTTTATGAAAGAAACAAGAAGTAAAACTAGAATAGAAGAACAATGACAGAAACTATAAACCATGAATCAAGCTGGCCTTTATATATGTTTTCATAATCGTGCTGTACGGTGAAAATTTTTCAGAAAATGCAGTGAGCCCTACAGTTGCGGGTAACATATGTGGATACCATTGGGACAGTTAGGGTTTCAGCCATACAGTTAGGGCATTTTTTGGACTGTTTGGCGGTATAGTTTGCTCTGTTGCTCTATTGCTCTATAGTTTGTTCAGTATTGTGTTATGTAGGCATCTAGTATTGTTGGGTTTTCTACTAATCTCAGTTCCAGTACGTTTACGCTTTTATATTACTTTTAATGAGGATAAAGTGGGGGTATCAATTAAGGATATGTTATATGAATATATAGGTTTCACATTCTCATGCTTCTCCGTTTGAAGAAGTCGATGACTCTTCTAGCAGTGGACTTATCTCCGCCCGCTGAAGGGCCCATCATTGAGGCTCTGTGATTTCTCTTGTTCTCCGTAGTGTCCGTATGGTGGACTACTGAAGGTATAGAAGGTGGCACCGTGGCTGATTCTTCTTTCGAGGATGGAGTCACGGACACCTTGGAGTCATTATGGAGGGATGTCTTGGACCCGTTATTTGTGTAAAAGGAGAGAAGACTGAATCTCTTGTTCTTCTTGGAATCGCTAGACTTAGCAGTAGCGTTGCTGCGCAGACTCGACATGCGTGATTTGTCTGATGTCAGCGGTTGTTCTCGAACTCTGTTTTTCTCCAATTGCAAACCATGCTTGTCAGTGACCACTTGGCTCTGGTCTCGCTGTGGTGTTGGTGCCACTGGGTTGTTGCTTGTGCTTGTGGAGTATGGATGCTTTGAGTTATCATTCTCATCTGAGTTAGTTAAGTTTAGGACGATTGGAGAGAAGTTGTTTGCAGATCTGTTGATATCTACAGGGTAGTAAGACGTGGGGCGGGGTTTCCTGTGATGTGAACTGGTACGTGCCACAGTCTCTAGGTTATTATCTTCTGTTGTGTCATCCTTATCCTTATTGGGCGATCCCATCACAGTTGCCAAATTACTTTCATGTTTATTTTGAACAGCATGTCTCGCTGATTCGATGGCATTTGGATCATCTGACATAGAATGTCTTGGAGCATATGATGCAGATCTTGCAGAGTAGGTCCTAGAATTGATGAATACGTTAGCTAAAGGTTGCCTGTTCGGTATACTGTGTTGTGCATCATCGGTGGTATTTGACGTGTCCATTGCTTTATTCACCATATCAGACCTGACTGGTTGGTTAACGGATGAATTTTCCTGCTCTGTTTCAAAATGTTGTGATGTTCTGCTAACTCTCTTTGTATGATCCAATTGTACATTTGCACTATTCTTTATAAGTTTATCCCACTGCGATGTGCTAACTGCCAAAAACGGCCTATGTGGTTTTAGCCATTCATGTCTGTGGATATACTGCATATTCACTCTCTTATTAGGGTCTGGAACCAGTATCTTCCTTAGTAAATCTCTGGGTATCGGTGTGATATACTCTGGAAACTTTAGTGGAGTTCTCGTTATGTATTGGTAAAGTTTGCCGATGTCATCTCCTTCAGGATTTGTAGAATCGTCATCCCACGGTAGATATCCGGCCAACATTGCATACAAAATGATACCGCAGGACCAGACGTCTGCTTTTCTAGCAACATAAGGTCTGGTACTTATCACCAATTCAGGTGCCGCGTAGCAGGGAGAACCACACGATGTCTTCATGTATTCGTTGTCCGGTAAAAACTCGTTGACAAAACCAAAATCCGTTATCACTAAATTCTCATTTTTATCCAGTAGCAAGTTTTCTAACTTCAAATCCCTATGTACTAGATTCTTCGAGTGCATGTATGTAACACCACTTATTAATTGAGCAAAAAGTCTGCATGCAGTTGACTCTTTCAATCTTCTCTTCCGTTGAATATATTTGTAGAATTCACCACCAGAAGCATATTCCAGTACTATTCCGATATACTTTGAATTCTGTAGCACTTCTTCGAGTCTCACTACATTAGGGTGTGTCAAGTGTTTCAAAGCATTGATCTCCCTGTATATTTTAATCTCCTTCTCTGAGTTCTTGACTATGGTGTCTCTCCTGATAAGCTTGATGGCCACCTGCTTGGAGACCGCAGGACGTTGCTCAGGACCCGTAGATGGCGTTCTCGTCCAACCTAGCTTCACTTTCCCAAACTCACCTTCGCCTAGAGTAGAACCAACAATATATGGACCAAAAGTCACGTGCTTCTTACCCCTACTACTCATGGAATTCCTAGGAGCGGCTGAATATGGGTTCCGCGTGTAGTGCACCTCGGGTCCTCCACCATAAGTATGCCTCTTCGGTATTGTCGCCATGGCTGTCCAGTTCTGAATTAAATTTCTATGTTGCTGCACGCCAGATCTCAGTTTCTAAAAATAACTAGACTCCCGAACTTCCAGAATTTCTCGGTTGCTAAACTTCCAGGTTTACGCGTCTTACTCTCGTAACTCGAATATTTGATGGTTTCCAAGATAGAATTATCCAGCAAAACTGCTTTATCAAGCTATGTTGCTGTCATTGCCTGTTGAAACGCCTATTTCTGACTTTTCTGGCGTCTCGGCATCTTTGAGAAGTCCCAATGGCCATTATGTGTACGTTCTTGGTGATGTTACTTGAGACTGCTATAAAGACTATGGACTGCTGCTAAGATGGTGTGTCGATTATGGTATCATTTTGCGGTCGGGGGGGAGGGGAAGGGATGATATTAGCCTCCTAGGG
>ERZ1036435.44-NODE-44-length-114495-cov-12.009673_pt1 | contig 114495 bp, 54 predicted proteins | sample MGYA00514223_ERZ1036435 | MGnify/ENA primary metagenome ERZ1036435 (study PRJEB33795, sample SAMN09464927) | human gut metagenome | host: Homo sapiens | place: USA: Stanford, California | collected 2016-08 | study: EMG produced TPA metagenomics assembly of the...
CTATAACGATAGAACACCAAGCGCTCCACCACCACATACTACAACAATGAGAAAGCTATTGCTTTTGGTACGATCGTTGTTGTTGGTTGCTGTGACTGCAACCACTAGCGCAAACGATACGCCTGTACCGAATCCCATATCGGAAGATATATCGTCTGTGCTATCAGCATCGATCCAGCCTGAGATACCCTCAGCACAACCATCAGTACAATCTGAAATACAGTCTGTACCATCAGTACAATCCGAAATACAATCGATACCCTCAGTACAATCCGAAATACAATCGATACCCTCTGTACAGTCTGAAATACAATCAATATCCTCAGTACAGTCTGAAATACAATCAATATCCTCAGTACAGCCATCAGTACAATCTGAAATACAATCAATACCCTCAGTACAGTCTGAAATACAATCAATACCCTCAGTACAATCCGAAATACAATCGGTACCCTCAGTACAATCCGAAATACAATCTGTACCCTCAGTACAGTCTGAAATACAATCAATACCCTCAGTACAGCCATCAGTACAATCTGAAATACAATCGGTACCCTCAGTACAGTCTGAAATACAATCGGTACAACCATCGGAAGTACAGCCGTCACCTGTTGCAAACTCTATAGAATCCAATACAAACACTAATACAAACACTAATACGTATCCTGATGCGGGTTCATCAATACAACCAAACAGTGTTTCTAATTCCATCGTAAGTCAACCATCTGATGACATTAATACGGACGACTTGAATTTCCTAGACGATGGTTCGAGCCAACAAGGTCCATCTTCAATACCATTGATTAATCCATCAGTGCAGCCATCATCTATTGATTACCACCCAAGCTCAAAAATCAATGCAAAATCCTCTTCAGGTGTCATTCCAGTATTTGCGCCATCGGAAGCTAGAGCTCCCGCGAAACCTCCTGCTTTTGAGATCAGTTCCTCCGCTTCTAGTGTTCAAGTTTCTTCACAACAGCAACAACCATCAATCCAACCTTCATCAGTTGAACCAGTGCAATCTAACTCCCCATCCCCATCATCAGTTGTGCCTAGCCCATCTTCTGTTATACCACTTGTACCTCCTGAGGTTCAAGTTTCTCCATCATCTGCCGCACCACTTATACCACCAGAAGTCCAAGTATCACCGTCTTCTGTTTTGCCATTTAGTTCAATAAGTCAATTGGGACCATCAATTTTGGTATCACCACCAGTCTCGTCACCACCAACCTCATCTATACCGTCACAACAAATATCTAGCCAAGAAATTAACTTTTCAGAGTTTTCAGGATCATTTAATGTTCCTAGCTGGCTATTATCTAGTAATGCCCCTTCTTCTTCATTTAGTGAACAACTAAGTCCATCATCCTTGGATTATTCACAGGCAATCCATTCACGAGTAGCTGATAGTTCAACCACTACCCTACCCTTAATAGTACCACCAACAACTACGACTACACCCACACTTGTTTCTGAAAGTTCTACTCTTTCCAATTTCCTGAAGCCTTCTGCCGATAGAGAATTCTCTGTGCACTTTCCCGTACTATCACCTTCTTCAATAGAGAATGAACCACCATCCTCGATTCAATCGGTTGCATCCAGCACTATATTGAGCCAGGCTGCACCTTTATCTCCTGCCCAAGCAGCATCAAGCCCATCCTCAATACTTGAACCAATAGGTTCAAGTGTTGCTAGTGAATACATAAGCTCGAACAGCTTGTCACAAATCCCTGTCGAAGCTGTTGATGCCAAACAAGCACCATCTTCCTCTTCACTATCATCAATATTGTCAAACACTGACAACATTGAAGCTATTTCTTCAAATTTGGAACAGGCAACCCCAAGTAGGCCAGTTGATAATAATGCAACACCAACTGCCAATTCGGGAACAGTACTGGATTCTGCATCCCAAATTAATAGTCAATCTATCTCAAGAGATGATGCCTCATATGCTGAAATTGCACAATCAAGCGTGAATGTTCAAAACAGCGCATCCAATTTTGCCAATTCAGTGCCAAGTGCTGATTCTTCCAACACTATCCCACAACCTGAAGATAATACCCCCACAACTTCTACGGTTTCAGAGTTTACTGCTTCCAATGTCGATGTGTCTAGCGTACACATAGCTTCAAAAGACGCTGACTCTAGCCCAAACTCTGTATCTAATCACGATGCTTTAAATAGTGTTGCTCCTTCAGTAGATGTGGATATCGTTAGCTCCAATTCCATTCCTACTCAAGTTTTGACCGAGTCATCTTCAGCAGTACCTCCTAATGCAGGTTTCGATATTAGTAGCGACATAAACATACCATCAGAAAATATTGAAAGTGACTCCAATTTAGTCGTGACTTCTACTTCAAGACCATCACAGGGTACATTTCAAAATAACCCAACTAATTCAAGAACCATAACAAATCAAATACCTTCCAGTGCTTCTCCTCCACCAGCAACACCAACTGGACCCAAGGCATTGTCCAGCGATGAAAATTGGCTACCTAGTGGAATTATATTTCAAAGTGATTTTGCAACTACAGTTTCATCTTCCTTCAATCCGACTGCTACAAAGAGTTTGCCCCAGTTTATCGCTCCTCCTAAGATGACCGTGAATTCTCCGAATACAACATTGGTAACAATAGGACTAAAACAAGGCCTGAACTATCAATTTTTGATTGATAACCCTTTATCATCAGCACAAATATTCAATTTTCTTCCCAGTGTTTTGACGTATCCATTTTCCTCTTATGCACCTAATGATTTTCCCATCAATTCTTTAATAGATGATAATGCGTTGGCTTTCTTAGATTCTAATTTATTCAATGCTTCCACAATTAGTGTACACGGTATTGTTCCTTTACTTATCCCTGGCCATGAATTCTTTGTATCGGTCGTGGAGGTTTATTTTCCCAACGATCTATTAGATTCTCTAAGTGCGTTGATAAAAGATAGAAATTCGTCATTGTATTCTAATCCAAATGATTCGCTTAGTGCCCTAGCCAGATTGATTGATCCTTCCATACCATTGACAGGTCTGATTTCTGGATCGAGTATTGAATCTACATCGAACTCTGATGCAGACTACAATAGTAACCAATCAGGCAACACGAGACAGAGTAGGAAAGGAAAAGGCTTACCCAGCAATTTATCCATCGTTGGTAGTCTTGACAATTATGATAAGAATCCAGAGAAAGAAGAACATAAAAATCGTGTTATTTCAATAGTATTACCAACAGTTCTTCCTTTAGGTTTGCTTTTTATATGGTGTTTGTTCTTCATTCTGATGTCAAGAACGCAAAGAAGAAGAAAAGGAAATGCAACTATTGAGAAATCGAACATCAAGGTTGACAATACTAGTGGATATCATGACAATGGTAGAAGCAATTACAAGGATAATGTGTACGACGGCATCTTGGACGAAAAGCACTACTCAAGTTCCGAAGGGGTTTCCAATGGAAGTACGATGGCAGGCCTTGCGTATGCCTTCAACAATTTTGTCGGGGGACCGAATATGTACTCGAGTTACGATACTGGTGCCTTAGCAGATAGTACATTGTACAGCTCAAGTAATCAGCTCCAGATCCAGAGGGAGAATTCCAGTCCTTGGCCCCCACAATATATCACTGCACCAAGTAGGAAATCTCAACACTCAACTGAGGAGGTTTCCCCTATAACTTTGGTTCCCAGAATCGACAGTGATGTTTACAACCTGCAAAAACAAGAAATGATGGCAGAAAACGTTTCCGGTACGTTTTCTCTTGGAAGTGACATATTCATCGATGATGATGAAGATGAAAATGTAAAAGATTTACAAATCGAAGATGTGGATGAATTTGATGAGGAGTTGTACAAACGACTTTCAAAATTCACAGATTATCGAGATGTAAATAATAGAAGTCTCTGAATGAACAATTCAACTAAAAATTTTATTACTCGCTTCCTCTCAAATAACTGTTTAATTTTTAAATATATCAAGTTAATATTCAAAAAAACTATTCTATTAGCATTCTACAAGTTCAAAAGTTATCTCTACACCTAGAAATAAATCAATTTAAACTTTCTCCATACACGTGTTAAGGGCATTTGACATATAAAAATGGTTCGAGCTAATAGTGATCACCGAGCAAAGTTAAATGGTCGGCAAATGAGGGTGAAGTGTTGCCGTTCAGCATTAATAATATCTTATAAAATTTTGTAAACAATAGAACTGATTTGTAAACGATAACGTTTGTTTACTAAACAGAAGGCCTTTTATTTTCAGTTTCAGTTTGGGCAAAGCGGGTTCTATTTTTAAATTTACTATTTTCCTTGATGCAATGGATAGCAATGCAGCAGATTCCATTTTGTTGTTATTCTCAGAACATATAACAAGAGTCTGGATATTTACATAATCCTAATTCTCTATGAAGAGAACCATGCCGCGCACAGTTTCACTCGGGATGTACATAAACATAAATACATAAGCAAGTACTTCATTATTTTTTTTTTTGCCGTTTAGTGAAGGCCAAAATACGTTGAAATACAGCCAAAGGGTCCCTTTTCAAGTCTAATTAGAACAAAAAAAGAAATTTGAGAATAGGAGTACTAGTTAGCAACACGTTTCAATGCTCATAATCTGTTCTTGGATGAGTTTCTTTTGGTCCTTGAGTATGCGGGTTAGGTTCATTCTAATCCAAGAGAGCCCTAACAGAAGTGGTTTCGGGATTTCAATAAGTTGAATTCTTCAACATGAGACTTGAATTAACATTTGACCGCACCTAAGCTGAGCCAATGAAACCCACGCACAGACGGAATAATTGTTTGATACTTTTTTTTTTATATTCCCGCTACTGGTTCAGTATAGCTTCTTTCTTCCAATTAAACCTATTTTTTTCAAATATTGTGGGGCATTTTCTGTGCCCCGCAATTCTTACACCTTCTATTAAAAATATATTCTAACCTATAGCAAGGAAACCCCGACATATTGATTTCTACACTATTTTCTGTGCGCTGGCATTCACCCCCTCCCTCTAATACAGTCGAACAACTGATAAAAGCCAAGATCGACACATTTTTATTTTGTGTCTTACATTGTCTACGGGAACTTCTGTGTGTCCTGTTGGCTTTTCGATGGCAACCTTCCTCCATTTCATTGCGAGGATGAAAGAAACTGATAATGAAAAGTAACTCCATAGTCAAACAGCCGTACAATGCATCAAAATAAGGAGGAAGAAAAAAAAAGAAATGTCATCTACTGTTGACGTAAGTACTCTGCAGTGAAACCCCAGTACGATTTTAGTGATAACATGGATGGCAAAGGATTTTCCGAATATCAGTTACCGCTCTGCTGACTTATATAGAAATTATTGAGTGAGTGAACACAGGGTTTTTCCGGTAAAAGGAGACACAGAAACAGAGCAGCCAAGTGTGGCGAAGTTTAACTCCTTCCAATACCAATGAAAAATTCTTCTAGAAGCATCAAATGCACTTGCAACTTAGCTTCCATGACAATGCTTCTCTTGCAAATGCTACAAGTGCTGGGACCAGCGATGAGCGTGAAGTCAGATTGCATGGCACTGCTTGACACCTTTTATTTTCAGTTGATTCTGACCCCACAAGATAAGTTAATATTAAGAAGAGCCCTTGCAACAGCGATACCTCCACAAAGGATGTAAGTCTCTACTTCTTTTCTTTTCTTGTCAAGAACCAGTATACTATGAAAACTGGAGAAAACTGGTGAAAAACTGGCAAAGAGCAATTACCAACATATAGTCATGAATCCAATTTCTTTTAATATTATTAAATTAAACAGAGGACAAAATATATATATATAAAGACCACTATACGCCATCACTTCTCAATCAAAAATTTCCTGTGTGCCTTTAATTTGATATTTTGACATTTTTGGTTTGTTAAATTGATCTGTACTGAAAACCCCGGAGAACCTAAGAAAAACAGAAAATTACAAAATCACAAAACAGCATTAACAATAGGATAACGTAATAAATTAGGTTTATATAAAGAAGTCAACTATAAAAAGCTTATCCCCATTGTTAGCGTAAAGGCCACTACTGTTAAACTAGATTTGAAAATAGAGGAAAAGTGCCACCGCTGTTCTCCTGCCTATTTTATTTGCACTATTTCCCGTTTATATTCATATTCCTTGTCAATATTCTTTCCCCGAGCTTTCCTGCTCTTCGCTCCGTTTTGAAGTGGATTTCGAATCATGGATAACAAGATAGTTAAACCTGTTCCGAAGAAGAAATCAAGAAGCACCACACCTGTGGGTGGCTCTTCATCCTCACAAGGCCAAAAACACAAGAATACATTTGGTGCATGTTTGCGGTGTAAGTACAAGAAGATCAAATGTGATCTGGGACCAGCTGATAGACCCGTGTCACCTCCTTGTGCTGCATGCAGAAGAAGCAGATCACATTGTTTTTTCAATGCTCCGAAGGTGAAGATAGGGAAATTAGGCAACATCCTAGATTCACAGGGGTTGCAAAGCTCACAATCCACCAGTCCCACATCTGCCTCAATGCTAAATGCAATTACACAGTCATTACAAAACCATAGAGCCATGAATGGTAATCAAAATATGCATTTAAACAATTTGAGCAATCTGGTTGGTCTGAAAAATCAAAACTTAGAGGGAGTTTCCCTAAATTCTCCAAATACAGCATTGATAGAGGCTTGCGATAGAGTTAAATCAGATACTGCTTGGAAACTAGAATTAACATCAATGCAGAGTGCTTTAGAGTTTCTCGCTAAAGCAACCAAACTTAGAAACGACTACAAGAATAACGAACCTTTCGGCTCTACAAGATCTGATGCTGCGAGTACGACGTCAGAGACAAGAGACCTAAGCGAGAAGGATAACGGTAACGAATCTGACTCAACAACTAACTCGACCTCAAAGGATACCTCAACTAGGAGTTCATATCCCAGTATCGAGGCAATCAAACCCGAGGTGCCGACACCGTCTAACCATAACTATGATCTTTTGGGTGACGGTAAACTGGTTACTATGGATGAGGCTAGAATGTTGGTAAATATTTTTTTCAATTTCATGCATCCCTTTTACCCTTACATACCACTGCATTTACAGGACTTTGACGAATTATTCAAATATCCACTACTATTACATTGCATACTGGCTATTTCAGCCAGATATAATCCGTTTGATAAGGTTGGATTCGACAATGGTATTGAAGGCAATAGAAACGTCATAATTCATAATAAATTATGGACACATTGCCAACAACTTTTATCACAAACTGTCTGGTCCCAGGCAAGCACGAGATCAATTGGTACCACCTTGGCTTTCCTTTTGTTTACAGAATGGAACCCAAGAGCAATCCACTGGGAGGTATCAGATACTGCTCATTATTTATCTGATAATAACGTTTCTTCTTCCAAAGAGGACCCTGATGGTCTGGGAGGTATTGCGACCGTGAAGAGAAGTGACAGGATGGCATGGATGTTTACTGGTACTGCAATAAGATTGGCCCAAGAAATGGACATATTAGAAAACAACGCAAAAATTTATACAGCAGCGAACATTGCTGAAATATGCTATGCTTCCAACATGAATCTCAAACCAACATTAGGTGAGTCATTAGTATCCATTGATGGTGGGATGAAGGAGTTTGAAATAGATAATCCCAAGTCACAAGACGATATAGAAAATGAAGATCTACTAAAATTTGTGCAACTTGTTGCCCAGAATAAAGAGTCAACAAAAAAGTGGGCAATCCATAAAGCTTATTCTGATAAACTCAAGGAAGAAAACCCTGACCTTATAATTGATCTTGAAACCGAATTCCTAAACGACGAATATAGTATAAATTACCTCGATGAGAACAGTTCCTTCTTGAAGAACCCGATTCCGTACACTACTTATCAGAAAGCCCAACTTGAATTATTGCGAATTGTCACAATCACATATCAGACAATATACTATGAAAAAATGAAAAAAAGAGTTTCAAGTGTAGATCAAAAGAAGAATTTAATGATATTGGATGTTCTTTCTCCAATCTTGAACGCATGGTATCTGAACTACTACAAACTAATGAAACCAGTAAGCGATGAAAAGCCAGTGATAATATCCTTAGATGATTTGAGTAAATTCAAAAGAACTGCCAATATAAGAGGTGAAAGCTTTATTAGTGATTACTATTATTGCCAGTTGTACACATTTTCTTTAGCTCTTCAAGTTGAAGTGAAAGAATCCAAATTGACCCTGAATGAAATGATAAAGAGTGCAAGATTTGTCGAACAAGCTTATCGAGCCGCGAAAGAGATACTAAAGTCTGCAATAAGGGTACACAAAGTTGATATGCTGAAATATATGCCAGTAAGGTGGGTAATGCGAATAGTTAGATCTGCATCATTCATTGTAAAATGCTACATTACATTATGTGATCATAGCATGGCAACCAACTCGGAAGCAAAGTCAATTTTGAAACTAAGTGGTATATTAGTTGATGACACTGTTCATATGATTAGACAAGCTGCAGTCATTCTCAAAGAATCAACTCCTGATGAGTTGCATTTAGCTAGTAAATTTTCTACAATATTGATGTTCTTATGTAAGGAAATCGATGAAAGAAAGAGGGACAATGAAAATCTCATGACAGGGAATGGCTTAAATAATGATCCCAGCCTTGAATCACAGACCACTCACAAAGAGTCTTTAGAGGCCAGTAACCATGACACAATTTCAAGTGACGCCCAAGAACCTCCCAGTGAAAACGATAGCTCTCATGATACTACGACACAAGGCACAGCTAATTCCACACGTAAAGTTGGACCCAATTCGATAGATGAGATAGGTCAGTTTACTGCTTATCTTCCCGAGGATGTGATCGACTGGTTTTCAGCTAGCAATAACATTGGACTGGATTTTGTTGAGCCATGGACAGAATTAATTGAACAAAAGTATATTCAAAATAAAGACGGATTCCAGGATTTCGATCAATTATTCGATGAATTTGCAATTAGACCCAGTTAGTACGGATCCTACATAGAAAGTATAACATTATATAGGATAGGATCATCTGTATACAATTCAATATATTCTTAAGCTAAGATAGTTGACTGAAATCAGTTGGAAATATTAAGAAAAAACAGAAACAAACATTTGGATATACTTAAATATTAAATAAATGCGTAAATTAACATCCTGCTGATCAAAATTATATGTGTGAAGTTTGCAAAATATGAGTTTATCATAAAGTATAAATAGATAGGTAAGCATATGCAAGTAAATATTGACTATATAATTTATTTTATAATTATAATTCAAATGAAGAATAAAAAATGAATGTAAGTCAGTAGTTATATCTTTTTATTCTTTACTCTCTAGCTGATCATTCCCACAAGGAGCGTATATAACTTGTGTTATAAACTTACCAGCATATCTAGTAGTACATGCTACACTAACAATACCATCTCTGATACTGCTCGTTAGTAAGTGCTTCAAATTCACATGAGGTATGATATGATTGATGCTAGAGTCCTGAGTTGATGGGCCTGCCACTTGATGGAATTCATGAAATATTTTGTTCAGATAAGTAGAGTTTAGATATACCGGTAAATCTGGAACCTGGTATTTCTTCAAGAATAGATTCTCAGCTTCTTCAGCATCCATTTTCCCCCCCTTCTGCAAATCACCAAATAGAGCATCCTGATTACAATCCACAACTCTATTAGTAAAGCTAGGGCGATCATAAAATGCTCGTGGGTTATTTTCGGTACCATTATCATCATCTACATCTTCCATGTCACCGGATATTCTGAAAAGGGCTGGAATATTGTTTGAATATTCATAAACCTTGGGTTTTATAGGAGGAAAGAACTCCAAATCGTTATCACGAGTATTCGCATTATTAATCGGACTAACCGCACTGACCATGGAGTTAGTTCTACTAACACCAGTATAGTCGGAAAATTGGGTTATAGACTTTTCAAAGCTCTTTGCTGAATAATATGAAGAGTTGCGCGACGCTTGTGCCTTGCTGGGAGCAGGCGCCTGTAGATTTAGAGCCACGGGATTATTGTTTCTCATACTTGTGGTACTATTGTCCGAACTGCCCTGAAAACCATTGTTTTCCATACCTTCTAATGTTGTATCCACAGAACTTGTATAATCACTTTGAATCTCGGATTCATCTCTATACGGTTCAATTCGATCATAACCCCTCAAGACCTCAAACCAGTTCATAATGTTTCCCTGATCATCAGTAGCTGTTGGTAAGAAATCAGAATGCACCAGGTTACCGTTAACCAAGAATTGCAGTCGGTAAATACCCTGAGGTAAATATAAATCAGGAACATACCATTCATTATTGTGTGAGTCATAATTTAAAGGAATCTTATTAAATTGAGAATTATCATTAGCTAGTAGCTTACCCTCTGCAAAGAGTTTGTCATCATTTTTCAAGGAAGCGCATATTTCATTACTAACAAGATAAACTTTAAGTTCCTTATTATTGGATTGATTTTGAGAATCCCTCCATTTCAGTATTACGTTTGTACGATCAGGGGAAGGGCTTTCACTATGTACATGGGCGCTATTATTAGGAGTTCTTTGACCTGATGTAGGAGGCTCATTTGGTCTAATTGGTTCTAATGGTTGTAAGTTTAAATTTGGATTGGATAGTATCTTTCGTTTCACTCCAGAAAATGGTTTCAGCTTCTTGTAAGCAGCATTAGTAATAGTATGACTGTATTTATTCTCATCTTCCTTTTGTTTCGTAATCTGTTGGTTCAGCAAAGTACGATCCCCATATAATCTCATCATCATTGCAGCAGTGGCAGACGTTGGCTCCGCAGTTTCAGGTGGGTTTTTCATTATTTCTGTATGGTTACTGTTCTTCGAAGTATTCGTATCGACCTTCTTATTTAGTTCCACAGTAGAAGATTGCATGGTGTCTGCCCTTTTCCTCTTCATATCACGTTTGAGAGCTTGTTCCAACAACTCCTGATTCAGCACAACGTCTGTGCCTTGCAACATGCCTCCATCAGGGTCGCCAACAGGAACACCCGACGGTTCATAGTTGTACAGATACGGCTTAGAGTTCACCAGCCTATTACTAGAACGTCTCCCATCTTCAGAGCGCGGAATATCAATTGAGGCTGTTCGTGTCACAACTGGCGACGGACTAGCATCCACAAATATTTCATCCCTGGACGACGAAATGGAACTCCGCTGAGAGTCCATCACATTATTTATTGTCCGGAAAGGCAGGTTCTTACGCTTCGCCGCCGCTGCCTCAGCAACTTCCTTCAAAGACATCTTTAAAGCAACTATGCTGGGCCTGTGCTCACTCATCGCCCTGCTATGCTGCGCATTTATATCATCCGAATCACCCTGAGGAGACTCGTCCCCGTGCGTAACCTCCCGTTTGATCGTCTGCACAGTAGCATTAGAAGGCCCGGGACTTGATATGTGCAACGCAGACCCATCGCCCATCGACGACGTCAGCGACAGCCCAGCCATATTCACATCAATGCTCTCGTCTGCCTCGGGCTCAGACGCCTCTTTCGTCACCGAGTAATCCTCCTTGAACAAAGAATGCATCGTTCCCACACACTCTATCCTCTGTCGTCCGGCTTGTACCACCTTATGGATTACTAAATACAACTCCTTTTATTAATTGAACCCCTCCATTGTTGGCTATTGCCTGCATTGTTCGAAAGTTTTTCACTTTTTTGCAAAACTTCCATTTTTCTCGCCTCCTGCGGTAGTCATCTTGGCAAAGAAAGCAAAGATCAAGAAAAGACCGTTCATCCCACAGAAATCACCGTAGGCGGTCCTATATTCTCTGCTTCGATGGTTCCTCACTTCCATTATCGACAAGAAAAAATGGAAGAGTCACATGATATGCAATACTGTTATAGACTCTCCTCTGGCAGTGTGCCCGATATACATGCTTATGTATCCGTTTTTGCCTTTATATGTGTATTTGCACCATGTGTGGTATCGCCGTGGCTAATTGCGGAAACGTTTTAGTGAATGTGAATTGATTTATGTATGTACTATATACGCCGCTATGCATTATTGAAAAGGGAGAGTTTCCCGTGCAGAGCCTATGAAGAGATATGCTTTGCGAGGGTGCGTTGCAGGTCTCCCGCTTTGATCACGACGTGCCGCTTTGGTACTATGTCCGTGCCGTCGCCATCGTCAGATATTTTGGCTTTGTTCATCAGCTCAGCACACAAGTTCTCGAAATCAAGCGAGTCGTATCCGATACTGGGCCCCACAGTACCGCAGATATCCTCGCACCGCAGTACCGGATTGCCTTCGCTGCTCCTTGCGTCCCTCTCATGTCGTGTGCGCTTCAAGAGCTGTAGCACTGTGCTCAAGGGCTCTCTGTATATTATATGTTGCGTCAGAAGCTCACACCGTAGCTCCACATCGTCCAGGTTCATGTCTGCTGTGTTCTTGCCCACGGGGGTTGCCTTAGCCTCGTTCTCCAATTGACGTGTAGGACAGCTGTTAGCTTTGTTCTGGCAACTACATGTGAAATCCCCGAGGATATCCTCCGAGTTGTCATCGAGCATGGGTATCGGCGAGTTTATCACCGTATCTAGGATGCCACCGTTGTTCATTGCAGAGCTCTCTCTTCTCATCACCATGTTCTCCCTGGAGTACTTGATGTCCTCCCCAGGGAATGCTAATTGCGGTTCTATCCGTGTCGTCGTGTCGTTAATGTCGTTTATGTCGTTTATGCCCGTGGCTATCGCAGGCAAACCGAACGTGCTGTTGCTGTTGGAGATAGCAAAATTGAAGGACTCTAGCCCAGCTTGCTTAGCAACCATATCGTTCTCTCCCCAGTTGTTCGTTATTACAGGGGAATTGCCAAAGCTGATGTTATCAAATGGGTAGAAAGATTGGTCGTTCATTAAGTTTGACAGCTTGGAATCCTGGTCAAATATCGAGTCCATCCACGATCCAGTAGACTCCAGCCTGTTGGCCGCTGTTCTTTGTAGATCGTTAATCACTGAGGGGGAAGTGTCAAACGATGTGTTCGTAGTGGTGGGTGTGTGCGACAAAACTCCTCTTTCCTCCGAAGTAACCGACACAGAAGATGTATTGGACTCCAGCTTAACATGAGGAGAGCTCTTCTTACTGGAAGTTTTATCCGCTTGCTTATCGGAACCCGCTGTGGTGGTGTTCGTAGGGCTGTTCATGAAGTTAGTCGCGCTCGGCTGCTCGGGCACAACTTCAACGCTTTTCAAGTCATCGGCCTTGATCTCCTTCAACCTCTTGAGAATCCCTTGGTCCTTCTCGTTAGCAGGCCTGTACTTGGTCACCTCCGTAAGCAACTCACTCAGACACTCCTTCAAGTACTCCGTCTCACTATTCTTCTTGCTATTCATTCCTTTCAAAACCACTATAGTCTCCTCTAAAGCCCGCAGTTTCGCCTCCTTCCGCTCCCGAAACGCCCGCTGCGCAGCCCGGTTCTGCGCCGTACGCTTATTCTTGGCCTCAGTGTCAATAATCTTCCGCCCAGCCTTCTTCTTCCCTTCCTTGCTAACCTTCGACATCCTTTTCCCAGTCCTCTCCTGTACCACTGACACGCTTATCCCACAATTCAGAGTACCTAGCACAATTATCAGTGGTAGCCTAGCGTACTAGATGGTGCTTTGAATGCCTGCACTGCCTCAATATGTACTCTTAACGTCCTGTATTGTAGCTACTAGCCATTGCCATTGTTAATCGGAGCTTCGCACCCAACTTTTTACCGGTGACATCCGCATTGGCAGGACGACACATCACATGATAGCTGTATCTGACACTAATAGTATACAACGTCTGTACATGTATTTTATATGCGGCTACATATGTTTCATGAAGTTATATATCCACGTCTGGCTCTTTTGAGCATCCTCTCTTTCCTTTGTGGCCCAACGCCTGACCCTATGTCTTGAACACCAGCAGCGCCAGAGGTCCCACATAGAAGTACACAAACTTGCCCTTCTCATGCGTAACGTAGCTGCCGAAGCTCCTGCCCACAATGACATGCCAGGTGTGGCCATACCGGGAGTCCATCTCTTTCTTGATCACACTCGCAATCTCCCGCTCTAGCGTGTGCTCTCGCATGGCTTCCTCAGCGATGCGGAACACCTCCTGCTGCATCTCATCGCCCATATCAGAGGCCTTCACTATAACTGTATCATATCTCCCAAGCCCCTCCAGTGGCCCCCCAGTGGCCCCCAGTGGCTCCCAGTGGCTTTCTGTCCAGCGAGAGGGCCATATCCTTACATCCCAACTGTGCGACTTGCAAGTTTATAGTTAGTCAACTGCACACACACCATATTCATGACAGGGTAGCACCCAGCACTACAGAACAACATCACACCACAACATGAACATACCTTGATCCATCTTGCACTTGCTGCTGTGACACTAGTTTGTTATTAGTTTGGCTTGCAAGCTCATCTTAAAGGGAGAAAAAGGCCGAAAAGGTGTCAAAAGGAGCTTTAAGAGGTGTCACAACCATATTCTGGAGTTGATCATAGAAGTAACAGATAAACGAACAGCATACAATGAAGAACAAGTCACGGAAACGTGGCGGCAGGGACGAAGACCTGGAGGAGGAGGACAATAACCCATTTGTGGGCACCACACATATGTTTGCGTCTGGGATAGCGAGTGCCCCTGGTGGCCAGCAGGCGGTGCTGAAGTTGGCGCAGCCTGCGCCTGGGGAACAGCAAGGTGCTAGTACTCCAGATGGTGCGGGTGTGGTTGCTGGCACTGCTGCAGGTGCTACAGGCGCTACAGGCGCTGCAGGTGAGGGTGAGGACGAAGATGAGGACAGCAACGAGAACAGCGATATTAGAGATGAGGATGTGGACATACTGACGCAGACGCTGTACAAGGCTGCTGAAGAGCCCTTTGTGTCTGTTCCAGTGCGGGCCACTGGAACAGACTCCTTATTTAAGATTCCTGTGGACAGCTCAGGCCCTATACAGATCAAAGAGGCCGGTGACTACAAGGACCCCTGGGGCAAGCACGCTATTGGCTATGTGATCGAGCTGGACGGATTCAAGACTGTGCGGCGGTACTCCGAGTTTTACTCCTTGCGAAAGAACCTCACGCTACTGCTGCCAACTGTAGTAGTACCGCCTTTGCCGCCAAAACACTCTATTATGAACTATATATTCAAGAAGTCTATTGATACACGGATTATTGACTCCCGGAAACGCACGTTGTGCCGGTTTCTGAACGAGTGCTACGAGGTACCAGACATTGCCAACCATATTGTGTTTAAAAAATTTCTGGACTGTGAGATCATCTGGAAGGATGTGCTGAACTCGGCGCCCATACTAATACTACCACACGACAATAGGCTGGCGCCACCACTAAACCCTACCAAACCGAGTCCATTACACTTGTTATTGCCAGCACCGAACTCAAAAGTAGCTACAAACACAAGCATCTTAAACCCTCTCATACAGACTAACACCGAATTAGAGAACAAGTTTAACAAGCTTGAGAAGAAGTTCTGGGAGTACAAGATTAACTACAAGAATCTCCACAAAACGGTCAAGCAATTGGAAAACCACTTGAAACTTATTGGTGGGCTGCACAGTGAGCTAGGTGTGCATTACAATTCTTTTAGCATTGAGAATGCTATCATAAGCAGCGATGGGAACGAAAATGAAGACAGATCGAGTAGCATGCTAATTGAAAAAGTGGGTCATGCTTTCGACGTGAGCTATGTCACGGATGAAATCTTGAGCGAAAGACATATAGTGAATCTAGAAGAACCATTGTATGAGTTTATACAGTTGCTAGAGGACTGTAAACGTGTCTTAGGCTTCCGCAAGGCCAAATATTTGCAGTACGAAATCGTTGAAATTACTATGGATAAAAACAAAAAGAGACTGCGAGCATTGCTAGATTTAGACGATCACATTAAAACCATGACTAATGTCATAAATCAGAGCACAATACTTGAGTCACGAAAGTATTCTAACCAGGAACCCATCAGCGATGTACCAGATTCTCCATTCTCAAAAGTCGATTACACTTCTGAAGGGGAAGAATCTGCACACGATGAGACTCACGCTGACCATGATACCCCGCAACAGGAACATCATAAATCTGATGACGAGGAAAACATCGAACAACTATCAAGTTCTCTACATGCGTCCACTATCAACGCTAACAAGATTAAAGTCAGGAAGAAGCTATCTAGAAGAAGAGACAGGTCTGCACGAGAACTAGATCCAAACCTTCTAACCGAAGCAGAAAGGAAACAAGAAATCAAAATCTTACAGAGGGAACTCGACAAACTCGAGGATGTGCAAAAGCTTGTCCTAAGAGATATAGAAGACGTGAATGAATCCACCTTGCGCAGTCTAGAACACGTCTCAACAAAACTAGAACAAAGGTGGGGAAACATGCTTCGTCAAGTTACAAAAGCAATGATAGATTTCTCAAGAGAATCACTGAATGCTTGGAGACAAGTAAGAAAGGATAAATAGAAGCTAAGATCGAAGTTCACAGTCGAATTAGTTCACACAGTACCATAATGGAAGCTCCCTTATAAGTATAAATATATACCATACATAAAAGAAGCTTTGCAACATGTTTATCATTTAGCATTTAAAATATAACCACAGAAACTACCACTCTGCTTCCATGAAAGTCCTTGATAGCCATCAGAACAACTGACTTTACACAATATTTCATATTATCATCATTAAATACGACACTATTAATTTGCCACACCGTAGGGCTTTTCCCAGATTCGCAGGATGAGCTCCCTTTTAGCGTTTTAAAGAGTAGCAGTAGTTGTGAACTTGTTGGAAGGACACCGGACTTCTGTATATGATAACTAACCACAATATCAGGTACTTATTAATAGCGTTTTAGTTTGGACGTTTGCTTTTCAAAGTTTGGTAGAAAATTTATCCGGTCACAAGTACTTGAAAGAAACAAAAACAGGCACAGACATATTGTGAGAATGGTTGGACACGAGGTTGATACTATACTGAGCACCTTGCGCATAGAGGCTGATCCTGAGCTCAGCTATCTATTTGACAAGTTTGAACATGACTATGAGAACAAGTTATGGCATCAATTGACTCAAAACTTGAACGTTTTTTTCATGGATGAGAGGTCCAAGCCATTAAGACTGCGTGTTTATGACACCTTTATCGTCAAATTCCAGGAGAATATAAACGAATTGTCTCTGGTGCAGTATCTTTTGGTCGCATTACAGACCATAAGTGACAGCGATGAAGCATTGAAGTATTTGACCCATCTAAAGCAGACTTTGGAGGATATAGACTCTAAGAAGACCAGAAACGATGGTCTAAATAATCACGATAATGCATTTTTATTCATTGATATTGAGATTGCAAGACTGTACTTGCATAAGAAGGAACTTTTGAAGGCCAGAGATATGCTAGATGTTCTAGAGAAGACACTTGATTTTAAGGATAACGTTCCATTATTGCTGACCAGCTCATTTTATTCTGCTAATGCGGAATACTATAAATTGAAAGAGGATTTTAGTTCATTCTATTACACATCTCTCCTATATCTATCAACTCTGGAGGATGACAATGAATTAACTATCATCAATAAAGAGCCAAGCTTTGAACTAGCGTATGACCTTTGCGTTGCTGCTCTTTTGGGGGAAAAGATTTACAACTTCGGTGAATTATTACAACACCCAATTATGAACCTAATCAATGAAAGAAAGGATTACCATTGGATTGCAGATCTACTCAATGCTCTAACAGTGGGTGACTTAGAAAAGTTTGATAAACTAATCAGTGTGCAGATGCCAAAAACACCTATTTTAGCTCAAAACGAGACATTTTTGAGACAAAAGATACGCTTGATGAGCTTGGTTGAATGCATTTTTGCAAAGAATATCAGGCTTCTATCATTCCAAGATGTTGCAGATGCCACACAAATTGAAAAAGATCAAGTAGAACACCTTGTCATTAAAGCGATAAGCTTGAAACTTCTGAAGGGTTCCATTGATCAGGTGAATGAACTAGTTACTGTAACGTGGGTACAACCAAGAATAATCAACGAAGAACAAATATTGAAGATGAAGAATAGATTAGTGGATTGGGATGAACAAGTTCGAGCTCTAGCAGTAAGACTGGAGGAAAGAGGCAAGCCAATCTGGGTTTAGTAAAGAGTCATGAATGTTTATCTTTTGCACTACTATTGCAGCTTTGAAATAATTACATGATATTATTATATAGTCTATGTACAGTGTAATTTCTGAAAGTATCATGGGTAATCATCATCATACCTTTATATCTTCGATATGCCATTTTGGAGATACAGTCTCCCCATCAATACCTGGTCCGACGACTGTAGTGATAGATTTGTTCGGTAGAATATACCTCTCTGCAACTCTATGAATATCCAGCAACGAAGTGTCCAACAGCTGCTCCCGTCTTACTTGTCTCATTTCATCAGTAACTCCTAAGTTGAAGAATGTGGATCCCTCGCTCTTAGGACTAATAGGAGCGTCAACTTGTTGGAAAATAGAAAGTTTTGACTCATCTAAGTCAGACTTTGTCCATTTTGCATCATTTAAAACATATGAGGCAGATTTTTCAAATGTTTGGATACTTGCCAACGGGTTTGGATCTCTATAAGAATAATAACTAAAAATACCAGACAAGGCACTGAAAGTGGCTCCACCACCATATGCACCACCTTTTTCTCTGATTTCTTTATGCAAGTGCTTAAATGTCAGCATATTAGCAAGAACTTGTAGTGCAGCACCATCTTTATGGGTGTATGAAACCCCATTATATGCTTGAGCTGTGTAATGGACTTGGAAAGGAAATTTTATCAAGTTTAAAACTTCGGAGTCTGAATATCTAGGCACACACGCAGTCTGAATAGCCCCTGAGATATCGGAGCTTGTATTAGGTAAAGTGCTTACAAAATAGTCAACCTCTTTTCTGATTTTATTCTCTTGTGCTTGACAGTCAACAGAAGCAAAAAATTCCATATTCTGAGAATTAACTATTATTCTTTGTAGCATCACTAGTTTATCTATAACCTCTGATTGAAATAAGTTATCGTCATTCATAATGGAACATAGTCTAGAAATCAGTTTGTAATGTTCGACACCTGAGATATGCTCTTGAATTGCAGCAACCGTACTCAAATGACCACTGGCAAACGATCTAGCAACAGTGTGACCAGAATCAGCTATATGCGATGTATTCGAAGATGCAATAGAATTTATCAACACTTTTAGCTTATCCTTGTGAGTGCTAAAGTCAGTTTCCATTAAAATTGTTTTTAAAAATTTGAATATGTAGTCCGATTTTTCGTTCAGAGAAAACCCGCTCATATCAAAGTACAGATTAGGCTGCAATGTGGTAGGATCAGCATTAACAGAAATATTTGTTGATATACCGCCAGTGTGTAGTTTTATTTCGTTGTCAATTGCACCATATGGTGTTGTTTTGGTGCCCAGATGGGTCAACGAGGCTGCAAACAAGCTTAAAAACGGGTATAATTCCAATGGAATCATATCATTGATTAACTTCTTGCCTCTAATATAACTTATTCCATTGGTTGCCGTATTTCTGACCGTGATGTTAGCATTTGTGTTCAAGTCATAAGTATCTACCTTTCTTGATATATCTGCAACACCTAAAGTTGGAAGGCAAGACAGATCCTCCTTGTGATTTTGAGCTGCCTCTAGCAATAATCCACGCTCAAAAATAGCTTTCCGGTCGGTCTCATCTAGCTCTTTCAACTTTTTGTCCAATTTGGTGGATTCTTCCGCTGCTAACTTAGAACTGAACTCTTCCGAACCTTTCATCGTGAAATGGAAATATGGTTGGTCTATTATGTACTTATCTAATATGTTTTTAAAGATCTTCGTTCCATTCTCTTTGAAATCTGATTTGAGTCTCCCTATCAATTCATCGAATTCAAGTCCTTCAATTGGGTCGATACCGTTGGTCCATCCGGGAAGAATTGAGTATAAAATTTGAAGCCCGAAATCTGCTTTTTGGTCTTTCTTTGATAATTCCAATTGATGTATAATAGCATCAACTTTATTCGAGTCAACATCATTTTCAATAAATTCTCTAAACAGATCAAAAACTTTAGACTTAAACTCTTCTACATTCTGAGAGCCTTGAATACCAACAGTTAGGAAGTTTGCAGCAGTCATTGATTCGACACCAGTGTTAACACTAAAGTCATGTCCTAGTCCAGATTCAATCAATCCCTTATACATTATGGAATCATGTCCATCCAGTAATAGATTACCTAATATTTTCAGTAGAAATGTCTCGTAAAGATCAGTAGGCTCACCACATTTCCAGGTTAAAGATGTCTTCGTCTGCTTTTCGGCTGGTAACATTGGGTCTATCTGTCCTTCAAGCGTTAACTCCTTTGTCTCAATTAATTCCAAAGGTTTAGGAAGCTTCTTATTAATAATTCGTTTGCCATATGCCCTGAATTCTTCGTTTACCTTTTTCAAAGTGTCTTCAAGAGGGAACGAACCATAAGTAAAAGTACGTGCATTTGAAGGGTGATAATTTGCGTGATGAAAGTCAACTAAGTCCTGATAGTGAAGATCTGTAATCTTTTGGGGATCGCCTCCAGAGTTATTTAGCGATGGGTAGATATTTTGTTGGAACTGTGACCAGAAATGATAATCAGCATTAGATACTTGACCCTTCATCTCATTGAAAACCACACCTTTGAAGATTATATCACTTTTTGGATTGGTGACTTCCGAATGCTCAAGTCTCCAACCTTCTTGGTAGAAATCCTGCTCCTTCAAAAGCGGTCTAAGCGTCGAGTTAAGGTATACATCTCTTAAGTTCACAAAGTCACGTGCGTTGGTAGTAGCGAAGGGAAAGAATGTATAGTCAGGCCCAGTCATGGCATTCATAAAGTTTGCTAGCGACTTATTTAGCATCTTAAAGAAAGGATCACGCACTGGATACTTCTCGGAACCACATAGCGTAGTATGCTCCAATATATGCGGGACACCTGTAGCATCAGGTGGCAAAGTCCTGAACGCAATGCTGAACACATTGTTCTTATCATCTCTGTCGATATGTAGATGCTCAGCACCAGTCTGTTCATGTATCAAATCAACCGCAGTAAGTTTCAACTCAGGTACTGGTACCGCTCTCCGAACTTGAAACCCATGTATAATCCCTCCGACAGGGTACCTACGCAACACCGCACGCTGATTATACGTCGACGCAAATCTTTGAAACCGTAACATTTTTACTGCAGAGATTTTTTTCTGCCTTGGATATTTTCTATTACTCCTAGATCAAAAAAAAGCCATAGCTTTCTTCACTTCAAAGTTTCTAGTTTACCAACTATAAGTATGGCTCATCGCTATTATCACTGAGCCTTAACTCACATCTTAGTACAACGCGACTGGGAAAGAAATTGGTGAAGCTATGCGATCAAAGGCAGGAATTGCACAATGGACACAATGAAACATCTAAATAGCATGCCTGACTAGCCATAGTCATATCTGCTACAAGATTCCATATCTTGTACTCTAGACGCTTATCACAAGTTGCTGTTTAGACATTTTCTCCCCTCTGGAATTGACTTGCTAGACGTTTTGCTGCCTACATTCTTTCGATATCTAGTCATCCAAAATTGTTGTTGATATAATTGCGTTCTAGAGCAATAGATTTTAGTTATGAGCTCTACCATTGGGTTTAGGAAGGCCGTTGGAGTGTGCTTTGTGTTGCTTTATTTGGCCGTCGGTGTGCCCTTATGGTATAAGCTGACAAATATTTACAGGGCACCACTACCGTCCCAATACATTGAGTCTTTACATGACAATGTGTTTCAAGATGTACACATGGTAATCCCAGTTTATTTGAAAAGCGACCTATACAAGTTCCCTGATCTCCATGACGCCGTACAAGTACAAGTGAATCATCTTTTGAACACAAGAGAACACGATGTTGCATGGTCACTACAGGTACTTCAATATGATGAGAAACTAATGAAAGGGTTAGAAGAAGCAGGTGATGATGTTTACATGGTCGACCTTGTTTTAGATGAATCCTGTGGATTTGTACCTGGGTTCGGTACAAAGCATGTCACTGTACTATACGATGACGAATCGGTAGCTACAAATGATCTACCTTTCTTTGTCGCACAGACATTGGTTGAGCACGTCTTCGGTATGGAATGGGATGTGTTTTCTAATTATTGGAACAGAACACAAAACTCAGTGGCTGTGCTATATAAACCTGATATTCACATCAGCATATCTTTACTCAACGGTGGAAGTCAGCCTGTGTCTTGGGAGATTGATGAAGTTTTGAAAGAATACTTCACACCTTTTAGACAGTTCATTACCTCACTTGTAAACTTTACTGTGGATACTTCAATTATTTATCATAACGACCTAAACTTACACTCCTTGAACAACTCTGCTGAAGTTAGCGTGAGTGACTTATCACATCACATCGATCTGTCAGACTTGTCCGCAATGAATGACTTCAAAGAATCTTCATCTGTTAACTTAGCAATTGTATACCCAGATCCTGAGGTTTCGCCAAATGGCTTGAATTATATCCAGGGCCATGAGAGGGCAGATGATGTGTTACATCCTTGGAACAGTTTCATTGTTCCTCAATGGGGCGTGGTTGCAATCAACAAATACCCATTAAAAAAACACTCTGTCATCTCAAAAGAGTATTTAAAACCTATTGTCTACCAATTTGCTAACGATATGGCAAAGCTGTTAGGCCTAGTCGATATCAATGACGATTTTAACACACCTTATATCACTGTGGAATCATTCAAGAGAGTTATGATACTAAATAACATTGAAAAATCAGTAGAAACCTTGTGGTCTCTGGTGAAATTATCCAAACAGTTTCAGCAAATGTCTATACCCAAAGAAGTTATGGGAAATGTAACTGAAGCGCTAGATTTAAGACTTGAAATTGTTGACCTTTTGAACAACCCAGAAAAAGGAACTGATCTAGATTGGAGTTATGCATTGTCCATGTCTAACAAACTTGTTGCATTGACTGAGTGTGCTTTCTTCCACGGTGAAATGGTTCAACAAAATTTCTTCCCTCAAGAACATAAAGTTGCTGTTTATTTACCACTTTTAGGTCCTTTAACCATTGTAATTTTCTTGGGAGCTGTCTCATTATTCAAGGAAGTACCAAGCACTGATAAGACAGATGAAGACTCAGATGAAAAAGATGTAAATATAGATAGTGAGACTGAAGGGCCGGAATTAACTAATGAAAAGGCTGAAATGAAGCATGACTAAATTACTACAAACGAGCGCTATTTTGAACTAGTTTATTCCCACATAACTGTAATATAATTTAATTCTAAATCAAATAATAGCTTGTATAGTTATCTTTTCATCTATAAAGATCCATTATTAGTTGCCTTACTTTAATTACGAACACTTAAATCATTTCTATAGACAAGACAAAGTCCTTTCAGGTTAACTGGGAAATCAATCCATCAAGAACTCAGTTTGGATTGGCGTTCCATTTACAGAAGAATATTACATAGTGGCTCTGCATCACTTTCAGTTCTTCCAGTTCATCAAGGAATTGTAATCTCTTTATCCTCTGCTTTTCCTCAGCCGGCACCTTATCATTATAATACGTCCACATATCAGTCACTACTGTTTCAAACTGTCCCTCTGAGTTGGGGGTCCATCTAGAAGCGTATATTTCTGGCGAATTGTTTATTAGCAATGTAGGCATCTCTAATTGCCTTGAGTCCCTCAAGTTTTGCTGCATTATGACACCAAATCTGTCGTTTTTGTCCGATCCTCCCATAGGATCATAGGAAACCCAACTACCATTCTTAAATAAGCGTATTATTCCATCAATCAGTGATTGTGTCTCTTTCTCCGGCATATAACATAGTACACACTCGGATATTATCAAGGTAGGTAATTCTGGCTTACATTCTTCATTGAGCAATTCTAATGTATCTGGTACATCTCTCAGATCACAACTTCTCAGCACATAGTTATCGTTTTTGAGATAGCTGGATAACGTAGACGATTTCTCCAGCACTTGTCTCTTCAACTCCACAGACTCTTTGAAGTCCAAATCGATATACTTCACATTGCTGTGTTTGGCCAGAACAGACACCATCCGAAGATCAGACCCGCAACCAATATTTACAATCTGGACCTGTGAGCCACCATTACACTGCAAAAACTCCAGTACACGTTCATCTATCGCTACCGTCCTTAGATAAGTGCCATAGTTCATAACCGGGAAAGACGCACCACTGTACCTGCACTTTCCAAAAACCCGCCTGCTCACCTGCCGCAACGACGCCAAATACTCTCCATACACTTCCTCATACGCAAACTGCTGGCTGATCCCACCGCTAAGATACTTTGTGTGTATGGCACTCACTTTACTACTGAGAGCATCCGTATCAGTCCGCTGTACCGCCAATTCCATCACTGCTTTCTTGACTACCCTGAATCTCTTACAATACCGTCCACTAATATTGCACAATAAAGAGTACCACCAGCTCCAATTGACGCTTATAACAGCATATCAAACATTGAAGAGCCAGAATTCAAATTGACTTATTATCCCAGAAATAGTCATATCATTAAGGACGTCATAGTTTTTTATTCCCAAATTGCTCTGAGGAGGCCAAAGGTGCAAAAAAAAAAAAATAGAAGCGAGTGAGCATAAGAAGAGCAATATTATGAGCAATTGCAGCAATATAGCATCAATAAAACAGCAAAAACAGCGGTTATAGCGGGCATTACTTGCATATACATTAGTGTTCAGCGGATAGCAGCATTTATTTTGACCCAGGAGCCTTTTTCCCCGGTACGAAAATTCGATTTTTTAAGTGAGTTATAGGTGGAGTTTTACTTGATTGTGACTCTTTAGAAAGTATCTGTGAGACAGTTTCTGAGTTAGTCTAAAACCTATAGAGCTTCACTGCCGATTGAGACGTTTGACCAATTTTCTTTTCGCAGGTATTTTCCCTTACTGTCCGATTATCGGAAACAAGAACCTATACGAATCACCTTATTTTTATTTGTTAGAACTTGCATCCCCTCTAACAGAAAGTATTTAGGAAACCTAGTGCATATTATTATTAAATCATGGGTAATACATCTTCCAAGACCAAGACCAGCATCAAGAAGAAAGGCAAGAAACTGAGCAACGTGGCTGTGCCGCCTGCTCTGTCGAAGTCTGATACTACTCAGTCGACGAAGTCTGTGAGATCGCAAAGTTCGCGACACTCGGATGTTTCTCGACCTACACACTCAAGGAAAAGCAGTATACACAACTTCGGTGCATCCTCAGAGGCTTTGAATACTGAGGAACCCCCTTTAGCGAGTACTAATGATACAAGGAAAGGCACTGAAAATATGTCAGCCAACAATAGCATTTCTAATAACATTGGTGGGCTATCGAATTCAGGTGGGAATAATACTGAAGGTAATAATTATCTGACGGCAGGAACGTCTATGAATAACGCGCGCAGGGCGTCGAGCTCTAGGAGGTCTAGTTACAACCATGGTGAACTGCCGCCTTCTATGATACAGATAGAACCGAAACCACCAATCTTAAGAAACAGCAAAACATTGTCGTCTGCAAACTCTTTCGCATATGATGAAAATGCCCTTACAGATGATGATGAAAATAACAACAGCATTAGTAATAATAATGATAATAGCATTGTCCATACCTTTGGTAGGGACAGGAATTTATCCGCCACAGAATTTCAAAGAACTAGCTCTATGTCTTCAAGTTCTCGAATGAGAAGGAAGTCTGACAACAGCGGCATTGATCGTGGAGATACACCAATTGGTAAATCATCTCTTCACAGAACAAACTCAATGGCTTCCTCATTACTTAGTAGGAAGTCATCATTTGGTTCCAATGGCAATACAGAATATAGTACTCCATTACATTCACCAGCAGCAGTATTGGATGGCAATAGAGGGGATTATTTCGGAGCACAACCTGGAGAAAATAACAACTTGGATATGATAGGTGGAAATAGGGACAAATTAGCTGAATTGAACAACGATAAATATAGGAAATCTAGTATGTCTTCTAATCAATCTGGGCACTCTAAATTACAGATTGACGCATATCCTTCAATTTCATCTGACGTAGCTATCGCTGAAGCTCAAACTGAGATAGGTATTGATACGAAAAAGAAGAAACCTGTTAAACCAATTGATATTGATGAGACAATACAAAAACTTCTGGACGCTGGTTATGCAGCTAAGAGAACTAAAAACGTATGTTTGAAAAACTCGGAAATTGCACAAATATGTCAAAAAGCTAGAGAAATATTTTTAGCACAGCCTGCATTATTAGAATTGTCACCATCGGTAAAAATTGTGGGGGATGTTCATGGGCAGTATGGCGACTTACTGAGGTTATTTACCAAATGTGGTTTCCCACCAATGGCAAATTATCTTTTCTTAGGTGATTACGTTGATAGAGGCAAACAATCATTGGAAACAATTCTGTTACTACTTTGTTACAAGATAAAATACCCAGAAAATTTCTTCTTGTTGAGGGGTAACCACGAATGTGCAAATGTTACTAGGGTTTATGGTTTTTATGATGAATGTAAGAGACGTTGCAATATAAAAACATGGAAAACCTTTATTGACACATTCAATACACTGCCCCTAGCAGCTATTGTCACTGGAAAAATCTTTTGTGTCCATGGCGGTTTATCACCAGTTCTGAATTCTATGGATGAAATTCGGCATGTAAGCAGACCTACAGACGTACCTGATTTTGGTTTGATTAATGATTTATTATGGTCGGATCCAACTGATTCTCCTAACGAATGGGAAGATAATGAACGTGGTGTGAGCTACTGTTACAATAAAGTGGCTATCAATAAATTCTTGAACAAATTTGGTTTTGATTTAGTTTGCAGAGCACATATGGTTGTGGAAGATGGCTATGAATTTTTTAATGATAGGAGTTTGGTAACTGTGTTTTCAGCCCCGAACTACTGTGGAGAATTTGATAACTGGGGTGCTGTTATGAGTGTTAGCGAGGGGTTAATGTGTTCTTTTGAACTACTAGACCCATTAGATAGCGCCGCTCTGAAGCAAGTCATGAAGAAAGGAAGGCAGGAAAGAAAACTGGCTGCACAACAACAACACCAACAACAACTACAACAAGATTAGAAATATCATCTTGTACATATATTTATATTTATAAAATGTGTTCTTTTCTAGTACTACTTATTAAATAAATTTAAATGAAAATATTCAGTAATGCAAGGTTGACCGCTCAATCGTTAATTATATACATGCGATTTACCTCATTAAATGATTATAGCATACTTTTTCAAAAGAACTCCTCGAATAAATTCTCATTCTTGATTGTTTTATTAATCAAAAAATGAACCTCCATTAATAGATGCGGATATTTTTCTGAAAAATAGTCATAGAATCCATTAGGGATGGACCCCATTTTTTCTCTTATGTGTTCTGGCAAGTCATTATAGTGATGGTAAACATTTCTTATCGCTCTCAACAAGTCGATTACTTTTTCCTTTTGGTATTTGCGGTATTTCATCAGGTTTTCAAAGAATTCTGGATCGAGGTATTTGCACCAGTCATGATGTGGTATTATTCTTCTTGATCTATTTTCGAGCTTGGTTAGTAATTCACTGGGTGGATCGCGGGTTTCAATTTCCAGCCTGTCACTCACCTTCAGTAAAAAGTCCAACTTCTTTGCTTTTGACCAAAAGAATGGATGTCTCAAAACTACTTCAGCGCTGGGTCTATTCGATGGATCATGATTAAGTAATTGATTCAAAATATTTACAGCCTCATATACCAATGACTTATCTTTCATATTTTCTTTTAATCCTTTGAAATCTTTTTTACCATTTATGATTTGGAATTCACGCGTATATTTATCTCCAAAGGGGTGTGATCCTCCCGATAAAACGTAGTAGAAAACACAACCGAGTGAGAATATGTCTATTGCTTTTGTCAATCTTCTCCTCAAATATGGGTCATATACCTCATCTATCGTCTCAATTTCTTGAGATACACTTATTTTATTACTGTTTTCATCTTCAATAAGCAATTCCGGTGCCATCCAACCAACCGTACCCGCTGCATTTTTTATATTGGTTTTGAAAGAAGATTGCTCGAAATCAAGCTTCTTACATAAGCCAAAATCAGATAACATGATTCTGGTCTTATTATTTCCATTACCTGTAGTGGGCTTTTGAAGCCTCTTCTTAGATTTTGATATCAAAATATTTTGTGGTTTTATATCACGGTGAATTATATTTAATGAATGTAAGTAAGCGATTCCTTGAGTAATTTGTGCTAATATGTCCACCAATTCATAATCTTTTAATCTTTGTTCATGTCTCATTACATTATTCGTTTCGATTAGTTGTTCCAAATTTGAATCACATAATTCAAGTGCTATATATAGAAATTTGCTTGTTTCCTCTGAGCAATAGTAACGAACAACATTTGGGTGCTCATCACTTTCTGATAACAGCTCAATCTCTTTGGATGCTATATCATAAAAGTCCACCAACATTCTCTTAACAGCAACACTTCTTTCTTGAAATTTTCCTTCATATACCACTGTTCCAGAAGACCCATAGCCCAAAACTTTGTCTGACACTTGCAAAACTCTATTACCCAACTCATCATCATTGTTACTAATGAATGCGCTTTTCTTGTTCTTTTTTCCTCCTCTGGCACCTCGTTTTCTCTTTCGTTTCTCAACCTGACCACCTTCTTCAGTTACTTTCTTGGCAGTAATTGTATTGTTATTAGCTCTGAATATGTTTACTATATTCCACCACATATGCTTTACCGGCATACCTGTTACTCTAGAGTAAATAAAAATAAAAGTTGACAATGCAAATACCCCTAGCATAGAAAGCACAATTATCTGAGATAATTTACTCATTAACTCTTCATAGTAACCATGGGATACATTACGCAATCTATTTAGCTGCATCCTCATTTCTTGTTCTGAAATTTCATCATTATATGAGCCATCAATATATGGGGGTTGCAGATCTGATGGTAAACCACTATCTACTACAGAATTTGGTGGGTCCAACAATAATGTGTTTCTACTCATAGCAGGTAAACCCAAAACACCTCTGTTGTTTTCGTAAAATACATTGTAATCAGGATTTTGAAGAGTATGGACACCAGATATGCTTCCTAAAACACTGTAGTTGTTATTATCCTGCTCATTGTTGATCAATGAGGCACTTCCTACTAAAGATGGATAGTTCGTACCTGACAGTGCATACCAAGAACTACCATCTACTCTATTGAAATAAACTTGATTTTTTATATCGTCTGGTTTTGGTACATCAACATCTTTTAATGGATACTGAATTGGAATATGTTCACCATTTGTTGTGTCACGAAGTATCTCAAAAACCCCAATCGCTATATTTGGGATTTCAGTCCTCCATTTCATATCTCCATTTAGCTGATTTCTTGCAACAATTGACTTATCACTTAAGGGAATGTAGTCAACTTTATTGGTATCGGATTTAAGCATCTGAAATTGAGGGTTGGAACTCTGTATGGAATTTTCGTCCCATGCAGAATATGTTATATTATAAGACGCACCTTCCTTTGTGTACGTTCTAATTTCGTAAATGGTTCTTGTAAGTAACACATTAAAAGAGGAATTGTCTAAGTCACTTTCCTGGTCATCTTCATGCATTGAATAGAAACTTTGATTATCATGTTGGGACTCGAAACCAAACTTAGATAAAATTTTTCCACTCAATAGATCAATTTTGTACATCACTGAGCGTCTAGAACTAATATAAATTCTATCATCAATTTTGGTTTCATTATCAGCTCCCATTCTGGAGTTCATTCTTAAATGTATTGGTGATGATAAAGCCAGCTGCTTGACATTTATTGGAAGTTTTTGGATTCCCCCGCTAACATCAGCGTAATATATGTTACCATCATCAAATGGTTCTATTATAAATATCTCATTCTCCAAAGATGCATCCGCTTCTACTTTAATTAGTGGAGGAAAAATCGACCCAGGTAAAGTCCACTGTAGTTCCCCATTATTTTTATTAAGAGCATGTATGTTTCCATCAACATCAGTTACTAAAATAATCTGAGCGATTGTGTATCTGCTATGGGAGACTTTACTCTGATTTGTCACATATTCTTCGGGTATATATTCCTTTATCGTATCTTTGGGCGTCTCGACAGTATTTAGTTGTGACTTTCGACGTACTTCATTAATATCGATATTATAGTCTACTATGGCTCCAGTAGGATCAATCTCAAGACCCTCATAAGTTAAAATATGAGAAAAATCTTCTTCTAATAAGGAGTTGGAGGAATTAATTTGTTCCGAATCTTTCGCATCCTGATTGGCAAATGTTGAATTATCGTGATCATGTTTTGGCCAAAACCAAAATTTACCCATGATACTGTTTCTAGATAATTAAAATGTGTGCAACTAGAATCGTAAAAATATAATCCAAGATACTAATATCACTTGAAAGTTATCCTCAAACCTTTTATTCAGTAAATTTTTGAGTCCGGTTATCAATCTATGACACTTGTTCTGTAGCCTTCTCTTCTTTAAAAAAACTTCTGTATCAGAAAAAAAACACTTCGTTATGCTGATAATAGATATATTATTAACAATCCTAAAACTCTAGTAACCTTATAGGAATACAGCGTTCAAAAAGGGACCAGAACTTTGCTTTTGCCTATGTTTACCTATAAGAGCATTTGAAGCTTCGCACTATATTTTGCTCCTACCTTTGTTTCGTCAGGCCCAGAGTTCAGTTTTCTATTCAATGAGCTAATGAAATGAAGTATTTGATGTCCGGGACAAGGAGACGATACAGTTTGTCAGTCCAACTTTGATAATATTATAGCAAGTATATCGGCTTCTAATTGCGATGATATTCGGATTTCTTACTCAATTAAGGCACAAAGTCACGTGAATCGAAAATCTGTAAATCATGTTGGATACAACAGGATACAGGAGAGTCATAGCAACCCGCATTGCGCCTCTACTTTAGAGGCATTAAAGCACCAATCGAGTGTGATTATTAAATTTAACCGATTTATATAAAATATTTTAGTCAATATATTCTATTGACATTAGTCATTGACTAATTATGATTTTTGTCGATTAGTCTTCTTTATTATTTGAAGCTCTTACAATCGAGCAGACCTTTAAAGTACTATTGACCATAACAATGTTCTCCCTTTCTTATAGTAACTGAATTATAGTTCTATCGTAGATCTTGTCTTTGCTCCTCTCTCGTTAAAATAGAGTATCAATTTGAATACTCCAGTTTTCTAGATATCATGATATCTCGATGTCCCTTACAGAACTTATTATTGAGATAATTTTCAGATAATGTTAAAGTAAGTAGAAAAATGTAGCACAATTTATTCATCTTTCATAGAAATACCTATTTCCTCAAATATTTGGCCAATTGATACGTTCTTTTCATCTGCAACGCATTGGACAAGCTTTAAACCAACATCTCTCAACTCATTATAGGTCTTTAATGATTTTATATGTTTCGCAATAATTTTGACAGGAGATTCCATATCAGGTTCTTTATCTACACTGTTTTGATATCTTTTCACCGTAATTTTAGCGTTGACTAAATTATGATTCCGTTATTGGTGTTAGTAATATTATAGCCATGAATACAACGATGATAATGAGTAGTATATCTTAACATACGCTGATTTGAAAAGCTGAATGAATTTCTCATCCAGGTACTTGCGCTGCAATTGAAGCTCGACTAAGTGAGCCTTCAATTCCCTAATCTGCCCTTCAATATCAGTCATCATTTTTGGAATATTATTCAGGAGTTATGTTGTGGAGAAAGATTATCTTCAGTGGTACTATAGGTTTGGAATTGAAATACTGGGGGTAATTTTTAAATCTCTGACAGATTATACTATCCAACAAAAAGTCGGCGGCTCTGTAATCTTTCCTCTTTATATAAGTCACTCTTTACGCATATTTAGAAAATAGTACTATTAAACCTGTCATTCATATGAGATAATAATTATTAATTATAGATGTGTTTTATATATTACTAGATAATTTTAGTTACGTTAAATTTTAGTACTGTGTAACATGTCATGCCATTAGTATTAACAATTTTAATACAACACTATAGTGTACAATAGATTTGAAAATTTACTTTTCCCTCTCAATGACTTATAATAAACCATGAGCCTGTTTCTTCAATAACTGCTTCATTTGTTCCAGTTGCAGTTCCGTGAGTTTAATAGTTTCTTCAAGCTCTTCGACCTTCTTCTTATCATATGTAGAAGCATGGGCGTTGTTAGTATGCGTTGATTCATTGCCTCTATCGTTGACCCAGTCCCATATCGTCTTTTCAGATTCAAGAATAATATTATTCTTGTAATATTGCTTATTCTTGATACTTTTACGAATATCGTCTTCATACATTTCGTAAAGTGTCTTGAAACTAGGAACGTAGTTGTACTCGGAGCCATCAATAATAATTCTTCCAGGTCTCATGAATTGCATTCTTGGTTCTATGCTTGAACGCCAGAATATTGCCTTAAAGAATAATATCACTATGACTAATATGATGAGAACACTAGCAATTCCAAAAGGAGATGTTATATCAAAATCCATGAGTTTATCCATAATGGATGATACTAATGATGATTCAGACTCTTGTGTTTCCTCTGTTGCCTCTTCTTCTGGTGACTCGACAACTGGTGCAGGTTCTGTAGCCTTTGGAGCTTTCTTTGATTTCTTTGATTTCTTTGATTTAATTTTCTTCTTAGTAGTACCTGCAGAAGAAATTATATCCTTTAGTTCCTTGATTAAAATGCTAACAGAACCCTTTTGTCCATCAATTGATCCCTTTTCGATTGCACCTTTCAAGAAACTCTTCCCACTCCAAACCACCTTAGATACAACAGTTAGTAATGTAGAATTTCCAGGACCCCAGGACATATATATGCAAGAATGAACAGCAAAACTATTTCCTGAAGGGACATCTGGAGTTTTAGTGACTTGTTTAACCATGATATAGTTATTGATATCCATATGTTCAATCGTTTCTGTAATAAGACATTTTGTTTGCTTTGGCCCAATTGAGTTGTTCAACCTCTTTGTATATGTGAATTCTCTCTTGTTATTGCTGAAGCCAGGAATCTCAGACAAGTCAAAGTTATTTTGATTCTCAGTAATTCTCTTAATATAGGAAGTGTCTTTACCAAACACTAGTTCAAAACAAGTGCCTAATGGAGCTGGTAATTTTACATTTTGCTCAATAACAACATCATCTTTTGTCTTTTCAACATTTGCCTTTGTAGCTTCATGAACAAGAGGACCTTGATGTGGTAAGTCTAAAATCTCTATGACTTCTTCTACTTCTTCTTCTTCTCCTTCTGATGGTTCGGATTCTTCTTCTGCATTGCTTGACGTCAGTTTTGGTAAGTATTTATTAATTTCATTGACCATTGTCTTAGTTGTGTCGGTAACACCATCAAAGGTACCCTTCTCAATAGCACCTTTGATCCAACTCTTACCAGTCCATTCAACACCCACATATACACGGAATTCAGTTGAGTTATCAGCTGCCCAATTTAGTAAGAATGTTGTTTTGACAACGAAAGAGTTACCAGATGGAACATCAGGATTTTTAGTCATTTGTACCATTTTAATTGAGCTATCCAGATCGTAAGTTTCTAAGGTCTCAGAGATAATACATTTCGTTTTACTTGGACCAATAGATCCAGATATGGGTTTTGTATATTGATAATCACGCTTCTTTGTCTCTAATATTTTAGGAATAGCAGAAATATCATAATTTTTCTGAGCCTTCAAAATACTAACCAAATAACTTGTGTCATCACCGAAGAGAATATGAGCCACCTTACCCATTGGAGCTTTAATTATAGTTTTATTAATCATCTTCTCACCTGACGCCGGTTGATAATCTGCAGTAGTGGGTTCATGCTGTTCCGGACCAAATGAGGAACTGCCAGATTTGGTTTTACTTTTACTCTTCTTTGGCTTATCCATGGTACCTGAAGGAGTTGAGTCCAGCTCAGTTTGTTCTGTTTGTTGATCATTATTAGCTGTTGAATCCATTTCACCATCAGATAGTTCACTCTCAGACATTGAGTCATCGTAATCAGAATCAGAATCATCCGACATTGAACCTTTGTTGCCCTTTTCTCTTAGCCTCATACCTATCACAATTTGATTCCAAATATCAGTTAAAAGATCGAAAGTACTATCTCTAGAGAGAAATGATGCAAAGAGATATTTGGCATCTGGTGTATCAATAGCTATAGCATTGTGGAAAATACCAGCAGTTGTCTTCTTCTCGATTTGATCGATATCTTTATAGGCAATCACAACAGTGCTTGTCCAGCCCAGAATATTTGAGTAAAAGCATAAATGCTCCTCGGCAATAAATAATTTACCTTGTAGTAGAATATCACGTGATAGCGCGCAGCTTTGTTCACTTATCAGTTTCTCCTCTGGGTTGATATTAGAGTTTTTAAACATGGAATGGAATTCTTTGTTCTTCCTATCTGATGCATATTTCATATTTTTTAGTTTTATTGGGCCCTGGTTGCTCTCTGTATCTAAATCAACTCTCGTTCCGTCTGGGTTGGTACCAGTTGAGGAACTAGACTTAATGGAATCAGCAAAACTGCTTCTTGGTTTACCTGATGAGCTATCGGTAATATCAATGGCATTCTTGACTTTACTGATGGAATATCTAATAGCACTCGAGGGCAATGAGTTCATACCCATGGAATTAGGAGAGAATGACCTTCTGCCCAATATAGTCTTGGACAGGCTTCTTGACCTGTGGTCTCCGCCTCCGGCATTGGATGGTACATCAATGGAATGTCTCTGTTCTATTTCTGCACCGCTGTCATGTAATGGGCTGTGGTAATGTGGGGAATGATTACTGTGACCATTATTCTTCTCTGAGGATATAGATGAACTATGTCTACGTGGGGAGCTTGTGGTAGCAGCCCGTAAAGCGCCTCTGGAGTCTATTGATATATCTCCAGTGGAGCGGTTTACTTCGGTCTGAGCTCTATGTGATTTCATGTGTTCCTCTTTAGCCTTTGCGGCAGGATCGATGTTTGGGGTGTTAAACATAGCCTCCACGAAGCACGACTTTGACTTTCCATTATCATTGGTTTGTTGTCTGGATTTATTGGCCAACGGTGAGTTATTCAATTCCTTCTCCCTGAGAGGTTCCACTTTAGCAACTCTGTGGCCATCCTCTGTGACTTCTGGAGCTACAGCAGCATCTACATTCTCCTTTTGATCCTGTTCGTTGACAGCCCTTTGCAAGTCCCTGGACTCGTTGGGGAAGTTGCCAGGAACTGCTCCCGCAGCTTGACCATCCTCGGCAAGCATGTTGTCCAAGCTTTTCAAGAACTCTCTGCTGTTCCTCTTGCTATGCTTTGATGCATCGTCAGTTTCGTGCGATGCCACGCTGAGGTGACTATGGGCATCGGATTTGCTCTGGGCATCGGACTTGCTGTGAGACTCTTGTTGATTTTGTTGGTGGTGCTCCTGCAAGTTTACCTGTGAATTCTCCCTTGAGTTCTGCTGTGAGTGTGAGTCCTTGGCATCTGCTGGGAGGGCGAGGTGAGCTACATTGTTGGTAACGTTTCGCAGAGCAGAAGTGGCACTCTCGCCTGCTGAGACGGACGCCTCATGGGCCATCTTCACCAGCGTGTCAAAGAACTGGTTGTCAGTATGGCCCGGTGTGATGCTGCCCTGCTTGCTAGTCAACTGCGTCACTATCTCGGGCCTCACAAGCTTCGCATCGCCCGCAGCCGAGGGCGCTTTGTCACCCGCGTGTGTCTCCTGGTCAGACACATTTGTGATGTCCATGAAGATAGGGATGTTCAGGAACCCGGGCTCAGCGGGATCAAGTCCGTGGGAGTTGTTGCCGTTGCTGTTATAGGTGGAGTTGCTCCGGGTCTTGTGCATCGGAGTGCTCTTAAGCGAGGACACATCCGGCAGCACCACGGTGGGCCTATGTGCATGCGGTACTGGTTCGGGGGTATGGATTTTCCTGGGAGAAACGTCAGGCTTCGAAGTAGGAGAAGCAGAAGCAGAAGCAGAAGCGGAAGACTTCCGCTTCTGCTTCTTCTTGTCCAAATGCAGCAGCTTGGTCAACCCGGTCATTATCAGGATCTATTACAGTCTTATATCTGCTTTGGTTACATATAAGTTTCACAATTGAAACAATTACTAGTTATATAGCTTAAATGAATGCCAATAATTGGCAATGGGGTTTGGGGGGGAGATTGGAGGCATCGAGTTGAGTTGTTGGAACGGTTCCCATCCCGTAAGCAAGCTTAATTGGGATAAGAAGGGTAAATGGCCTTATAATAGGGGTCTTCAACTTGTTAACAAACATCCGTTCTGGCCCCTCCCGTCCCTCCTTTCCCGTTTTGAACAAAATGCAATGCGGATCCTCACCGGAGGAGAGGATCGAAGCTGTTCAAGTTTATCGGTCTGTCTGATCCTTCTGGTCCCTCTGATGTCTTAGAAGTCTCTGATGTCTCGGATCCGAGAACGGAATAAGGATTCGTAGGTTTATGGCTGAGTAACTGAACACGAACTCGTGGTTGCAAGTGATTTTGTGTCTGTTTACACGGAATGCAGGAAGATGTGGTGTGATTATTACGTACTAGATGATTACATATCCGTGAACACGTAATGATCACGTTCTGTTTTTTAAATTTTGCATCTACTCAGTGGGTAAACTGGGAGCGAGAAAAAAAAATTGCGTAATTAGATGATCTCATCGCGCTGGCTCATAAATAAAGCTCATCGGCTTGTGGTGGGAAACTTGCTCTTCTGTACATAGACTGGCCACGTTCCAAAGGGAAGACATGAGTGAGGAGATTAAGTCTATAAGGCCGTATATCAAGCAGTTGGACAAGAGGCTTGCGGAGCTGACGGAGTTGGTGCAGGACTATGCCAGTCCCTTGGAAGAGACGTTGGTGAAAGAGACTGACGAGTTGAAGAGGCTGAAGACTACGAATAACTATGCGTATATTCTGGCGTCGCTGATGTTCTCCTATGTCAAGTTGCTTTCGGGCCACGACACACAGCATTTGAATGAGAAAGTTATGGTGGAGCTGCAGAGGGTTCGTGGGTATATTGAGAGGACGAAGAAGTTGGAAAATAAGTTGAAGGACAAAGTCACCGAACAAGAACTGAAACAAGAGACAGTGAAGTCGCAGATACGGAAAACTTTGGGGCAGCCTACCATCAGCAAACAGAATTTCAAAAACAAGCATATCAAATTCGAAGAAAGCAATAAGGTATCAAAGAAATGATGTCCCTCATCCAAAAAAAAAACTAGTTATAAAGGTAATTTATGTACATTAAACACAAGGAATATCATCGGGATATAACCTATAATATTAAAAAAATGGCAATTCATGCTTACGGTTACTTAATCTTTCATATGTTATTATGTAAATCGTAATATTTCATAAAAAAAAAATATCAAAAAATATGCAATTTGAGGTATATAGAAAACTTATAGAATGAAAGCAGGAACACAAAATAAATCAACTTCGAAAATGCTTTAGTTTTCTGCTCATGTTCAATCAGTAATTCAGATATGAGATAGAAAATAAAAAAAAAAAATTAGATGGAACACCTATCTGTTTTAACTATCAGTATCGCAATATAAAACTAGCAAGAGCGAAAATGAAATTCTTCAAAAGTAGTTTTAAAATAAACCGATTTAAATGATTTTGATTCTGATAAAGGCTGTACCACCGTGAAACCTAATCTTTAAGGAAAATTGTAATAGTCGGCAAAAGATAAATTCCTTGCTCATACTCGATACAAACTTTAATACTAAAAGCCCCTTTACCTTTAAATTCGTGAAAACAAAATGAAGTGTCATACAAAAATGAAGAGGAAAACATTCGATAAAGTACGCTTTCTAAATTGATGTTTAATCTTGTTGTTGTTGTAGCATCAACCAGTAGTTCTTGTACTGTTCTAAAGATCCCATCATGTCTTCTTGAAGAACACTAGACTTTCTAGCGTTCGGGTAGTTCTGGCCATTGGTCTTCGAGTATATGTCATATGGGCCAAACATTGTTTTTTCTTCAGGGGTATTTGATGTGTTGGACATATCAGGCATTTCTTTTCTTTTAGAATTGTGTCTTCTATGATGATTTCTATTTTGAAATGGTGGCTCATCGTCTTCGAATTCAAGGGCATCGTTATCCATTCTATCATATATGTCATGCTGTAAAATGTTAGGGCGATGAGCTGAATTACCAGTGGTATACCTGCGGTTATAGCCGCCGAAAGCACTAGCTGGAAGGCTTCCACGTCGGTTTTTATAGGCGCCTCCATATTGGACAGAGTTTGGTGTCACAGATAAGGTGGCCTCATTTGTTCCATTAATAATATGCGCTCTGTTATTCATTCCGGTGCCTGCACCTAAATTGAAACTTCTGCGCTGATGCGGTGGAACGTAAACACCAGGTTTAAATTGTCTTTCCTGAGATTGTTTTGATGGTGTTTCCAGGCTAGGGATTTTCACACCATAAGTCCGCATATGCTGTGGATGCTTAATGTTCTCCAACAATGGATTTCCATTAACGTTAATAGCAGGTCTTGGATCACCATTGTGGATACTGCTCAAAGGAGTTTCGGCAAGAACTGGTGATTTTAACAAATCCGGTAAATCGTTACCACCATTTGAACGTCTTGATCTAGTAGACGATGGTGTTGATGTTCTTGTCGAGATACTATTCATTATACCATTGATCGTTAAAGGTGGAAGATCATTCCTAATGAATCCGTTAGATGTATGAGAATCCGGTTCAGGATGGTCTGTATGGCTGCTCAAGGACAGGTGCTGCATATCATCAACAAATGAATCGTGTTCATTTTCATCAAGTGAAAACAAGATATCATCTGAATCATGCTCATGGTCATCCATCTCAAACCCATTTCTCATGTTGAAATGATCTGTTTCTCTGCCAATATGTTGACGGTAGGCCTGAGCAGTTAGGTTACCTAGATCAACCTTAGCGGTCTCGTGATGTGAATCCAATACTGTTGAGATGTCAGGGACATGATTATTATGGGAGCTGTAAGGCAAGCCGTTTGAGACTGCACTATGTGAAGTACTGTACTTATGACCAGTTGCGTTGTTTTTGATGTCATGTCTTGCATTTGGAGGAATATAAGTTCCTGGAGAATGCTGCACAGTGTGAACGGAGCTTCTTCTACCTGAATTTGGGTTCAAATTACTGTTGTGTACAAAGCGTGGAAAAACATTTTTAACATTGCCATTATAGTTGATACCTGCAGAACTTGGTCTTCTCCTTGAGTTGGACTTACCGTTTTGGTGTTGTCCGTTATGATGACTGAAGTATTTGTTATTCCAATGTTTTCCGTTTCCTTGTTTGTTTTGATATCTACTATTATTATATCCTTTATTGAATATACCTTCCATGTATCTGTTCTGAACACTTGGAGGTGTAAAGAATTGACGAGTATGAAAGAATTCATCTCTCTTGCTTTCATATTCTGACATATAGTTGTTGATATGAGTGTTTGGTGTCGGAATTCCCAACGGTTTTCTTGAATTTTTGATGATCTTACTCCTACGTCTTGGTTCAATCTTAATAGCCTTACTACCACCAACAGAGTAGAAATTGTTATTGTTGTTTTTGATAGGCTTCTTTGAGCGCTTTTGGAATCTAAATTTAGGAACCGATTTGGCCCTTTCTTTAACTTCTCCATGGCTATCTTCCACTTTTGGTTGAATCACATCTGGCTTCTCATCATGCTGGAACTGGTTGTCCCTTTCATTTTCCTCATGAGGATCATAACTGATTCCATCATCCACATCAGTAGGAGATGACTGAAGAAATGTGAAATCATCCTGCAATTTTGGAAGTGGTTTCGATGAGGAAACTGGAGTAGGAAGAGATACAGGAGCAGATGAAGGAGGTGCTTGAGGCTTGTCGAAAATGTCTTCGACTTCTTCTTCTTCTTCTTCCCTGTCCAATTCCTCATTGTAGTAATTATCGTCAAGCGTGTATTGGGAGAGATTCTTCAATTCAGCTCTAATCTTTTGGATATCTCTGTTAGTTGGATCGATGGTCAAACTGTATCTTAGCACCTGGAAGAAATCGTATGTCATCGTCGAGAAGACATCAAAAAGCGCCTCTCTATTGGATGCAAAATAACAAAAGGATTTATCAGATTGGTCAGCAATTCTAAAAGGGTTCTTGTAAAAGACAACATTCAAAAACACAATACCAATGGACCATAAATCAACTTTGCTACAGTCATAAGGTTCTTTTCTTTCATCAATATCCAAGTTGCTTTCAAACAACTCTGGGGGCATGTATCTCTCAGAACCAACATTTCTGTCATAAGATTTTTCATCCGTTGTAGCCAGACCCCAATCTGTTAGCTTGATCTTCCAATCGATTAAGCTAGTGATTAAGATGTTTTCTGGTTTGATGTCACGGTGATAAATTTGTTTGTTGTGTACAAATTCAATTGCATCAAGGATTTGAGTTAATATATGAGTAATCTCCTTGGTCTTCTTTGGAACAAGATCATCTTTGATGGCTTCATACAAATCACCTCCTGAACAGTATTCCATGATAATGTAAGAGTCGAAAAAGTCATATAATTGAACAATGTTTTCGTGGAACCCAATCTTGGTTTGAATATCAACCTCATACATTGCTTCAAGACAAATGTTATTGGACAACCTGGATCTGATCTTCGAAGAAATTAGTGACTTCTTATACTTCATCATATTTTTCTTTTCCCGGGAACTATTCTCCTTCTCCTTGTTGTTCTCGAACTCATTGTTCTTGTTAATATCTCCATCAGGCAATTCCTCAATTCTAGAATTGTCCGCGTCGTTACAATCGTTATTGTCGTCATCTTCGTCAAGCTTAAAGATGTATTTAACAGCCACTAGCCTTTTTAACTTTAGATCCTTGGCTAGCGACACATACCCGTAAGATCCCTCGCTCAAATCTTCAATTTTCTGATATCTATCGTTCAGTGTACCGCCTTCTTTGTAGATTTCGTAATCTAAAGACATTATAGCACAGAAGTTAAAACTTGGAAGTTGATTTTTCAGTAAAGTAGCTCCTCAGGCACCAGTTAAGCGCACCTTTGACAATAAAAAGAAGAATAGTATAATCTGAATTACAACAGGATTCCTTAAAATAAGAATAGGCTTTGTTATTTGTCGTTGTTGTTTGGTTTTTTTTTTGGTTTTATTCGTTTTGTTAAAAGGTGTGTCCTTTTAATGTGCAATATGATGGTTTATGATATTAAAGGATGTACTGCTATTGTTACTGCTTACCAACTTTGTAAATGTTTCTCGATTCTGTAGTATGTTAATCTAAAAAAGTTCAAATGGAGTAAGGATATCGATCAATATGGAGATATAGGTCAGGATTGATCTCGATTAAAGAAATAACTATTTGCTAGGCACACAGTTGCTAATCACCTCTTCTCTCTTCCCGGGGTGGAGAAAATAACTCACAATATTTGCTGTTTGTTGATGATGTAATAAGTTAATCGCGAAAGAACTCCCACAATAACCTTCCTTTACTTGCTTCTATCCCAACACTAATATAATAACACTCTTTTACAGATCTTGATTAGACTTATACAAGCGAGAAACTAGTTATGTTTGTATACTATATGGCTTTTATTGTTATTCCGTCCTGCTTGTGAAGGCTATTTGAATTCCCCTTCGGAGAGTACTGCGAAAGAGAATGTCTGCTCATCCCAACAAAAAAAGCTGAACACTTCGCTGCTTCGGGTCGTTGGAACGTCCCGGAACAATCTCGATTCCCTTGTTGTGAGGGTAAACCCCGGTTTCCATATAGCACTACTAATGATTGATGTTGAACGTTGTAGCAGACTAGTGTGTCGAACCTTTAGCGATATACCAGTGGTAAAGATTGCGGGTACTATGTACAAGTTACATAGCATACTTAGGATGTCTATTCAATGGTTGTGTGTGGCTAAATATGTGCCACACCTGCCAAGCCAATAATAAAAATGTTGTGCGCGATTTGTGTGGATCAGAGAAGTTCGCGATGGCTTCGTGATATATGATGGATGTGGTTGATACTTAATGCCTATTTTAAGATGTCTATATGATAAATATTATACGTGTCTATTGTAATTGTGGCTATGCTAGTGTCGTCTTGGTATTTTGACTATGCAATCTTCAGCTGAGTATTCATCCTCGGAGCTTTCTTCTTCCTGATACCCCTTGACATAGAAAAACACCTTCTTTGCCAGAAGTAAATCTTTTTCCTTCTTATACAGTTTCTTCCATGGTAGTTTACTTGTGGAAGTTAGGCGTTTATCCGATATTAAGTTATCAAACAAGACATAGTCGTCCTTCATACGTGAGACTATTTCGTTGAATTTGTCCTTGCTGGGATCAGCAGCCGCGGGTTTGTACTTTGCCAATATTTGTTTGGGTATCTTAAACTGTGATTTGTCGAACTTGGACGGTATGTCGTTGTATAGCTCTAGACTCTTCATGTATATATTCCGCATGTCGATTCCCATCTCACAACCTCGGCTGATTATATCATGGTAGTCAAATTCTATATGTCTGTTGGATTTCAATTGGCCAATGTCTTTCTGGATCAAAGTTAGCTTCTTCTCGGAATCACTTTGTTTAACGTCGAATTTGTTAATCTTGGCAATTTTTGTGTTCAGACCAGCTAGAAAATGATCCAACTTGTTCATGATTTCGTTTGAGATGTCGGTAGGTATGTCAATGCTGTTCACATCAAGTGTCTTGCCGGTTTTGCATGCGGCTTGTTGTAACCGATGTTGCCAATGTGAATTTAGTTCCATCCGCAGCATATTCCTTGCGTGTTTCATGGAGTAATCTGATATTTTCCGGTACTCTTTCTTATCGAAAGCATCTATTTCATTCCGCATTTCGTCACTTACATCGACCCGTCGTTCTGCCATAAAATTATCCTCGTAAACCCTATCCAGTTGAGGGTCGATTGTAGTATTGGGATTGGGCCAACTGGCCCAACCTTCTCTGATCTGAGTCCTGATAAATATGTCTACCTCTTGAAAATGTTTCTTTTCATGTGCCTGATACAAAAGTTTCCTTAACAGGTATGAAGAGTAGAGGTGGATCGCAAGATCATGCCTGTGTTCTTCCTCTAAAGACGTCAGCAGAGAGTTTGCGTTGCTTATTATAGTTTTTAGTTCCTTTGACAGTTTAGGATTCTTGTCCTTAGATGTGGGATCGGAGTCCCCGTTCTCAGTGGCATCACCTAACCCATTAGCAGTGCCTTGTCCGCCAAGGTATAGATCATTTTGAGTATCTTGTTCACTTGAAATATGGGTCTCATTAAAATCAGAATTAATAGTATGATCACCAACAAACGAATTATCACTTGTATCAAACATTTAATTACAACATGTGTGTAGCTAACTTGGTATTGAAAGAAAAGTTTTCTTCGATGTATATAGTACAAAGTCAAATGACAATTTTGACAGCAGGAGGGCTTTCTTTCAACAATAAAAGAATATGAGTTCTTTAGTATAGTTACTAAATAGTGATGGTTATGGTATTCTTTTGCTGAAAACCTCTTGTATTTGTTATGGACTCGATATAGAAATGCAAACAATACTGAACTTAAATTGATCTCATCAGATCTGCGAAAAAATTTTGGAAATTCAGCTGCTACAAAAAAAATAGGTCCTACCCGGATTCGAACCGGGGTTGTTCGGATCAGAACCGAAAGTGATAACCACTACACTATAAGACCTAAAAACTGATCTTGAGAGATAAAATGAACATTCCTGCTTTAAATGAATTTTTCCATCCAATCATCATATAAGATAATCCAATAATAAAGAAATACCAATAATAAATCATCATATTTAGTATATGCAATTTTGCACATCGGTGAACACTTATCATTAAAGATTAAAAAACTAAATGTAGTGATAAATTCATATCCAAAATGCGTATCTCTACAGATAATAATCATTAACCAAAAAACGGGCGTAATTTTCGTAAAATGTATATATAATAATAAATGATAGGACATAATAATAAATGATTTATAAGTTAAAGGAAAGTGAATAACATTGTCGTGAGAAAAAATCTTCAAGTATCAGTCTAGCAGAGCTTTTTGCGTTACCATGTGTTGAGTAGTACTAAGAAATTCAAAATGTCAAGGTCTCTTTCATTGTATAATAGCAGAAAATGATGGTTTCCATTTTAAGAAATAAAGATCAGAGAGATATGAAGATTTAGTTTACTCGTACTTCATCTTAGATAGTGGAGCGTCTGGGCCTAGGTAAGTGCCGAAGACCTTGTCCCAGAACCAAGAGGTGACACCGAAACCTAGTTGGTAGTTCTTGTAGTGGTGTTCCAAGTGGTACTTCTTCAACTTACGCATGAAAGGTGGCATCTTAGAGTGATGCAAGAAGTAGTGGCACAGATCGTAGCAGATGTAACCAAGCATACCACCTGCGAAACCAGCACAAGCCCAGTAGTATGGTAGAGCAGCGAAGACCAGCTTGTAGATAGGAGCACACAGAACAACGAACAAGGCAGGTGGAACAACTAATCTGTAGGCATCCATTGGCAAGTAGTGGTGGCAACCATGCAGCAAGAAGTGGATCATGAAGAACATGCTGTGTTCTGGTAGCCATTCGTCGAAGTGGAACAAGAATCTGTGTAGACAGTATTCGATCAAAGTCCAGACGAAGATACCTAGGCCAAATAAGAACAATGCCAATGGGTTGTTCATGTTCATTAGAGCGGTGGTAATGAAGTATAGGACAACAGGACCCCAAACAGTTGGGACAACCCACCATGCGGTCTTAGTGAAAGCTTCTAAGAAGTTACCGAACAATGGCGCAGAGCCCTTACCGTAATGTCTTGGTCTGTGAATCTGATCCAAGTAGAAATCCTTGGTAAAGTTACCGAACAAGATTTGCTTCAACAAAGGCTTGTTCAAGTCCAAGAACTTGTGCTTCTTGTAATCTCTTTCATAATCAGTGGTGATGGAAAGCTTGTCTTCAGTTGGCAAATCCTTAACGAAAGTGGTGGAGTCAAAGGTGTTGTCAGCGTTCAACTTGACTTCAACCTTATGAGACTTGTTGGTCAACAACTTCTTCTCTTCATCACTGGTGGCTAAGTAGCCGACCAAGTAGTCGTCGGTAACGAACTTCAAAGTAGTCAACTCCATTTGGGAGATATCAGTACCATGCTTACCATCTAGAGCCTTGTGAACAGCATCGGCTTCTTCAGGATGGTCTTTCAAGTACTTGGAAACATCGTAGATCTTCCTCTCATGTGTGGACACCCAGCAGTCATCCTTGGAGTTATGCTTAGCTAGAACGCTCTGTGGGAACAGCTCCAGAGTCTTGGACGAGTCAGCAGCGACAGACATAGTAATGGTTAAATGATTTGTTTGGTCAGCCTCTTCCGTAGTATCCTCCTAATACAAAGGCGTAAAATTGCAAGCGCAAAGTAAGAACGAAAGCATTTTTTTTTAGCGTTTTCTTTATCTTTATATATATTACTATTATTTACCAAAGAAAAAAAAAAGAAAGTTTTTAGCTATTTTATTACCAAAGGCATACGAGTAATAACAAGAGAAGCTAGAACTTTTCACTACGAAAAGAAAAAAAATAAAAAAACATATAGCAATAAATGAGACATTAATAGCAATTCCCGTTAAAAGTACAGCACTAGACTAGACTCACAATTTCGCGAGTGTCCTGCTCTCTTCTCTCTCCCATGAGTTTCCCTTCTCTCCTATACAGAGACACCAAAGAATTTCAAAACCCGAAATATTTTCACGTAATGATAAGCTGACAAGGAATCCGTGGACTTAGTCGTAGACTGCATGTACTGCTGGTAGAAACTAATGCAGGTGGTACCCTACCTCCACTTACCTCCTACCTCCCCCCCACCAAATACAGCCAGGCATACCAAGCTATCACGGTAAAGGATTGGCAATAATAGAGAAGTAAAGTGCCAAACTGCTCATGGAGCCTTTGTAAGAATCACAAGACCAAATTTTATGACGTAGACTCTATTGTGTGTTTGAATCACTGCGTGCACTGCTTTGCTGCCCCCCATAGTATAACTTCTATCGCAGATAACGAGTTCTGCATACCATAAATGGGAAAAGAAGGGCAGCAAGCAGCACGTCTAAGCTGGATCCGCTCGTTTAAACTTCATTAGAACAATGGGAAGCTTTCTCTTTGTATTAGGATTCCAATAGATGTTGTTTATATATCGTTTAAGTACTAATATGCTGTGACCCTATTCCCCTGCGATTCATTGCGCCCTGAGTTTCCTCTTATGGCAACTACGCGGTATTTGCGGGATTTTGATATGCTGTCTGTATATAGGTTAATGGATATTTAGTAGAACAATGGAAGTGCTAGAAATAAAGACTTTTACGAGTTTCCTTCCGTTAGTCAGAACTGAAGAAAAAGATCTAGCTTTTCTGTTCCATGTACAATGTATGGTTCACTAAATTCAAGTATGAGTACATGAAGTTACTCAGAAGCACTTGCTCCCTTAGTGCTCTCTTGGAGTTACTCAATTTCAAATGGGATAATCTGTAAATCGCTCTCTCTACGTGGATCGGTAATCTATGGTCGAACATTATCACAGTGGAATATGTTAGCTCAGGTAATGGGAACCCAAATGCACTATCCGTGAACTCAATTGGGGCATTGGCTTTGTCTTTCTTCTTGACATCCGCAAAGGTAAGTTTCCTAGGTGGGTAGAGTGGCTTCTTGGAGGCTGTCTTACTGCTGTCTGTTGCTTCTTCTCTCTGTGATGGTGTGGCCGTGACAGTGACATTTTGAATTACTATCTCCTGATTTTTAGTGCTGGTTACATTGACTGCAGGTTGCAAACTGACCCCACCAATATCGGATCCATGAGCTTGACCTTGATCTTGACCTTGATCTTGGCCTTGTGTTTGCTTTTCTGTTATTCTAAACTTGCTGCTATGGGCAGGTCTAGCGGTAGACTTTTGCTGTTGATGATTTTGGTGTTTGCTGACCTCAGGAATGATCTCCTTTTCTATTCCATTGTTTGCAGTAGGTATTTCTCGTACATTGGTGTTTTCAACATTGTTTGTCTGGTATTCGTTCTTTACATACACATTTCCCTGTGGTGTATAACTGGAATGTGTTCTGACCTCTACTGCTTCCGCAAGAACCTTTTCACTTCCATTGTTCTCCTCAGTGTTATTTGTAGCCTCCACAGCTTTTTCCTTGTGATCGTTGTTTCGCCATTGTAGTTGACTAATCTTTAATCCAGCAAGACTATTCTCTTGGTTAGCTCGGCGAGTATGATGTTTACGGCGGAAAATATTGCTGATCTTCTTGTCAATTGCGTTTTTCTTTTCTGGTAGTGTTCCTAAGGTATTGGCAATCTCTATCTTATGGTTGTATAGCGGTTCATGCCTGTTTTTCGAGTGGTTGAACCGGCTTTCCGGAACTATATCTTCAGTTTCGTTTTTGTCAGACGTGATATTCACTTTCTCACTGGTTTTACTTGACCATAACCAACCGTTCCTTTTCTTTCTATGCGCAGGTTCCTTTTTGTTAATATCTGATTTGTCGCTAGTGGAATGACCTGTACTCCCCAAATCAACATGTTCGGTTGAATGTTGGACGATCTTTGTATTTGAATCAATATCTGTATCTGTTCTCTTCTTATTCTCATTCTCTGGAGCAACCTGAATCAGACTGCTCCAATCTCCACTTGGCTCGCGGTAGTGATCATATATATCATTGATTGAACCTGGTGAAGCCTCGATTACGTCTTGATGTTGTGACTCATTGGACACTGGGATGGTATGATCCTTATCCTCTTGTGTTCTGATATGGTAAGTATATTTGCTTCTTTTGAGAGTAGAATGCTCGGATTTGATGAGACTATCTGTTGGTAGAAGCATGGTAGACGCATAGTTGTCATCATTGTTTCTGCTTTGTCTAGCATAGTCGTCTTCACCCTCTAGATGTTCTTGCAAATCATCGGTTTCATCTTCTTCAGCTACACTGGCCATGCTTAAAGTTCTGGCTAGTGTGACCGCATCGTTATTTGTCAAACCGGCCTTATTTGATATTCTAGTAAGTTCCTCTGTGATATCCTTTAATGTAAATTTTTTGTTATGGGGCGTACTGTCAACATTATTGTTAGTGCTTGACTGCTCTTTAATATCACTATCTTTTACCTCGTCAAACTCCGTGTATGACTTCCGCAATAAAGAGGGTCTTCGTACTAAGCCTGTGTTATTAGGAGAGCGCTTATTGTTACTATTGTAGTACCTAGATACCTTGTCCAAAGTGTCACTATTCTCCTTGTCGTGCTCTTCAGTTTTGTCTATCTGAATATTATGTAAGGCGTCCTGTACAAGCTCGATATAGTTTTCTGGCTTGACATTTGGGTGTTGGTCAGCTCTAACCCATAGCAAATTCTGTGCTACCTCATCGGGCAGCGTATCATTTATTTTATTAGGGTTTTTACTGTGATTGGATCTATCAACAGGTCTCCTGGAGCTAAAATTAACAGCACCACGTCGTGTTAACGATTTAGTTGATCCGGGTTGCTTCTTAGTATTTTCTACTTGCGTTTGTTCCTTATCTGATTTCTGTGGTTGATTTTCCTTGAATGGTAGTCTCTCCTGTCGTACAATTTTGGAGTTGTAATGTGTAGGATCACTGTACCTGGTACTCTTCAGTGGCTTATCCCCTTGTTCTAATTGTGTGGACCACGAGTTCCTGTATCCATTATTATAAGGAAGCATATCCATCTCAGGGTCCATGAGTAGATCCATGGACCCGATGGATAGCCGCTTCAAATTCTTTACAGAACGTAGTTCCTTGTCTAGCGACTGGGCAGCAATATATACTTCTGAATTTTGATTTCCCATATTCGTATTATCCCTTCCGACTTTAATTTGCTCTCAAAATTGCATGTAATGTCATAAATATATGAAGATTCGGTGCTTAATATACTCAACCGACCTACCAGAGTTTCAAAAGGTTCCTATAAAGTGGCAATGCTTGTATCAATATCCCGATTAGAATCAAAGTTAGTGTCCTAAGCCTTCCAATAATTATAATTTAATTGCCAACTGACAACTCATAGACACATATACTGATAGGGCTAGTGAAAAGAATAGTGTCTCTAGGTACTTATGTATCCAATGTTGTAGTAGACACCGAACGAAAGCACTATTACCAGTTATACCTTTAATATTGGATATATAAGAGCCACCAAAGGCCATCGCCTGAAAAATCGCGCGTCGCGTAAAAATTCAAAACGGTTCGGCTTCGCCATACAAAATTGGCAAAACGGTAAAAGCGATGCCCCAAGAGGGATGCTCAGTCAATAGTGGTATATGGATTCATTGTAAAGGAGTCCATTGAATAAATAAATAATTGGAACTAGTACAAGATATGTATTCTGTCTTAAGTCTATAATTATACATTGCCTAATGAATTAGATTATGTTCTGGACAGCTGGTGAGTCTCCATAGTCCGTCCTTGAAGAATAGTATTCCCATGAATAACAATATATAATATACTTTATTCCATATGCTTAGTAGATGTTGTATTTTTAGTGATTTGGGGGTTTTAATGACGGTAAAGTACTCATACAGTTCTGATCCGCTGGGGAAGCCCATCACATTGCAGAACGAGTGCAATAATATACAACTCCATAGATTACCGCCTGTTCTCAAGAAAACGAAGTTTGTAAATGCACCAAATATACCAGTGTATGCCATCTGGAACAAGGTATTTATTATAATTGATGCGGTACTGAAGTTTCCAACTAATGTGGCCTCGTAAGCGTGATGGATATGTGCGATGCTGAAGAATAGGGACGGTTGCCAGAGTAATGTGGTTAATTTTGGTTTGCGGGGCTCCAAAGTTAGATAGGTGTTTAATAATAGCGATGTGTAAAACAGTTCCTCAGTTATTGGTGCAAATATGTAATTTCTCAGTCCCCATATGTTCATAAATTCCTCCCTAAATGCACTTAAAATGGAGGATTCCTTGTTTGAAATGTAGTATAAAACCATGTCGGTCAAGGGGCCAATATATAATAGCATCACAAGGCATAGATTCTTCAGTATTGTTCCAATATATAGCTTAATCTGGCTGGAACCATGCTGATGATAGCCTGGAATAATACCGATATTCAAAAATGCTTCCTTATAACTCAATTGAGGTACAATAATGGAATGAAGAAGAGGTACTATGGCAGTATTGAGGATCGAGACCATAAGTACATTCTTTAATCTTCTCTTAATTACTCTAGGGTCATCGCGGCGGGCTGGGTAGTTCTCAATGCCTTTCGATGTAATATAAAGCACAGCCACGTATGATAGAGAGATTCCAATGTTGATACAAAACACAAGCCAATTCATTTGAATAAACTAATGGCGTGATTCTGTCCTGCTTCCTAACTAGAAAAGATCTTTTGATAGTAATAGCTTTCTTTTTATTATTTCCTGATTTAATGTAGCCTTTTCATTCTACAGGGGTTCAAAGGACCTTATCTCAATTGAAGCTTTGTGAGACTTATTTGATGGTCATGAAATAGTTTGGATATTGATAACTTGTTTCCATTAAACGATGATGGAACTTCGTTTTGGGGTGCTGTCAGATTATCGGTCTCGGTTTCCCTATCATGTCATTAAATTGTGGATTACTAAGAGACCATCTTATATAAATTTGGGTTACCTAAACGTAAAAATGCTTAAAATTGAAATAAAAATTATTTAATCAAGTTCAGTAAACTATAAGTCTAAATTTTATAAAAAAGAATGTTAGAAAATATCAGAAGTCAAAAAGGGTTGTCAAACAAGAAATAAAATGAATAAGTAAAAAGGCAATGTGCAATTTAAAAAAAAGTCATCTAGTAGTGCCTCATGAGCAAAGCAAACAGAATGCTCATGCCTCTATCTTTCTCACGGACACAGGAATGTCAAGGTTAACTGATCCAACGTGATTATCAAATTTGATAGTAACACGTACACAGTAAAATCTACAACACAGACAACTTTCGAAACTCGGAACTATTGTTTCTCTCAGTTCTGGATTATATTCCAAGTTGACAGTAACATTTCTTTCGTATTGGGAAGATCCGGTCTGTTCCCATTGATGTATAATCTGCTCTGTAAACTTAGTTAGCTTGCTGCTAGAACCTGAATGTGAAATAGCAGGTGAGGATGAATTTGCAGAACTGGATTCTGCGTTAGATTTCAATGTATGCATCTGTTTCTTGAAAACATCATTTAGCACCAGGCAATTGACGTTAATGTTGCACAAACTGTCAACATCATTGTTAATTTGATTAGTAATAAAATCTGTGAATTTAAGCTCTCTGGGAGTCTGTGAAGTGTTCTCTTTGTTATATAACTCATTCAGCTTCATGTAATTTTCATTAAAGCGCTTTTCATAGTCTTTGATAGTACCCTGGAATGTCTTGAATGTGGACTTTAGGTTTTGAAGCTTCTCTGAGTTCATTAACATTTCTGCTGTAAATCTGATAGGAATAGAATTATCAGATTTAGCTGTGACACAGATAAAATCAGTCGTAACAGACTGTATACCTGGTGGGCTATGTGCCGCACTATTGTCCGACTGAATACACGTTAGTGATATGTCTAACTGCTTTAGAGGCTCTCTTTCTTCTTCTGGCAAATTTTCTAGAAGTGATAACCAGTTTGTCTGATCATCTGGACTTTTAACGTCAAACTTATTTGTCTTTCTAAGCAAAGATGGCGACCAATAGCTTAGACCCTTTCTTGGCACAGCGGCTCTAACTAAAATTAAACCTGATTTCTCGGCTTTATCATTAGTTCCTGGTGGTGTAGTCGGTGATGGTGCTCTGAAGCCTGAGAATAATCCCTTAGTCAAATGTGAGCCAGACTTATTCTTCAATTTATAATTGATCTCTGTTTCTACCATTTCTTCTTTCTTTCTAGGTGCCATTGGGTTATAAGCTGGAGTGAAACCTGGTAACGATACTGCACCTTCCATACGATTCTTTACAGTCAATTGTTCCATTTTTCTATTAATTATTTCTTCGGAGTCCAATTTTGTGGATGGGTCAATTGTTCCACTGATATCTGTACCTAAGATATCACCAGGCAGAATGGCTTCATTTTTGGATAGTCTTTTAAATACTTTTTTTAACGCATCTAATCTCTCTTGAATCAGCCTTATTAAATCGTTTAATTGATCCATGGATTTTCTTTCACCAATCAGATTAGAAGAAAAACCAAATGGAATGACTCTCAAATTGTATTCTTTTTCCTTCATTATATTTAGTTTTTGAGTCTTTTGATCCTTTCCTACAATTCTTGCATCAATTGTATAATTAATTGATAGATGATCATCAACCATATCGTATGTTAAAATCGGAGAGCCCTTTGTACCCAAATGACCACACCCTAGAACATGGTTTACCTTAATAACAGAATACTTGCAATTGTTACGGTACTTATCGATACCAAAACTTGGAGGAAGTAGGCAGTGCGCATAGTGTTCTTGCTTACAAGTGACATCGAGCAGCTGTGTGGGAAGCTTGAACATGAAGAATTTCTTATATTTTTTTCCAGGTTCCAGGATTCTATTGTTATTCAACCCAATGATAGAATTATCGTAATCTACACCACCATATTCTATTTCAATACCTGAGCTGACTTCGATGGACGAATACGACCAACTTGCACTTAGATCTACCATTCTCAAAAATCTCTTTAGAGTTCTCTTACCTTTCTGCTTATCTATAACTGAAGTGTAAGCTTCCAAAGTGACGTAAAACATCTCAAACTGCAATGGTTGGCTTGACTTGTTTTCTATGGTGCAGTAACCGTGCACCAGGTCCCCCGATGTGTACTCCTTTAGTATTGACTCTTCTTCCGGTTTCTGATTTGGGGATGGCGCATGCTTAGTGATCTTAATACTTATCTCAACGGGCGTCGATAGTTTTGGCAACGTGTACAGCTTATCGACAAAGACGCACTTTGCATCGTTTAGATCGTCCTGAATCGGGTTGATCAAGTCCACGCTGCTTCTCGAATGAACGCCCGACAAAGTCGAGTGGATGTTGTGGTGCTCTGTTCTCAGTGGTTGTAAGTTATTAAGCGCTCTGGAGTCGATCGGGTCGTTATCTGCCAGCAACGTCTGGTTTCTGTCGATGTCGTAAGAAACTTGCGATGAGTCACCATTGACCGCCGGGTTAGGCCTGCCAAAAGTGGAGCTCTGCGACTCAATCTCCTGGTAAGTCGGCGGGAAGTCGTGTCTATCTGGGTCGACATTACCCTGTGGTATATGTCTATGGAGCGTGTTGTACATCTCGAACGATGGCAACACATCCACTACCCGACTCTCGCTGTTCCGTTTCAGCAAATTGGGCTTGTTAGGAGGCACACTGGCCGCCATACGCGACAAAGACGCCGAGGAGTTCGGCGTCGTAAGAGAGAAAGGCTGCACTGTGGCCGGCCTCCTCTCCACTGAGCTCGATGCCGGCCTTCTAACCGGCGACAAGTTCTTCAGAGGCGTGTGAGAAACGTTCAGCCCAGAGGCAGGGTGCTCCCGCCTCAACCGCCGTATACTCGACGTAGACGCACTCCTGAGCCACGAGCTGGGTGACGACAGCGCCGGCGACTGCTGCTTCTTCCGTCCACGCTCGCGCTCCATGATCCCACTCCCGCTCTTGGTAGGCGTGCCTATATGCGACATTTAGAAAGACACAATTACCAATACTGCACTGCCAAGCCAACCCTTCTGATAGCCACAGGGTGCACCGGATAGCAAGCTTTAATATTCTAAAATTCCTGCGAAAGCTCATTCCTGCGAAAGCTCATTCCTCGAGAGCTGATTCCTGCCAGCGAGTTTGGGCCCTCCGGAAGAGAGCATCTTCAGACGAACAATCCCCCCACGGACTTATCTAAGCAGATCAGCAAGCTTTTGACACATTTTCTCGCTGGGTGGGGATCCTAGGTATAGAGCTATCACGTGTAGACATACATAGTACTATTACTTGTATATATATATGTATATGTGTATGTCTGTGCTTCAATCAAGGCTAGGTAGGACGGGTGCTGATACAGCTGTAGTTTTGCTTCTCTTTGCAGCTGTGAACGTATCGAGGTGGTAACATATCGAGAGCCAAAGTGCGATGAGCGATGACAACTGAAAAATCGATGCCAAGCTAGATGGATAAGAAGGAGGGTTGCTTGGGAGGATAATAGTGTTTCCGAGATGGAGGGATAAGCACTAGAACGGTAATTTTTTGGGATGGAGCTGTGTGCAGAGTATGTGTCTCCCGACCAGCGGAGGAGTTTTGTTGCTGGTCCGCACGGGACCACTGATGGTGTTACCACTGGTCCCAGTGCGTATGTGCTAAATGCTGGGCAAGTTGACAGGGACAGACCTGCGGAGGCCAGGAGCGTGGCTGGGAAGGTTACGTATCTCGGGCAGCTGAGGAACCAGCTTACCGGGCTGCAGGACGATATCAACGAGTACTTGACGCTGCGGATGGAGGCTGCGAAGTCGAAGAAGCTGAAGACCGCGGATGAGCAGAGGATCGAGAAAGAGATAAACACACTGCTGGACGGAGGAGACGACGAGGAGTAATCCCCTGCCGGAGGTGAAATGCGTCCCAAACACGTTGATCATGCGGTGACCAATGGTGCCCAAAGGTGCGCAAAGGCAGCGCTGTTTAGCCTGGCCTTGCAGCAGTAACCTATGCAGCTACTACTAAAATAACAAGAATTAGAGCAATTTCATGACTACGAGAACAAACACAAGTATAAACACAAGTATAAACACAAGCACAACTAACAGGTCCAACTACAAGTACATACATCCATTACATATGGCTCCACGCCGCTCGACAGCGCGCTCGGTGGGATACACGTGAGTGCACCACCACAACCACCACCAACAACTCGACACCAGCTAGCTGGGCGTATATACCATGTATAGACCTGGGATACATAGATAATATAGTATACACGTGACCACTTACTGTTCCGAGTCCTGGCCACAAGCAGCGTTTGTCGTACTAAAAAATTTTTCGTCTTTCGCTTAGGGTCCATCGACCTTTCTTCTAAGTGGAAAGCTAAATGCTTTATAAGTAAAAATGGCTTGCAAATACAAGAGTTCCCACTTGAGAGCCTATAGCAGGTACTGTCTAACTATTGTTGTGGCTCAGCGGCTAGAAGTATTGTTTCTCTTTTTCTCACTTTCCCCGCAACTCTACGCGTTCTTTCCATAGTTGAACTTTGCGTAGCTCATCCCGAATACTAGAAACTGTATAGCTGTACTGGACAATTCTATTCAGGTGAATTATCTTAGTTAGGGACTTTGGATTCGAGGCAAGATGATGATGGCTCACAATGTAAACAATATAAACACCATGGCCCAGCAGCAAATGAATGATAATAGGGTCAGGGTTTCTGTGAGAGGGTGGCAGAAGGGTACTGTACAGGATCTACTGAATTTTGTGAGTAAAAATACACGTATATCAATCCAGGACGCTAACGTGGAAGGCCCGCTGCTCATAGGGTATGTGAATACGCGAGACGATGCCAACAGGCTGTTGAAATGGAATGGTGCCAGGTTCGCGGGCAGCAGTTTGAAGTTTGAAATCCTCGATCAAGGCGGGTCTACTTCCAATACGGTGGTATTTCTAAGAAGCTGCCTGTTCAAGAGATATGACGCACAGAACAAAATGCTAAACTTGAGTGCACTACATTCCGATCCCGAACTTGTCTCTAAGGGTCTATTTTCTTCTCTATCCACACAATCCAAGCTATTTGCAGCCATGTTGAAACTGGCTTCGAAGGAACCACAACTTATAGTCGAAAGTGTAAATTTGTCTGATAATCAATTCAAAGATGTTACCGCTGTAACGACACTAGCACAAACATTTCCTAAGCTGAAAAACCTATGTCTCGCCAACAACCAGATATCCAAATTTAGATCGTTGGAAATATGGAAGAACAAATTCAGAGAGCTAAGAGAACTTTTAATGACCAACAATCCTATTGTCAATGAGAATTTATACAGAACTGAAATGATAAGGCTCTTCCCAAAACTGGTCATCCTAGATAATGTGGTTGTGAGAGATACCGCCAAATTAGATTCAATTTACAATTTACCAGTGAAAATTCAGCAATTCTTCTTCGAGAGCAATGACTTGGGTCCATCATCCACAGATTTTGTGACAAATTTCTTGAATGTATGGGATGGGGATAGAAGCCAATTGCTTGGCTTATACACTCCTCAATCACAGTTTTCTATTTCCGTCGATTCAACCATTCCTCCAACTACGGTTAGGGATGCCGATACTGCGCCATCTTTTGGCCATTATCTATCGCAGTCACGTAATATTTGTAAGCTTTCCAGCGATAAATCAATCAAACAAAGATTAGCTATGGGACCAGAAGCTATAAATGAGCTATTTAAAACAATACCAAAGACCAAGCACCATCTCCAGGACAGAGCACATGATTATTCCATGGAAGCCCTTGCATTCCCTGCTCTAAATGGTTTTGTCATCACACTACATGGCTTTTTTGAAGAAACTGGTAAACCTGAGAGTGATAAAAAGGGAAATCAAACCAATTCCAAACATAGACGTTACAACCATGGTCATAGTGCGCCAAGTTCCTTCAAACTGGGAACAAAATCATTTGATAGAACATGGATTATTATTCCAATGAACAATACAGTAATTGTTGCATCTGATATGCTGACAATAAGAGCATACTCTTGCGGAGCCTGGATTCCAGACGAACAGATAACTCCTCCAGTAAATAGCAATGTGGGTCAAACTCCTCCACCCGTCAATAATGGTCAACCTCCAGTCATATCTTCTGTGAACGCCACACCTTTAGGAGTACATCATATGCCTCAACAGCCTCAACAGCCAATCCAGCTTGCTCCAACGTTACAATTACCTCCTGATGTCCAGATGAATATGAACAACATACAACTAGAACTACTCAACAAGCTACACCTAGAAACTAAATTGAACGCCGAATATACTTACATGTTGGCCGAACAGAGTGGTTGGAATTATGAAAATGCTGTGAAGAGCTTCCAAAGCAGTGTCAATAACATCCCAAGGGAAGCATTTGTTCCTTTTTGATATTGACATTACCACTCACAAGTTTATTCCAGGCTTAGGTTATAATATATAGATACAAAACTATAATTATGTAACAACTACCATAACATGCATTGATTTGTAGTCAGTATTGAAATAGGCTGAACTACACCATATAATATTAAGTATTTCATTCATTCTTTAATCGAATTAGGTATATGCAATTATGATAGCGCTTCAAAGACTCTTGTGATGCCTACTTCTATTCAGAAATAATTTTTTAACGTAAATTACTGTATATTCTATAACCGATTTAATATATATTCATAAAAACTAAAAACAAACAATTCAGCAGGTAATATTTCCTAGACTATTTCCATGCAGAGTCACCTCAACAACTTGGGAGATATGTATCACTCTTACTAAACATTGACACCTGGCTCAGCTTCCAAAGTTCCTACAACAGGATATTTATTGGCAAAGTGCTGTTCCCATTCATTCAGCGAATCAATCTGCTGAGGAGTGAGATCTTTCAGATCATCCATTGGCTTATCCCAGTCAGGTACTACTTCCATTTCAAAAGAGTTAAGCGCAAGACCACGAGAGGCATCATGACCTGCAAAATTAGAGTATGGTCCACTAGGGCCATAAAATTGACGACCAGCGGTACAATCATACACTTTTCCTCTAATAGCTATAAAGATCTTTTCATCATCATGGCCGTTAAACTTAGACAATGTCCTGGGAGTGAACCTACCTTCAACAATCGGCTCGTTTACGTCCTGTGACGCTTTGGCATTACCACTGCCACTATCTGTAATCCCGGTGGGATCTTCGCTAGTTTTGACACCACCAAATAGTAAATTCTTCAAGAAGGACATCCTAGTTAACCTGTTATCAACTCGGTAAAAATATAATAATAAATCAATTGCAATATTATCCTTCACCAACAATCCAGGCCTTATTAATCATCTTTTCAGTCAAATTTCAACAATTTTCGGCTTTTTGCAATTTAGCAATCACACTTATCCTGATGTCCGATAAGAATATACCATACAATGTCAGCAACGGTTTATAGACAATAAACTACCATTTCTCACTTTGTATAAAGTATAAGTCGACTAATTGCTTATGTCATTTTTTATATGTGCTAATAGCCTAGAACGTATTGGAGATAGGCGGTCCAATATTAAACATCAAATACTGATATATAAATTATGTAAAAATATGCAAAATTGCTCAATCAAGAACTATGGGCAAACATTACCGCAGCGTCGTTCAACACCTTACCAATTAACTTCAAGTGATCGTTGGCCTCGTCAATTTGCCCGTTGTGAAGAAGATCCTTTAAACCTGGAAGTACCCAACTCTTTTCATCATCGTCTAATTGCGTCCATAATTCAGGTCCCAGAAACAAATTCCTATAATGTGCTCTACCTGGTACACCTTCCCAGGATACCAAATATCTAGCAACATTCGATACCTGAATATTCCATTGAGTACGATCTAAATATATTAACGTAGGTTCAAACCCCCCATCATGCTCAATGACAACAACTTTCCATGCTTCTACTCCCTCTGCCCATTGTTTACCAATGGCCATCCAAGACGACATACCAGACATTACATGCATCAAATCCAACCGATTGTCATATCTTTCATTCAATTCCTTCAATGAGGAGAAGATGTATTTGGCAAATTCAGTGATATCTAGCGGTATCAAAGGTTTATCTCCTACTTGAAGGACTAGATTCACTAAAAACAAAAGGTTATCATGAATAATACCTTCCTTAGCAGCCTTTTCAAATGAGTCTTTGAATGCGGAGTAGGTGTCTTCTTTGGTAAATATTGGAGCACTCTTGGTTCGCAATGACTTTGACGTCAAAACTGTGACAGGTACACCTGCGGCTAGGTAGGGTACCCAATCACCGTAATGATGAACAGAGTGCACATCTAAGTTATATCCTCTTTTAACTTCTTCCTCATTGAAAAGACTAAACAATAAAGGATGAGTTTCTATGTTTAATTCCTTTGATGAGTCCCAAACATTGAATTCCGAAATATCTATGATACTATACACGCCATCAATGATCGATTGGTACTTTTCTTTTATCAATTCAGCGGCGCCAGCACTGTTGAATTCCGAACCACCTATAGAGATAAAATATATGCTGCGCAAAGGTTCCCAGTTAAATTTGTACCTTAATTCCTGCATTAGTTGAACAAGGGATAATAAAGAGGCAGTACCTGAGTTAGGATAGGCGGCACCGTTATCAATTGAGTTTCTGCTAGCCATTATTATAATCGACCTGTCAGCTTGCTCGTTACCATTAATTTTCGCAATAATATCGACTATTGGTTGTTCTTCTTTTATGACAGCATCTACTTTCAGACTCGCTGTGACTGAAACGCTTTTATCGTTAATAAGTGATAGTAGTTCATTTCCTTGCTTATTTGATATTGGTATTGAAGGAATAGACGGACGTGCTTGTGGAGAGTTAGGATCAGCAGGATTGCGATCCCAACTTGGTTTCAAGGGGTTACCTAAACCATACTGAGGTAGTGCAACTGATCTCTTCTCCACAATATCGTTGTTATCATTCCAACTATTGGATACAAATAGAATACCAGATGCTCCGTATTTTTGAGCTGCCAAAACTTGTTCGCTCACCACATTTCCATATTTCAAGAGCAGTACAAAATTGCTATGCAAATTACCCCCATTTTTTAGATCCTCAAGTTCTTTTAAAGTACCATAGCCACCGTCAACTAGTCTAGCATCTTTTACCTCTCCGTTCGGCGAAAGGGGATTAAAATTGTCTTCAGTCAACTCAAAATTCAAAACTTTTTCACCAACTTTTATGGATAAGTAAGAGGACCCCGGATAATTTACTAATGTTTCGTATTGGTACTTTTCCAACAGGGAAATGCCATTATTCTTGAAGGTATCATGAATAAACTCTGACAAAGCCATATCACTCCTGGTTCCCGAAGAATGTGGCATGCTGCTTAAATATTCCCAGTCCTTTTCAAGTTTCGAGAGATCAACCGATCGCCTTGCGTAGTCTAACAGTATCCTGTGGTCTGAGAATTTACCATTTTCTCCTCTAGCTTTATTATTCGGAAACAGTCCACTTTTCCATATCATAAAAGCAACTAAAGACATCAGTAGCATATAAATGAACCTACTCAGAATTAGCGGATTACCGACTTTGCTCAGGCATAAATCTACTTTCGATGACAACAATCTCCAGTACTCTACCAGGGGGTCCATAACGTTCTCCTGAACAGGCCAAATAACTTTCATATTGATAGCATCTCTCCATTGTATCATCTTATTTGGAAATGAGACAGAAAAGGGCTCTACATCCTTAAATTCCATTGGTGATATATTGTCATATTCTGGAGGTTCAGAAGGCAGCATAGCCTCTCTTCCACCGTCTGAAATTGAACCGACCTCAACATCATCACCAGGTAATCTACTATAATCTCTACGACCAGTTCCTACCATCTGGATGAAGTGTATATCTAGAATATATTGATTTATCGCCACTAACTTTACTTCCCCTATCAATCTTTCAAAAGACAGTTAATTCAACCAAAAGATGAACCAAATGTAACGTAAAGTTTTAACAATCTTCAACAAACAAAAACCACAACTATCCTAACTATAAACACCTATTAACTCTGTTATCAGTACTTGCTTCACCTTACCAACAGTGGCCATCATTCCTATGTATTGGTCAAGTGTTTTAGAGCTTTATCTGCGGTTTTTCATTCCAATCGGGTGAAAACACTGCTCATCGCGGATTTCCTAGCTTTTGCAAAAATGCATAAAATATAGCTGCATTAAGAGAGATGCTACGCCATAATTGACAGATAGGGCACAATTGAGTTAATATTATTGTCAGATAGGGACCCTGGCGTTGACGATGGGTTATAATATAGCGTATGTCCCTGAATTTTCTCGAAGGTCTGGCGTTTCCTAAGGAAATATTTGTTACTAACTATTTTCTAAAATTTACGAATGGCGTAAAGAGTATGTCTCTGGAGTCCAGACCGTATTACTGAGATTGGTACAGAATGGTGTGCGATTTTTTCTATCCCCAGCTAGGTGGTGTTGAGTTTCACATATATCATTTGGCGCAGAATTTGCTCCGATTGGGTCATTCGGTGGTAATAATCACGCATGCTTACAAAGATAGAGCTGGAATCAGATACTTGACTAATGGTCTTAAAGTTTATCACGTTCCATTTTTTGTGCTCTACAGGGAGACCACTTTCCCAACTATCTTTTCTACATTTCCAGTGGTACGAAATATCTTAATAAGGGAACAGATACAAATAGTGCATTCCCATGGGAGTGTGTCTACGTTTGCGCATGAGACTATATTGCATGCGAACTCCATGGGCTTAAAAACACTATTTACAGATCACTCATTGTATGGGTTTGACTCTATGGGATCTATATTGGTTAACAAGCTGCTTACTTTCCATTTGACATGCATTGACAGAGTAATTTGTGTTTCTAACACCTGTAAAGAAAATATGGTCATGAGAACAGATATAGAACCCGACAGAGTATATGTCATTCCTAATGCTGTGGTAAGTAAAGACTTTAGACCTCGATCACCGCAAGAGGAACGGCTGAAGTCGAAAGATCGAATCACAATTGTTGTAATATCTCGTTTATTCCCAAACAAAGGTGCAGATTTGCTAGTGCGAATCATACCAATAATTTGTCAGGAACACAGTGATGTGGATTTTATTGTTGCTGGTGATGGACCTAAATTTATAGAAGTTCAGCAAATGATTGAGAAATACCGCCTTGAGTCCAGAGTAACGCTGCTGGGCTCTGTTCCTCATGAAAAGGTTAGAGATGTTATGTGTAAAGGAGATATTTATTTACATGCAAGTTTGACAGAAGCTTTTGGGACTGTATTGGTTGAAGCAGCCTCATGCGGGCTTTTAATAGTCACTACAATGGTAGGTGGTATTCCTGAAGTTTTACCCGAGCATATGACCGTATTTGCAGAAAATACCTCTGTATCTAGTCTAATTGATGCTACTATGAAGGGAATCCAACTTATAAAAAACAAGTCTGTTGATACAAAGCAAATTGCAAGAGACGTTTCTGTTATGTACGATTGGATGGATGTTGCTAAGAGAACTGTCTCTGTTTATCAGGGCATTTTCGAAGATTCATCTCCTACAGATAAAGACTGGGTCAAGATGGTCCATAGGTATTACAAGAGGGATGGATCTTGGGCGCATTTATTGTACGTTCTTTGTTGCATTGTGAGTTATTTAATGGTAAACATTCTAGACTTTTGCTATCCAAGAGAAGATATTGATCTGGCAATTAAATGGCCAAGACCACAACTAAACGATGATGACGGACATGTAGAGATTACAAAAAAAGGGTTATAATAGTACTTGCTTTAATATTAGATATTATATTCCTACAAACTATACCGGATAGTTTGGTGTTATATAATTTTGCATTTTGTGATTTATAAATTTATACTCAAGCAGGCATTAGTAGTTTTGTTTTCTGGTATGCAATTCAGAATTATTGCTTGATATTTGTTTGGCTACGATACAATCGAATTAACAAAATTGAGAGCCTCATGATACCCTTTCATTGAACATTTATCGATCGGTTCATCATTGTGTTCTTTCAACCAAGTCAAATCACATAGCAACCTCTTTTTTGTCCTCGATTGATTAATTACAATATTCAAATCTTCCAAATGTTTTACAGAAAGCAGTTCTGACTTTGTAATTATATTATTGTCCATCTTTTCTGGAATTAATTGATATTTCTGGGTTTTATAAGCGGTGACTGTTTTCAGTAAGTTTTGTTTCTCTATTTGTAGGCGCGTCACCCGATCCTCCAAAGCACTTATATTATCCAGGTATTTTCTTGTCTCAATCTTTGAAGATTTAATCTCAGACTCCAGTCTATTTATATTTTCATACTTTTGCTCAAGTAATTTATTTCTTATTAGTAGCTTTTTCGTCTCCCTTTGCTCCTTTTCCAAACGTTCTTCCATTGAAAGTAGTCTTTGTTTTAAAGAGTTATCCTTTGAATCACCCAAAGAGCTTTGTGATTCCTCTTCAAAATCAGAATTATTATGCATAATCGTAATCGGTGTATTTTTGGAGGAATTAGAATTATTCACAGTTATCAGCATATGTAAAAACTTCTCAGTTATAGTAGGCAGAGAACATTTGCGTGCTAGATATGCATCAAATTCTTTAAATATCATACCAACGTCCTTCCAACTTAAGCTAAGGCTAGTTTGCCCTTCAAGGGCGAGATCCAGGTTATCAAAGTCTTGATCAATCTGGTACTTTAAATCAAAATCTTCTATGCTGTCGCTAAAGGCTTTTAGAGTTTTAAAGATGGCGTTAACCAGATTAATACTTTCGCATCTTCCAGATATAGCCATCATTCTGTTTATTAGAAAATTTAAAGATTCAAAAGCAATTACTTGACCCGAGCTTAGTGCGTTGTACACTCTGTAAGGAACCCGCATATCACTTATCTGACTCACTAAAACTTTATCTACATTATTTGAAAGCAAAATAATTTGACAAAGCTCTTTTATAAGAATTAAAACAAGCACAATGGCCTTATAGTCATCATCAGCAGTGTTTTCTTTGATACGGTTGATATAAACAGTAGCATAAAGCCTTGTTAGACATGTATCAAATATATTGCTCTCTCCATACAATGTATTCATTAATTCTATTATATTATTGTTAAAATCTGATACCGCATTACCTTTCAAACCTTTCAATTCCATCTCATAAGTTAAAACAGATTGTCTAAGCAGATCTCTTTCCTCCATAATCTCCGAATTATGTTTATGAGAATTAAATAATTCTTGTTTTAGTTCTGTAATCTGTTTTTGCGATTCGACTTCGATTTCGTCAGCTAAAGTTTGTAAGCGCTTTAATTTATCCATTTCAGTTGCTTGTTGATCAACTAGATCAATTAGTTCGGTATTTTCTATGGTTAACCTAGTCACTATATGTTCATTACTGACACTTTCGAAGCTTTGATCAATGATTTCAGTAGTATCATTGTCACTAGTATTTAAATTATCTCTTGTAAGGCTTTCCTTGCTCGCATTATCTGATTTAATAACTTTCTCTAGCTTGTCAACCTCTTCCCTCAAACGTCTATTCTCCTCCTTTACATCAAATACACTAAGTATATGTTCTGATTCAGCGGCGTTCAATGAGTATTTTTGTTCATAATAACTTAGCAGCTTAGTTAGGCGATCATTTTCAACCTTAAGTAATTGCAACTGATGTGATAGTTGCGACGTTTTATCCAGCGAGTCCTGCTCGCGTAGAGTTAGCTTCTCCACAATGTCTTGTAGCTCCCTACATTGCTCGCCTCTCTTTGTAGCCACGGCTTGCAACTCTTCTCTGTCACGCACTTGCTCAATATATTGCGACAGTTTGGCTTCCAGCACTGCTATGATGTTCTTCAACCGGTGAGTCTCGCTCTGTGTTGCCGATAGCTGCAACTGGTGGGCTCTGCAGAACAGGCCATAGTTGCCGTCGCTCTTGCTTGTGGTGAAGTACTGGCGTCCTTGCACAGCTCCATTGTTCTTGCCGAAGGGCTGGTCCAGCTCCAGCCCGTACCACGTCCCAGTTGCGAAATCCGTGGTGCCGATGAACTTCACCGTGGCTGAGTGTCCATTGACTATGACATTGTCGCCTATGCTGGCCATTTGGAGGTGCTGTGGATGTCTGCAGTTTGGTATCCATTGTTTGCCAATGCTATTGTTTTGGCACCATTCTTTTTTTGGCTTGAAAAGTTACAAGTTTTGCGATGAGTAGTGAATATATGTTGAATATGCTCTATAAAGAAATGCTAATACGTAAAAGAAAAGGGTATAAACGTCAAAACTATTAAAAATGCAGGATCGGTGGTCGTTAAGATCGTTGTCATGGGCCTACTTTGAGAAGCCATCGATGATGATAAAGCCCTGGACGATGTAGAATGCGCCCACTAGGTAACGCCAAGAGAAGGGCTGGCTGTTGAAGAGCACGTCGCTTAGCATTGCCAGTGGGATGGACATGGTGAGTCCCGTAGTGACCACGAGGGGTGATTTCAAGGTCATCACTGCTTTTGCCCAGCAGAAGTTCGAGATGAAGGACAGTGCGCAGTTGAACAGGATCAGCATGTATATGGCAGAAGTTGGGGGCAGCTCCAGTGGCTCCTGTTGGATGTACTTGTTGTACACAAAGTAGAGTGGCCAGCACGTACACAGTGTGAACAACCCGATGAGGCCAAACACGAGGTTCATGTTGTACTTCTGCACAAGTCTCTCGCGGCTCTTGAAGAGAGTAGTGTATCCACCGTACACGAGGGCGCCGGCGAGGGCCAGTCCGTCGCCTATGAAGGAGCGGCCTGTGGAAGCCGAGGGCAGCTGGAAGTCGGACATTGTGACCAAGTACACGCCGATGAAAGACGAGAACAGACCGAGCAGCTTCCTCCCAGTGAACAGTTCGATGCCCACCAGGGCTCCGATCGCCATGGTGAAGAAAGAGGAAGTGGAGGACAGGATTGTCTGCGAGGCGACACTCGTGTACGCCAAAGAGCTGTTAGTGAAGAAGTTCGCCAAGAACCACAGGATTGCGAACAGGAAAGTCAGCAGTATCAGTCTGCCGTTGTTGTTTGTGGCAGGTTCTTGTAGAATAGTACCGTACGTGTGCTTCTCCATAAGACAGGACTCCTCGTCACAGTCCTTAGGACTGTGACTCGGAGTCCATATGAAGTAAAGTGGCAGGTACAGCACCAGGGAGGACATGTTTATGTATGTCATCAGGAAGGGCTTCTGGTACACGTCCATCACTCGCCCGGTAACGAACGAGGACATCACCCAGGAAACCACCACAACACCAAGATACGCTAGTCCTGACATTGTTATTGTAGTTATAGTTGTAGTTATGATTGTAGTTGTAGTTGTAGTTATGATTGATGTTGTAGTTATGATTGTAGCTGTAATTGCAATTTCTGATATTTGTCGATGGTTATATATGAAGAGATGAGGGCTCCACCACACTTTTTCTCGGGGAGAGATCGATCTCTGTGGCTCAAGCGAAACACCGATAAAAACACACAGACAACGCCGCACAACAGCACAACAGCACAACAGCACAACTCGCAACACCCTCCCCCTCCCTCAGTTTGACACATTTCCCTTTTGGGACACGGCATCCGCACAGCTTACAGTCTCGGTCCTGCGAGGCTGTCTGAGCTGATGTAGAAAAGCAACACAGAAAGACCCGTAGAGAATGGAGAGACAAAAAATGAAAAAATTGAAAATTGAAAAGTGTGTATAATGTTGTACGTTATATCATGTGATAATGTGTTATACGGTGATCACGTTTAATATACTGTATCACGTATATCACATGATTACCGTACATAGTAGTATTTCCATAACCCTCATCACTGCAGTCGCAGTTCCTCTCAGTTCCTCTCAGTCTCAGTCCTCACACTAACAGTAATGTCTAATCCAATAATAAAGTGAAGTAGACAGCATTGATATAGCCCTGGGACTTCATTTAAGAGCTTAGGACACAGCCACCGAATAGATAAGCAAAGCACAATATGCCTAGGTATGACCACTTGTCGAAGGCCGGATCGCGGTTCTTGAAGCACCTGGAGAATGTGCCCAAGAGAGGGCAGCGGAGAGCTGAGCAGTTCATGAACAAAGCGTTGCCAGAGTTTGTCAGGCCAAACAACAGGACTGTGCCCGAGGAGCAGCGGTTTGCCGACGAGACGCACTGGAAGTTTGTTCCCGGGGACCGTATGGTGATCACGCATGGGAAGTACAAGGGCACCGTTGCGGTGATCAAGGACCTGGAAGTGGCTACAAACAGCTTTATACTGGACGGAAACGGTCCCTCGCGGAAAGTGCCCGTGGCCAAGCAGTACTGGCTTGAGAACCAGTCCACACACATGCTCTCTTTGCCCGTGTCCTTGAAGCGCAAGCACTTGAAGCTGCTCGCGGATATAGACGACCCGGCCAACCCGGGGCAGACAAAGACCGTCGCGGTCAAGGACGTTACATTCGACGCCGGTACTTACTACGACAAGGACCGCAAGAAAGTCATGCCTTACAGATGTGTCGTCGGCAGACCGGACCTCGTGGTGCCTTGGCCCACCCCGGAACCCAAGCCAGATGGCGTCCTGGGAACAGAGCCCAAGCTGGCAAGACAGCAGACTTTCTGGGTGGACACCATTGTCAGGAACTCGATTCCAAAGAACGCATTCCTGACATTGCGTAACCCTCACTCTAAGTACAAGAAGAAGCTGCTGACCGCCAAGGATATCGCCAAGCTGGTGGCCCCTAAGATGCCATTGTCCGACACCAAGAAGAAGTTCTTAGAAGAGAAAGAGATGCTGGCTAAGCGCGAAAAACCACAGCTGACAGAGGCAGACATAGAACTGATCGGAAGCAGAGTCAAGGAATTCTTGGAGACCGCAAAGCAATAAGAATCTCACTTGCCCCGCTCTTCATCAATCTAATCCCCTCTGTTCAAAAAATTTCAGTATATAAAGCAAGAAAGATGGATTGCCAGCAGCCACTGATCTTCACGTTAATATTCACGTAATTGGTATTGTTAGACTCATATAACCACCTGTACATAACATCATAATAATTACATCACATACAAGCTTTATGCGGTGCTTAAAATGCATTAATTGCAAAAGAAAAATGAAAACTTTTCTGATTCTTATATCGAAGCTGTTTATTCACAGATCTATCTTATATACAAGTAATGAAGTTGAAAAATAAATACAATAATGTGAGTGCAAAACATACATCTAAGGAGTGGAAAATAATTAAAATAGAGAAAACTAGAATTATTCGGATCATTTCAACTTTGGATTTTCTGAGTCTTCAAAAAGCCAATCCCAACGGTTCTTTTTATGCAAGATAGCAAGAATCAAAACGGCTGGAAGATGTAAGACACTTGCAAAGAATGCCTTCCTTGCATATACATTTGCAGTGGCTAAGCCTTCATTGAACTTCACACGGTCATTCTTAATCTTGGAAGAGTAGTTCAGTCTTTGTTGCATGTAGAATTTAAAAGACCACAAACATAGCCAAGCGTTGACCAGACCAGAATCAATCTGATAATACCAATCAGTAATATTGAAGTAAGACAATCCAAAGCACAATGGGAACATCAATAATGAATATCTTAAGGCTACCCGCGCATTAAGTAGAGGATTTTTCCAGGCCGTCATGACATAGCCTGCATTTTTATACTCGTTTCTAATATTGTGACTCAATGTATTGAAATGGGGAAACTGCCAAGCATAAAGCAGACCCGCTAAACACCATGAGCCTGGGTGTGTCAATGGGCTTGCAGCAGCCCAACCCATTAGTGGAGGAATAGCGCCAACCAGAGCACCAACCCATGTATTTATTATATGCTTTCTTTTCAATGACGTGTAGATCCACGAATAAAGGGCAATATTTGATAAACCTAAGGCGGCAACTGTGGGATTTACACCCAGGTATAGAATAGATGTTCCTAAGGTTCCCATGCCAAAGGCGAAACTAAAGGCTTGTTTAGGTGTAACTGCTCCACGCACAACGGGACGAGCTTGTGTTCTAATCATCTGTCTGTCATAATCTGGCTCTCTACCCATATTTATGGCGTTTGCAGCACCTGAACACATGGTTGTACCAACTGTTAAACACAGAAGTTCCGTTACTGTTGCAGGATAAGGTGATAAAGCATACGAACATATTGCGCTTAACATGACTAAGATTGTCAATCTTGGTTTTGTGAGTTGCACATAAGCTTCCATGGTCTTTTTTATATCTAAGCTCATAGAATTCTTTTCCTTCTTCAATGCAGCTCTAGCTTTCCCATCAACAGGTTTGACATTAAATGGTAAATGAGGATGTATTTCATCTGTCTGGTCATCTGTGACATCATCTGTACATCTTAAAGTTCGCTTTGCAGCCTCTTTAATAGTGTTCACATCGCTGATACCCACTAACGGACTGTTGTTGGCTATGAATTCGATGGGGGCAGTATTCAGGATCGCCTGTTTGTTGTGTTTTTTAATGGTTTCCTTTGAGTAGCTCCTTACTATTATCTTTCGGGTCGCTTCATGGATAGCCGAGTATTTACCGATAACCTTCAGGCCATGGTTACACAGCATGTTAGATGATCCCACACTAGAAGAGATATACAAAGTTCGCACTAGCATTGCATTGATAGTGGCCTTCTTATTATCACTTCACTTTACCTTAGTCTTAATTATAACTTTCCTTTGGTTTATTGGCTGTCAAAAAATAAACAAACACCGATAGAGTATTAGGATGCCAAACTTTGTTATATCAGCCAGTGTCAAAACTGATGATGTTTTATACTAATACTATTTGAATTCAGTCCTTCCTTTAAGCATACTATGTCATTTAGAGCCAGTAGTTCTTACTGTCATTGCAATAAGGTGAAATTTCAGAGTTTTACCTGGAGGAGTGACGGTTTCTAAGAGATCACGTACGCGAAGACTTAACAGACACGACTCATAAAGCAGAAACAAGCCTGTTCCACAATGTATTGTAATAATAGGAATATATGTATTAATTATATATAGAATACTAAAGTAGATAGAAGGAAGTAATATATACATGCTTTCAACTGATGTACATATCAGGTTTTGGGAAGAGTCCCCTGTAAAAAAAATAGAGAGAGCTGATAGTCTTCTCTGCCATAATCTCTTTTCATCGAAAATAAGGAATAATAGGTCGTTAATGGACTGTAATTTCTATAAATATAGTCCTGAACTTTAAAAGGCTCATTTCAAGTATCATATCTTAGTTTTATACGGTGCACTGTGCGAGCTGCAATATAAACTGGCTAAGATACCTAACTCTGATATAACCAACAACGTAGTTAGCTGCACTCAAGATTTCACTGTACATGAATTTGGTCAACTATACTATGTTCATGTGCATTTCAAACTTTGTAAGTCTCTGTCCTACCATCATTATCTTTCACCACAGTGTGATGGTGGCCATGCGCTCTAAGTACTTTTTGGCCTTCTTTTATTGTACACATTGGAATACTCTTAAACCACTCATCATTGAATATATCGTCCATTGTCGCTCTTTCAGCAGGATTGACTTTCATCATCCTTGACATTATTGGTCTTGAAGCATGAGGAAGTAATCTGAGCAGTCTGTATTGGCCGTGGATAACACGTTTTGAGGGTGAGGTATGTTTGGCCTCTCCAGCTTCTTCCTTTTTAGAATTGGATTCATTTTTAGTAATTGGTTGTTGTTCATGACTGTCTTTTTGTTTTACCTCGTTCTGATCAGCTTTCTTTGAAACTGATTCAACATCAGACTCTTTATTTGCGTTAATATCTTGGTCAGTATTCTTCCTCTCCGGTGGAGTGGCTTTGTCATTGTTATCATTTGCATCTGCAGCGGCCCTTCTTTCTCTCCTCTCTCTCATTAACCTCTCATGTCTCTTGGCTGATTCATCATAGTCATGCTCTTCATCTTCTGGCATGTTGTATAACTTGAAATTTGGATCACTCTCTTTTGGTGCTTTCCATGGGAATCTCTTTAACATCATGCAGCTGAATATTATTCCAATTGACCACACATCTACAGCTTGAGGATCATACAGCGATAGACCTGTTTTTTTATCTATTTTGATTGTCTGATGTGGTTCCTCAATTTCGTCACCATCTGCCCTGCTTATCTTCCCTAGCACTTCAGGAGCTAGATATGGATCGCTGCCTACAATGCCTGAGGCCAGCGTTACTTCTTGTTCAAATGGGTATCTAAACACAACGGCACTACCGAAATCGATTAACTTAAGAATACCGTTCTCAGTCATAACACAGTTATCTAGTTTCAAATCTCTGTGGGCAAGGCCCATGCTATGCAGGTACTTAACTCCGCAAGCAAGTTGCTTTAGACAACAGTTGACTTCACCACGGGACATTTTTCCAGACATAACGACTGCAAAGAAGTCAACTGGACAGTATTCCATGACTTCAAAATACCTCTGTTTTTTAGCATCACTAAATATGTCCATTGTCTCAATGACATTTACATGGTGTAAAGTCGAACCAATTGTAAACTCTGCTATGCATTTCTTGGCATATTGCTTGCTGGTTTCAGTTGGCTTTTTGGGTCTAAATTCCTTAACAGCAAATGTTGCTCCATCAGTTGGACGTTTAAGTATTTTCACAGAACCGCCAGCACCAGAACCCAATGTTTTACCTAGTTTACCGTATTTTTGAGCTAAAATAGTGTCGTCTTGGTAGATACTGGAAGTGTTAGCCAATGAAAGAACGGAGTCAGTGGATGGTGGGATAGCTGTTTGTGTATGAATCGCATTACGCGTATCGTTGTGAATGTAGTCATGTTTTGGGGGGCTTACAGGAGATCCTGGAGACATAGGTCGTTTAATTTCTTTCTTCTTGGAACCAGAAAAGAAGCCACTGCGATTGGTATCATTATGTAACAAAGATGGTCTCAAAAATCTCTTCAATTCCAACACTGACGATTGGGTATCTGAGTCGTTAGATGTAGTTTGCCCTACATTAGAAGAACCAACATTCATGAAGTTTAGAAATGGCTTGCGACGCTTACCGTTATCATTATCTATTGTAGACGCTGTTCCGGTTGCCTCGCTGAACATACTACTGGTGTCATTTGCATCTTGCGTGCTACCATTAACACCATTTGCATAATTATCGATATTGCTACCGCTGTGATTGTGGTTATGGTGATGATGAAAGGGGTTCCTTGTTAAAATATTTGGCATCTTTTTTTGATTTTAGTATTGATATGATATTGGAAGAAAGTACTGCTATCAACTGATAATACTATTGTGGTATGTCAATAATCATATGACGAGTCTTGTATATCTATAATGGATTTTGATTTTGAGATTATAATCCTTCGACGATTTGTTCAGATTTTTATTCTCTTTTTTGGCACTTCAAGGTAATCACAAGTATGTAGTATCTAAAAACACAGCACTTGTTCTTTGGGAAGTCCCAATTTGAATTGTTGCAGTATTATAGAATCCAAATGATATATATATCACTATACTTCAATAGAATACAATTCCTTATGAAGCCAAAAATCCCGCTTAAACTTTAAAACCCAGATTTAATGTTAACTATCTGGGGGAAGTTTGACAAATTTCTGCTGTTACTATTAAGTAGTAATGACGGAGCGTACTCTGGTTATGTACACTGTAATGGACGTAGCAGGGTATAGACGTGTCTTAACGGTCTATTCTATATAGCTCAGTTCTTCGGGTTCTTTGTAGTTGACAGTATTCCAGGATATTGTTAATCCGTCTCTTATCCCGAGATGAACAAAGTCTTCAAAAAAATGGCTCAGAAAGACCAATAGCACCTACAGTAAGGACTATAAACTCTCAAAAGACTCTCTCATCCAATGGATGTCTACGATGCTTTTTATTCCGAGAATAATACCAAACTTGCACAGCTTCTTGGAGAGGAGCTCAACGAGATAGTAATCACAGCCATCTTGACTTTTGAGCAGGGGATCCCGGTTAGAATCAGCACTATGGAGAGACACAGTGGGTAATCACTGTCCAATGAAAGGTCTGGGGGGAGAATAGAGAGAGGGAATTACCAGATGTAACAAGTGTGTGATTAGTCAGTACAAAAGGAGCATCCATCCGTTTCTTTCTCAATTTCTGGAACAAATACCGACAGTTGCGTTGCGAGTTTGTGGGGGGGGGAAGGAAGGGGGGGAGAAGCTTCATTGTAAAAATGTGTCTCCTCGAAAGGGACTATCCTCGTCACTCATTCAGTGACAAGGAAGTTCATTGTTCCCACCCCTACCTGGACGTGGTCCTAACATCAGCTGCATTCTCTAAGTAATCACAGCTCAGATGACAAACTAGACAATATGGCCGATGTATCGGTTATCACTGCACACTTCATCTTTATCACATGAGTATGGGTGTGTGTTGCGATAGTTTTGTACAACATATTGTTCATTGATACTTCTCTTCATAGTCCATTAATGAAGTAGATATTTCATTTCTCTATATATAAGCGTTAATTAATGATTACATGTTACAAGTATTTTCTACAATTCGTCGTCTATTGGTGAGGTTTGGCTCTTAGGTACGAGTACGACGTAGTCTATGTAAAGGTCTCCAAAGTTTTTGGATCCCATGATAGGCATACCAAAACCTTTAATCCTTTCGATATCGCCATTATTAACAATTGAGCCCTTTGGTCTCGATAGTTTCACCTTCTTCTTTTCATCCAAGAACTCTATCTCTCGGGTCCAACCACCGTTTATGGCTTCGTTAGCAGTAATGATCTCTGTTCTGTATAAGTTGTTTCCACGTCTTCTGTAGCCCAGATTTTCTTTTTCACTCTCGTTATATTCAATTATAATATCACCACTCTCCATATCAGGGGATTTATCAGATTCACCACTCTTCTTATCGATGTGGTTTCTTGGAATACCACCCGGGAAGTCGAAATGGAATGGTTTGTTCTTCCGTACAACTTTATGACCCTTACAGGTCTTGCATGGGTTTTCAATGGTCTTACCTTTACCACCACATTGTCCACATTGTTGTTGTATCTGTTGCGTGATGGGGCCCATACGAATAACTTGTACTACAACACCTCTACCTTGGCATGCCGGGCATACTTTAACTTTACCATCAGCAGACCCACTTCCATGGCATGAATCACATATATCATTCAATGGAATTTCAAACTCAACTTCACCTCCAGAGTAAAATTCTTTCAACGAAACTTGGTTGCGTACTTGGTAGTTCTGACTTCTCTGTGTCTGTCTGAAACCGCCACCTTGTCTGCCAAACATCTGCTCAAACATATCAAATGGATCGTGGAATCCGCCCCCACGTTGACCTTGTCCACCATTCTTGAATGCATCCGCACCATGGACATCGTATGTCTTACGCTTCTCGGGATCACCAAGTATGTCATAGGCCTCACCAACCTCAATAAATTTGTGGTGGGCCTCCTCATCACCTGGGTTCTTGTCCGGATGGTATTTCTTGGATAACTGACGATACGCAGACTTAATCTCTTTGTCACTTGCATCCTTCGACAGGCCTAGTATGGCATAGTAGTCTTGAGATAGCACATGCTGGATTAGTGCAAAAAACACCAAGCAAATCCAAAGTTTCATTTCAATGTCCTGTAACGTTAGCTATCCAATGGAAATATACGATTGAGATGATAGAAATACTGTAAAGTGCTATAGTTCAGCTTTCTAATATTAATATCTCTTCCATTCTCAAATGCGTGGTAAATCGATTTACAACAGTGATCCACGTAATGGAACCTCGAAGAAATGCCCGCGAAATACCGTAATGTGTGAGGAATATAGGTCAGAAGATGTATATACTTGAATACTACCATCATCATAATGTATCCCTAGCATGTTGCATATATACTATTTATTTGGTTCTTTTTTTGATATGTTTTTGCTCCTTCATGAACATGTAATATCTCGTGTAGTACTTCAACTGCTTCGACTTTAGTTCCGGGATTAGTGAACGGATAATAGTATTGCATAGGAGTTCGTTGTTCTCTACCAGTGGCTTGATAATGTGTAGTTGTTCATCATAATTGCTTATCCTTTGTTGATACTTTTGGATTTGTGCCCGCAGTTCATCCAAGTTAGTATCTGTTGATATTTGTACCTCTGGGTTTGTAAGCGATGTTTTTCCACTAATGTCCTTTTGTATTTCCTCGTTTAAATCATCCCAAATCTGCAAATGTTCTTTGCTGATTGTTGGTTTAGCTCTAGTTCTAGCATCTTCAATAAGCTTGTTATACTCTTCTTCAAATTCATTTTTTGGGTCTGCGATTATAGATGGTATCATTAAGCTGTCAACTATGTCAAAAGTTTCCATTGGTAATTCGTAAAGCTGTTCGCTTTCTTGAACCTTTATAGAGTTGTCGTCTTCTTCACTTACTATTTCTTGTTCGTCGTCATCATCAGAATCCTCCCACAGAATTTCAAAATCATTTTTAGGCGTAGGCAATGCACTAAAACATTCGGTAAGATACTTTTTGACCAGGAATGGATCAGCAGTGTTATTAGAAGAAACAGAAAGAATTTTACCGTCGGCCCTCGGAGCTGATAAGTTTAAAACTGGTTTCTTCATGTCGTTTAATAGCACTGAATCATTACTGGTAATTGATATACTTGTCTCTTTATTGTCTCCTTTGTTTGGACGCTTATCCCTGGATTTTTTACGTGGGGAAGACTCTTTCTCTCCGTCGTCTTTGAACTTTCTTTTTCCTTTCTTTGCTATGTTTCTTTCAAAGTCTTGTAATGCTTTTTGTGTTCTTTCATTCTCCCTAGTTACATCATATAAAACAGCAGGTGGTACAATCTCATAGACAACATCAGCGTTATAATCAATTTCATTCTCGTATTTTTTTTTAGACTTCTTTAGTGATGTATTGATCCCGGCTTGTTTCAATTCTCGTCTCTTCTGTATTTGGGCAATACGTTTGGATTCCTCTAACATCCTCTCACGCACTTTTCGAGTAGCTTTCTTACCTTGAGTATTCAAAAGTCTAGCTCTTGCTTCAGAGAGCATTTCCCTCTCGTCTTCATCAAGTTCATCGTTATCTGGTTTAGCCTTTTGTGTTTCAGCACTTGGGTGAATCTCGTTAGGTTTGAAACCAAAGGACGTACTGATAGCTGAATTAGCCGAGATAGTTGCTTCTCCATCGGTCTTTGATAGCTCAGTCTCTAGTAATATGTTGTACCTCTCAATGCATTGCTGACTTGGTCTGCCCATCAACTCTGAAATAGTCCTCCATTGATTTGGGAGTGTCCTAACTAGCTCAAGTAGTTTCTTATCCTCTTCCTTAGTGAACTCTTCGAAGTTCAAAGTCGGGTTCAAATACTCATTCCATCGTATTTCACACTGTCTAGCATTCTTCTTCTGCAGCAACGAGGCTATCTTGCTCCACTGATGTACACCATACTTTTGTACAGCAGCCTTCAATATCTGATCCTCGATATTGGTCCAAAGACCACCTCTTACATATATTGGTGGGGCCATAAGTTCAGTTCAAAAAGGCTCTTACCTTCCAGGTTATATCTGTGCAGTTTGTTCCAGAAACTTATTACCCATTGGGGTTTTAATCGCTAGTATTCAATATAAATCTTGCTCTGATAAAAGAGAGACAATTGGAAATCATCCACAATCAGATAATCATCAATATTCGACATTGAAACTACCTCATCGATTAATGATGATGCGATCAATCTGCTTTGCATTGTATTGAGCTGAAATTTTCAAATCCGGCTAGGGACCCATTCGAGGATGAACGATTTTTTGAAAAATTTCAGTAACAACAACAAAGTAATTCTATATTATATTGTAGTCATTTAGAAGCTGTCAGAGATAACTTGATTGTTTGTGCAAGGGAGAAATCATTATACCCATTTGTTCCCCTCTATACCACTTTTTGTTGCGTTCTAATTGGGTAGGGTTTGGCCACTTTGGAAGTGTCTGTGATAAACGAATAGGTGACAACCATAATTATTGTAAACATCCTGAAGAAGTAACAAAGAGAGGATCTAAAATAGGTAATTATATCAGCCAACATGCAATTGGGTCACATATTTACTCCGAAGCATCAAAAACTGGTCAATCAATGTTACCCTAGTGGTAGAGCGCCAGATAAGAAGCCAAAATCCTCCGAGACTTCATATTTGATATACTATGTCAATTCTCGTTCCAGTAAGCTTGAGAAAGTTAGTAACTACTTAATTAAGAGAACCAATACCGATTTGAGTCGACGCAGAGTTGGTAACGTTTGTGTAACTTTGGAGTTGATGGCCAAGATAGTGGATCACTGTAAAGAAAACCTTAACGTGTTTGTGAAAGAGTTTCTGACTTTAATGAATATGGTATTAACCAACAATAGTATAAATAATGATGTCACTGTGATAGAATTGTTGGAAATTACTTTTGGCACCATTTGCCGCAACCTTGACGGAGCATATTATGGCGGTGATACTGAATTTATAAAAATGTTTAAGAGCTTTGTTGATCTTTTATTTGAAGTTGTCTCAAAGAGGCTGAACAATGATGACTTGATGTTAAAGGTATGCATAGACATATCTACTATAATTGGAATTGCGAGCGATCCTCAATTGAATTATCTTGTACCAAAATGTGTTGAGACTGCAATTGATCAATTGCAAGCTAGATACCCTCAGTTCAAGGAAAATTCACTGCTAGAACAACCAAGCTTGACAAAAAGGTTGAGCAAGACACAAACTCGTGCACAAGAAGTCCTTGAGATACCGACTGAAGACAATGATTTATGTGTTGCAACATTGCATAATTACTTTAACACAACAGAAACAGATAAATTGAATCTATCTATTAGATCTCTAATCAAAAAATTGCAATCAACACCAAATAAGGAGCTGTTAGAGTTCATTTCCAATGACATTCCTGTCCAGTTAAGATATATTGTTGTTTTATTACTCACAAGGCAGGTTTCCAATTATGAGAGAAATCAAGTCTCAGGTAACCAAGGCAATCCTGATGGTGCACTCAATAGTTTGAAACTAATTTCTTGTTTACTAGTATCAAAAATTAGTATTGTAGGACTGAGTGTTTTGGATATAATGAGAAAGGTTTTAGCTGTGCAGTTAAAATCTAAAGAGAGCATGCCTCTCGTGCATCAATGTCGTGTTACAATAAAAGATTTGAATAACAAAATTTACTACTCTGAACAAACATCTGATATGTTATATGATTTGGTAGTCAAAATAAAGAATGTACAAAATGAAGTTGAGAAGAGAATTCTGGTTGATGATATAAAATATATTGTCGATGATATCTCACAGCCAGTTATTAACGTTGATCTATTAACTGAGTTGGTTCCTTTTATGAAAGGGTCTGTTATACAACTGTTAAATATCACTGAGGAGCACATTTCTGGCGGTTCCACTTTATCCAGATTGTTTCAAATGGTCCGTGATATTGAGGATAGAAATTTACAATCCAAAGCGATGTCTATTATCTTTGATAAGTACAAGAAAATTATACTGCTACCTGGTCTTAATTATTTCCAGATGAACATTAAAGAGCCGGAGTATACCTATTACTTATATCATTTCAACGCGGCTAAAACATTAGGAGTTACATCATATTATTCTGAGACACAGCAAAAACTTGACAGTGGAGAATTATTTACCAAGGAAGAATTAATGAAATATTATAAGAATGCAAACAACACTCAGTTTGGTGAAAAGGGCATGCAAATTTTGATGTCTTATGATAATCAGATCTCTAATTCAGATTTACTAAATGATAGGCCACTATCTCCTGTATTTTCGTCCAAACCGCTCTCATCGCCAATGGGTCTAATATCACCACAAGCACAGACTAATACACAATTAAATCAACCTATGAGATTTGTCTCCGATGATGTACACTCCTGGAAAGTTTCTAGGCCCTCTATACCCAAGGTAAGTGATTTGAAGAAAGCAATGAAGAATGGATCCTCTACAAAAAATAAACCTTTAAGAGGTTCTCAATCTGTGAAGTCAAGGGTTACCAATATAACATTCCTGTTAAGTGAACTTAGAAGTACAACTGCTGGTGATGATTCCCACATTATCGATCCTGATGAAGAAGAAGTTGTTGGTATTGATAAAATGGAAATAGCAAGATCATTAAGTGGGAGAGGAAGAAATTCTGCTGTTGTTGAAGATGTGTCCACTAATAGAGCGTCATTCGTTCCTGCAACAGTGAATGAGGATGATGAATTTCGTGATGCTGTTGAAGATGTTGAAGCTTACAGCACCTCTAGAGGAAAGATTTTTGCAAACTATTAGTGGCATTTTTTTCTCTTGGGTTTCTACTAGTTTGATAGATGCGCATATAAAAGAAATGGATGTAGAGACTAGAACTAAACTAAGAAAACACTCTATATATGATAAATATTTTGCATGATAGTAATATATTAATGATTTTAACAGTTTTAGTTTAATAATTGTCATCCCCGGAATCAGAATCGTCGTACCAGCCAAACTCATATGCGCTTGCAGTATTTTCTAGACTATTTTTCATGTCCTCTCTGTCATCATCATATTTAATATACTTGGACACAAAATCGCCATACTCTTTGAATACATTTCGACATCTTTCATCACTAGTTAGGCAGAGTTCATAATTAGAATCCTCTTTAAATTGATCTGAAACTGTATCAGCAAATTTATATCCATAGGTGTTTATCTGTTTATTAGTAACATCCTTTATTTCTGCGCTGTCTTTCATTTCCTTGTTGCTTCTAGAAATATTACACTTGCTAAAGACATGAAACTCAGACACTGCAGAAGACGACTTGCGAGACTGTGTTGGGAAACGAGAATAGTATAAATAGTCTATAATCCTATCTTTTTTTATCATATTTGCTGATGATATTATCTTTCTATTATTATCGCCATTTTGAAGAAGTTCTGATAAATATTGCATGTTTCTTCTTTTCTCAGTATCAGTTCCATCAAGCACAGAATTTAGACCATCGAAGAGAGGGCACACTAAACTGCCAATTTCCCAGTTAGAGTATTCAGGATCAGAATAAACTGGAAAAAACAAATCAGATTCTTGTGATAGTGATGTAGTTGCTCTGATTTTGTTAGCTATTTGCTCAGCGGTTTTTTTGTTGAACTGAACCTTAGTGTTTCTAGTATATGAAACCGTGTATGGATCACTTTCATGAAAAGCCCAAGAAAAATAGGTGTTTTTTGGAAGTTCATTTCGCAGTTCTACAAGGAATGCTGAAGAAAATCCACCCCATCCATTATCAATGTCTGTTATTATGTTAAACCCTTGTAAGGTATCGCATTGCTCAAGCTCATGATGCAAATTAGTATCAAAAAAGTCAACTAAGTAATTACTCTTGAATTCTTCCTCACCAATGATAAATTTATCGAATCTCCTATCTTTCAAACTTTTAAAGTCAGGTCTGTTGGGATTATCTGTATCATGGTACCAATCCCGAAGAATATTAAAACTTGAAGGTCGATAAATAAGTCTAGCATAATCTGACCAGTACTTTGTATTGCTATTATTTAGTTTTGGTTCAGGTAATCCTGCATCCAGTGCTCGTTGATAATCTGACTTTGGAATAACGGGATGAGTTTGTATAAGATCTCCATCTGAAGGTTTATCATCATCATTTTTGAAATAATAATCGGATCCATCTGAATATTGGTAACTACCTAATGATCCATTGCCAGTTTTAGCATCCCATAATAGAGCTCTAGGACTGTAAGATACAGTCTTCGAGATTCTATCAATGGTAGGATTCAGAAATATCTTTGGATCATTGACTTTGTCCTTTGTATTATCATATAATAGCGTTTCCCGACAATTGAAGAACTGGGTTGCCAAATGGTTGGCCCGCTGTGAAACAGATATAGTTATCACCTCATGCATGTTGATGGGAATTGCAAGTATTTAACTAGCCATTATTATATTCTGTTGTACCATCAAGTTCTTAGTATTTGGTAGCTCATCGCAAGAAATAATTCATTTTTGCGAAAGTTTCACATTCTCAAGAATTTGCTATGTTGCACCGGATGGAAGTCATATAGGAACAAAATGTTAAAAACAGAAGTTAGTTAATTGAACCTAGAATTCCAAGAATTACCTTGCAACGCTCTCATATAATTAAATAGCTGGTAGTTAGAATATTAAGATATAAACATATTCAAATAAATAATTCTATAAGTCATCTCTGTATGTCGTCTTAACTGGCTCAATGCTTTCCTTTGGTAAATCATTTATATTGACATTTATAGCATGATCCTGACTAACAATCTTACTGTGGTAATCTGCAATTAGTTTGCAAGCAGGTTCAGTGTACCATCTATCACCCTTCATATCCTTGAACCATGCTATATGCCCACCAATTGAGGTTCTAATCAGTGTTGTGTATGGATTTGCCCTGAACATATTTTCATGAAGGGCTTGGTACCCAACAATGGGGTCGTCAGCAGAATTTATAGCGATGTAAGGGGTCCTAATACCTAGCAGTCTCTTGTAAGAAGAAGAATTTTGGTAATAATCCTCAGCGTCTCGATAGCCAAACATAGGACCAGTAAATAGATCATCAAACCTAGTAACCGATTTCAGATTGGCCGCGTAACTCTCATATTTAATTCTGAACTTCTCATTTTTGGTCAATTCTTCCTCATGACTCTTAACCAACCTTAGAAGATTTTGCGTAAGCTTCGGTGAGTATACTCTACTTCCTATTCTAGACTCTGATATGCATTTAGCAGAATGACTTAGATCAAAAGGTGTACCGAACGCAATTGCCAATTCTATATCCGACTTATCACCTTGCTCGCCTAGGTAATTTGTAAGTATAGATGCACCCAAGGAGAATCCAATCATGTAAAATTTTCTGTTGGGATACATTTCTCTCAGCTCTTTTACACAATGTCTGATATCATTAGTCCAACCACCATTGTAAAGTTGAGCTGTGGTAATAGCAGAATTACAACACCCTCTAGAGTTGAGGACACATGCTTCAAAATCATATTTATTTTGCAGAGTCCTCACCATAGACCTTACGTAACTCTCATGTGAACCACCAGTTAGACCATGTAGTGCAATTAACAAGGGTTTACTATCATTGGAGCGAAGTCTGGCATCATTAGAATCCATGTAGGTATAAAATCTTCCGGGCGTATGTGAGTTTAATGCATCTAGAGGAGTCTGGCCCTCAGGTACATATTCAGTTTTATTATCAGGTTCCTTCATAGCAAAATCCAAGGCACCTACACCGCCATCTGGATATTTTAACATGATTCTCTTGTAGTTCACTTGATCAATGCTTTCAAAGGACGCCAGCGCGGTATAAGCTGTTTGCAGATGACCGTTGAATAAAAGTGGAGACAACTTGTCAGTTGCACCATTAGCTAATTCAGGGATATTCTTGTCAATAAACTCAGGGATAGTGGTGCTGCTACCACCGACATTAATTTTAGCTGCATGATCAGGAGTAACTTGTGTTACTTCAAGTGAATTAAGCCAATAGTAGCCAACCATATCTAGTTTTAAAATCGAACTGATTCTGATCTAACTTGTATGCTAGTGTACTTCTTTGCATAGAACTGACTTTTTGCTATATTAGCATTTAGCTCTGTTTAACTGGGCATCGAGAAAACCCAAAAGGTAAGATCAGCTTATCATGTGAAGAAAAAACTATAAAAAGAGTGCACTTGAGAATGTTTGGAATTCTGATGGTGATAGTAGTTACTAGTCTGTTAGCTGTGTGATATTTTGTCGAGCTTTGCTAATAAGTTACTATGGGTGATGGTACTGCCACTATTGTAGTTACAATAGCCGTTATCTGCATGTCATTATTGAGAAGGTACAAGCCATTTAGAGAATGGGTAGCCAAAGCAGCTGAGAGATCATTAAGGGTTATAAAGAACAAGGATGAGCTATATTTGACTACACCAGAGCTGACACTCCACAAATCAAGACCTTCTGCTTCTGCTAGGCCCTTTGAAGAATATGTCAACGCCCTGGAATCGATGAAAGGCTACTTAAAGTCATCTCAAAAGATTACTAGTATGGTTAATAATAGAGCTAAAGAGTTATCTAGAAAAGAGTTATCTCAGCTAAAGGATATTGGATATTTCAGCAAGTTAGACTACATAACAAGCGCTACTATTAAGAATAGTGCGGTTATCGAGGATATCATAAAATGTACCCTAAAGGAGCTGGCATTGAAAAATCATAATAACGTTGATCTAAAGGCTGATCTAGAATTAGCTTGCAATAAGTTGGGCTATAAACTTGACTCAGAAGGTAATATTTCTAAGCTAAATACTATCAAGCTACTGAGCTCTGCAACGAGCAGATCAAACTCGGTTACAGAATCTCTGAATCATCTGTGCAGAGACTGGAGTGACTATTATAAATGTGAACGTGATCCCCTTACTGAATACATCACTGAGAGAATAAATTCTATAAATATTAAAGGAAAAGATATCTTAATAGTGGTTCCGGGTTCTGGTGTAGGTAACATTGCATACAATTTATCTCAGAAGTTTCCAGAGGCAAAAGTAGATTCCATCGAATTGTCTTCCTATATGTTCATATGCAACAGATATGCACTAACTAGCAGTAACGATATTAGTATTAGTCCATTTGCATTGTATTACTCTGGCCAGACAAGTGCAAAAAACCAAACTCGAGAATTGAATGTAAACCTATCCAATGTATCTGAGAGAGAAAATCTTTACCCATATTGGGCTGATTTTAGAATATATCCCTCTACTCTAGAAAAGAAATATGACTACATTATTGTTTGTACTGCATACTTCATCGATACTGCTGAGAATTTATTTGAATATTTCAACTCCATTGAAAATCTGTCAGAGCACTGTAACAAAGACCTTCATTGGATAAATATTGGACCTTTAAAATATGGTACTCGACCAAAGGTACAGTTGACTGTAGAGGAATTAACCAAATTACGTAAGTTACGTAATTGGAAGGATCTTCATACACAAACAGTTTTGGACTATGATGAAAAACTAAATGGATACTTAACCGATTACGAGGGCCTGTACCAAGGCTATTATGGATTGACAAAATTCCATACTGTCTGCAGGAAGTGATTTACTTCCATGTGTTTTCATGTGATTTCTATGATTCCATTCTAGTCCAAAGGGCAACCCTAAACACTTTTGACAAATAAACACAACTTGTATAACATAAGTCATATAGATATACATATATTCGCATAACTAATGGATCCAGAACAGTGAATTTGTTGCTGTAGCAGGAAGCAAGGTCTTATCCAGTTCTTCCTTATTATTTTCAGTATTTTCGAACAGCGGTGCGACTAGGTTATATTGCTCTGCTACTAGCGTTGGCGTCATACATGAACCAGCACCGCCAAGCTCTGATGTGAAAGATAGGTAGCCGTGTTTCTTAGACAATTCTTCTTTGAATTTGTCCACCTCTGTTTGTGGAACGTCTTTATTTAGAACGGTGAAAGCACAACCACCACCGCCTGCTCCAGTTAGTTTGGTAGCACCAATACTGTTTGTTATGGATAGATTCCTAATAATTTCCAACCCAGGATGTGAAACCCCAATGGCTACTAATAGACCGTGATTAATATTGACAAGGTCTAGAAGTCTTTCATAATTGCTGTCATTTCCACCAATGCCACTATTCAATATATCTACACTTTCCAAAGCGAGCTCTCCCATTGCTTTTATGACATGATCTTGAATGACCTTCGGATATTTATTTGATAAGTCTCGTACTGAAGAGACCAATACTTTGGTGGATCTTGGAATTCTAGTATACGTGAGTACCATTGGGATCTTGAGCTCATGAAACTTATCCAAAAATTCGAAGTCCGTGGTACCATCGGCACTTCTCTTGAATAGTACTGCATTACCGTAAGTGGCTACCGCATTGTCTATACCCGATGGAGTACCGTGTATACATTTTTCACCAATGAATGCCCACTCATTAATAAGTGCTTTATCCTCCCCTGACAAACTCTCCCCAGTAACTAGCTTACCACCCAATCTAAGCATGGCCATGGCCAAAGACACGGATATAGCTGCACTTGATCCCAGCCCTGCTCCGATCGGCAACGTTGATTTAACTGAGAATTTGATGTTAGTTGCAGATGGGCATAGTGTACAAAACAAGTACAGGAAGCAAAAAGCAGCATGATAATGCAAAGACTCCTTCAGTGGTTCCAGAATAACATTCAGCAGGCCCACTAACTCCTCATTTAGGTTCTTCGTATCTTCACGAGCGGCTTGCAACAACGCAGTCTCACGCAAAACCGGCTCCAGCTCCTTGCGCTTCCATACGTGGTCAAATCCAATGTCCGGGAAACTTAGCTCAATTGAGTCCTCAGCATTAGAACCTGCTGGCGAGACCAACAAATAAGTTCTTAAAGATGAGACACTTGCAGCAACAGCAGGCTCATTATAAACCGCGGAATGCTCTCCAAACAGAATAACTTTACCAGGAGCAGAGACCAGAAATGGCAAGTCCCGCTCTACAGTCATACTTCTACAATTTGCTCCTCTACAGTTGCGATGAGTTGCCCCATTGTCCTTCTACTACCTCATCGCTGCTTCTTATATAATTTTTCCTTCAATTTCGCACAATTTTTTTTTCAAGCACTAAATCCGGTATAATCCCACATATTAAAGAGGTTCATGGACAAGAATAAGTGAGTATACATAAGCATTTCAACTTTTCTAAGATCAAGACTATTCTTTATATTTTTAGAGACGCTCACTCCATAGGTGCTGCGACCACTACTCTACACATTAAAATTGGAAGTTTCTTCACTCCCTCTATCCTCTCTCCCCCCCAATACCCAATAAAACAACATCCTCAGCAGGGAATGAGAAACAGGTTTATGAACAGAATACAATTATAGAAGTTTATTCAATTGCATGTTGAATTTAGGCTTGAAATTACGTAAATCTGCTCCTTTTCCCTTAATGTAGACCAAGAGAACACGCTGTTTAGTATAGAAGCCTTATCTTTCCCCTCCCTCTACCACTGCCTCTTATAACTTTTTACAATGCTATATGACGTCTGGCAGTGAAAGAACATGTAGAACACAAAGGCAAGAGAATGCCACTCAGTGCAAAACTCATCGCAAATTGGATCAAAACAAATCCCCACGTATTGTCTGTGCTTCCCCCTGTTGTGAGTAACGAAAAGAAATGATTCGCATCAAAACAAACAAAAATCCCACTCTTCAATAGCCCTTTCTCACAATGAATCCCAACCCTCATCTCATCTTTTACAAATATATAAATTATATTCCTTTCCCCAGGAGACAAACAACTTTCTGTAATTAGGAGAATAGTTCTCTACTCTTGAAAGAAAAAAGAGGTTTCTTTGGCGACTAACAGCTATAGCTTCTGTGAAAAAGCAAATACAAACACAGCATAGGAAATACATCCGCTTGAAATGAAACTTTCTGCTGCTCTGCTGCTGCTGGCTGCTGGCCAAACTGTGAACGCTTTGCTACCCATCCACATCAAGGATTACAGGTTCATCAAGCCTGCTTCTCCAAACAGTACCGAGAGTGAGAACGAAGTGTTCTATGTGAAAGGTATTGACTACCAGCCTGGTGGTTCGTCTGGCTATGACCCTGACAGCGACTCTGATGTGCTTTCTGACCCTGAACAATGTGCTCGTGATGCGTTTGTGTTCCAACAGCTTGGTATTAACACTATCAGAGTTTACACCTTGAATCCAGATATCAACCACGACAAATGTATGACCATCCTGAACAATGCTGGTATCTATGTGATTCTGGATGTGAACGGTCCTCACTATGGTGAGAATTTGAACCGTGCTGACCCGGTCGGAACCTATAACGCCTGGTACATGTCCAGAGTGTTCAGGTTCATTGATGCTTTCAAGAACTATTCAAATGTCTTAGGTTTCTTTGCCGGTAATGAGATCATCAACGATGAATCCAACTACGCTGAAATCGACCCTCAATTCATCCGTGCTATTCAAAGAGACATGAAGGAGTACATTGCCAAGCACTCCAACAGAACTATTCCTGTGGGTTACTCTGCTGCTGACAACGTCGACTTGAGATTACCTACTTTGAACTACTTGCAGTGTAATTCTCTGACTGGTGGCAACATAACCAAAACGATGCAGGAATCCAGATCCGACTTCTTTGGGTTAAACACTTACGAGTGGTGCTCCGGTTCTTCCGACTGGAAGTCTTCCGGTTTTGACAAACTGAACTCAAGTTTCTCAGATGCAGTTATCCCAGTCATCTTCTCTGAGTACGGTTGTAACAAGAACAAACCTAGAACCTTTGATGAAGTTTCCGAAGGTCTGTATGGTGGTCTCAAGGCTGTATTCTCTGGTGGTTTGGTGTACGAATACTCCGAAGAAGCCAACGAGTATGGTTTAGTTACCATTGACCCTGAAGATGGTTCCATTACTTTTAAGGAGGATTTCGAAAACTTGAAGAACCAACTAAAGAACTCAAGCTTACCAACTATCAAGGAAAAGGATGTTCCAAAGAGTGAAATCTTCAAATGTAATGCCTCATTGATTACATCGGAGTTTTCTGATTTTGGTGTTAAGAACTTCAGTATTCCAGAACAATCTAAGGATACCGCTTACGTTATCAAATGGGGTGCTAACGGTACTGAAGGTCAGATCTTGAAGAACTACACTGCACCAACTACTTTCAAGTATGAAATTAAAAACGTAGATGGTTCAGTTATCCCAGCTACGATTACTTACCCATCCTCAAACTTGATCAATGAATTGCAAACATCTTCTACAATGTCTGTTTCTTCCACATCATCTGCATCAGTCACTTCCTCAGCAAAGTCCTCAAGTGTATCTTCTAGCACCAAGAAGGGTAAGTCTTCTAAGTCTAAGGCTTCTAAGAGCACCTCGAGCGGAAACAAGAAAGCTAGAAACGGTGCAGAGATGATTTCTACTCCAGGCTTTGGTACCGGTTTTGCCGCTGCTGTCGCTGCTGCTGTCGCCGCTTTACTATAATTATAGCAATCGCTAATCAATTCGTTCATCACAAATAGTCATACCCCTAAGCATAATGATACCCCAAATTGGTTTTCTGCCAACCATTTAAAATATAAGTTTATCCATCTCTCAGATGAATAGATAATAACGTCGCAATTTGTTGCTAATGCCATAATGTTTTTTTTTTTGTTACAAATACTTAATATTAAATAACCATTTACTTCTCGTATATTTTTTATACTAACGATGGTTTATTAACCCAAATACTTCTCAATATCCTTTACATTACAATCTCCGTGTTCATTACATGTTAACGTAGTTCTACGCCATTCAGTCAGAACATTGATAGCTAAGCCTTAAAAATATACAAGTATAGTTTAATTTAAATAATGACATAATTGATATAAAACTATTTGAAAAAAGTATGCAAAAATACAAGATTAAATTATCGCTTGAACTAAAAATTAAGCAAAATGCAGTTTATTTGTTAGAGACGCAAACTTAATGTCTCTGATGACTGGGGACTTCATTGTACCAACCCGGAATATCCGATCCATTTCCATATAATTTTCTCTCTGGAACACTGACATTCTCCATACCCAATGTATCATTTAACCATGGGTGATTAGCAAGCCCACCTGCATCACATCTTTTTCTCGGGTCTAGAGTTAGCATAGGTAATAAGAAATCGGCAATTTCTTGAGCTTCTTCCTTATCGAATTTGTACTTTTCTCTGAGAACATCCTTCAAAGGCCAAAACTTCAATTTTGAAATGTTTCTTAATTGACCTCTTGAATTGAAAAATGTTCTGGTATATCTTCCGTTATTCAACAAATAAGACGGGAAGTCCCCTAAAAGTTCAATAATTTGTGCTATGTGATCGTCATCTTTTGTATAAGAATGTCCTTCATTTGGTTCAAACAAAAAGTCACCAGTAATCAATTCGAATATTAAACAACCAGTTGACCAAATATCAGCACTACATCCCCATGGTGCTCCTAATAACACTTCTGGAGATCTATATTCACGGGTCTGAATAGAATTGGTATAATGCTCATCATACCAACAAGCATTACCCAAATCAGCAATCTTAACCTGAATAATGTTAGTGTCATTACCATCCATATCCTGTGTCTCATCTATATTAGAAATTTCAAAAGAGGACAAAGAATGCGCTAGCTGTTGCTGTTGACCGTTTAGATCGTTTGCAATAGAAGTACTTGACTCTGACATGTGTGACATGAGGTTGTTTTTAATACTTCTATTTGAGATAGAGCTCTGTAAACTGCTTGCGATCGGTCCCTGATGAATATTTATTGATGAGCCCCTTTGAGGAGTATTGCTTATTGGGTACTGTGTACTGGTAATATTGGTAGTTAGCATTGTGTTTGAGATGCTTGTCCCCAACAATTGAGTCTTCATATCATTGAAGTTTGAAGAGCTAATAGGTGAGGGTAATGGCTGCGAGCCCGTGATTATAGTGTTTCTTCTCGGCTTTCGACTAGGAATGCGTTGTAAAGGAGTGCCTTCATTTGATCGGGTATAATCATTCATCCCGGTTTGTGAATGATTAGCTCCATGACCTATGGTTCTTTGGAATTCAAAACTTTGGTTGTGATCAAGCACAGAACCACTTCTTTGCAATCTTTTTAAATTCTTTTTTTGTTCATCCAAAAGTTCAACCATCTTCACTATGGCCTCAACATCTCCAATTTCCATGAGAACATTTTCGGGCTTAATATCTGTGTGGATAACGCCACATTTCCTATGCATATAGTCCAATCCTAAAAGGATCTGTTTAGAAATCTGTTTTACATAGACAAGAGGAATACCTCTATGCTCGTATTTCTTTATGAGCGCCAGTAAATTTTCCCCCAAAACTTCGAACGTCATCACAACGTGTCTGCCATTTGGCCCAGTATGAACAAAATTGTCTAGTAGGTTCAAAGTATATTTGGCACCCAGCTGGTCATCCTGTCCATCTGTTAGTTTTTGTAGCAGTTTAATTTCGTCCTCAGCTGCTTCTGTATAAACTTTATCTGATCTCACAATTTTCATTGCTACATGGCTGCCAGTAGTGACATCCTTCGCCAACCACACCGTAGAGAAATGCCCCCAACCAAGTTTACGGACAAGGACGTATCTTCCCTCCTTATAATGTTCACCTTTGTAAGCTGGGTGATATCCACCAGGTTTATAATCTTTCAGAGACTCCTCATTTCTCTCATCACAAGAGGAGCAATCATCGTCATCTTCGTCCTCCCCGTTACCTCCATCATTATACATCCCAGCGGTGACTGTAGGGAAAGTAGATCCACACACACCGTTGTCATTGCTATTGCTGCTATTTCCGTTGTTGTTTATCGCACTGTTAAGAGACCCATTATTTATCACATCCTGCAAGTCGATATCGGCTCCCGAAGACGCACCACCACTGTGACCACTCTTCATTGAACTTCCAGACAGATCCATCATACCGCCGGGAACCGGCACAAGTTTCGCCTCTTCCGCATCGCTACCACTGATCTGTCGGGACTCAGACTCCTGTATCGCCAGCGACAAGTTAGACTTCTTGCCATTACTCCGCGTAACCTTCTCCCGATGGAAGAAGCCCTTATCAGAATCCATTTGACCAGTTTCTATTTGTATCTCTGTTGTTCACACTCCTATTTCTAATCCACCCGTGTGCCGTCTGCTTTCAAAGTTCCACTTCTTTATAATATAAACTCTCAACTCTATTCTTTTCCGCCCTCCAGATAGCCAAACGCCTTATCGTCTGAATTCAAGCATAGAGTCCAAGCTGACTGATATTTTAGCCGCCCACTAGCTTTTATCCGTTCTGTTGATCAAAACGTCATCAGCCAGCGCCAACAGGAGAGGGGACCCCTTCCCCCAGAAAAAAATACTTCGTAACAAGATATATAGTCACGTTACTGAAAATTTTTTTTTGAAAAAAAAAATTTTTTTTTTTTTTTTTTTATGAGCATCTTATCTCAAAAGCTATTAAAGCTGGATATTAGTGTTGAAGTTGTGGTATCAAGTAATTATATTCCGTTTTATGAACCCGGTTGATCTTTGTTTCCGCTTTGGATATTAAGTTATATAGAACAGCCCTAGTCTTAACGGGAAACATACTGTAAGTGAACGAGGAACCAAGGAAACATGTCTTCAATTGAACAAGTTAACGAAGTCTTTGACACCATTCTGGTGTTGGATTTCGGTTCTCAGTACTCTCATTTGATCACTAGAAGACTAAGAGAGTTCAACATCTATGCCGAGATGTTGCCATGCACACAGAAGATCGCTGACTTGCACTTCAAGCCAAAGGGTGTTATCATGTCTGGTGGTCCATACTCTGTGTATGCCGAGGATGCCCCACACGTTGACCACGCCATCTTCGACCTAGGTGTCCCTATCCTTGGTATCTGCTACGGTATGCAGGAACTTGCCTGGATCAACGGTAAGCAAGTTGCCCGTGGTGAGAAAAGAGAGTACGGTCCAGCCACTTTGAATGTGTTGGACAAGGAAGACGCTTTGTTCAAGAACGTCGACCACTCTACCGTCTGGATGTCCCACGGTGACAAGTTGCACGGTCTGCCAACCGGTTTCAAAGTCATCGCTACTTCTGACAACTCCCCATACTGTGGTATTGTCCACGAGTCCAAGCAAATCTACGGTATCCAATTCCACCCAGAAGTCACACACTCCAGCAACGGTAAGACTTTGTTGAAGAACTTCGCCGTTGACTTGTGTCACGCCAAGCAAAACTGGACCATGAAGAACTTCATCGGTACCGAAGTGCAAAGAATCAGAGACCTAGTCGGCCCAACTGCCGAAGTCATCGGTGCTGTCTCTGGTGGTGTCGACTCCACCGTAGCTTCCAAGTTGATGACTGAGGCCATTGGTGACAGATTCCACGCTATCTTGGTCGACAATGGTGTTCTAAGATTGAACGAAGCCGCCACTGTCAAGAAGACTTTGGTTGATGGTCTAGGTATCAACTTGACCGTTGTTGATGCTGCCGACGAGTTCTTGGACAACTTGAAGGGTGTTACTGACCCAGAAAAGAAGAGAAAGATCATCGGTAACACTTTCATTCACGTTTTTGAAAGAGAAGCTGAAAAGATCAAGCCAAAGGACGGTAAGGCCATCGAGTTCTTGTTGCAAGGTACCCTATACCCAGATGTCATCGAATCAATTTCCTTCAAGGGTCCATCCCAAACCATCAAAACTCACCACAACGTCGGTGGTCTATTGGAAAACATGAAGTTGAAGTTGATCGAACCATTGAGAGAACTGTTCAAAGATGAAGTCAGAGAATTAGGTGAGCTTCTAGGTATCTCTCACGAGCTTGTCTGGAGACACCCATTCCCAGGTCCAGGTATCGCTATCAGAGTTCTAGGTGAAGTCACCAGAGAACAAGTCGAAATTGCCAGAAAAGCTGACCACATATACATTGAAGAAATCAGAAAGGCTGGTTTGTACGACAAGATCTCTCAAGCCTTTGCTTGTTTACTTCCAGTCAAATCTGTCGGTGTCATGGGTGACCAAAGAACTTACGAACAAGTCATTGCTTTGAGAGCTATCGAAACGACTGACTTCATGACCGCTGATTGGTACCCATTCGAACACAGCTTCTTGAGAAAGGTTGCTTCCAGAATTGTGAACGAGGTCGACGGTGTCGCTAGAGTTACCTACGATATCACTTCAAAGCCACCAGCTACGGTTGAATGGGAATAGATGTTCGAAAACCATATAGGCTTTCTTACTAGTTTTGCATCTCTAACTTTTTCTTACATCTTTTTATCATTATTTTATTCAGTCAATTTAATCACTACTTTGTACCTGTACATTATTTACTAATATTTCATATCAAATTAATAAATTTCTCGGAAAGAAGTCATGGCGGAAACGGCAAAAGCAACTAGCAATTTGGCCGAACCTTAAATCACATACATACTAGGTATGCAAAAAAAAATGCAATTAAAATACTAAAACTATATCATATGTATTACTATTGTCTACCCTCACAGGATTACCCACCGAGCTTGTTATTTCTATCTGTGGCAATGTTAAATAACCTTTCCGGAGTGGGATAAGATCAATATCCATCTCTTCAAAATCATCCTTTAAAATCATCCTTTTTCTGCCATGTACCAGCCAATCATTGTTATTTATTATTTCAAAGGTGTATGCTAACTTATCGTGAGGCTGAATTCCCCATTTGTCACTGGAATTTTTTATCTTAATATGAAAAGCCAAAGGTTCACCTACCTTACTTGGAGTTTGGTGTCTTTTACAATCCTGCCTTGCAAATGATACTTCATAAAATCTTTCAAGCTCTGGGAGTTGTACCGGAACTGTTAAAGTTTTCACATTAAAGACTTTCATGTATTCGTTAATTTCCATCTCGGTTAGGTCAATTCCTTCTGATAACCTTTTCAAACAGGACAAAAATTTGCTTCTCACAACTGGGTCAACTTTCATGTATTTCAACCGTACACCAACTTTAAATATATCCAAACTCTGGCCATTCAGCTTCAGTATCATATTCTTTTCGTATAAATTGTAATCAAATTCAAGTTCTGACAAAATATTCGACAGCCAATACAACTTCCAAGTCTCGTATTTTTGGAAGAATTCTACATCTCCCTCCAATAAGACAGCGTCTGTTACATAAGATTTCAAAAAGTCCCTCAAAGTACAATATTTAATCATCAAATGAAAAATATCGCTGTTGTTAAAAGTTTGTTTTGTACTAATTTGGAAACAATTTATGCAGCTTTCACCTCCTGTACCTGTGATGGTCAAAGGTGAGTCAGGAATAAAAGGGCCAGATAATTCATATGAATGTTCCAGCTCAAAACACTGTAATTCTGAACCGAATATCAACACCGGTTCTTCTTTAACAGATGAATTAAGAAGAAATTTAAAAAAAAATTTGTCTTTTTTGAAAATGTCTTCCACTGATACTGATAACGGCAAATAGTGGTCAATATGGATAACTCTTGATATAGAAAAAATGACATCTGGGTTTTTCTGCAACGAATAAGTCAATTTGGCAAATAGCGTAAACTGCTCCTGCTGTTCATTAAAAAAGTATTTGATCTTTTTACTTTCGGAAAGAGATTCCTTATCTAAAGTGATTGTTGCTTGATCAATTTCTGAATCAAAGCTTACGGGATTAATTTGAGTTACCTCAGACTTTCCGACCTCCAAGTATAGTTCCAAGTCATTAGTATGGCCAAAATTAAAGTCAGCTATTTCAAGCTCGTATTTCCCTAGTTTTAATTCATTACTTTCTCTTATCTCAAACCACACATTGTTTTCGTGAAACAATGGTTCGATAATAACTTTGTTTGTTGTGTCTTCAAATGCCTTTATTATTGTTGTTGACCCAATACATAGTTCAATCGATTCAATACCAAATTCGCCAAATGTTATGTTTTTTGATTTCAAACAATAACTTTTGGACTCCATTTCTAACAGGAAATCCCTCTCAATAAATTCGTTGAACTCATTATTGGAATTTTTCATTGTAATCTTAAATTGTGTAACATCAATTACATCAGGAAATCCGTTCCCTTTAATTTCTACATTAATCCCGTATACGTTAGGAGCATGCAGAAAAACATTTCCATCCACAGAGAAGTCAATTAAACCCTCACTTGGATACACTAGCTCAGTCATGTCATCGTTCTTTAATTCCAAAAATTTGTTCCAAAATATCTTTTTCTCACTGGTACTGTTATAATATTTAATAAGGTTTAAATAAGAATTCCTTAGTATAGTTGAAACAGGCACGCTCTCACCATCAAAATCAATTGTCTCAATGCCAACACAGTTAGTTAACGAATCAACAAATATTTCTAAAATATTGACGCCGATAACAGTCCATTTTGACTCTGTATAATATTCATTACACGACATTAGTAACTGAACAGCTTTGGTATACTCTTTTCTTTGATAATGCAATAATCCGACCTCTAACGATAAAATATCAGCCATCCGTTGTCTCTTTCCATTACATTGACTATACAATGCCAATAGTTCTTTAGTTTGAAGGGCAAATGATTTTTGAAAAGCGTCTTCACTCTCTGCGGCCTCTTTGTCAAGACCAAAGCTATACAGAGTCTTATTCGAGTAGTTCTTTTGTAGAAGCTGATAGCCATGATTAATCATTAACCCATGAATCCATGCATCTCTTTTAATCAAATAGATATCAGCCTTAATCTCATTTATAGTAGGAAGCCATTCTGATCTGGATGTCGATGGAATTGTATCCAGCATTTTTTTACAGAAGTCAAATTTGAATTCAAGGAGCCTTGTATCAGCTGCAAATTCCTTTTCAATTTTACGAATAAAATCTTTTGTTAGCTCATATATCTGTGTGTATTTGGATATATCATCATCATACAATTGCAATAGCATGAGCTCTCTTAAGAAATTTGATCGATATAAAGTGAATTTAGTTAGGTTTTTAGCGGACAGTAACTGTTTTGTAGATTCTTTTCCAGAAAGAGACATTTCAAAGGGAACTTCTAATTTCCCAGTTTCTACATTTTTTATTCTTTTATCCATTAGGTTCTTAATCATAGACAATTGTCCTTTTGCATCCTCGGTCCTCCTAAACTCGGCATATATTTTGAATAATTGTTCCCGTATTTCCAGTTCTTCATTTTCAGTGAACTGTCTTGTTAGTTTCGATTCTAAAATACGTATCCTATGTTGAAAAACCTCGATTAGAAATGCTTTCAATTTATTACTCAGCTTTAACCAAAATTCTGTCTTTTCAGCAGGAGATTTGTATACTGATTTTAATTCCAGAGCTTGAACGTCCGGAAAATCTTTGTTCAGCTTATCCATTACAGACATTGTTTTGAATATGCTAGTATCTGTGACTTCTGAATTAGCATAGAGAAGAATTAGTGGCATAGTAAAAGGGCCACTGCTATCGTGAACGGTCGGCAGCCATTGGTGAAGTAGAGGCCGTACTTTTGTTCTATACTCATCAACTGAGATGCACGTCACAACAATCAATCTAATATAAGGTTCTTCAAACTTGATATTACTCTGTTGCTGATCATCCTCAACAGTCAATTTCACTGGCAAGTTTTCTATTGTTCGAACAGATCCATCATTTGTCTTCCATCGTACTACATCCAGGGGAAATATACTAGAAAACTCGCTCTGCACCGCACCAAAAACATCAAATGGATCAAAATAACTTAAACAAACGGGCCAATGCTCCATCTCTACCGATTCCACAGACATTCGAGTGTCAACTATCTTCCCACCCTAAACAAGGCTATTATCCTCAGAAAAACCCTATCTTGAGTATCAAGGAACACGGCTATTATCAAGTCACCACTGGTACTAGTAGAGTAATATAATTAATCCAGATTAATACATCTGCTATACTTATTGATGATTGCAAGTTATCACCCAGGCTCATCACAGCTGATAGTGCATCGGATCAGCCTTCGCGTTAACAGTTCAAGTCCTGAATTTCAAATGGGAAAATCTCCAGGAACGAAATAATAATAATGCAATTCACACAACTAAACAAGAACACAAATAGCAGCAATTATTGCAACTCATGCCTTAAAATTATGATAAACATCTCTCTGCATCAACACCGGCTTATTTATATGATAGTTGTGAGGGCATTGATATTTTTGTTGTTGGCTGAAGTGTAGTAGGATACTTGAGAGCAAGAGAGACAGAGAAAGAGAGAGAAACACACTAAGACGGTGCAAATATGGGTGATCAGGAAGAAGAAAGGGTACCTAATGCAGGATCTCCCAGTAGAAAATTAGAGTTGAAAGTTCCATCAAGAGGTTTAGGTAGTAGGATGAGGCCATTAAGTGGTACTAATCTAAGAAAGAGACATGTTAGTGGGAGAGCGCTTTTTGGGGGCCGATACAATGAAACACCGGTATTGAATATATCTACACTTGATGATCATAGAAAGTCCCTTCAGTATATAAAGTCCTTGATTTCGAAGGGCCGACAGATTTTGAAGTCTGCTTCCGAAGATGACAAAAAAGCCTTCACTGAGATACGAGAGTTTCAAAGAAGGGAAACGATAAGGAATAAGATTGTAGATAAGATATTAACTACAGATTATGATACCCTTACCAGAACAACAAACACAGAAAATCATGTTGCATTTGATAGCTCTGATGTTGTAATACCAGATGAGAACGACTCTCAAAATTTACTTGAAGATGACGGCGAACAAGGAAACATCAATGACGGTAGATCCGGAAGTGAATCTGAAATGGAGATGGGATATCATTCCGAAGATTGCGATGATTATGAAGGTGTAATTAATGATGTTGAAGGCGACGCTCCAATTAAAAAGTTGGAAACCCAAGCAAGCAATGAGTCAATAGTTATACTTACAGATGACGAATCGGTAGTTAATGAATCTTTTGAATATGCAGAAGACATTCAGTCTACTGAGTTTCAATCGGATACAGATCAAAGGAAATTACCATCTGATTATGAAGCTCAAAGTAATGATGGACACCAACATGTGAATAATGAAGATAATGATCATAATATGTATGATGATTTGTTTGAAGAAGAGGGTCCCTCGTTTGGAAGTAATGACAATAGAGCTCTAAAGGTCAATAGCGAACGACTACTAGAGTATGAAGATTCTAAACATCTAACTGACATACTACATGATCCACTGAGTTACCATTTCCATACAGAAAATCATACAGATATACAAAATGAAGATGATCATGACAACCAAGACATTTCTGAAGAAAATATGAGCGTGTCTGATAACGGAGATTCTGACACATCACAAAACAACATAGACTTCAAACAATATATGCAACCCAGGAATAAAAGTTTGTTAAATGACAATGTCCATTCATCAAGTGAACAAGAATTTGACCACCCATCAGACAAATATTCGAATGTCGAACTGATTATTGATAGTGAAGATGGTAGTGATCAACATGTAGCTGACAAATTTGACAGTGATATTGATGATAACCATGAATACGGTGAACTTGTAAGTGATAACAGTAACTCAGAGTCCGCTACAGAAGATGACAATAGGATTGAAAACATGGAGTATATTGACCAAAATAAAGCTTATTCAGATCTAGAGGATGGAAAGGACTTTCCTATGGCCAGTGATCACCAATATCGAACCGAAGCAATTGACTATGAGAAGATGTCGCAAAAAGAAGATGAACTTAAACAATTTTTACATGAAATGGCAGATTTCCAAAGTATTGCAAATGATGCGTTAAATGAAATCCAAGCTAGCAATAATGGTGAACGAATAGAATTAACTAAGACAGATGAAATGGATTCGGACCGTAATTCCAGTAATTCTACGAATGATGAAGACTCAGATAATGATCAAACTCAATATCATTCTTTCATTCATGAATATAATATAAATTCTCAGAGTGCATCAAATCATACAAAAGAAAACTTGCTGAACTACAAAGAAGCTAAAAATACTTCAAATATTACAGTAAATGAAGAATTAGGGGAAGAAAATGAACATAAAGATGATATTGAGCAAGACAATTCGACAATTACTGATAATGTCAATACAGAAAGCTCTTTTAACTCAGATGATAAGAAAGAGAAGGATAAAAAGTTAGTGGCTTTGTTGATTCACGATTCCGAATACAGTTCCAGTAGTGAGGATGAATTGAATGAATCTGAAAACCCTATTGTTTATACTTCGGCATTTTCTACCAACCCTTTTACTCTGGAAACTGATAGCATTAGAGATTTAGATTTTTCCAAATACATTCAATCTGATAGCGACAATGAGTCAAATGCTGGCGACAGTACTGAAGGATTAAAAATTCAGAAACCCCAAGTATACACAGAGTTTGATCGCACTCATCTTTTTAATCATAACTCCGAAACTGCAAGCGATCAGAGTCATTCTCAAACTAAATGCATATCCCAGGAAGAAGGCAATGTGAGCCATATTGAACATTCTAGTTCCATTGGAAATACAGAAAACTTACTAAAGTATTCCCCATTATATGATAACTCCATAAACAGTGGTCTACAAATTAAGGAAGACAATCACAGTGGTCAAGACTTGGACCTCAATGTGGAAGTTGGTGTAGAGGAAGAATCAATACCTGAAAACTCTGAATTGCACACCACTTCCATACCTGAAATGTCTTCTAAACATTTTAATATGGCTAATGAACTTGAAATATTGAATGACACTGAATTGGCTAAACAAAATAAACCATACATGAGTCTATCTCCTCAACCACTAGAAAAAAGCAACCAACAGGAGATTAGTAGAAGCATTCACATAGAAGATTTCTCATCCTTAAAGACTTCAGAGAGAGGACAACTATCCGCAAATTTAGAGATAAATATCGACTCTAATTCTCCATCTCCTGTGATTGATCAGAAACTAGATCTAGAAGGTTCCAGATCTGGAAGCAATTCTGATATAGAGGATAACACAAAATTTGAGGAAGTACCAGAAACACAAAGGGTTGAAAATGAGATTGATTCAAGATATAAGAATTCAATCAACAGTGATTCTGGAGTAGAAGATTTTCGTAGTATATCTGTTCTATCAAATATGGAATTACCTAATAACTTGGAAGATAATATCACATCGAAGGATACTCTTGTTATTGAAGAATTTAATAAGTCTGATCTGTTTTTGGAAAAGGAAACTTCTAATTCTGGGGATAATATCAAACTGGACACTGTGGATGAAAAAACTGTAAGTTCAACCAATAGTTTAAAGAGGAAGAGAGAGGATCCGGACTTCTTAATGAGCAATGAATACCATGACAGGAGCCCATTAAAGCTAAGAAAATTATCTTCCACCTCAAATAGTTTTTTCTCTACCGTGAAGTCGGTATTTTCAGTTGCTAAGTTATTTTTTAAGAAAATGGATCTTGAAGAGCTTATAGATACTACTGATAATACCACCGCCGATGAAATAATGACGCCGGACCAGTACCAGACTGAAAGTGAGGTGGAAAATTATCTCTCATCGGATAAAGAGTCACGTACTACATCAAATAATGACATGATAAAATCAAGTGATGATTCCATCAATAATGACCTTAATTCGACAGATATCCCATCAAGTATAGAGCATACTGAGGATAACAAAGAAAATGGTAATAACAATGTGATTTTGAAACAATTACAGATACTGGAGAGGTTATCTAATGGAATTAGTGGCCAGTATGACTCGATTGATATTGACGATACCCAACTAGATGATATTGAAGAAGAACCTGATTTGATTGAATCGGATTCCAGTATTGAAATTCCACTGAATCCCAGCAAATTATACAACTTGGAAAGTGATACAAATGTGGTTCTTAACGATATCTCAATAACGGATAGTGGTATTACAAGGCCATTTGAATCAGACATTGAGGGAGAAACTGATATATCCGGTACTATTGCGAACAACGATATTAACTCTACATTTGATAATGGTGGTGATCAAGACATTGAACCTAAAGTTATTGATCAAGTGGAGGGTGATCAGCCAGCAGTAACAAGTAATATTACGGAAGAATCAATCGGTCAATCAGATTCTACTGATCTTAATGGTATAACCGAAAACATTAAAGAAAGTGGAGAAAACAGAGGAGCTGCAGGAAGTTCTGAAGAACCGGAGAAAATAGTAAATGGTGAAAATGTTACTAATGCTAATAGAAAAACTGAGGAACTTAATCTGAAAGATGATATCAACAACTCTTCTGAACCAATTGCTGTTAGAGTTCATAGAGAAGTTGATTCCGAACTTAAATATATCGATCATAAACCTGAGCCATTGGATACAACCGCTAAAATTGAAGAACTTAAAGAGATGCACTCAGGTGAAAACAATGAAGATACCAACAAAATAGTAATATCCTCTCCCAAACAAGTAAAAAAGAAAAAAAGGAATACTAAGTCTAGAACTAGATCAAAATCGATTACTAATTCCCCCAAACGTGTGAATTCTAAAAGAAATAGTAGAAGTAGTAAAGCAGAGAGTAATGTAAACCCTTCTATTGGGGAGGGGACTTCAAAATCGAAATCCAACAAAAGAACTACTCGAAGCACTAGAAGAATGTATACCCGTTCTCAGAAAAAATGAAGATATTAAGACACTTTAATTTTTTTTATGTAAATATAATTCATTTAGGAATTTACAAGCAGTCATATATATATATCCAAATCTTCTCTTAGTCATCATTTTCATAACTATGGCATTATCGTCGTATTGTCTTCATTGTAGTTGAGGAATATCGGACTTAAACAATTTCCTTCAAAAAAAATGCTGTTTACTAGTAACTGAAAAAAGTGAATACAAAAGAATAGCAATTTATTTGATTCAAACCAATTGAGACAAAATATATCATTGGAGCAACCATGAAAAACATGGAAAGAGCATACAGTGCACCAGGTAAAGTTTTACTGGTTGGTGGCTATCTTGTTTTGGATCCAAAATATGACTCCTACGTTGTAGCTGTATCATCGCGAATGCATGCTGTTGTTTCGGAAGAGAAGTATAACGAAACTTTAGATGGCTTCCACATTCAGTTTACCAGTCCTCAATTTAATAATGAGTGTTGGAATTATAGTGTTAATCCTCAAAATGGTTATGTGCCAGTCGAAGTTTCGGGGAATCGCAATCCATTTTTAGAGAAGACTGTGTTAAATGTTTTGAGTTTTATAGGACCTGCTAGTGGTAAAACGTTTCCAAATGTTATCAAGATAGATATTTACTCAGATGCAGGTTATCATAGTCAAAACAATAGCATCACTAGATCCAATGGCTTGAAAAGCTTTCAGTTTCATAAGACCGGTATAGCCCAAGTTCCAAAAACAGGATTGGGATCATCTGCTGGTCTAGTTGTGGTCTGTACCACTGCATTATTGAGTTGTTTCCTAAATGACAATCCATTGCTTGATGAACTTGATCTCATCCATAATCTATCACAATTATCACATTGTCAGGCACAGGGCAAGATCGGCAGTGGGTTTGATGTTGCTGCCGCTGTTTATGGTTCAATTAAGTACAGAAGATTTCAACCTGATTTAATATCTAGTCTACCTACTTTATCAAGTGATAACTACAGAGAGTACAGATTCGAAATGAGTAAATTAATAAAATCAAATTGGAATATAAAACATGAATCCATTGTCTTGCCAGCGGGGTTGAGACTTGTGTTGGGTGATGTAAGGGGTGGTTCAGAGACTGTTGAGTTGGTGAAAAAAGTGAAACTATGGTACACTAATAACTACCCTAGAAGCGAAGAGATATACAACAACATCAATGAGGCAAATTTGAGTTTCGTAGATGCGATGCTTCAATTACAGCAATTACAAAAAGCTGATAATGACAAGTACAAAGGTCTCTTGAAGGCAATAAATACTGGAAATGACCAACAGTTCAAGGAAATACTTCATCTGAAAGCGGCAATCGCAAAAATAAGGGAAAATTTCAGACTAATTACGCAAGAGTCTGGTGCTGATATTGAACCAGAAGCTCAAACCAAACTACTAGATGCCTGTTCACAGTTAAATGGTGTTATTGGAGGAGTTGTGCCTGGTGCCGGTGGTTACGACGCAGTATCCATTATCTCCACAGAAGATACAAATTTGAATGAAAACACAACTAGCTCAGAATTCGATTCGGTCACCTGGTTGGATTTAAAACAAGAAGCAGTTGGTTTAAAGATTGAAAACCCTGAATATTACAGAGATTTGAGTTAGAGTAACTATGATAAATTTAACTCCATAAATAAATATGCATTGTGTACATTTTTTTTTTATTTTTATGGAAATTCTATTGACCATTACTTGGTAAAAGTTGCTCCTGACATTCATTGTCTTCTGGACCTCTATTTTCCGTTTGCTTATAAACGTAGCATAGCATACTGAAGCATGAAATTAAGGTAGCAATAAATAGTGCCATATTAACTGGTGTTGGGTCCATGTTGAAATAGGTGTGTGTTAGCTCATCCAACCATTTTTGGCCTATGTTACAAATACCACAAATACAAATCATTAACCCATATACTGTTCCAAAGTTATCAAAACCAAAGACCTTGGATGTGATATCTGACACTACAGTATAGTAGAATGGTCTGAATACTACAAATACTATTATCCCAATTAGGTGAAGCCAGTATGAGCTTTTCAATAGTCCTACCATGCTGATGAATAAAGACATCGCACAAACAATAGATAATGTACTCAAAGAATCCAAGCTGTCTAATAAATATCCAATGAACGGTATTGATACAACACCCCCCAGAGGAAGTAATAAGTCAAAAATACCATTTAGCTTAGCTGCATCTTCAATATCACCCAATAGATATTCCTCTTGCGACCTAATGGTGGCAATGAAGTAATTTATCCTTAGCATAGTTACAATAGAAAATATTAGAATCAGAAAAAACCATAGACTCTTTAGTTGCTCACGTAAAGAGTAGTGATGTAAGATACCAAACACACCTCCCGATTTTTCTTGCAGATTGTGCTCTACATATACTTCTAGCACCGACTTTCTTCTAATTTCACTGGCATCGGTCATGTTCTGCTCAATTTCATGTTCAGACTCTATAAGAAGTGCCCTTCTATCATTTGGATCTGTTATGAGGGTAGACCCGTCATCTCCACTCAATAATTGACCCTCTTCATCCAGATGCTCCACTGCCATTTTGGTCATGGCTGCCACACTTTTATAAGATTGAGAGGGCATGATAGTCAATTGACAAAGAAATATGAATACTGGCACGCATAAATATATGGTGAAGAACCGTTTTAAACTAACAGCAGTAATATTCTGGTAAAATAACCTGTAGAATAAAAACAGTGCTGATGATGAATCAAACGCACCAGTTAATAAAGCAAGGATTGAACCAGATCTTTTAGGGAACGTATTTGCTAGCTGGAAACTAGAGATAAAAACAAAGGGTCCACCCATTGCTAACAGTATGTAGCCAGTCATGTACGGATCAAATAGTCTTTGTAAACTATTGCTCCCAATAAAGCAAAATGCTGCACTGAGCAAGACACCTGCACCAATGATACCTGTTACGCGTGGTCCATAATTATCTAATATGTTTCCAATCGGTAATGCCATCATGTTAGTAACAGCCGCGCTAATGGCAAACATTGAGTTTAGTTTCAAATCCTGTTTAGTGCATGGTTCAGGAACCTCCAGATCATCTTGCTTTAAGCATAAGTCACTGTATATACCTTCTTGTAGAAGCACAGGTTTTAAAGCTGCAAATCCGAAGATGATACCAGCTGAGAAAAGACACCAAATACATGCACAAACAACTTGTGCGATTTTAATCTTATTCGCAGTCATTACTCACACAAGATCAAACGTGTATATATGATATCGTGAGTGTGTGTGTATAGATTTTTAGGTAGTATGGTGTTACCGGATAGGCAATGAAGTGTGGATATGAATTATCAATTTACAGTTGCATAAATCTGTTAGCCGATACTCACTCCTGCTTACATTTAGTGCATCTCATCAGTCTAAACCATAATGACTTATCATGACTATCAGGCTGTAAAAGATATTGCGATGACATTAAGAATCTCACTAGTGAAGAAAAGGCGAACATTGAAATTTTAACATATTTTCAGTAACTCTTCACGGATGGTGAGGACGTATTTGAAGTGCTACAGCACTCTCTTAGAGATTTTATTTTAATCAAATCTTGTAGTGATTGTCACTATGGGAGGAAACATGGAACATTCACTACATTGTTGTTTCTTCAGCGGTTTCTGTGTTGTGCTTTTGAGAATGCTGCATAGAGCTATGTATATCGTAAATCAATCATACCGACCAACTTTTGGGTATTCTCTTTTGAATCTTGTTTGAGTTTGATAAGATAAAGTTACTTATCATTATACATGAACTAGAATGGAAACTACTCTCAAATATATACTAGCATATTTTCTCCTTTGATGAACAAATGCTATTAATAGTGAATTATAGCACTAGAGTTGAGTCAAGACGTTTAGGTAGTTAAAATCTTTGTCAAGGTGATGAAGAACAATCATTAATGGCAAGCATATGATGACGCATTAAACTTAAAGGTAAACAAATGACCATCGAAAAGTAATCTAACACAGTACAACAGAACCGTATTTTACGGAACTACGATTGGAATTCGAAGTCACTGTTTATAACACGTATATAAGCCAGTGTTTGAGCTTTCGATTGTTTATACAAAGCTGTAAACCAAGTTATATCTGGTACTGTAGTTTATTCTAGTATTCTTATCTAACTTTCATGTGGTTATTCTTCTGCAAGGTATACTAGGCATTAATGACTTCAATTGTTGGGCCTTAGTACAAGCCGAGAATTTCAAGAAATAATAATAGTGCAATATATGTAACTCGTTCCATTAATTTCAATAGGTTCTAGGACATATCAGTAATTACTAAATTGACCGACATAATGCAATTATAAATGGTTTGTAATTTACAATTTTGGCATGCATACATACAGTACAGTAGTGTCTTAATTGCTACTATAGCAAAAAACAAGATAAGACAAATGAATGAAAGGCTATATTAATTCGAAAAGATTCTACTAGAACAAAAACATTTAAATGAAAGGGCATTCTAAACTCTCGATTTTTATAAATACAAAAAAGGTTTACAAATATGTAAGGCATCATTTCCTTTTTGAACACATAAAATGCTGTTCAAATACTTTATAACAAAAAGAAAAAAAGGAAGAAAAAAAACAAACAAAGCCAAAAAATAGTAAATGGTTAATAAAAATTGGAGACAAGAGCTGAAGGCTGCCTTTAGGAACACGAGTAAATCGTAATAATCCTTTCTTAAATCTGATGGTAATGAAATACCGTTAAGATGGTTGTATTAAATCTCAAATTAATTTTTTTCTTCTGCATTTCTTACAGATATGCGTTATCCTTCCTAAATTTCTAATTAATTTCTTACTACAAGATAAGGGAGTATGAGCACAGTCTATAGATAATGAAAAAGAAAGAAATAGTATCTCTTAACATTGTGCTATGTTTTATTTTACACTCAACATGAACTTCTCCATTCATTCGAATCTTTCTTAGGATTACGCAACTCTAATGCGATGAAAACTGAAATCTCGTAATGTAGACCCTACGCAAAGTAGCTTTTCTTTTTCAGCCAAAATTAATTCAGTAAGCAAGAATTCTACTGATTCTCTTATAGGTGTCTGTCACTCAGAATAATGAAAAATTTAGTAGGATTACATTATCGTGTAGCACATTTCTATTTGTCTGGCAAAACAGATTTAGCAAAGAGACTCACATATACAGCAGACCTTAAAATAGAATGTAGTAATGCTGAAAAGTAAGAGCCTACTAAATTAAAATACCAAAAAATTCGATCACCTAATTTAACTAGAAAACCCAGAATTTTTGCGACTCAGAAACAAAGGAGAGCAACTTTCTTGGTAGCTTGTTTTTGATACTATAAATCAAAAGTGCAAAAGTGGAGTTCTTGAGGCATGAATGAATTGATAATTTCATGGTAAAAGCAAAAAGAGCAACGATGTTCTTATTGACTCTCAAAAAAAAAAAAGCTACAGTATTTTCCTCATTGTTATCAATTTCCCTAGATTAATTAGTTGAACCCCCAAAACAAATTTCGAAAGCAGTATGAAATTTACAATGGCACCGATTGACGTTGTTCTGCTGCAGAGAGGAAAAGAAGCTAACTATGATTATGATATTTTTCTATTTTTGGAATCCAACATCGATACTTCATATAAGTTTATGGGTTATGTTCTTTGGCATAAGTTGCCTCTCAATATAATTTTAAAACTGCTTAGACTTTTGTTGCACATAAATTGCTGTGTCTTTTCTTTTTTTCTTACTAACATTGATTTATTTTATATTTTTTGCACATATCAATTCCAAGATTTTTTTTTTCTTCCTGGTTCTGTTAATCATAATAATCATTTTTTTTTTTTTGGTTAGTGAACTTACCATTCAACATATATAATATGTTGTGAATCTAGAAATAAACTACTATTTAATAGAGTTGCTCGTTTTTTTCCCTCTTTGTTTCGGATCACATTAAGATTTTGGAGTTATTGCTGCTGAAAACGACTAATGTGATTCTGATTAAATTGGAATAGCCTCAAATACTAAGAATGAATAAAATTCGAGAATTTTTAATTCCAAACAAAAAGGATTGGCTTTATCCGAATTGTATTTAAAACACGTCAGAGGAGTACTTGTTAATCTTTGTTCGTAACCAAAGTGAACTGAGATATCACAATTGGATATTAAACAACAATTTAGGAAAGATTATATTGACTTCTCCGGCCTTAGCAAGTCTTAACGCAAAATATGATAGCAAGTATATTAAGGCCAATTGTCATAGCAAAAGATAATGAAAATGGTTGTGCTCAAATCCTTTGAAAGAGGTCCCGTGGTAGAAAAAGAATGAATTTTTCTTTCGTTGCCTTGCAAGCTATGCACCTATACTATAGCGCCATATGCCACTTGTTTGGATTATCTAATTTGAAGTAATTCTGGCAACAATATCCAGTTCTAGTTGTTACTGGATAAATGAAACTTATTAATTCAGTAAACTTTGGTTTTATTTCAGTTGTTCGTGAACGTTTAACTAAAAGTTAGTCCTTAAACAAATAATCTTCTAAGGTTGAAATCACTTGGTGATATTGATATCATATTTCTGAATGAAATTTACAGCACAATGTAAAATAGCTAAATGATAACTCATTCCGAACTGTCATTGCACCACGATGCACGTCTATCATAAATCCATGATACTGTTAATAAGTTTGTTCGAAGATGGATGAATTGGAAAAACAAGATATTGATTTGTAAAGAAGCGCTAATCCAATGTCATGTATCATAATGACTGTTTATCTAATGCAGATCAATGTCTATGGCGCAAGCAGATCATTTCATGAAGGTATACAATACCTGTCTTTGATGTGCTGATTAATAAACAAGCTCTTTGTTAAAGCATTTGCAGATTCACCAATTATTAATTGTTGCTGGTTTCAGAAAAATATGTTTCTGGTATTCACTAAGATCGATAAATTCCGACGGACATTATTACCTACATTTATTCTTTTCTCATTTCCCCTTTCGAAATCATCCGGATTTCTGCATATCGAAGTCAAGTGAATTCAGCACTCCTTAGACAATCATTATACCTGGTAATGATTTACTTAATCAAATTGTCCTTCACCTTTTAAGCTGTAATTTAAGGTCAAAAACTTAATAAATCTTAATTGGGAACAAACGATGAAGCATATGCACGGAAATTAGGTTTTATAATTCACTTGTTTCAAATGGGGATCAAATCACGTTAAGCTAATTGATTGTGACAGGGGCTAATATGCAAAGAACTATTTAGCTATGGTCTGCTCTTAACTAACCATCACCCAAATGTTGTTGTCAATTTAATTGAATATGTTTCGTTTTAATTTTTTAGGTTTGGAATAACACTTTTTGGATTCTCGATGGTATCTAGCGGGTTATGATGTAGCTCTCATAAGTGCTACGGCTCTAATTTTAAACTTCGTGATCATCTATGTGAATTGTTTCGGTTTGGTTTTTCTTATTTGTTTCATATACATGTGGATGAATTACAATCCAATTCTGTTAATTGCAGAAACTAAGTTCATCGAAGGTTATTTCAGAAAAAAATGAAAAATAAACAAAACTAACAAGCAAATATGAAGGAATGACTTAGAGTTTTGAAAATTTTGACTAGCACACATTACAGATTCAAGCAAAAAACCAAGTATCTTGTGAATATCCTAAAGAAATCATATGGTAGATGAACTTCTCATTCAAGGTAAATAATAGTAGTTCAATGCTAGTATTGTTGAATAACTGTAACTAGTTCCCTGGATTGGTTTTCTGTTAAATGTGTGTTTTGAACACATTGATATGACTTTAATGCAATTGTTCTTATTATTAGCAATATAAATTGAAAACTATACTTTAATTGAACTGTGATAAGTTTCGATATCAGAAATAATAATCTGACTTGGGCATCCACTATAACTGTCTTTTATTAATTGCTAAGCCCAATCTTATACTTACTACTCATTTATCTCTTTGAGAAATGCTTTACGTGATACTATTCTATTAATATGCATTGTGGAAGGGTATCATCCTTTTGCTGAGTATTCATACTCTCAATATTGAATTCTGAGAAATATGGAACTACAATAGAACAATGAAAAAAAGTCACGTGACAGTTTGCTGTTGTTAAAAGAGTCGTTCAGTTATGAAAGAATTCACTGAATAAAATCTGATCAAAGTTGTACTCTGATTAATTTGCCATTATTTCAGCTATAATATTGGCACAAATATAGCCAGTCGGTGTGGATAGCCTTTGTAAAGACCCCAGGGATGTATCTGACTTGTAGCTTTTCGTTATCTGGAGCGAATGAAATTGTGGCGGGTATTCTTAAGACTTCGAGAGCTTTATTCATATTTTTGTGGACAACATTTTTATAAGCATGGTAATCACAATGATTGACGTTAGATGTAATAGTTGTGATAGACTGAATATTACTAGTGATAAAATAAAAATCACAAGTTTTTTTACAAAAACGATAGTTATACCGACAATTTCATACAACCCTCACAATCGCACGTAGTTTCGAGTATTAATTGAGATCAGGCCAATACTATTTACCTATAGATAAGGGGAGAGAACATTTTGAACTTTTCAATTTACTCGGATATATTCAAATAATAAGTCAATAAATTGACTAAGTGGAGATAATAATATGTTGTTATAGAGGTGCAATTTTAGGTATATTTTGTAACTTTACTGGCATTGACTATGTGATCTCAGTTATTATTGCAGAGTTACGATTCTAGAATTTCTTCAGGTGATAAAATAGAGAGCAAACTTTATAAAGGTTGTTAACAATACAGTTGTTATTTGTCCATATTTTGAATGTCGAAAATATTGGTATTCATCATAGATATCCCTGACTATCTAGTCTATGCAATTACGTCAGTGGTTATTATGATAAATAATGAATGCTGTTACCAAAAATGCTAGTTAAATTGACAGCCGCACATTTTATACCTGAAATCAATAGAATGTAACTGGTACATTATAATAGGAGCGGGATTGCTAAACACAAAATATACATGCATAAATCTAATCAGACATAGTGTTATGGCTAAACATACTCTTATGATGGGATTTCTTTATTTTTTTCACAATGTTGCTGTAAAGTCGATTGTTTTAAATGCTTTATACATATGACATACTTGACTAATTGTTATTGATTAAACCTTCTTGAACCCTGCCAGCCATCATTTTGGGAGTTGTGACTCCCTTATGTCTTTATTTGTCATGGCAAACCTATGCTCGCAAATGAGTTGAAACAGAGAACTGAAAGACAAATAGCATCTTAAATGGTTGCCAAATTGTGTGCATAGTTTTAAGAACATTTGATGTGCTGGATGGAAAAAAGAATATTGAAAAAAGTTACACCGCTTGTTCCTCAACTGATGTCTTTGCACTATATTGTTGAGCTTGATACAATAAAAAAAAGAAATCAAAAAGCATGGCCATCGCGTGTTTCAGTCTTCATTGCATTGATCTATTAGGGCGGGCTCCTAAACGAATTGTCGTCAAACGAATGGAGAAATTTTTCAGTTTCTAATCATTTTTAGTCCCCAATTGAAACCAAGAAGAAGGGGTCTTTTCTTAATGGGAATATTTACGAGTTATGAATTTAAAATGGGAAGTTATTTATTGATTCCACTTATTCTATACAAGGTTTTGTATTGGAAACAATAAAAACAAATTCTCAGAGAGGGGCAATGTTCAGCGATAGCTGCATTTTAATATATCGTTATGATAGTGCTCTTAGTGACCAGCCACACTATGCATTTTATTATTTTCTTTTTTGTTTTGTAGTAGTTGGCATATGATAATAGAGCTTCTTGCCAGAATAAAAATAATGAGGACCTTAACAGACTATTGGATAAAGAGATTATTTTGCTCAAATATCGAATGTCATTTTCTATTTCTCGATAGCTTATTAGAGCTCGTATTGGTGATGATGATTGATTGCTGTGAACATCATTTGAGATAGTAGATTAATGCATATATCTCAGACTTCTATGTATAGGGAAATATGCGATACCAAAACACGGTTGGATGCTCGAAAATAAAACAGCGTATATGTTGTAAATTGGAAATCTTAGAATGCAGAACTTGTGAGAGCTGGAGTAAGCACCAAACTTTCCTAACTTACCACCCCCAACTCGCCTAACAATCTGAAACAACACCAGTGGAGCATTCGCAGAACGAAATGTCTCCATTATCTAAAAATTTAGTGACATTTCTAATTTCCCTCTGTCGCAGCAGTTTCTGTAGCATGTATCTATACTGGCATCTATACTGGCATCTATACTGGTATCTATACGTCAGAACGTACAGCTGTGAACATTCGAGATTGTGTGAGGCTTTCATTTGAAAGCTTTATCAGTAAGGGAGAAGATTAGGTACTACAGAACGTGTCATGTACTCAGATTTCTGAGTACATGAATATAGACCGAGCGATACGTTCCTTCATACTGCGCTTGTTCGAAAAGAGCTTACAAGAGCATCATTCTTGTTCGCATGTTCTCTACATCCCTTCACTGATCGATTATTTCTTTTTCTCCTGTCTTTGAGCTTTTCTTGGTTGACCTGCACTGTTATCTGTGGACATAGCAAGAGGAAGACGGTTCGTAAATTGATCGCAAACTTCATTCATCCCTTTCTCCATCGCACTTCTCCGACATATGGATCTATTCACTTTACATTCTGGTAGTACGCCTTACCAGACTGAGTCCAACTCTGTTCAACTCGCTTTTCTTTGCGTCAAACATCTATTTCCGTTGCCTCCCAATTGAAAAGAAAAGAACGTCAAGAAGCTTACTCTGTTTTGTCAGAAACTGACGTAGGATCAATCTGTAAAGCAACTCAATGGCAAGGAGTCAAAAAATTTAGTGCAAATCAGTGCCGGAAAGGTCTCGAGGTGAGGGGATTCGCGCGCACTTGCTGTTGATTTTTTATTGACTCTGTTTTTTCATCAACAGCCAACTCTTAAATTTTGCACAGGTGTTTCTGTACAACGATGCAAAAATTAGTAATAGCTTATCTCATGCTATGCTAACAACACCCTCTCTCGTGGAACGCTCCTTTCTCTTTTCTATCCCTTCCCTCATGTTCTTGATTCTACTCAGAGACTCAGAGATTTCACTGCAAAGAAACTGATTAACACTTTTCTGTACATTAACTTCCTTGTGCAATTTACTAAAATTTCTACGTTCTGTGCTCTATGCACTGAACCAGTGGTGAAGTGTAACAAAACAGCACGCAAGATTTTCCCAGAGAAGAGAGGGGAACGGTTCTACAGCAATTTGTTACGGTGTGATTTGGCTTACAAATATTTTATTCTTATACCACATTACAATGTATAGGGGTTCTGTGCCATGAATAAGCTATAGGGTGTAGCAACGAAAGTGGGAGGAGGAGGGTAGAAAGTAGGTGCATAGAAGTTGATGTTTTGTCATTGTGAAGGGTCTCTTCTTTTTTTGGGCTATAGGGTCAGCAAGTCGTATTCACCGGATTTAAGCATCTTTCTTGCCTTGTGGCATGCGTTGTGCTTTCTCCCAACGTATTTTGTTCCTTCCCTCTGAGCGTGTTATAGTATGGTCTGTGTTTCATCACATACTAGTGAGACGTATACCACGTTGCTTGAGTAACGTATTTTTTACGTCCTCCTTTTACTAGAGTCGCAAAGAAGGAAAAAATGGTACTGTTTCAATTCATTCAATTGGTGAAGCCGATAGAAAGTAAAACTGTAACTCTCTCATGGTACCGTTGTTGTCTGTTAACTTCTCATAAAAAATCTAGTATCACTGACTATTGTCTGATGGGCTCTTAAAATTTAGCCACATGCCAATTTGTCCCAATATTGTAATTCTGTGTATGGAAGCATCTTTTCTTTTCAGTAAAGATGTTGGTTTTGGTCATTTACTAAGGCTTATTGGAAAGATCAATACGTAACTTACGTCCTTTTTTTTGATTTCGGGAATTTGCACAATAGATTTCTTGCGTCAATAGAGAAATCTGAAAGATATTCTGGAATCAATTTTCATTTCAGTATCGTCTCTCCTAGAATATTAAGCGAGTGATACTTAAAACTATAACACAGTATTTCATTCACTATCGATTGTGTTGCGATTTTCTTATTTACAACGTTTGCTTAACTATTGTGTTTGTTCTCCAATCGCCATTAAAAGTAAGACAAGTATTTTTTTGACTATCACTTTCTTTTCTTTTTGTTACTCCAATTGCTCTTCCATCTCTTCTAAGTTCTTTTAGTTGGATTTTTTAATTCCAGATGGCCAAGTCAAGTCAAAGAGATTGTTGGAAGTTCGATAACTGGTTTTGCAAATGGAAAGATCGTTTCTACAGAGAAAGTCTGATAACAACAAGATTGATTTCATATTCAGTGTAATTGAGCAAATATCAATCAGGTGTAGAGGACCCTATTTCGCTACATCACAAACGGTGCGCATACTACTACCCGCATCTGACAAATCCAACTCCTCTACTTGTTTTCTTTAAATTTTATCTCTTATTTTGTTTTTTAGTCGCTACGTGAAGGACAAAAAACCCTAATACTGTTAGTGACTTGCGAAGGACCCTTTGCAGAACTCGTGCAGAAAAACGTTGCTGTCCTTGCTCTTTTTCTTAGTTCGTTTCGTTCGCAGTTTCTTACCGGGGAGTGTGATTTTCATAGCTACGAGCCATTTACTACGGGTATTTCCACTCTTCGTAAGTATTCCTTTAGGCTACTATCTCCGTGGCAGTGGGAGGGGCTGCCTGCATTGCTGGAAGGATTGTCAGGATTGGCATTTTTTTTTCAAAAAATCCTTCTTTTCTTCTCTTACGATTTTTCTGGGTACTTCCTTCAATTATTTCTGCGTCTCTATCTGAGTAGTGGGAGTGAGCTTCGAAAACAACACAACAATCTGAGATTCACAATCTCGAAACTATAAGGCAAAACAGCAGCGGAACTAAGATGAAACAGAGGTATCCCGTGGATTTTGCATATATTCCTTCTGGTGGCTGCACTGTTTTGAGAGAGAGAACAGAGCAGCTGTGATGCATTTAATATCCCCTTACGATTTTCGAAGAAGGAAGGGGATAAGCTGAAAATTTTATTCTGGAAGCCAATTTCACTTTCAATTAGGGAATTGAAGAAGTAGGCAGATACTGAGAATTTGTCCTTGTGGAGAGTATCATATTCCTCGGATATGAAGATTGGAGGTCTAGAACAACACCTTCGTAACTGTCCGAAGTTAATTGTATGTACTCTCGACCTTTTAGTGCCCTTCCAACATACTTCACTTACCCAAAGTAAAAATCCAACCATTTTCTCGTACTGCAATTCATTCATCTACATCGTATTAGTCTGTTGGAGTTTATCTATTCCAACAATCTGGATTTCCAACAGGAGCATGGAAAACAAAATGTCCTTATTATTTGGGATTCAATTTTTGTTATACTCTATTTCTATCATGTACGTCGTCTCGGTATGACAC